>Ga0114951_10002085_pt1 | contig 23361 bp, 21 predicted proteins | sample AM7aDNAmetaG_FD_88677 | JGI IMG/M metagenome (GOLD analysis project Ga0114951, IMG submission 88677) | Freshwater microbial communities from Finland to study Microbial Dark Matter (Phase II) - AM7a DNA metaG | ecosystem: Environmental > Aquatic > Freshwater > Lake | place: Finland: Lake Alinen... | reverse complement strand
CCCGCCATATCAAGGCGTCTGCGGCGAGCGCGACCCGCGTTATCTTCAAGGCGTTTTATTCCATGAATTCGTCGAAGTGTTGGAAACGCTTAATTATCGCGACGTCAAGTATCTTGTAAGCTACGACGGGCGAACCGGCGGGCGCGTGCATGGACGCAAGTTGCCGGAGCATTTGCGGCTGCATCATGTCGAATTGCGCGCCGGCCGTTCGTCACAGGCCACGCTGTTGGGACGCGCGGAAATCACCATCGAGTCGCTTTATTTGTCCCCCGCGCTGGCCGAATCCTTGAATCTTGACCGGCGATACCCCCGCGATTCCGCCAGACAATTGGCATTTCTGGAGGAAAAGGCGAAATCGAAATGAAGTTTCCTCCAAAGTTTTTGAAGCTTTGCAAAGCGGTCAAAGCGAAACGCCCACGGACAGTCATCACGCACATTCTCAAGCACGGTTTCATTACGACGCAGGAATTGAAAGACAAATACGGCTATAACCATCCGCCGCGCGCCGCGCGAGACGTGAAGGAGCACGGCATCCCCATCGAGATGTTTCGAGTCGAAGGCGGCGATGGCCGAAAGATCGCCGCTTATCGCTTTGGCGATCCGGGCAAGGCGAGATTTGGAAGCCAGGCTGGCCGAACTGTTTTGGGCGGGGAATTAAAACAAAAGTTGATTGAACTTCACGGCCAGCGTTGCGCGATTTACATGACGCCCTTTCCAGAGCGCGAATTGCAAATGGATCATCGTGTTCCATTTGAGGTTCTTGGCGACGTTCGCGGCGCGGAAATGTCCGCGGCTGATTACATGCTGCTCTGCGGTTCGGCCAATCGCGCGAAATCATGGTCTTGCGAGCATTGCGTCAACTGGCTCGAACTGAAGAAGGTCGGAATTTGCCGGAATTGTTACTGGGCATTTCCCGAGAATTACACGCACGTCGCCATGCGGCAAATTCGCCGAGCCGACATTCTCTGGATGGAATCGGAGGTGGAAATGTATGAGAAGTTAAAGCAACGAACGCTTGAGCTTCAAAAGAATATTTCTGATTATGTCAAAGAGATTGTCGAACAGCACTTGAAGACAAACCCCGACGGATAACCATGAGCGAGAGCGAAATCAACAAAGACGGCATAAAAAAGCGAGCATCTCTGACTTTATTGAGGGAAACTACAAGCTCATCTCGACATTGGCATTTTTAACAGCACTGACAGCATTCGCTGGTTAAATATGCGGAGAACGACGCGTTTGTGGTCACGGCTTATCTGACCGACAAACCGAAAGCCGGAGAAGATCTATGGCCGACAAAGTAAAAGTCTGGTTCGACGCGGAGGCGGATTTCCTCGAAGTCCGTTTCTCCGACGCCGCTGGTTACGAGAAACAAACCCAGCACGAAGCCGTGATGGAACGCGTGGACATGGAGGGGCGTGTCCTCGGCTTTAGCATCCTGGGCGTGAGCCGCTTCAAAAAGGACAAGCCGCTGGAAGCCGACCTTGTCCCGGCTTGAGTTTCCGCGAGCAAGTTGTTGTTTTTTGCCTGACAGAACATGAAACCCAACCCCGGTAAAATTGACGACGCGGTGCTGGCGCTGCTCTATCTGACGAGTTTCACCGAGGGAAAAGGCGAATTGGCATTCACCCGGTCGTGGAAAGGGCACGATTGGGATGCTCTTGACCGCCTTCACAAGAAGGGCCTGATCTCCGATCCGAAAAGAAAAAGCAAATCGGTGGTTCTATCCAAAGATGGCCGGCGGCTGTCCGAAGAGTTGTTTCAACGCCTGTTTTGCGAGTAAAATCCGCCCCGCGAAAAAAACCTCATGCCCCTTGAACCATTCGACCAAGTTTGCCCGGAAATCGCCAGTTCCGAGACGCGGATTTGCGTGATCCCAGAGCATCCCGGCGTCCCGCCGGGAAAATATCTTCTGCGCGAGTTCTATTGCACGGAACCAGGATGCGATTGCCGCCGCGTTCTGGTGCAGTTCCTGCCGCTCGATGGGGAAGGGCTGGTCGCCGCTTCCATCAACTTCGGCTGGGAAAAGGCGAAGTTTTACCGGAAGTGGAGCCGCGACCCCGTTCTCTGGCGCGAAATGGCTGGGGCGACCCTGGAGCCATTTGCAGAGCAGGGGCCGCGTGACCGCGAGTTTTTGGTCATTTTCAAACAAATTGCCAGGGATCACGCTCTGGTGGCCGCGTTCCGAAGGCATTATCGCCTGGTCAAAGAAACGATTGAGCCGCCACGGCCTTGAATCCCCTCATCAGAGGGGTCTAAACCATGGCTTCGGCTGATTTAAAACGCGAGCAACTGCAATGCGAATACTTGCAATACAATTCTCATTTTTTGCAGCCATCCATCAAAACCATTCCTCTGACAATCATCCTCTGACAATTTCCTGTTTTTTCGATTCTCCCGTCCATCATTCCCTTGAATAATTCAATCCATGATTTTTGTTTTGCATTTGCGGGAACCGGGGGGCATGGAGTGGTTTTATTAATCCTTAACCGTTGGAATCCAAGATGGCTGCGATTGTCCTCGCCACTTTGAACGCCCGGTATATCCACGCCTCCTTCGGGCTGCGTTGCCTGCTGGCCAACCCCGGCCCTTTGCGCCCCGACGCCTCCCTGCTGGATTTTTCCGCCATGCAGCGCCTGCGCCGTTTCGCGCGCCACTGGGACATGGTTGGCAACAGCGGCAATTTCATCGAAACGACGCCGCTGTTATGGAGCGGCGGGGCGTCCCCGTTCGCGGCCTTCATGCAATGGAGCGACTGGCTCCACGCGCGGGCGGGGCAGGGGCGCGGCATCGCGCCGGCGCGGCTGGCGGAACGGCTTTTTGAGTATTTGACAGTGGAGGGGGGCCGGGCGAAGGCGGAGGCGGCGCAAAGTTTGTGGCGCGACTGGCAACGGGCCGGCCGCCGCGAGAAGCCGGAATTTCCGGCCCCCTGGCTGGCGGACGCGGACGTTCGCGTCGCCCTCTCCAAACCCGCCGGCCCCAAGCGGCAGGCCCGGCGCCTGGGAAAGGCGGCGAGCACGTGAGGAACCATGTTTGCGCGGATGCGGGACAAAATTCTTCGCCGCTCGCCCTCATCCTTGCCTTCTCCCCCGGGGAGAAGGAACAGCCATCGCGCGGCTCTGGTTTTGCGTCCGCGCGTCCGGCAAATCCAGACGCTGGAAACTCAAGATGGCGGGGGATGATTCTCCCTCTCCCATGTCCGCCATAGCTTCAGCGACGGCGGATGGAGGAGAGGGCCGGGGTGAGGTCGAGCCTCTCAACTCACTTTTTTCATGTTTCCATAAGCGAACGGCAGTTGTAAGAATGGAGTTATGAAACAACTATTCTCCTCCCCGGACAGCGCGGTGATTGGATTGTTGCGCAGCCGATTGGAGGCTGCCGGCATTGAGTGCGAGATGCGCAACGAGTTTATGTTATCCGCCATGCCTGGCGCGCCATTTTATCCGGAGATTTGGGTTTTGAGGGATGAGCAGTTCGCCGAGGCCCGCGAGTTGTTGGCCGCCTGGCGCGAGCCGGCGGCGCCATCGGAACCCGGGGCGCATTGAGCCATGAAGCGAAAACGCGGAATCAGTTGTTCCCCTGGGCGGTGGCCAGTTCGCGGCGGGTGAAGAGGATGATGCCGGCCACGCAAAAGAAGCCGCCCAACACCACAACAATTTGCGCTGCCGCCAGCCCCAATTGCCCCCAGGTGATGCTCCGCCCGGAACTCAGAGAGTCAATCGGCGAGAAGCTTTGCACCAAATTGATGATCTTGAGCGCCCCCGCGAAGATGGGCACAATGACATAATCCACCGCTGAGTGGCCGTATCCGCCCCTGGCAGAGTCGTAGTTGGTGATCGTGCCATTCTGCACCACGGTGGACACGATGCCGCCGGACAGGCCGATGAAGAGGACCGCCATGGAGACAAAGGCAGCCACGGGAAAGGAGAGGAAACTGGCCGCCGCCAGGCCAATGGAAGCCAGCAGGGCCAGCCAGCAAAAAACGACCGCCAGGCCGCGGATGAAATTGACGCCGAAGGTGCTCTCGGGATAGAGCAACTCCAATCCTTCCTCCAACGGGAAAGTCAGGTCCATGTCATTGGGGTTGCCGACTTCGATCCAGAGGCGGCCTTGATCGTCCAGCAAGTTGGGCGGCAAGGCGAATTGCTGGAAGGAATCCGCCGGAAACACTTCCGTCAAGTAAACCTGCCTTGTGGAGTTGGTGGGGCCGACCCTCCAGAAGGTGGTGTACTGGGCGTCCTGGTTGGCGCTGGCGGTGTGGAACTTGACGCGCAACTGCAAGCGCTGATCGCGCAAACGATCCTTGAGCGTGTGCAGGTCTATGGCCCAGAGCCGCGCCAGGCCGGAGGGGAGGACCGTTCTCAGGGCAATGAGTCTCCCGGTGATCTGCCTTCGCTTTTCCAGCAAGTCCCCGGCGCTCATCGCGGACGGGTCCTTGACCTCGCGTTGCATGATTTGGTCCACCATCGGGTTGAAGTCCGGGAGCGGCTCGCGGGCGGAGGCGCGGGAGACAAAGATTTCCTCGCGCAGGATTTTTTGCTGGCCGGCGGGAAGGCGGGCGGCGCGCCATTGCAAAAGGATGAAAATGGCGCCGCCGGCCAACGCGAGCAGGGCGGCGTTAAGGGAAAGAATGCCCAGCCACTTGCCGAGCCAGATTTGCCAGCGGGCGACGGGTTTGACGGCGACCATCTGCGCCTGGCATTCCTCGACGTCCCGGGCCAGGGTGCCGCAGGAGAGCCACAAGGTGGCGAAACCGAGCAGCGCCGCCGTGGCGCTCAGGGTGTATGTCAATAGTATTTGCACCATCCCTTGGGCGGTGCCGTCGTCTTTGATGAGCAGCGGCAGCCCCACCACCGCGGCCGCCAGCAAGGCGGTGAGAATCCAAAACAGGCGGTAACGAAAGGCCGCTTTCCACGTCAACCCCGCGATGGCCGCGATCTTGTTCATTTCCCGTCCGGCTTGCCGAGCAAGGAGGAAAGCTTTTCATTGGCCTGGCTCAGGTCGGCGGGGGCCGGGGCGGGTGCTGGCGCCGGGGCTGGCGCCTGCGCCGGCGCGGGTTTGGCCAGCGAAGCCAGTTTGCTTTGGTCAATCTTTGGCTCCGGCGCGGCGGCCGGGGGCGGTTCCGCGGGTTTGGGCGCGGCGGTCACGGTGAGCCGTTCCAACAGCTTCTCTCCCGCGGGCGCTGCTTCGGCATCGCCGCGCAGGTAGGCGGCGACGCGGCTGCCGGAGATGGCGCCGGAGGTTTCGGACATGGAAGTTTTGGCTTTGCGCACCACGTCCAGAAAATAGCTCTCCAGATTTTGCGTCGGATTGTCTATCTGGACCTTGTCGGCGGCGACATCGTGGCGGATGATGTCCAAAACCTTTTGCATGCTCTCCCTTCCCAGAGGGGGCATGGTGATGCGGATGGTGTCGGGCTTGGCCAGCAACTCGCGCAACATGCCCTGGGCGTGAATGCGGCCGCCATAGTAAATGACAACCCGGTTGCAGACATCTTCCACGTCGGCCAGGAGGTGGCTGCTCAGGATGACGGTCTTGCCGCGGCGGGCCAGTGCGAGGATCAAGTCTTTGACTTCGCGGCAGCCGATGGGGTCCAGGCCGGCGGTAGGCTCGTCCAGAATGACGAGATCGGGGTCGTTGATGAGCGCCTGGGCCAGGCCGATGCGGCGTTGCATGCCTTTGGAAAATTCGCCCACGACCCGTGTGCGGACCTGGTTCAGGCCGACCATTTCCAGGAGTTGTTCGGTGCGCTCGTTGCGTTTGGCGGGCGGCAGATCAAACAGGTTGCCGAAAAAGTCGAGCGTTTCGCGCGAATCCAAAAAGCGGTACAGGTAGGATTCCTCCGGCAAATAGCCGATGTGGGCCTTGCTGGGAACATGGCGCGGAGAATGGCCGAACACCTCGATGTGGCCGCGGGTGGGATAGAGCAGGCCGAGCAACAATTTCACGGTTGTGGATTTGCCCGATCCGTTGGGGCCGAGCAAACCGAAGACCTCGCCGCGGCGAACCTCGAAATCAACGTTGTCCACGGCCCTGGCCTTGGGGCGGCCCCAGAAGTCCTTGAAGATTTTGGTCAAGCCGCGAACGGCGACGATGGTCTGGCCGGCCGCGGGGGCGGCCTGGGCGGAGGAAGAATCGGCTGCGGCGCTCATGCGTTGGCGGGCGCGGGCGCCAATCGCGCCGGCGGCGGAGTGGACGGTTCGGGCGGGGCTGTCGCCAGGTGGGGTTCCAATTCCTCACCCTGCCGCACCAACCGGGCGCTGTTAAAAACCACCAGGAGGGACCCCACCACGTGAAGAACAGCGGCGACAATCGGGTCTATGAACTTGAGCGCGGCCAGAATCAGGCCGCCGATGACAAACAGGATGCCAAGGAGAAAATTCTGGTTGATGACCGCGCGCGTCTGGCGGGAAAGGCGGACCAAAAACGGCAGCCGGCGCAGATCGTTGTTCATCAACGCAATGGTGGCGCTGTGAATGGCCACTTCACTCCCGGCGGCGCCCATGGCGATGCCCAGGTCCCCGGCGGCCAGGGCGGGGGCGTCGTTGACGCCGTCGCCGACGACGGCGACGCGGTAACCCTTGTCTTTGACTTGGCGGACGAAAGCGACCTTGTTTTGCGGGAGACATTCGCCCAGGCATTCTTCGCAGCCGATCTCGCGGGCGACGCGGGCGGCGACGGGCTGGCGGTCGCCGGAGATCATGGCGATGCGGCGGGCGCCGCAGGCTTTCAAGGCGGCCAGCGCTTCGCGCGCCTCGGAACGGGTCTGGTCCTGGAGGCCGATCCAACCGATGCAGCGGCCGGCGCGGGCGACAAAGATGAGGCTGAAGCCCTCGGTTTCATTCAGATCAACCGACTTGAGAAAATCATCCGTGACACCCTGGTCTTTGAGCCACTGGGCGCGGCCGACAAAGATTTTGGCGCCGTCAATCAAAGCGGCGACGCCGCGGCCGGCGGATTCGGCAAAGTCTTTCGGCTCGGCCAGGGGGACGCCGGCTTCGCCGGCCAATTGGGCCAGGGCCTTGGCGGTGGGATGGTTGCTGTATTTCTCGGCCGAGGCGGCGACGCGGAGCAAATCGGCGGGAAGGGTTCCCCCCAGCGGGGCCAGGCGGCTGACGGCGAGCTTGCCGGTGGTGAGCGTGCCCGTTTTGTCAAATACAAAAGCGTTGATGCGGGCCGCCAGCTCGATGTCGCCCACGTTCTTGATCAGAATGCCCAGGCGCGCCGCGGCCGACAGGGCGGCGACCATCGCGCTGGGAGTCGCCAGGATGAAAGCGCACGGGCAACTGACGATGAAGACGGCGATGACCCGGCTCAGGTCGCCGGTGAAGGCCCAGACCAGGGCGCCAATGACCAGCACCAGCGGCGTGTAAAAACCCATGTACTGGTCAATGATGCGCATGATCGGCAGCCGGGTCTTCTCCGCCGCCAGAATCAGTTCATGCACTTTGCCCAAAGTCGTGTCCTGCCCCGCGCGGGTGACTTTGATTTCCAGCGCGCCGGTCAGGTTCTGCGTGCCGGCGAACACCTCGTCGCCCGGTTTTTTGTCCACCGGCAGCGACTCCCCCGTGATGGTGGCCTGGTTGAACGAGCCTTGGCCGCCAAGGATAAGGCCGTCGGCCGCGACGTTGTCCCCAGGGCGGACGCGAATGACGTCGCCGATGGCCAGGAACCTGGTTTCCACTTCCTCCTCGCCGGTCGCGGTCACGCGACGGGCCTTGGGCGGAGTGAGTTTGATGAGCGATTCGATGGAAGCGCGGGCGCCCTCGGCGGTGCGGGACTCAATGATCTGCCCCATCAACATGAAGAAAGCGATGACGCCGGCTTGCTGGAAGCCGTCCACCTGGAAATTCGCCGCCGCCGAACCGAAAGCGGCCAGGACGGCCAAGGCGACCAGTTCATTGGTGGTCAGAAGGCCCCTTCGCAAATCTTGGATGGCGGTCCAGACAATGGGGTAGCCGAGAATGATCGCGCCGATCATGGCGCTGCCGGCGGCGATGAGGTCGGCGCGGTCCGGGAAGAGCCAGGTGATGATGAAGGAATTGATGATGAAAACCAAACCCACAAACGTTTGAGCCAGCGGCATGACGGACGCGCCGTGATCGTGCCCGCAACTGGCGCACGACGCGCCGTGTTCATGCGCGTGCTCATGGCGGCTTAAAAGCGAGGTGACTTGCATAAGATAAGTTTACGGCTGGGTGGGGATGTTGCTGACCGAGGGCGCTTCCGGTTCGCGGCTCAGTTGGAAGCGCAACTCATGCGAATTGGGCGGCACCATGATCTTATCCTGCGCGTTGGTGTAGACGCCCGCCAGAACGGACATCTGTTTAATGCGTTTGAACAATTCCGGGTCGCGCTCGTATTGGGCCAGCAGCTTTTGGAACGTGTCCGCCTGGGCGGCCATCGTGTCCACCTTCCACTTGCGGGCGGCGTCGGCGATCTTGACGCGGGTGTCAGCCTGGCCGAGCGCCCTGGCCACGGTGTTGGTGGCGTAAGTTTGGGCGTCATCGAGCATTCTCTGGCGTTTCTGCATGGCTTGAGTGACCTCGGTGAACTTGGGCTTCAAGAAAATGGGCGGGGAGGAATTCACATCCACCTGGTCCACCGTCACGCCCAGGTGTTCCGATTCGACCAACTCGTTGACGTAACGCTGCACCTGCTCGCGGAATCTGGCCCGATTGCTGGTCAGGATGCCGTCCACGGGAAATTCGCTGGAAGCGCGAAGCAGGGCGTTATTGAGGGCGTTGGTAATGAAAGCCGGGGCATCCACGAAATTAAATTGAAAGGCCGCCGGATCGGTGATGCGGTACTGGGCGATGGCCACAACGTGAATGATATTGGTGTCGGCGGTCAGCGCGTAAGTGATGTTGGCCGGGTTGAGCTTGGACATGGGCGGCGGCTCCGGCGCGCCTTTGGCCCGTTCCTCCGGCGTCAGATACCAGCCCACGGACGAATCGGCGCTGGTCAGGGAGGTGATGCGGAGTTTGACCACCTCGTCAATCGGGGCGGGCCAGGCCCAATGGGGGCCGGGTCCAAGCAGACGCCCGCCGTCCACCGGCCTGCCCAGGCGCAACTTGATCGCCGCTTCCTGCGGTTCGACGGTGAAGAAACCCGATCCCAGAAAGACCAGCACCAGGGCGACCATGATAATCTGGACAATGACAAAGCTGCTGCGCATCGCCTCGGCCAGGGCTTGAGAGCCGGCGTCTTCGGCGGGCGGGGCGGCGCCCGGTGTCGGCGCGTTGGGGTCTTGGGGGTTCATTTGTCTTTCCTTGCCGGTTCATCCATCCGCAGCCATTGCAAGGGCGTTGTGCTCAGGTCCAGCACCAGGGTGGTTTTCTTCTGCAAGAATTTTTCCAGGGCGTCCATTTGCATGTTGAAGGCCGCCAGGTCCGGGTTCTGTTGCAAAACCTCCAGCGATTTCATCATCTGCGCCTCTCCTTCGCCGCGGATGGTGAAAGCCTGCGCGTCCGCGCCGTACAACAGCTTGGCCGCCGCGCCGTCGGCGGCGGACCGGATCTTGGTGGCTTCCAGTTCGCCCTCCGACTGGACGTTGGTGATGTAGTATTGACGCTCGGAAGACATGCGGTCGAAGACGTTTTGGGTCACGCTTTCGGGCAGGCCGATTTTCTGGATTTGGATGAATTTGATTTCAACCCCGTAGTGCAGGTCGTTGACCCGTTTCTGCACCTCATTGAGGATTTCCTGTTCAATCCTGGCAAATTGCATCTGCCGCGGGTCGGTGGAGATGAAATCGGAGAAGTCATGCCGGCCGGCGACTTCATTTTTGGAACTGCGGACCACTTCGTCCAGCGACTTCTCCGCCTCCTGAATCGAACCATTGGTGCCATTGAGGAACCGGATGAAGAAATTCGTCGGATCGGAGATGCGATAGCCGACATAGACGGACAGGAAGATGATGCTTTGGTCGTGCAGCTTGATTTCCTCGAACCTGCCCTTGCCCTCGAAATTCTGGATGCGCTGATCCAGCTTGAAAACCTGCTCTATGGGATAGGGCAGACGCAGGCCGGGGCCGGGGTCGGCTTTGACCTGGACGACTTTGCCGAAGAAGGTGACGACGGCCACCTGGGAGAGGCGGACCTGATAGACAAAGAGCATCAAGCCGAAGATGACGATCAAAACAAAGGCGACGGCAAGGGTAAGGGGCTTTCGTTTCATATTATTTGGAAGTGGGCGCGGGCAATTTATCTATGAGCAAATCCGGGCGGACTTTGTCCTCAAGATCAAATATCGGGATGTTCGGGGCGTTGGTGGTGGCGATGATGTATTTGCGGGCGTCGGCGCTGTTGGCGACCAGCGCCTCCAGATAGGCCTGCTGTTCATAGACGCCTCGAAAGCCGGGCGCGGCCGAGTAAGCCAGTTCCTGGTTGGAAAAAAGCATCGCGCGCGCGGCCGACTTGGCGATGTCGCCATGCTGGTCCGCCTGGGCGGCCGCCAGCCGCTTGAAACTCTCGCCGGTGGCCCAGGCATTGGTGGCAATGGCATGGGCCTTGGCCTGCAAAATTTTTGACTCGCGGGTTTCCGAAGCGCCAACCACCTTTTCGAATATCTCCGCCACCTTGGTCGGCGGATGGATGTCCTCCAAACCGACAAACGTGATCCGCACGCCCAATTGCATGGCGTCAGCCTGCTGTTGAATGTTTCGCTGCAACGCCTCGGAAGCCGCAGCCCGCTGGCGCGACATCAAATTATCAAAGTCGGCGCTGGCCAGGTACTGGACGACTTCGCGCTCGGCGATGTTGGTCAGCAGCGTTGCCGGGCTTTCGTTGGTGTAGGCCCAACTGGCCAGATTGGTGATTTGGTATTGCACCGGGATGCTGACGGAAAGCAGGCTTACAGGAGGGCTTTTGCCGGCGGGTTGTCCGGCGGGGGAGGCTTCCGAGTTCAATTCACGGCTGGCAACCAGGAAGTTTTCCTCTTTGGCATGGCTGACGGTCCAGGCGATGGTCTCGTTTTTCTCCGGTTCGGCGCCCACCAGGAAGGTTTGAACCCGCTCAGTATGATACACATAGGTCTGACCGATTGGCCAGGGGGGTTTGAGATGCAAACCGGGACCGATCACTCCGTCCCGGCCCATCGGCTTGCCAAAACACTCCAGCAACGCCTGGTCCCCCGGCCCGACGATGACAAAGCAGGTGGAAAGAACCAGGACACCCAGTTGCGCCAACACCAGCCAGCCCAGTGCCTTCTCCAGGAAATGATAAAACCAAGTGTCCGAAACCTTGAATCCGAACTGATAATCCAACGCGTGCGCCGCCGTGGTGATGATCGCTTCCGGCTGGCCCAAAAGGCCGATCAGGCGGCTTTCATACAACAACCGTGTTTCCCGCCCCTGGACACGGACGCGATAGCCCTCCAGCACCAGCGCCAGCAACGTCTCCACCCCCGCCAAACCGGAAACAACGCACAACGCGCGGGCCACGATCAAATCCACCTTGGGGACGCCGGCCAAAACCGCGGCCATCGTCCCGATCACGGCCAGACAGGCATAAGCGCTCAAGAGCATGTAAGCCGAGCCTGGTCTCAAGAGCTTCAACCCTTTCAGACGGGCCAATCCGCCGGAATACTTGCCCAGCAAAAACAGGATCATCCCCATCAGCCCCAGCAGGGACATCGCCAGCTTGGTCCGGTCGGCGATGATCGGCGGCATGGTGGCCAGCCATCGCCAGGGCCAATAGGCGCCGGCGGCTTGCAGAAGGAACAGCAATGACGTGAAAGCCGGGATGAAAAAGCGCTCGAACTGCTCCCGCGAGCGCCTGGCCGGAAAAGTGTCGGCTCCCGCCGTGGCAAAAAGGGACTCGCTGCCGCGCGACTTGCTCAATTCCTCCATCTCCATTTTCTCGAACTGTTCCCGCTCCAGCAGGCCGATATGGAAATAGCTCAACAACGCCGCCAGCAGGCCGAAGCCGGTCAGAATGGTCCCCATGACCGCCGTGGCCGAGCTGACATAGTGGGAGATCAGCAGCATGCCCAGGGTCGCGGCCAGCAAAACGACCCAGTTCATCAACCCGGTTTTCTTCGTATTTTGGTCCATGCCAGATTCGAGCTTTGTTCCGCCAGTTTAGTTCAATTCACGATCTTCAAAAAGCGCCAGCGCCAGCGCCAGGATCGCTCCGATGTAAGCGCAAGCGTATCCGAGAGCCCCGGCCAGATAGCTCAACGGTATCTTATTGTTACCCTCCAGCGCGTCCGCGAGCCAGAACAATTGCCAGTTGGGCGTCACGGCGTAAAGGATGGACGCCCACCAGGAACCGGCCTTGGCCCGCTCCCCCCAGAAATAATCGGACATCAGTCCCATCAAAAACAAGGCTGAACATATCGCTAGTGTTGGGACCACGTCCACCCGCGTCGAGCAGGCCAGCGCCAGGGCGGCCAGAATCAGCAACGCCATGAGGATCAAAGCCGAAGCCGGAATGACCCGCCAGTCAATTCCCTTGTAATCCACCCCCATCCTCCCCGGATCGCGCGGGATATACTGCAAAACCACAAAGGCCACCACCGACATGATGACCACCGCGAAGACCGCGTCCGAAACAAATGGCCGGCGCAGAAAGTAATTGGCAAACCCGGCGGCGACGTAGGCCAGCGCCAGCGAGCCGCAAAAAATCTCCAACCCAGGATAATCAATTTCGCCATAAGCGTCAAAGGCCATGCGAGTGGCCAGCAAGACGCCGATGGAGTTGACAAGGGTCAGAATGACCAGCGACAAAGACAGGCCGGCATATTTGGCCAGCAGGAACTGGCCGCGCCCGACCGGTTTGGCCAGCACCGCCAGGGCCGTGCCGCTGCGGATTTCCCGCCCGACCGAAGCCGAGGCGCTGAGGACCGCCGCAAAGAGGCCGGCCAGCAACATGACCGCCAGGGCGCTGTTTTTGACCAGCTTGGGCTCGTCTCCGAACCCGAAGTAATTGACGCAGGCCAGGAAAACCTCGAACAAGGAGGAAAGCGTCATCAGCAGCAGGAAAACCGGCTGCCGAATCAACTCCATGAAGGCGTTGCCGGCGATTGTTACAAATTGTCGCATGTTGGTCAGGCAGTCAGGGCTGCCGGTAGCCGCCGACAGGTTACGAAACCACGGCTTTTTTGCAACGGGTTATTGCTCCGATCGCTCCTTCGCCCATTTCACCAACTCCGCGCGCTGCCGCTCATCCAGACGCCCCCGGCGGTGCATCCAGGTGTAATTGGGCGGCGGCATTTCCCCGTCCTGGACCCGCCCGGCGATGTGCCGCCATCGCTTGCGCGCGCGCGCGGCGTCGTCATGCGGCCAATCGGAAAAGTTCAGGCTGGCGCGCCCGGCGTTGACGTCGCGCGCCACGAACCATGAAACGGGGGCGATGCAACTGTACCAGGGCCATTGGGTTTCAAACGAATGGCAGTCGTAGCAGGAATTCTTCAGAACCGCGGACATGGCCGGCGGAAGCGCGCTGCCGGCCATGACGTCATGCCCGGGCGCGACGGGCGGATTCTGGCGCGGCGGACTGGCAAATTGCAGGGCGATGAGGGCAAGCGCGCCGAGGCCCAAAAAACATGACACGATCACCCGGCGGTTCATGGGCCTGCTTACAACGGCAGCGCGCCGATTTCCACTTTGAGCGTGTTGCTTTTGCCGGCGGGCAGGGTCTGGCGGTTGTCCGCCACGTTGCCGGATTCGACACAGACCATCTGGTGAAATTCCTCCCCGCCAAAATCCGGCATCTGCTCCGCCCTCTCCACCCACGGATTCCAGACGACGGTTGAAAGACTGCCGGACTTCTCGATGCGGATGCGGCGGCCCAGCTTCGAATCGTGAATTTCCACCGGCCCGGCCGTGTCCAGGTAGCTGCGGTCGGTTTCCTGGGAGATTTTAATGTGCTCCGCCCGCTCGGTTTTGCGGGCGAAGTTTTCCGTCTTGTCCAAGTAATCGGCCCCTTTCAAACCGGTGATGGACACCGCGGCGATGTCCCCGACGTGGAAATAAGAATGGAGACAATTCTCGAAGGTGAAATCCTGGCCGTCCGAAACGTTGGCGATGATCAGTTCCGCGGCGAGCGTCTTGCCCACCGTGACCTGGTAATCGGCCGTGAACTTGGGAAACAGCGCCGCCGACGGGGAATCGGGCAGGCTGAACCGCAGAACGACTTCGCCCGTGGACGCCTGGGAAACCTCGCGCAAGTCCCACGTTTGGATGCGGGCGAAGCCGTGGGCGGATTCCCCCTCCCGCGGTCCGAACCACGGGAAGATGATCGGGATGCCTCCGCGGATGGGAATGCCTTCAGTGAACCGGCTCAACTGGCTCATGAACAACACCGGCGGCTGCCCCTTTCTCTGAAAATGGGTGACATGGGCGCCGTGCAGATAGATTTCCGCCGTGCTCCATGCGGTGTTGATTTCCAGTCTGGGAAGGGTGCCGTTGCCTTCGGAGAACAGGACACGCCCGGGAATTTCCAGGGCTTTCTGCCATTGCGTCGTTGCCATAAAAAGAATTGTTCGGCCGGAGCATAGCCGCTCTAGCCGTGAGTTGAAACAGAAAAAATCATCCGCTGTCGCGACTCTTTGAGAATGTCCCCTTTGGACTCGATGGAAATGCACCCTTTGGCCGCGTTGACTCACGGGAAAACCTTGCCGAACGGTGAAGGTTTTTCGTGACAAGATCGAATTTCATATTTCCCTGGACAACGGAAGAACAGGATGGTAAAATTGAAACTGCCCCAACTGAAAGCCGCAGTTGGGGCAGTTTCTAGTATTACTAACTATGTTAAGTGCCATCCATATGAATTTCGTTAAATCGTGTTCCGCAGCAACTGCAAAAGCCGATTAGTCTCAGCAGCCACGGCCGCATCGCCCTCAGCGTCTGTTCCCACGTCACACCAGAAGTTTTTTTTTGCGCGAAGAAAAACCACCGCGACAAAGAGGTGGGCCAGCACCGCCATCATCAAGTGATGATGGAAGCCACGCCAACTGCGTCCTTCAAAATGATCCAGGCCCAAATCATCCTTGGTCCGCTGAAAGTATTGTTCAATGTTCCAGCGCAAGCGGCTCAAGCGCAAACACCGGGACGGCGCAGGCGGACGGTGAAAGTGAGCCAGATTATAGTGATAGGGTTGAGCCTCGCCTGCCGGCCAGTCCACCACCAACCACACTTCCTCCAGGGCGTCGGCCCCGCGTTCCAGTGCGCTGGACAGATACACCTTCAGCCAGCCCAGACGCGTGCGCCGGGTTTTCCCATCCGCCGCCTTCCAGGAAACAGCGTGCCAGTCCACCGACTTTTGTTCCTGCCATAGTGCCGCCAGGGTCTTGGCCGGTGGCTGGCCCGCCCGGACATGCCAGTGCAGACGCTTTTTCTCCACCGCCACCGGCCGGGCCCAACCGACCAGTTGCCCCAGGTCGGTTTGCAGGAAAAACTCCAATCCCATCCGTTTCAAACCGTCGCGAAACTCCCCGTTGATGCCATAGGCATAGTCGCCCAGAACCGGGGCTTTGGGCACTCCGTCGGCCAAGGCTGCGGCTATCAAGGCCAAGGCGATCTGCGGCTTGGTGGCAAAAGTCATTTCCCCCGGCACACCCGCCGCCTGGCAACGCGGACGGTCTTTGGTCCAGCTTTCCGGCAGATACAATTGGGCTCCTACTGGCACCGCCACCAAGCCATCGGTCACCGCCACTTGCACATTAACCTGGCAGTTGGCCGATTTGCCCGCCGCTCCACAATATTGATGGGCCACCCCCACCGAATGGGTTCCTTGTTTGAGCCAACTCGTTTCATCCACGATCCACGCCTGCAAGGGTTCCAGCCGCTCCACCACCACTTGCCGCACGGCCCGCCACACGTTCGCTTCCTCCCAAGGACTGTCGGTGATGAACTGTTGAAGCTTCTGGGCATCCGCGCCCAGCCTTTGCGCCATCGGCTCAATCGACTTGCGTTGGCCCGGCAAAAGCAGCCCTTCCACGTAGAGGGCCGCTCCCGCCCGTCGTTCACTGCGCCCCAGCTCCTTCACCAGGGGCGCCAGAAAGTTCGGAAACGATTGCGCATGCTTGTGCCAGTCGGCCTCGGTCCATTTCATGGGGCGAGATTGCAGGAATCCAAGAAAAATGCAACATAATACTTAACATAGTAATACTAGGAACCGACCCCGATGCGACGACCCCTCTGCGACCTGCGACTTGACAATGGCCGGAATCGCCGACTTGAAGGCGGCGGGCAATTCAGCCCGCGCGTTGACTACTTGAGGGACGGATAATCCGTGTAGCCTTTGGGGCTTGGGGCGTAAAAGGTGGATGAATCCGGCTCGTTGAGGGGGGCGTTTTGACGAAAGCGTTCGGGCAGGTCGGGATTGGCCAGAAAGAGCACTCCAAACGCCACGGCGTCCGCTTCCCCCGCCGCCAGCGCCTGGCTGGCGGTTTCGCGGGTGAATTTTTCGTTGGCAATGTATCTGCCGCCAAAGGCCGATTTCAATTGCGGCCCGATGCGCTTTTCACCCGGCGATTCCCGGACGCAAATGAATGCGATGCGCCGTTTGGCCAATTCACGGGCCGCGTGCCCAAAGGTGGCCGGCGGATTGGAATCGCCCATGTCGTGGGCGTCGCCGCGCGGAGCCAGATGCATTCCGACACGGTCCGCGCCCCAGACGGAAATGACGGCGTCGGCGGCTTCGAGCATCAGACGGGCGCGATTTTCAATGGGGCCGCCATAGGCGTCGGCGCGATGATTGGTCTTGTCCTGAAGGAATTGATCGAGCAGGTAGCCGTTGGCGCCATGAATTTCCACGCCGTCAAAACCGGCCGATTGCGCGTTTTCCGCGCCTTGACGATAGGCTTCGATGACGCCGGGAATTTCCCCCAATGCCAACGCGCGAGGGGTGACAAACGGTTTCAATGGACGAACCAGGCTGACATGCCCCGCCGCAGCAATGGCGCTGGGCGCCACCGGCAAGGCGCCATTCAAAAACATGGGGTCCGAAATGCGCCCGACATGCCAGAGTTGAAGCAGGATGCGTCCGCCGGCCTCGTGAACGGCCCGGGTGACCTGTTTCCAGCCTTCGACTTGCGCGGATGACCAGATTCCCGGAGTGTCGGCGTAACCGACTCCCATGGGCGTGACGGAAGTCGCTTCGGATATAATCAGGCCGGCCGATGCGCGCTGGGCGTAGTATTGGGCCATCAACGCATTGGGAATGCGTCCGGCTCCGGCGCGCGCGCGTGTCAGAGGAGCCATGATGACGCGGTTGGGAAGATTCCAGGCGCCGATGCGGACAGGGTCCAATAAAGTCGGCGCGCTTATTGTTGACGAATTGCCGGTCGTTTTCATTTTTATTTATGGCGGTGACAATTTCCCCCATTTACGGCGGAAAGCCAAACGACATTTTGACGACGGAGTATTCCGGATGAATCCGCCCCTCCGCGGTCCGAATCACCAGCGGCGATTCCATCCACGGTTCCCGCCCCAGGCTCGGAGGGACATCGCCCGCCGCAACCATGCAAAAGAGACCGAGCAGCGGCGGTCCGGGTTCACGGAGCGTCACCGGACGCCAGCGAATGATGGTCAATCCCGCCGCCGCCGCCGCGGCCTCGATCCTGCGTTTTTGCGCGGGCGGCGTCACCGGAAAGACGCACGCGAAAACTCCGCCAGGATTCAGGCGCGGAGCGGCGGCGGCGCAGTAATCGGCGATGTCGCCGCGCATCTCGAAACGGCAGGCGATTTTCTGCGGATGATCCCCTTCCACGCCGCTGCCAGGGGGGAAATACGGCGGGCTGCCGAGGATCAGATCGAATTTTTCCCCGAGAGGCAAAACCGCGCGGTCGCGAAAATCGCCATGACGGATTTCGAAGCGGTTTTCCAGCCCGTTCCAACGCGCCGATTTTCGGGCGAGGCGCGCGCTTTCCGCCTGGGTTTCGACCGTGACAAACCCCGCCCCCGGCAGGCGCCAGGCGGCAATCATGCCCACGGCGCCCAATCCGCTGCCGAGATCCAGGACGTTTCGAGCTGTCGGGCAACACGTTGTGCCATACCAGGCGGTCAGGACGTCATCCGTCGAAAAACGATGGCCTTTGGCGGGTTGAAACAGCCGGAAGTAGCCGCTAATGGCGTCCAGCGTCTCGCCCGCATCCGGGGCGGGGCCGCGGCCGAGCGCGCCGGGCGGAATGGGGCCGGGCTTGGCCCAGCCTTTAAACAGAGGTTTAGCGTAATCGTCGTTCAAGCTTTCAAGGTCAACAATTGCGCGCCAAAGGGCAAATCCAAATCTTCGGGAGGCCCTGGAAAAGGGAAGCCACGGATGGACACAGATGGACACAGATGGACTGAAAGATCATGCCGTTCCCGTGTTGCCTGTCCCGCCGTTTTGTCCCGCCATGGCGCCCGGCGCGACATCAGGTGAGTTTCGATCTCACTTCAAGCCGCTTTCGCTTCGCCCGCCTTGTAAATTGACCAGGGCCAGACCGCCAGGGCGAGCAGCAGCAGACGTTGGTCCTCGGAGAGGAGGGTCAGGCGGGCTTCGTCCGAGGGATCGAAGATCGTTGCGTGGGACCGCCATTTTGCGCGAGGTTGAGCGCCGACTTCCAATTTCATGGTTCCATCGGAACTTTCCACATCCTTGGAGTTTATCAGGAACTTGATCACTTTTTGGTCGCTCGCAAACGTGAAACGCCCCGCGCAATCGCGTTCCTGGGGTGAAGACGGGCCGTGAAGAGGCAACGCAATTTTGCAAAACGGATTTCCATCAAACCATACGCGTCCCGAGCCGATGCGGGCGTGCAGCAGAAGCCATCCAAGCTCGATTCGGCCCGCGCTTTTCCCGTTGATGGAGACCTCGGCATGCCTGCCGTTGCGCTTCCACGAGAGGCATCGCGCGCCCACCTGGAGCAAGACATATTCGAGCGAGTCAAGCCAGCCCAGGCCAAGGCTTCCAAATACGGCGGCGGGACCGCCAACCCCAGGCTCGCCTTTAATCAGGATTTCAATCTTGCTTTCACGCCTGTCGCCAACGGTCCGGGCGTAGGTGCTGCCGCGCACGATGGAAACAAAGTGTTGCGGGAGCAAAATATCAACGCCACTGGCCGGGGAAACGGGCCGCAACGCGTTCTTCAACTGCCGTTCCAAATCACCCAGCGAGATCATCACGGCAGAATCAACGGAAGCATCAGTTCTCACTGTTAAAAAAGCATTGTTTCTGTTCGCCGCGCCAATGTCAACCCCGCCAAAAAAACGAAAGCGGGCCGTTGGCCGGGCCGGTGGGATCGCGATTGCTGGCATATTGCGGCGACGGCATGTATTTTATATCCATAATGAACAGAGGCAAACCAGGATGCAACGCCGGTCTGGCTGCCGCCGGTCTGGCTGCCGCCGGTCTGCTGCTTGGCGGCTGCACGGGCGTTCAGCAGCCCGGCGAGCGCCAGGCGCGCGGCAATCTGGCGTCGGTCCGGCAGGCTTACCGGCCCGGCGCGACAGTGCCGCGATTGGATGCGAACGCCGGGTTGAGCAACTATTTGCAGTTTGCCATGATGACCCAACCCGAGGTTCGGGCGGCCTTTTTTGATTGGGCGGCATCGGTCGAACGCATCACCGTCGAACGTTCGCCGCCGGACCCGAAACTGACGTTTCAAGCGTACATTCAAGATGCCCTGACCTCCCTGATGCCCGGGTTGATGCAGGATTTTCCCGGCCCCGGCAAGCTCAAGGCGGCCGCCAACGCGGCCGACGCCGCGAGCGAGGCGAAGTATTTTGCGTTTGAAACCGCCGCGCTCAAGACCGCCTTCGCAGTCAAGCAGGCGTATTGCCAGCTTTGGTTTCTCGACGAAAAAATCCGCATCCACCGCCAGACGCTCGACCTGCTGGACGGCCTGGCAAAAAGCGCGCGCGCGCAAAACGAAGTCGGCAGGGCGACGTTGCAGGATGTCTATCGCGCTCAAATCGAGCGGGACAGGCTCGCCACGGAGACCGGCAATCTGGAAGATTCGCGCCGCCCGCTGGTGGCGCGATTCAAAGGCGCGCTGGGCCTGACGCGCGACCAGCCGGACCCGCCCATGCCGGCCCGTTTTGAAACCACCCCGCTTGATTTGAACGGCGACCAGTTGCTTGACATCGCCTTCGCGCGCAATCCCCGTCTCAAGGCGATGGAAGCGGACGTGCGGCTGGCCGGGGCGTCCCTTGCCCTGGCCCGCAAATCCAAAGTCCCCGATTTTTCCGCCGGGTTGCAGGCGGAGGCCTATGCCCCCCCGTTTTATTGGCCGCAGGCGGGCATGAGCCTGCCGATCTGGCGCGACAAGATCGCGGCGCAAATCGCGGTGGCGCAGGCGGGCAAGCGCGCCGCCGAAGCCCGGCTCACTTCCGAACAAATCATGGTGACGGTGGATTTCGCGATGAAGACTTACGAGTATCGGGAAGCCACGCGCAATCTCGCCCTGTTGCAAGAGAAGCTGATTCCAGAAGCGCGCAAGTCTCTTGAAATTGCCCGAGGCGGCTATCTGGCCGGGCGGATTGATTTTTCCAACCTGATGGATGCCCAGCGTACGATGTTGAACCTTCAACTGGAGGAAGTGGAAGCGCGCGCGCGCCGGGAAATTGTTCTGGCTGACTTGTCCTTGTCCATCGCCGGAATTGCGCCCGAAGGCGCGCCGATTCTGCCGCCTTCACCGGGCAATTCGGCCCCGTCACCAGCCACGTCCAAAAATCTCAAACACTAATTTCGATATGACCAAATTTTTTTCCGTCTTGCTTTTGATCGCCACGGTTGGCATCGGCGTCTTGATTGCCGGTTGCTCCAGGGGGCGCGACAACGGCGGCGTGGCGGCCCAAGAAACAAAAACTCTCTACACTTGCGGAATGCACCCGCAAGTTGTCCAGGACCATCCCGGCAATTGCCCCATCTGCGGCATGACGCTGACTCCTGTTCGCAACGAAACCGCCGCCGCCCCGTCGCGGACCATCGCCATTGACCCGGTGACGATTCAGAACATGGACATCCGCACCGCCGCCGTCGCGCGCGGGCCGTTGCGCCGGGTCATTCGCGCATCCGGGGTCATGGATTACAACGAAACAACGCTGGGCGACGTGACCACCAAGTTCAAGGGGTGGATTGAAAAACTGGATGTCAATGCCACGGGCCAGTTGGTGATGCGCGGCGATCCGCTTTTTGAAATTTACTCGCCCGACCTTTACAGCGCCCAGGTCGAGTATCTGCTTGCGGCCGGTTCGCCCGCGAACGCCTCCTCAGGAACGGACGAAATCCGAACCAGCGCCCTGACCAAGCTCAAGTTCTTTGATATTTCGGACGGGCAAATCGCCGCGCTGGAGAAAACGCGCCAGCCGCGGAAAACCCTGCGCATCCTCGCGCCCCAAGACGGCTTTGTCATCGAAAAAAACGCCGTCCAAGGCCAGATGGTGGAGCCGGGCATGAAGATTTACAGGCTGGCGGACCTGGGATTGGTCTGGGCGCGGGCGGACATTTATGAGCAGGACTTGCCGTATGTCAAACTGGGCCAGGAGGCAACCGTGACGCTTTCCTATCTGCCGGACCGCGAATTCCGCGGCGTCGTCACTTACATCTATCCCAACGTGGATGAAAAAACCCGCACCGCCCGCGTCCGCATGGAGTTCCACAATCCGGGTTACTTCCTCAAACCCGGCATGTTCGCCACCGTGAAAATTGCCGCCGAACTGGAACCTTCCGCGTTGCTGATTCCCGACATGGCCATTCTGCGCAGCGGCGAGAAGACCACCGTTTTCGTGGCGTTGGACGGGGGAAAGTTTGACCCGCGCACCGTCACGCTTGGGCCGCAGGCGGAGAACGACCAGTATCAGGTTCTCAACGGATTGAGCGAAGGCGAGCGCGTTGTCACATCGGGCCAGTTCATGCTCGATTCGGAAAGCCAGCTTCGGGAGGCGATCCAGAAAATGACCGGGCCGCCGAAGGCGTCAGAGCGTCAAGAGCGTGAGACAACCGGAACGCCTTCCTCAACCAACGCCGCAACCTCCGCGGCAGTGAAATACATCTGTCCGATGCCGGAGCATGTCTCCATCGCATACGACCATCCCGGCAATTGCCCCATCTGCGGCATGACGCTCGTGCCCGTGTCCCAGGCGGCGCTGAAAAAACTCCAGCCCGGCGGGAAGGTACTTTACTACACCTGCCCGATGCCGGAGCACAGCGACGTGCGTTCCGACAAGCCGGGCCAGTGCCCCAAGTGCGGCATGACGCTGATTCCGGTCATGGAAACGGCGGCGCCCATCCAGGACGGAGACGACAAGCCCATGACCGGGCGCGGCCATTAAGCGCGAAGAACGAACATGCTCAAAGGCATCATAGAATTTTCGCTCAAGAACAAATTCATTGTTCTTCTCGGCACGATTGTGCTCGTGCTCGGCGGCCTTTATGCCGCGCGCAACATTCCCCTCGACGCCATTCCCGACCTGTCGGACGCGCAGGTTATCATCTACACGGAATGGCCCGGCCAGGCGCCGCAAATTGTCCAGGACCAGGTCACCTATCCCCTGACGGCCAAAATGCTTTCCGTGCCGAAGGCCAAAGTGGTGCGCGGCTATTCATTTTACGGATTCAGTTTTGTCCATGTCATTTTTGAGGACGGCACCGATCCGTATTGGGCGCGCAGCCGCGTGCTGGAATATCTCAGCGGTTTGAGCGGCCGGCTGCCGCAAGGCGTCACCCCGAGCCTCGGCCCGGACGCCACCGGCGTGGGGTGGGCGTTCATGTATTCACTCAACTCCACCAACCGCGATCTCGCCCAACTGCGCTCGATGCAGGATTGGTATCTCCGCTACCAACTGGCCTCGGTGGAAGGAGTTTCGGAAGTCGCCTCCGTCGGCGGCTTTGTCAAGCAGTATCAAGTCACCGTGGACCCCGCCAGGCTGCGCGCTTTCAACCTGTCCATTTCCGACGTGGCGATGGCCGTCAAGCGCAGCAACGGCGAAGTGGGCGGCCGTTCCATCGAATTGTCGGAAAAGGAATTCATCCTGCGCGTCAAGGGCTACGTGCAAAATCTGGACGATCTGCGGAAAGTGGCGGTGGGCGTCGGCGACAGGGGGGTTCCGATTCTTCTCAGCCAGGTCGCCAACGTCCAACTCGGCCCCGACATGCGCCGCGGCATCGCCGAGTTGAACGGCGAGGGGGAAACCGTCGGCGGCATCGTCATTGTCCGTTACGGCGCCAACGCCCGGCAGGTGATCCTCGACGTGAAGAAAAAGCTCGACGCCGCAATGAAGGGATTGCCACCCGACGTCAAATACACCATCGCGTACGACCGCGGCGCGCTCATTGATCGCGCGGTCAAAACACTCGAAGAGAAACTCCTCGAGGAAAGCTTCGTCGTGGCCCTGGTCTGCCTGGCCTTTCTCATGCGCCTGCGCAGCGCCCT
>Ga0114951_10002083_pt1 | contig 23367 bp, 24 predicted proteins | sample AM7aDNAmetaG_FD_88677 | JGI IMG/M metagenome (GOLD analysis project Ga0114951, IMG submission 88677) | Freshwater microbial communities from Finland to study Microbial Dark Matter (Phase II) - AM7a DNA metaG | ecosystem: Environmental > Aquatic > Freshwater > Lake | place: Finland: Lake Alinen... | reverse complement strand
CATCCTGATTCCGAATATATTCTCTAACTCTTATTAATTGAGATTCGCTCACCGATCCTGCGAAAAACTCCTGCTGCACAAAAAATTGCATGATAATAGTTTTTGCTGATTGATCCAATGTGACGATTCTCCCTTGATTAATTTGACTGCTTGTTGAATAGTCTGATCCTGTTTCAGAGATATTAGACCATGAAAATGATCGAAATGGCAATTAATGAAATCGAGAAAAATATCATTTTTCTCTGCATTCGACCGGATATGTTCGAGGAGTAATGGTCGAATATTCGCTGTCAACAGAGGCTGTCTGTTTTTAACACCCCATACCAGATGGATCATGATTTTTGAATAAGACATAATTAGGCATTTTAGAATGTAGATGCTTAATTACTGATGCAATGGAAAAATTGGGTGAGAAATTTTGCATTAATATCCATAGAATATTATGAATCAATGATATTAATACGCCGGATAAATCCGGCGCCTATTGATAGGAGCCTGGGCTGAACCTAAAGCTATTTCACTCCGATCTTGCTCAGCAGCCTGATATCTTTGAGGTTGCTGTAATCGTATTGATAAAGACCATCGTCACCGATCATGACTAATAGTCCTTTGATTGGGATGACGTCATATGCCTGTATGTCAGGGAACTGAGCTAATAGATTTTTACTTATTGCAAGCGGATCGGATGCATCAAAGACCTTTAACCCGGCATCACCATCACAAATGAAAAGGGTATGATTATCGACGCCCAGGCCGTACGGTTCTTCCATCGGATAGGTTTTGAGTTCTACAGGTTTGGTGATATCTGCGATGGACACAACCACCAGCTGGCTAACATTGTTGCCGCATGCATTACCTCCGCGGAGCGTGATATATGCGTAATTGCCGCTCACAACCACCGGATCGCAACCTGTCATATGCCAGAAATCGCAGATGTAAAGGGGTGAGTTCGGGATGGAGATGTCGTAAATCCTCATGCCGCTCTGCGATCCCAGAAACATTTTGTCACCTACAGTAAAAAGGGTTTGAATGCTCCAGCCAGCATTGAAATCTTTTTTTAATACTGGCGCAGCAGGCACGGTGATCGAAAAGATATGCAAGTTGGTATTATCGATGGCAAAAAGAGTGTTTTGATAAATGCCGAACCGTGCCATGGAACCACCGATTCCCACGCCATTCGGACTTACTCCCGAAGTTCCGCCTCCGGTTGCGACATCAGCAGTCTTGTTAAATCCGCCATTATAATATGTCGGATAATAGGTGGTAGTGATTTCCTGCTTAACCTCCTTGATTTCCCAACTGGTAACCACGCCTTTTGTTTCATCGATCACCGCAAGTGGATATTTGTCATCATAAGGCGGCAAGGTGTATGGGAGCACATTCTGTACCCGACCAACTTCCCTGATTGCAGCCAAATCTGCAATATCCAGTGCAACTATATCAACATAACTGTCAGCATAGAGAATATTCCCCTTGATGGCAATGTCGGCATTACCGGGTAATTCAATGTAAGTCAGATTTATCGGGTTGCTGGGATTTGTATTGTCGAAAATGTGTATCCCTTTCATCTCCTCAACTATGAAGATATATTGGTCCTTGAAATAGATTTTCCCCGGATTAACCAGGTCGGTTGCAGCTGATTGTTTAACTGCCACCCGTAGATCAGTATAGGTCATGTATTTCGGGCTGTTGGCAACAAATATCTCTGTGAACTTATCCTTGCAACCAGTGGTCAACCCTGCCAGGATCAGCATAATATAAATGACAATTTTTTTCATCTCGATAGATTTTATTTTCCTTACCTGAAAATGATACCCAATTTTACAGACAGCCTGTTGTAATCAATCAGTAGTTTTCTTTGATCGCCAGCTGCAAAGTACAAGCGCTCGACACGATAGCCAACAGAAAAGATGATGCCGAAATTTTCGCCGAACATGTTCCTGATACCGAAGCCCGGATTCAGCAGCCAGCCACCTTTCGCTTTGTAAGATTCATAATTAGGGTATGGCCAGTAAACGTCGGAGGTATATCCCGATTGGTAGGAAGTCTCACCATCCAGAGCAAGGGCATATCCTCCATAGAAACTAAAGAAAGGAGAAAACGCGGTTTTGCGAACATAATACCGGGCATCCAGAACGATGGGCATATAACTTCCCGATGGGAATTCTACTCCGACACCCAAGCCCAGGGACAGTTGATCTGTAATATGATAACCGTTGGTGGTCATGAAGGAAAAGGGGGCAGGATGACTATTTTGGGTTGAGCCGATTAAGAGCCCCATATCCGTAACATTGAAATATCCGGTAAATGCCTGACCCTTTTTTTCAGGAGAGGGAGCAATCATAAGAGTCTGCCCGCTGATGCTGATCAGGCCGGTGAGCAGAATAATCAGAGTTAGTATTCTTTTCATAGTTAGTATGTTAGTCCCCAGAGTGAAGTCTGGGGTTAGTCAGAAATCCCTTTTTTCTTAATTTATCGGCCCCGAGCCGATGAGTTCATCGTCATAATGCCAAACTGCAAATTGCCCGGGCACTACGGCCCGCTGGGGTTCATCGAATAATAGGTAAATTCCTTCAGGTTCGCATATTACCTGAGCCTTTTGAAGGCCCTGCCGATAGCGGATACGAGAAAGGCATTCTTTTGATTCTCCGGGCCGGAGAGTGAGATCTGGTCTGATCCAGTGAACTTCTTCCTTGTTCACAAGAAGAGCTCTTTTAAATAACAGAGGATGGTCCTGGCCCTGACCCACATAGATTATGTTATTGATTACGTCGGTGCCGATAATAAACAGGGGTTCTTCTTTGCCACCGATGTTAAGGCCTTTTCTCTGGCCAATAGTATAAAAATGAGCGCCCTGGTGTTCACCTATCCGGGTTCCCATTTCAGGTGTAAGCATTAATGCTTTAGCGAGCTCCTGAACAGTTTGACCGTGAGCGGGTATTTGAAAGTTTTTTGGTATTTCGATAATCTGGCCTTTTTTTGCGGCCAGTTTTTGTTGCAGAAATACCGGGAGGTCTACTTTACCAACAAAACATATCCCCTGCGAATCTTTTCTATCAGCGTTGGCCAGACCTTGTTCACGGGCAATTTCCCGAACTTCGGGTTTTGTAATCTCCCCAAGCGGAAACATGGCATAACTCAATTGTTTCTGGCTCAGCTGACAAAGGAAATAGCTCTGGTCCTTATTTTTATCCAGTCCCCCCATCAGCCTGTATATCCTGTTACTGCCAGATTCAAAGGAATCAACTCGGGCATAATGACCAGTTGCCACTTTTTCAGCACCCAATTTCAATGCTTCCTCGACAAATGCATCGAATTTGATTTCGCGATTGCAAAGGACATCCGGATTGGGGGTGCGACCTGCTTCATACTCGCGAAACAGGTAATCGACTACCCGTTCCCGGTATTGCTCGCTTAAATCGACTTCATGAAATGGTATCCCGATTTTTTTTGCAACCATTTCTGCAAAAAGGACGTCATCCTCATAGGAACATTCGGCTGAAATCAGGCCGGTAGTATCGTGCCAGTTCCTCATAAACAGGCCGACCACATCGTAGCCTTGCTGTTTAAGAAGCCAGGCAGCAACACCTGAATCCACACCGCCTGATATACCAACGACAATACGTTGTTTCATGCTGCAAAGATATGCAAAAACAGTGCCGCGACTATCGGAACCTTACATAACAGTGCTCATCGGCCAACTGTCCATTTTTAATCACTGAATTCTTGTGGATGGCTTCCAGGTGGAATCCGCATTTTTGCAATACGCGGGCTGAAGCCGGATTAAAAGAAAACAGATTTGCATAAATCCTGAGAATATCGGGATAATTCGTAAAAACATGATCCACAAGGAGTACAACAGCTTCTGAAACTATGCCCCGGCCCCAGTACTGTTCAGAGAGCCAGTAGCCCAGTTCGCCATTTTTGCGATATACATCCTCTTTAAATGAAATTCCGATTCCGCCAACAGCCTCGCCATCAGTCTCGATAGCTAAAAACAGATTTGATTTCAGGTCCATCGCCATTTTCAGCCAATCACGACCTGCCTGTTCGGTATAGGGCCTTGGGAACCCATCACGGAGGTTTATCCAAATATTGAAATTATCGGCATGCCTGACGAGGGAATGCAGGTCATCTTCGCGCCATGGACGAAGTGTTATCCTATTCGAGGTAAGTGTAACCATATAAGCCTGAGCGGTAAGTGGAAAGAAATTCCTTTCCTTCCTCAGCGGTGATAGTACCTGCTTTGACAGATGACGTCACCCAGGTTTCAACGGTTCTTACCATTTTCTTAGGGTTATACTGAACATAATCGAGAACTTCAGCAACTGTTTCACCATCGATGATCTGGTCGATGGAGTATTCTTTGCCGTCGACTGAAACGTGTACCGCATTGGTATCACCAAACAAATTATGAAGGTCACCCAAAATTTCCTGATAGGCACCAACCAGAAAAACCCCGATATAATAAGGTTCCTTGGAGTTCAGAGAGTGCACGGGTAGGTAGTGCGATAAATTCCGGGTCGAAATAAAATTATCGATCTTTCCATCGGAGTCGCAGGTTATATCCTGCAAAGTGGCTGACCTGTCAGGTTTCTCATCCAGCCGGTGGATGGGGATAATTGGAAAAATCTGGTCAACAGCCCAGGAATCCGGGAGCGATTGAAAGAGTGAAAAATTACAGAAGTATTTGTCAGATAGCAGTTTAGGTAGATTTAATAATTCTTCCGGGATATGTTTAAGTTCGTTGGTCATCTGATAGATCTCTTTAGCTATCGACCAGAACAAACGTTCAATCTGAGCTCTGGTTTTCAGATCGAGCAACCCAAGGCTGAAGCGATCTAGGGCCTCTTCTCGGATTTGCTGAGCATCGTGCCAGGTTTCCAGCATACTCAGCTGATTGAGTGTTTCCCAGGATGAATACAATTCCCGGACAAGTTCATGGTCATCAGGCCCAACCTCTTCATTATCATCCCAGGCAGGTGTGGTTGTAGCTTCAAGAACCTCAAAGATCAGTACCGAATGGTGAGCTGTTAGCGACCGACCGGATTCGGTGATAATATTGGGGTGGGGTATACCATTTTTATTACTGGCATCGACCATGGCAAATGTGGCATCATTCACATATTCCTGGATGCTGTAGTTAACACTGCTTTCGCTGTTCGATGAACGTGTTCCATCGTAATCGACTCCCAAACCACCGCCGATATCCACAAATTCAACTTTAAAGCCTCTGGAATGAAGTTGAATATAGAATTGCGAAGCTTCTCTGAGGGCTAATTTTATCCTGCGGATTTTTGTAACCTGGCTACCGATATGGAAATGCACGAGTTTCAGGCAATCCTGCATATCCCTTTTTTCCAGGTATTCAAGGGCTTCCAGCAATTCACTGGATGTGAGGCCGAATTTACTGACGTCACCTCCTGAATCTTCCCATTTTCCGCTGCCCGAGCTCGCCAGTTTAACGCGGATGCCGATATTCGGCTTTATTTTATGCTGCTTCGCAATCTTGGTGATCAGCTTCAGTTCATTGAGTTTTTCAACAACAATATAAATGCGTTTCCCCATCTTTTGAGCCAGAAGGGCCAGCTCAATATAGTCTTCATCTTTATATCCATTACAGATAATGATTGAATCCGTATCGGTATTGATTGCGATAACAGCATGAAGCTCTGGCTTGGAGCCTGCTTCGAGACCGATATTAAATTTCTTACCGTGATTTACGATTTCCTCAACAACCGGGCGCATCTGATTGACCTTGATCGGATAGATGATAAAGTTCTGAGCCTTGTACTCATACTCCTCTGCCGCCACCTTAAAGCAACTCGACATGATTTCAATCCGGTCATCAAGAATATCAGGGAACCTTATCAGCATAGGCGCAGAAACATCGCGCAGCTGAAGCTCTTCGACAAGTTCCAGCAAGTCGACCTGTACGCCATTGGTTTTAGGAGTTACAACAACATGCCCTTTTTCGTTGATCGAAAAATAGTTGATCCCCCAACCGTTGATGTTGTAGAGCTCAGCAGAATCTTCAGTTCGCCATCTTCTCATGCTGTTGATACTTCAATTGTTTAGCCGGCTAATTTACATAATTTACTCATTTACTGAATAGCCTGGTCGTGCAATTGGGTCCGGCACTTGAAACAAAGGCTCGAACTCTTTTGGTCAATATCCTCAACATAAGTACTGGAACCCATCACACATGCGGGAACATGGCAATGGATCAATCCAAAAGTGTGGCCAAGTTCATGAATAACTTCTTTTTCAAATCTCTCTAATAGCGATTCATCAACTTCTTTGAGGCCATATCGTTCATTACTAAGCCGGTAAATCGATGCAATGGCAGAACGGCCTCCAAGGAAAGCCTGGCCGAAAATATAGGTCAGGATCGGTATAAAAAGATCTACATAAAACAAACCAAAGGTTTTAACAGAGTCGATGGCATATTGTTTTTCCACCTCCCTTAAAATCATGTTACCATTATATTGTCTGCGGGTGGCATCATAAAACTCGCTCAGATCGAGATGTCCCTCCCTGATATGCACAGGCAGAGCAAATTCCCGTGTCACAGATTCGGCAATCTTCTCGAGAAAATCATGCTCGAAATAGCCAAAGGAAATTATTGCTATGCCTTGTTCATTCATTAATAAATAACCCTGATTAGATTATTTAATGGACTATTCCAGAGGCTTTAGATTGTATTTTCTGATTTTGTTGTAAAGAGTTACCCTGTCCACTTTCAGGGCCCTGGCTGTTTGCGAGATATTCCATTCATGATTGATAAGCGTTTGCAGAATGTGGTTTTTTTCCATGTCATCCAGACTTTCGAAAGTGCTCACAACCATGTTCTTTTGCAAAGGCAGGTCTTTTAGGGTGATCTTTTTCCCATTTCCTACTACAATGGCACGCTCAACCATGTTCTCCAGTTCTCTTATGTTGCCGGGGAAATCAAATTCCTGTAACCTTTTTAAGGCGGATGGTTCAATGCTTACAGGAAGTCTGTTCATCGAAGTGCAATATTTTTTTATAAAGTAGTCCACCAGAAGCGGAATGTCCTCGATTCTTTCGCGCAAGGGCGGTATCTGGATATTTACCACATTCAACCGGTAATATAAATCCTCACGAAAGGTTCCGTTTTCTACCATATTTTTAAGATCCCGGTTGGTGGCACAAATGACCCTGAAATCGGATGTAATCTCCTTATTTCCACCTACCCGGATAAAGCTTTTAGATTCAAGCACCCGAAGCAGCTCGACCTGCATTTTCGAAGATATTGTAGCAATCTCATCGAGAAAAATAGTTCCGCCATCAGCCATTTCAAAACGGCCTTTCCTGTTATACATCGCCCCTGTAAAAGCGCCTTTTTCATGGCCGAAAAGTTCGCTTTCCAGCAAGCTTTCAGTTAATGCACCGCAATGCACACTCACCAAAGGGAAAAACCTGCGCGTGGAGTTGGAATGGATGGCTCTGGCAATCAATTCTTTTCCTGTACCGCTCTCACCGGTAATAATCACAGACGAATTTGACTGGGCAACGCTCTCAACTTCTTTTAATACATTTTGCATTGCCGCACTGTTGCCAATCAGATCTTCAATATTCTCAAGTGAAACAACCCTCTCTTTCAATGCTTCGTTTTCTTCGGAAAGGGAGATTTGCTTTGATGCATTTCTGATCAGGTGCGAAAGGTCATCCGGATCAAACGGCTTGGTGACATAATCAAATGCCCCATCCTTAAGCGCTTGAACAGCAGTGTCAACCGTTGCAAATGCAGTCATAACAATAACGATGGAATCCTTTCGAAGTGACTTTATACGCCTGAGCATTTCCAGCCCATCCATACCAGGCATCTTGATATCCGCCAAAATAATATCGAAGGAATCGGATTCAATCATCGTCAGTGCCACTTTGGCATTTTCAGCACATTCCACGCGATAGCCATCCTCGATGAACCAGTTATATAGTGAATCTCTGACGGATGGTTCATCGTCAACTATCAAAATTGAGATTTTCTTTGCCATCGTATTATTCTTCGTTTGTTATCAAAGGCAGGACAATTGAAATAATAGTTCCTTTTCCTGGCTCAGATTTTATTTCAATCCTGCCATTGTGACTCTGTATAATTCCATGTACAATCGAAAGACCCAGACCAATGCCGGCGCCATTTCTTTTTGTGGTAAAGAAGGGTTCGAAAATATGGGGGAGATCTTCGGGAGATATCCCGGAACCATTATCACAAATTTCAATCTTAATCGAATCTTCATCTGGATTTGACGCCCTCAGGATTATTTCCCCACCTTCAGTAACAGCCTCAGAGGCATTCACCAGCATCGCTAACATGGCCTGCTTGATTTGATTTGGACTGCACCAGATCAGGTCAGAAGTTGCATTGAGATCGGTTAATAGATTGATATTGGCAATATTAATCGGATGAGACATCAATTGATAGGTATCCATGAGAATTTCCTGCACATGCCTGGTTTCAAAATCATCCTGGTCTTTACGCGAAAAATCAAGCAGCCCCTTTACGATATCTCCGCAACGCTTGGTTTCATCTTCTATCAACTTCAAATGCTGTAAGATAGATTCCTTTTTGGAGGGTTCGATATTTTCGGTAACCAGTTTTTTATGCACCAGCTTGGTGTAAACTAAAATGCCCGAAAGTGGGTTATTAATCTCATGGGCGACAGATGACGATAATTTCCCAAGTGATGCAATCCTTTCTATATTAATAAGCTCATTCTGAACTTCACCCAGTTCTTCTGATTTCTTCTGTACCTTGTATTCAAGCTGCTTCGACCAGTTTTGCAATTCAGTAGTAGCAGTCTGAAGATTATCAAGCATATGATTGAAAGCGTACGAAAGCATCCTGATGTCATCAAGTTCGTTGGGACTGATGTCGAGTCGCGCCGTATTGTCACCGGTAGCTACTGCCTGGCTTGCCTTCATAATGGCGTTGAGGGGATTCTTGATATTTCTCCTGGTAAACAAAACAAGGAAGAGGGCGAGGAACAAGGTGATCAATGCTGCCAGCAAAAAGAATTCGGTCGATGATTTCTGAACAGCAGCATCGACTTCAGCAAGCGGCATTTTAATAAACAGGGAACCTAAAACTTCATCACTCGCATGGTGTGCATGGCAGGCAGCAGTATTGTAACAGGAAGGCTCATTGAGGATGGGGGTTCTGATTAGCAAATGCCGCGAATTGTTATCCGTCTTGCTCATCAGGCATTCACTGTGACTTTGAATGATTCGGTACGATTTTTCCTTTGCCGGAAACATAGTCCTGATGTTCGTATGGCAATTTTTGCAGTTCGGGTCGATATGACCCTCCTTATTTTCAGAAAACGATGAATAAGCCAGGTTGTCCTGATTGTCGTACATGTTAACGTCATCAATCCCGGGCATTGTATTTATCACATCCAGAGTGTTTTGCAGCGCACTTCGATTGTTTTCAAGCATCGAATGGTACAAGGCCCCCTCCACGATCGACCCAATATTACTTCCATTCTGGTGAATAACGGTATTGATATAACCATCATTAACCGACCTGAAAATAATGTTGCTGGAAATGAGCAGGAATATTGACATTAAACCGATAACCAGGACAACACGGCTATAAATTGAAGAACGGAATTTCAGATATCTTTTTCTTAATGAAGGCCCTTGGTTTGTGTTTTTATGTTTGGTTAGACTGAGCATGAATATCTCCCTTTGCTGACTATGCTCGTAAATTTAAGCATTTAGGGCTAAAAAGTGTTGAATTATTCAATAATTCAATCCATCGTGTTCAAGAAATCCTTCTGGAATGCATTCCACATCTCCACTGGCATTTCAGCAAGTGTATTGTCGCGTAATTCACCCCCGTCCTGCAGGATAATTCCGCTGGTTCCAAGGGTGTCTTTCTCTGAGGTGTTAACCACGAAATCCTTAAAGCGAACCAGTTCCCTTGACATCCAGCTGGTGGCTTCGTCGGCCAGGTAGCAGGATTTGGTTTCACGGATCCAGTCGGATGGCTTGATCTGATAAATCCATCCTTTTCTGAATGGATCTTCATTCAAAACTTCAGGCTGCTCGTTAAGCAGTGAATTGGAGGAATCAACCAATCCGGATATCGGTGAAAGAATTCTCAGGTGTTTGCCGTCCTGATCAATTTCAGCAAGCAAATCACCCTTTTTAATTGTATCGCCCGGTATTGCATGGTTGATAACATTGACTTCACCGGTGATATGAGTCAGGAGATCATCCAATCCTACTTTTGCCAACCCTGAACGTTCAAGATGGGTCCAGGTGTGGTTCTTGCTGAAATACAGACCCTGTGGTATTTTTAAAGATCCGGCCGATAAAGTGCCGATCAGTTTCTGAACCCTGTTTCTGACTTTTACCTTTTTGTTAAGGAACAGCCAGAAGGGGATTAGTATCGCAAAGAAAGCAATGATAGCCAGGTATTCGATCCCTTTGGTCTCGAAGATGTTGGAATAACTAAATCCGTCCATTTTATTTAATTTTTAAGGTTATTATTGATGTTTGGCCCAGGCTGGAGAATCCCTAAGAACTGGCATCCGCCTGATAACCCATCTGAAAATCCATATCTCAGTAAAAATAACAGTCAGTGTAACAACGATTTCCATCCACGATGGCACGTATCGGACTGTATCTTCCCACCTGAAACCGATAACAGTTACATTCAATCGGTTCAGGATGACGCCCACCATGGTCAGAATTGCTGCGGTTTTAATCACATTCATGCTTTTTCTCCTATAGCCGTATACGAACATCAGCATAGGAAGCAGCACAAAACCGAGCATTTCGAGCAGATACCAGTATCCCATCGGGGTATTGAGCAACCCCCAGCGTTTTTCATGTATGAAGACGAGAAACTGAAGAAAGAAATAGGCGAACATTGCGCCGGCGCAAATTCTTGATAACCCACGGACAATTCCATCCTGGGCATGATGATTTTCTTCGCTGATCTGGTTGAAAAAGACTTTGTGGCTGATCGATCCTTCGAAAATGACCATCGATAGACCAGCAAAAATGCTGGAAACCAGAAACATGATCGGTATAAACTCTGAATACCAGAGCGGGTGAATTTTATCCTTTGCCATCAGATAAAGCGCTCCCAATCCTGATTGGTGCAATGTGGAAAGCGTTATCCCAAAGATCACCGCTGCTATAGTCATACCCGATAGAATTTTGCGGGCGCGCCGGGCCCCCAGCCATTCAGCTACCGCAGGCGAGAATTCTATCAGTTGTGCTAGCATATACAGCAAAAAGTGCCAGGCAACCAGAAATAATACGGAACTGGTTCCAAAACTATTGCCGATAATTGGATTGATTACGTTCCAGGGGCGGCCCAAATCGAGAAGCAGGGCCCCGGCATAAAAGACATAGGCAAGAAAGCCATTTAATACGGTTATCCTTACGATAGAATGGTATTTTTGATTGTTCAGGATGTATACAATAAATGTGAGAACATAGGCCCCGCCTGCAAAAGCGACACCAGTCACCACATCAAAGCCGATCCACAATCCCCAGGGAACCTCCTGCGTGAGGTTGGTTACGGCACCGATCCCATGAATAAACCGGTAAATAATTATAAGCGTTCCCAGCATGATAACGGGAACTGAGATTACATTGAATGGGGTAAGGATTTTACCCTTTGGCTTAAATTCATGGATCAAGAATTTCCAGATGGATTTTCCATCATTATCCTTGGCGATGGGGTACTCAAAGTTACTCGTTTTCATCTGCTTCGTTTTGATGGTTTTTATTATCCTTGGTTGTTTCATGAATGCCTAATAGTAGAACCGGTAGTAAAACAAAAACGGATGGAACACTGTAAAGAAAACCTTTTGACAGGGCAGGGTACGACTCGTTCTGGAGGTTGGTTTTGAAACCAAGTTCAACCGGAGGAACCTGTGCTACATATACTTCACCCGTTCCGCCAGCTTCATGTTCACCATAGATAAACTCTGAATAAACATCTGGTTGGGCGGCAATTCTTTTGCGGGCTTCGTGTATCAGTTCCCTTCGGGTACCGAATACGATGGCTTCAGCAGGACAATTTTCAGCACAGCCGGGCTTCTTACCTTCCTTGATCCTGTCGTAGCACATGTCGCATTTTATGATTTTAGGATTCGGGCTGTGATATTCGAATTTTGGTACATCAAATGGACAGGAAACCATACAATATCTGCATCCCATGCACTTGTTTCCCCTCCAGATAACCGGCCCTTCCTTGGTTTTGTACATTGCCTGGGTGAGGCAAGCAGCGGCGCAGGCTGGTTCATTGCAGTGCATGCATTGGCTCTTCACATAAACCTCTCCTTTGGTGGTTTTATGCAGATTAACCACCGTACGTCGGGTTTCATTGGTCTTGCGGACCACTCCGACCTCGGGAGCATCTGTTGGTGCAGGTAAATTATGAATCTCTGCACAGGTGGTTTCACAAGTCTGACAACCAACGCAACGCGTTGAATCATAAAGTACTCCGTAGAATTCTACACTGTTCTTTTCTTTGGTTGCAGCACCGACACTTTTTCCGAGGACCAGCGTTGTGCCTGCCAGTCCAAGCGTTTTCATAAAAACTCTTCTGTCAAGTCCCATGGTTTGGATTTTATTTATTTAGATGTATCGATGAACCTTGTCTGAAAGTCTTCCCATACCTCAGGCGAAAGATTTTCCAGAACGCTTTCGATGATTTCTCCACCATCTTGCAGTGTTACATAAGCATATTCAGCTTCATTGGGTTGAATAGCATTAGCCAGGAAATCTTTTAACCGGGTGAATTCGTTGTGGATCCATTCCGTATATTTTTCTGCCATAAACAGAAACTGGTTTTCCCTGATCCAATTGGATGGCTCAATCCGGTAGATCCAGCCATCTTCGTATGGTGATGAATTCAGCAATGAAGCATCGGAAAACAGGTTGCTGTTGTCGGCAATGATAATTCCGGAGGCCGGCGAACTGATGGTCAGTCGTTTCCCTTTTTGTACCATGGTAAGGATAGGCTCACCCTTTTTTACCATTTCACCTGGTTTCTTCATTTTAATGCTGGTAATCTGACCAGTGATGTGTTGCAGAAAATCATCGATACCCACTTTTAAAGTTCCGTCTTTCTCCATAAATGCCCAAGTATGAGTCTTGTCGAAAAACAAACCTTTAGGAATGGAAATGTTTCTTTCATTGATAACACGAAGATGATGCGGGTCCATGTCGGGTCCTATAATAGAGTTGCTCTTCCGGTACCGCATGATGAAAATCACCAACGCCACAATAATAACAATCGCTGCAAGGATGGTAATGATCAACTGGATGACATTGACTTTGTCGGAAGCCTGGCTTTTCATGAATGTTCCGGGTAACCTGTCGATTTTCGAAAGTCTTTCGCTGTTGACCAGACTGTTATAACCGTTTACCTGGAGCAGGTCCTGACCGAAGGTTAAAACGTATCTCAAAAATGCAACCTGGTTTTCTTCGACCGGGCTCGAAACAGCTACTGCATATAAGTTTCTGCACAGTGCCTGCGGGTATTTTCCGATCCAGATGCCTCTTGATATGTCGTTTACGTTGTTATATATTTTCTCGATGTAGTCCAGCCTGCCATTTGCGTTTTTGTCGATGGGCAATAAACTGATGCCAGCAATCATATTCTGTCCGGATTGATCAGTTACATCATTGAGCTTGCAAAAACCAATTCCATTAGGATCTTTTTGTACGGCAGCTATTAATTCTGCCCCTGTGGAAACCTGTATCCCATTTATGATGGTCGGGTTGAGACTGGTAAAATTTGCAATCGTTGATTTTATCGATGCATTATCGATAATGTAAATATTAACCGGAAGTTTCTGGTCTCCACCAAGAAGGGTTGCCCAGGTGCGTGATCCCTGGTTTTCGAAAGTCTTTGAAAACTCAGCGGCAGATATTCCCCGGTTATTTATTTCGGTTATATATGGATTTGAAGAGTTGATTATTGGGATGATGGCATCACGACCAATCACCATTTTCCATGATGACCCATCCTTCACTATATTGTCCGATTCATTAGACTCAAAGGCCAGATCCGTACCCGTTTCATTGTGACCGATTATCTTGATTTTCAGCTTCGGATTGATCGCAGCATAATCGCTGACCCATTTGGCTGTCAGTTGCTGGAGGTCCGGTGTGCAGGAAATGGTCAATGACCCTTTGGCAGCTGGGGTTTTTTGCAAATCTCCGGCAGTGTAGGAGATGTTGCGTGCTTGACTCTGGAACAGCATTGCGGCACCGATGAGTACTAAAACTACTTTTTTCATGGCCTTAAAATTTGAGTTCATTATTTCTTTTTGCTTGTCACACTTAATACAATTCAATTACCTTGCCAAATATTATAAGACACAGAAAATCAAATAAATAGATAGGCGGCTGATGAATATTATCACATAGGAAGTGTTGAGAATATATACACAAAATAATGGGAAATCGCCTAGGAATCTAACTTACAATAAGTTAAGACAATTGTAAATATATTCAACAGGTGGTGAATAATTCAACACACAGATTGTAACTATCAGAAAATAAGGTGCTAAGGATCGATCGCGTGTCACAACCCTTTAGGGAAGCGCAGTAATATCCGATCCGCTGCCTCGCGGTAAGCATGATGTGCCCCGCTGGCATGTATCTCCCTGCCTGCTTGTTCATTCATGCCGTTTGGCGTTGCCGCATGCTTGGCGAGTTCGTCAAACTCAATGGGTTCGGCAATCTGGGCAGTATAGGAAAGCGCTTGAAAAAGATTGGCAATATATTGGTTGGCAATGCTCCTGTCAACGCCCTGAGCAGTGGTCCAGACACTCAGTTCCTGCAAAAGGTCGTAATACGGGGTAATCAAACAGGTAAGTGTCCAAAGCGCATGTAGCTGATCTTCATTGTTTACCAACAAAGGCTGACCAAGATTGTTGAAAATGTCTACAACTACATTATTGGCGCTGAAAATAGGAATTGGGCAATTGTGGTTAACTACCGGTGGCAGCGGGATCGCTCTCGCAACATGGTGTGCCGGATATACCATTTTTAAAATGTCGGTATGCCTGAGCAGGGGTATGAGGGAAACGATCTGATGACTTTCGCTGAATGTCAGACCTATGAGAACTTCTTCTGCCTGTGGAGGCCTTAAAGCTAGTATAATAATTTCCGATTGGTCGATAACTTCCTGATTGCTATCCATCCTGATGACATTCGGGAATTTCCTGGCAAGCATCTTTGATCTTTCTTCATTTCTCGGTGATAATCTCAACGTTGCTCCACTCAAAGCTGATGTGCATAAACCCTCAATAACCGCCGTAGCGATCTTTCCAATACCGATAAATCCTATATTCAATTTGTTCTCCTTGTTTTAATTACCTGCCTTTTGGAATTGCAGGAACCAATTATATAATTCCTTACCCGGATAAACTTTCCAGCTGATCCCATGGCCCTCACCGGACTCAGCGGTAAATCTAAGATTCTTATTCTTCCCTTTCAGCAGATTGACTATCCTTTCGGTTTCATCAAAAGGAACAACATCATCAATTTTTCCATGGAAGGCCCATATCGGGATATTAATCTAATGGTTAATGTTTTCCAGGATGTAATCCGATTCATTTGTGAATCCGCTGATGGGTGCGATAGCAGCAAATATATCCGGATATTTTGCTGCCAGAAACCAGGTGCCTTCGCCACCCAGGCTTAACCCGGTCGGGTATATGCGCGTGGTATCAATTCGGTATTTCCCGATAATATCCTGATAGAAAGTCTCAAACCAATCTTCTGTCGACCACCTTAAATGAAGCAGGAAGGTGTCGATGTCCTGAGCCTGGATCAATCCGGTACTTAATATCAGCGATAGAATAAGAACAGAGTTTTTCATTGCGGCAGATCAATTGCCTTAGTAAATATAGAAAAGGTTTATCTTCGTGGTATGTCTGAAAAAGTGAAACCGGTTTTTGACAAGCGCATCTTCTGGGATGTAGACTTTGAGAAAATAGACTATGATCTCAGGGCTAAATTCGTAATAGAAAGGGTGTTTGAGCGAGGCGATGTTGAGGATATCCGCCAATGTCGCAGATATTACGGTGATGAAAAGGTGACGCAGGCGTTATTGAAAGCAAAGTTTTTGCCGGAGCACCGAATGCATCTTGCAAGTGCGGTAATCAATAAACCTCTAAATGAATTCAGATGTTACACATTGAGACAGTTGAACCCGGGACTTTTTCCTTACTAAAGGAGTTGATGACTTTGCCATCGCTCGCCCCTTTTTCTTTGGTCGGCGGTACGGCTTTGTCGCTTCGGTATGGTCACCGCAGCTCTGTTGATCTGGATTTGTTTTATCATGAAAAATTCGACCATCAATTCATCGAAAACGAATTAAAGGAAGCCTTTGGAAGTGCCTTCTATTATGAAGGCGGGCATAAGCAATTCGGGATTTTCTGTAATATACAAAATATCAAAGTTGATATTGTTTACTTTCCTCATTTACCTATTGCTCCAATTGAAGTTGAGGATAAAATCCGGATGTATGGCAATGCCGATATAGGCGCAATGAAAATTCAAGCCATCCTTGGCAGGGGACGAAAAAAGGATTTCTGGGATTTATATGAATTGCTAAATTATTACTCACTGCAGCAGATAATGGACTGGCACAAACTAAAATATCCAAGTCAAATGCTGGCTATCAGCATTCCAAATGCAATTACCTATTTTATTGACGCCGATGAAAGTGAAACACCGGTAAGTTTCAAGGAGCAGACCTGGGACGGTGTTAAAAAAGGTATTCAGAAAGCGGTACGAGATTATTTGCGGTAATACTGACTAAAACTTACACAGGCTGTCCATATTAAATGATTGCAGTGTTTATTTGCCTTTGAATACCGACTGTATAGCCTCAAGATATTGATATCCAAACTCTCTTTCCGGTTCCAAAAAACTGCCTTCGGTCCATTCATTCCAACTGTTTATCGTTATTATCTTATTGCCTTTCAGGTTTTTATCTGTCCATGATTTGCATTGCTCCAGTGCGCTCTTGAAATTTTCGGGAGTATTATTTTTCATTACGGCCATACACGGGTACCCGAAATTGCCAAAATTGACCGCCTGGCTGCAGCGCGGTGTAGCGTCCCAACCGAGGGTGACATTTGGATAATAGGGCTGTTTAATAGTTTTAAAATACTTTTCGCAAAAGCTGAAATACTTTTCCCTGACTTCCGAATATTCGGTTTGCGGAAACTGATCCAACCCGACATGGTGAACCCAAACATAGGATGTTGCACTGTTAAACGATAGAAAATCAAGCAGCTCAGCCGGGTTTTTCAGTTCTTTTTCTGATGGGAGGATTTGAATTCCCCAAACAACGGCATTCAGATGTAAATCTTTGAATCCGGCTTTTTTTGTCTTCTCCCTGAATTTTTCCAGTGCTGCCTTGGCTCCTTCCTTGCCACCCATGCTTTCAACAAACTTAAATAGCTCATAGATAGAGAAATACGGACATCCATCAATCTTCCAATAAGTGGGCTGACTAAAATAGTTTGCAATAACGTAATCTGTAAGCTTATCAAAGGTTTCCGGTGTAACAGTTCCGGGATAAAAAAGTGGAGCAGGGCCCTTTTCCGGGTTTCTCGGAAAGAGATCTACCCAATCGTGATTGGCCCACATCAGAGCAAATTTGACTTTATTGTTATCCTTAACTTTCAAAAAGCCATTTTCCAGACCCTTTTCTAAAAATGGGCCATCATTGTAATAATACCAGTCATAAATGAAAACATCGATTCCATATTTTGATGCAGCATCAATCTTCATTTGCATTACATCCGGATCCGACTCATTGGTATATCCCCAAAGAGGTATTTTGGGCTGATGATGACCTTCGAAACGGGGTTGGGCATTCTTAACCAATTCCCATTCCGACCACCCTTTCCCATAACGTAATTCATTGCGCTTGTCATCATTATGATAATTAGGGAAGTAATAAACAGCAAGATCATATCCAGGAGAATTATCAATAAACTTTATTTCTTTTTTCTGTGCCCTGATATTGGAGAAAGGCATCAGCAGGAGGATCAGTAATAGCAGATTTATCAACGGTTTATTCATGTTGGGATTTTTCAGGCAAGATTTCTATACGTATAAAAGTAATGGTTTTTCATATCTTTGTTAATGAGGTAGTTGATAAATCTAAAAGCTATGAATTCCAGAGAGTTGATCATCGATATTCGCAATTATTGCGTTGCTAATTCCGATCCGGCTATGGTTTTAAAATACAGCCGGTATTTCAAAGGGGATTTTAATGCCTATGGGTTGGCTAACGGATTGGTGGAAGCCAAGGTAAAGGAGTTGCTTGCCGATACCACGGTGACGATTCCGTTAATTCTGGAGGCCGCTCCGGATCTTGTGGTATCTGGAAAATATGAGGAAACAGGATTTGTCCTGCTGATGTTGAAATTTCGCAAAAAGCAATACGTTTCGGCGGTCTATCATGCCATTGAAAGTTGGTTCGTTTTTGGGATAAGTAATTGGGCCCATGCTGATATGCTTGGCATGTGGATTCTGCCCGATCTGTTGGAACAAAAAGTTATTACTATTGATGAATTTATTCCCTGGTTGGGTTCCGAGTTCAAATTCCAGCGACGCTGTGTTCCCGTTACACTGATTAAATCTCTGAAAACCATAAAGGATGTAAATATTCTTTTTGATTTTATCGAGCCTTTGATGTCCGATCCGGAACGTGAAGTTCATCAGGGAGTTGGATGGTTTTTGCGGGAAGCCTGGAAAGTAAATCGTGAGGTTACAGAAAAATTCCTGTACAAACACAGGAACACTGCGCCACGATTGATTATCCAGTATGCAACAGAAAAAATGAGCAAAGAAGAGCGTCTGCGCTTCAGGAGGGAATAATGAAACAATGGTACGAGGAACTTTTCGAGAATTCCGCTGACAACTACGAGAATGAAGAATTTACCAAGGGAACAATTGGCGAGGTCGATTTTTTTGAAAAGGAAGCAGGTTATGATAAGTCGTTAAAAATTCTGGATATTGGCTGTGGTACCGGGAGGCATGCTATTGAACTGGCTTCACGCGGATACAGGGTCACCGGAATAGATTTATCAGAGTCTCAGCTGGAAAAGGCAAGAAAGAATGCAACATCACGAAATCTTGATATTTCCTTTTTCAGGAAGGATGCCCGGGACTTTAATTTTAATGGTGAATTCGATCTTGCCATCATGATCTGTGAAGGAGCTTTCCCTTTGATGGAAACTGATGAGATGAACTTTCATATCCTGAAAAATGCCTTTAATTCATTGAATGATAGAGGTAAATTGATATTCACAACATTGAACGGACTCTTTCCATTATTCCACTCATTCGCGACTTTCGATCACCTTACTTTTCGCAATATCACCACCTATGAAATGACCGATGATTCTGGTAATAAAAAGGTGCTGAATTGCAACGAAAGGTATTATGTTCCCTCAGAAATCACCTGGCTGCTATCTTCCATAGGTTTCAAGAAGGTAACGATTTGCGGCTGCCAGCTGGGAGCTTTCAGTCGCGATGAAGCTCTTACCTCCGAAAATTTCGAAATGCTTGTTGTGGCCGAAAAGTAGGCAGTCGGCAGTTGGCCTTACTGAGTTAATTGAGAGCACCTTTTTGCTGTCCAACCAGATCAATTGTCAACTTCTTATCTTTTGTATAAACCCTTTACAGATTTCCGCAATCTCCCGTCCTCTGTCTTCCGATCTTTCTTTCGTCTCCCGGTCTTTCTTTCGTCCATCAATCTTCTTCTTCGACAACCGGTCTTCTTCCAAAGTCGCGAGGTGTCGAATAAACCCCGTCCCGATAATCGCCCCGTTCGCATGCCTGCATGCCAGCTCAAAAGTGGCATGGTCATGTATTCCAAACCCGATCAGCACCGGTTTCCCATTCGACCGTTTTCCCCAGGTTTCGTCCCCTGCAATGGCATTGCCGGTGGTACCCGACATGGAAAGGCGATATAAAAATCCCTTGGTCAATGTTTCCAAATACTCTGCCCTTTCGGGATTGGTCTGGGGAGCAACCAGAAAAATAACATGTAACCCCGCAGCTTCAAATAATTGCCGGTACTCCCTCTCATATACCTCCGGCGGAAGGTCGGGAATAATCACTCCATCCACTCCGCTTGTAGCGCATTTACTGATAAAATGATCAATCCCATATTGATAAACAGTGTTGAAATACCCCATCATGATTTTCGGAATAGAACTGGTCGCCTTGATGCCAGAAAGTTGCTCAAAAAGGATATCCAGGTTCATACCGTTCTCTAAGGCTCGATGGCTGCTGGCCTGAATTACAGGGCCGTCAGCTACCGGATCAGAAAATGGAAATCCGATCTCGATCAGGTCGGCACCGGCTTTTTCCAACCCCGAAATAATATGGACCGTATCATTTAATTCGGGGTAACCTGCTGTAAAATAAATGGATAAAACGGATTCCCGTTTCCGTTTAAAAAGTTCATCAATGCGATTCATGACTGAAATATTTGCTGTAAGTATCCATATCCTTATCTCCCCTGCCTGAAAGAATGATGACCATATGATGGCTCCGGTTCCATTTTTGTTTCGATAGAAGCGCCAGTGCATGAGCTGATTCCAGTGCCGGAATAATTCCTTCGAGCTGAGTCAGCTCCATGGCGGCATCCAATGCTTCCTGATCAGTAACCGGAATATAAGTACATCTTCCGGTCGACTGCAGATAGGAATGCAGCGGCCCAACACCCGGATAATCCAGTCCTGCGGAAATGGAGTACGGCTCAATCACCTGACCATATTTATCTTGTATCAATTTTGATTTGCTGCCGTGGAGGATGCCTGTTTTACCCAATGCCAGTGTCGCTGCCGTTTCCGGAGTATCTATGCCTTTTCCGGCTGCTTCGGCGCCAATCAGTTTAACTGCCGGATTTTCGAGAAAATGATAAAAGCCGCCAGCTGCATTGCTTCCCCCACCTACACAGGCCAGAACGTAATCAGGAAACGACCGTCCAATGTGCGTGTTCAATTGTAATGAGATCTCATAGCTGATTACCGATTGCATTCTGGCCACCAGATCGGGGTAGGGATGTGGTCCTACTACAGATCCGATTATATAATATGTATCATCCGGATGGTTGATCCAATCACGCATTGCCTCATTGGTAGCGTCTTTCAGCGTTTTATTACCAGACTCAACAGGCACTACAGTAGCTCCCAGCATCTTCATTTTTGTCACGTTTGGCGCTTGTCGCTGAACATCCAGTGCACCCATATAAACCACGCATTCCAGTCCTTTTAGTGCACAAACAGTTGCTGTAGCCACGCCATGCTGACCGGCTCCGGTTTCTGCAATGATCCTTTTCTTACCAAGCTTTTCCGCCAGTAAAACCTGACCGATTGTGTTATTGATCTTGTGTGCCCCGGTATGATTAAGATCCTCACGCTTTAGATGAATGTTGGTCTGATATTTTTCAGATAGCCTTTTGGCAAAGTAGAGCGGGGTAGGCCGGCCGGTATAATCTCTCAGTAAATGGTGGAATTCCTTAATAAACTCATCACTCTCAATTATTTTCAGATAGTTTTCCCTCAATTCGGTAATATTCGGCACTAGCATTTCGGGTATGAAAGCTCCCCCGAATTCGCCGTAATACCCGTCGCTGTCCGGGCTGTATTTTGATTTACTCATCTCTGAAATTTTTTATAAACTTTTTCAATAATCCGATATCCTTAATACCTGGTGCAATCTCAAACCGCGAGTTCAGATCGACACCCATCATCAACTTGTGTGTAGGGAATTCATTGGTCTCCGGGGATATTCCCCCGCTCAGCATCCATTGAGTTTTTCCTTGATATTCATCCAAAACAGCCCAGTCGAATTGTAAGCCTGTGCCTCCATGCTTCGGACTGGCTGTATCAAAAAGGAAATAATCAACCAATCCCTCATAGGCGCTGATCGAAGTAAAGTCGAACCCTGATTTGATCCCGAATGCCTTGATAATCATAAATCCAAGCTCGCGAATGGCTTTGCAGGTTTCGGGCGTTTCCGATCCGTGAAGCTGAATGGCATCGAGGTGCACCACCTTATTGATTTCAATGATTTGCCGGATGTCCGCGTCAACAAAAACACCAACAATTTTAGGCTGCCCTGTGAGGGTCCCAGGGGTTTGCGATGTATTAGCGGTGATAATGTGAACCGGGGGGTTATTTGGGTTGAGGAACCTTAAGCTGTCAAGGTCGGTGACACAGCGCGGTGATCCCGGATGAAATATGAGTCCGGCAAAATCGGGGTTAAGCTGAAACACTTCCCGAATATTCTCCGGATCCCGCAGTCCGCATATCTTCACCAATCTGGTCATTATTTTTCTCCCGCTTTTAATTCTGATATGAAGGCCCCACAGGCAGAGGCCGGATTATCGGTCGACATGAACTTTTCCCCGATCAGAAATCCTTGGTAACCGTATTTTCTAAGCAGAAAAATATCGGCAGGCTTATGAATGCCACTTTCAGATATAGCCAGTATTCCATCCGGAATTAATTCAGAAAGGCCTATCGAAATATTTAGAGAAACCTTGAAATCTGCAAGGTTTCGGTTATTGACACCCAGAATATTTATCTGATCGTTTATGTGGCTCATCTCCGATTCTCCATGGACTTCGAGAATAGTTTCCATGCCAAGTGTCCGAGCCAGAGTTGCTAACTCCAGGGTCTCCGCCGGAGTCAATATTGCGGCAATCAGAAGAATAGCATCGGCCCCGATCGATTTTGCCTCGATAACCTGATACGGATCCACCACAAAATCTTTGCGCAGAATAGGGCAGTTGTTGATTTTCCGGGCTGCCAGCAAGTCCTCATTGGAACCCCCGAAAAACTTGGTATCCGTTAGTACCGACAAGGCCGATGCACCAGCCTGAATATATCCCGGGGTAATCTCTTCAACCCTTGCTCCGGCATGTATGATTCCCTTTGATGGGCTCATTTTTTTGAATTCAGCAATGATTCCTGAAGCACCCTCACACTGCAGATATTCTGTCATTGATAATGTAGCCCTGTTGAACAGCCGACTCTGAACCAGATGAGTCACCGGATAGAGCACTCGTCGCTCCGCGACTTCCAGACGTTTATGGGCGGCTATGTTGGAGAGGATATTCATCGGGCAAAGTTAGTAGTTATGGGCGGCAAACCCTCAGGCTGAACCCTGGGGTTAATCAGAGAGGAAGGGGTTCTCTGGTCAAGGGGGTGAGACAAAATATAAATTTTCATTAAGGATGTTTTAAGGTGGTACGATGCACTCTAAAGGGTCAATTAGGTTTCTTCGGAGTGCCTCGACTGATAAATCTAGTTTTTTGTCAAT
>Ga0114951_10002080_pt1 | contig 23382 bp, 20 predicted proteins | sample AM7aDNAmetaG_FD_88677 | JGI IMG/M metagenome (GOLD analysis project Ga0114951, IMG submission 88677) | Freshwater microbial communities from Finland to study Microbial Dark Matter (Phase II) - AM7a DNA metaG | ecosystem: Environmental > Aquatic > Freshwater > Lake | place: Finland: Lake Alinen... | reverse complement strand
CTTCGGAAACCGGTGGAGCTACCCGGTTCCGGGTATGGAGGCGCGGCCCACTTTCCTTTTTGCCTGAGGAGCGGATCTTGCTGAATAATCCCGAAAATGACCACTCAGCCCTTTTGATGGTAATATAGATAAAGCCGATCAGCATTCCCCCAAGGTGCGCGAAGTGGGCAATGTTGCTTCCGCTGCCCATTGCCCGACTACCGAAACCAGAGACAAATTCAATAAGAGCATACCCTGCAATAAAATACTTTGCCTTTAAAGGGAAGAAAAAATAAAGAAAAATGTAACGATCAGGGAACATCATGCCGAAAGCCAGCAAGACACCGTAGATAGCGCCGGAAGCTCCGACGGTTGGATAGCGATCGCCGACTGTAGCTATCAGGTTGATGATCGCAGCTCCGATACCACACACAAAATAATAGATGTTGAATTGCCGGGTTCCCCAATAATTTTCTATTTCAGCGCCAAACATCCAGAGGGCGAACATATTGAAGAAGAGATGGGTACCTCCTCCATGGAGAAACATGTACGTTACTGGCTGCCATATTCTGAAGTTACCGGAGCCGATAGGCCACAGTGCACCGAGTGCAGAAATTGAATCCCCGAACGGTGTTAACTGCAGCAAAAAGACCGCGACATTGATAAGGATAATGGCTTTAATAGCCGAAGGCATAAACTGAAAGCCCCCGGGACTGTATGGCTTGGAATAGTTCATTACTTGGTATAGTTCCTTTAATCGTTCAAGGCGGCTATTCCGGGGAGTTCCTTCCCTTCAAGGAATTCGAGACTTGCGCCACCTCCTGTTGAAATATGAGTAATTTCATTAGCCAGACCCGCTTTTGAAATTGCTGATGCCGAGTCGCCACCGCCGACTATAGTCGTAGCTCCATTTGCAGTTGCCTCAGCGAGAGCCTGTGCGATAGCCATAGTGCCAGCGGCAAAATTGTCGATTTCAAAGACACCCATAGGGCCGTTCCACAGAATGGTTCGTGCCGATAAAATTTCGTTACGGTATCTCTCGGCCGTTTCTGGCCCGATATCAACACCAATCATCTTTTCTGGTATGTTGGAGATCTTTTCTGCGTAAAAAGCGGCATCAACAGAAATCTCTGGTGCAAGAATGACATCTGTTGGTAACAGGAGCTTGATTCCTTTGCTTTTTGCTTGCTCAAGAATGGTAAGGGCAAGTTCTATCTTGCTCTCTTCGACAAGAGAGTTGCCTACCTCGTAACCCTGTGCTTTGAAGAAGGTGAAGACCATCGCACCACCGATCAATACCGTATCGACCTTTTTGAAAAGGTTTTCAAGAACATCAATTTTTCCTGATATTTTTGAGCCACCAAGAATAGCGACAAACGGTCGTTCCGGTTCCTGCAGAGCTTTTCCTAGATACAAAAGTTCTCGCTCTATCAGATAGCCAGCAACGGCGGTTTGTACATAGTGCGTAATCCCTTCCGTAGAAGCATGAGCCCTGTGGGCTGTGCCGAATGCGTCATTTACATACACCTCGCCGAGAGATGCAAGTTCTTTTGAAAAATCTGGGTCGTTAGCCTCTTCTTCAGGGTGAAATCTCAGATTTTCAAGCAGGATAACTTCTCCATCCTGTAAAGCAAGTACTTGTTGCATGACCTCAGTGCCGATACAATCCTTTGCCATGGTAACCGGGCAGTCAAGAAGTTCAGCCAGTTTTGAGGCCACTGGCGCGAGCGAGTATTCAGGATTGACTTTTCCTTTTGGGCGGCCGAGGTGTGACATTAAAATAAGACGACCACCTTCTTCCAGAACTTTTCTGATTGAAGGAAGTGACTCAACGATTCTTTTGTCATCAGTAATCCTTTTAGCGTCGTCGAGGGGTACATTGAAATCAACACGCATTAACACGCGCTTGCCCTGGGTTGATATTTCAGACAAGGTCTTTTTCTGCATTGCTTGGATAGATTGGGTGATTAAAAAAATTCTCTTTGTATTAATGTATACAATCAACAATATAATCAATGCAACTCACTCCGATTCGTGCAGCATATCGCGCTTTGCGATTTTGTACTTTTTAATGTTAGCATTATGCTCGGTCAGTGATTCTGCAAAGTAATGGCCTCCATTTCCTGTGGCAACAAAATAGAGAAAACGTGTCTGCGCAGGGTAAAGCACTGCAAGAATCGATGCGGTGCCTGGGTTGCATATAGGACCGGGAGGTAGACCGTTATGACGATAGGTATTATAGGGAGAATCTGCTGCAAGGTCTTTGTAATAGAGCCTTCGGGCGGCTCCACCAAGGGCATATTGCACCGTTGGATCGGCCTGGAGGCGTATGTTTTTCTTAAGTCGGTTCAGATAAATACTTGCGATAAGCGATTTTTCCGCGTCAATTGGCGTTTCGGCCTCTACAATTGATGCAAGGGTGAGCAACGCGGTTTCGTTCATTCCTTGTTGAGCAGCCAAATTCTGGAGGCGGTTTGTATAGAAATGCCTGAATCTGCCGATAAGAAATTCCGCAGCTTCATCAGGGGTGCTTGCCCAGGCAAAGTTATAAGTTCCGGGAAGAAGGTAGCCTTCGGCATTTTCAGCCATGATAATACCGTGCTTGGCAAGCATTTTCCTGTTGGATACCGTTGCCATGAACGCGGTAGAATCTATATCAAGATTTCGTGAAAGAATACGGGCCACTTTTCTGAGATCTACCCCTTCAGGAAGCGTGACACGCACCTCATCTTGCCGCTGGGTGTGGAGGTAATACAAAAGGCCAAAATTCGACATTCCCGGAGGTATGAAATACCTGCCAGGCTTGATATTGCGGAGCTTTGGAATAATGCTTGCAGTCAAAAGTGTGGGCCATGTGCGGGTAATTGAGCCGTTACTGTGCAACTGATACAGGATTGTTCTAAAGCCCATTCCGCGGTGAACTATCAGTCTTGTTGTTCTGGATGAGGTATTGAGACACGGAAAAAACAGAAAGCACGAGAGTACTGTCAGCAGAATCGTTGTTCCAGCCACAAGCACTTTAGGAGAAGAAGATGTTTTTGATGCCATAGCAAAGGAGGTCTTTTTAGCGGCTCTGGATATCGGATTGACTGCTTTGCCACTCATGCTGTAAGATTCGTGTCTCCTCAATGATGCAACGATAGATTTTATCCAGTGCACGCGATTTCAAAGGTGAATCGGCTTGGCTAAGCACATTGTTCAATACCTCTTTTTCCCTTTCAGGCTGGAGTACCTGCTCTCCGATTCTTGATTTTAAGGAGATAATATTTTGGGCGCAGTTCAATCTTTCACAAAGGAGTAAAGATAACTGTTGGTCAAGGGCGTCAATTTTTTTTCTCCATTCATCAAGCTCCTGCCAGTGTGCTGATTTGCCTATTGTGCTTTCGGACATCATGATAAGGGCGTTTAAGGTGTTACGGTCACAGGAACTGTAATAATAAGATTTATAATAGCTATTTTTGCGTTTTTTTCGAATCCACATTAGGCTATGCTTCGGGGCAAAGAAAGGATTTGCTTTTGTGCGTCGATTACTATTTCACTTCTTTGGGGTACAGCGAACAGATGCCTATACTTTAGCACGAAATCATATCAGAATAATGTAATGGTTTTCTGCGGCATGATTCTTCGCTCCATGAGGTGGAGAACATCAAAATCGATCGGCATTGGGAGTAGATTACCCGGGAACTCAGGGCTGGATCTGATGGGGTATTATATCCAGTTTCATTCATACATTCCATGGTTAATAAATAGTCCTATTTTTTTAAGTCTTTCTTTTTTTATACCTTTTCAAGTGGTAAAAAAGGGTGAAAAATGGGGGAATAGCTGGCTTTTTTCTTCTTTATGTCTTTTTTTTTGGATGACATGCAGGCAAAGGTGTATGAACAGGTTGAGAGATCTCAAGAACGGAAACTTATGGGATTGCCATAATGGCAGGTTTTATAGGAAAAGAGAGGCATGCTGTCGATGAGAAAGGGCGATTGATGATTCCGGTAAGGTTTCGCCGAAAGTTTGGGCAGTCGGCTTCATCGGGTGTTGAGGATGCTGTGTCGGTACATATCGACGTATTATATATCATGAAAACGCCCGATCGTTCTCTTGAGCTGTATGAGCCGTTTATCTGGAATGACATGCGAAAAACCATTTCTGCTCTTTCGGATTTTAACACTGAAGAGCGCCTGCTGAAGACATTGATGTATGAAAGTCTTGAAATGGTTGAACTTGACCGTCAGGGAAGAGTTGCGATCTCAAGGGAATTTCTTGAACATGCAGGCATTACAAAGGATGTCGTGATTATTGGTGCTGATACAAAAATGATTATCTGGGAACCGGATCGCCTTTCTGCTTTATTGCAGGAGAGCGCAGGGCGTTTTGCATTGCTTGCCGGACGTTATTTTTAAGGCCCATGGTGCACGACAGATTTCATGATCCGGTTCTTGTTACTGAAGTTGTTGCCTTTCTGGCCAGAAAGCCGGGTATTTATGTTGATGGGACGCTTGGTGGTGGTGGCCATTCGCTTGCACTGTTTCAGTCTCTGCGTGAGGCTGGTTACAGCGACCAATCCCTGTTGATCGGCATTGATCAGGATGATGCCGCATTAAAAGAGGCGGCAGAAAAGCTCAAGGAGTACAAAGCCCATTCTGTGCTGGTTAAGGGGAATTTTCAGGATATTGGTTCTATTGTCCAAAACGCATGTCGTAGCAGGTGTCTGGCGCCTAAGGTTGCAGGGATTTTGCTTGATCTTGGGGTTTCTTCGTTTCAGATTGACACTGCTGTGCGGGGTTTCAGCTATCTCAGGGATGGGCCGCTTGATATGAGGATGGACAGTAATGCTCCCCTGAGCGCTGCCGACATTGTGAACAGCTATGAAGAAAAGGATCTTGCACGGCTTATTTATCGATATGGTGAAGAACCTGGAAGCAGGCGGATTGCGAGGGCAATTGTGGCATGGCGTCAACAACATGGATCCGTAAAGGGGACTCGGGAACTTGCGGACATTATTCGCGGCAATGCCTATGGCGGGGACAGAGTTGTCAAGACACTATCAAGGGTTTTTCAGGCGTTGAGAATTGAGGTGAATGGTGAGCTTGATGTACTTCGACGGGCGCTGTATAAGGGTATCGAATGCCTTGATGATTATGGCAGGATGGCGGTCATCAGCTATCATTCTCTTGAAGACAGGATTGTGAAAACAGTGTTTGCAGAACAAGCAAGGAATGACTGGGGTCCAAAAGGAGTAGGGTTAAGAGAGCCTCTTTCCTATGGAGCAGTAAGTCTCATTACCAGGAAGCCTATAATTGCAACCCCTGAGGAGACAGAGGCAAATCCAAGAGCAAGAAGTGCTAAGTTGAGAATTATTGAACAAATTCCCCTGAGAGTTCCCCATGATGAAGTTTGATATTGCTGCCTTGTTGCAACCAAAGACTTTTATATACCTTCTTATTGGAACAGGGCTTTTTTTATTTCAGACAAATAATACTCTTGCAATAATTGAGCTTGCGAAGCAGAATGAAAAGCTTCGAGAGCAGATTCAGATGAGTTCCAGTATGATAACTTCACAGAAACTTAAAGCGGATGAATTGCATAGTATCCATAATATTACGCAGGAAGCAGCCGCGCTGGGACTTACTCCGTCGAGTGTTCCACCGGTTGAACTTGAACCGTGAATGATGTGATGTTCAATGAACTGGATTGCTCATGAATGATCAGGAGTTTGGCAAGAGGCTCGGTGTTGTGGCTTTTGCATTTTCAATGTTTGTTGTTGCAATCATTGGTATGTTGCTCAGTATTCAGGTGATCAATGTCAAGAAGTACAAGCAGAAAGCGGCACAGCAGTATGAACGGGTGGTAACAGAAATTGCACAGCGGGGGGCTATCCTTGATCGTCGTTCACGCATGCTTGCGGAAAGTATCGAATCTATTACCTTCTATGCCGATCCTCTTATCATTAGGAATACCCCTGTGTTCGATGAACACGGCAAGCCGATTAATGACAAGAAAACAGGGAAACAGAAAACGTGTGATAATTCCGGGGCTGTTGCGACGCTGTTTGCTCGCTATCTGGGGCTTAACAGGCAAGTATGCCTTAAATTATTGAAACGTCACAAAGGTATAGCTGTGCTTGGCCGGAAAATACCTGTAGCAAAGGCGCTGCCGCTTATGCACGATAAGATTAGTGGTGTATGGTTTGAAAAGGAGCAGCAGCGCTCTTACCTGAATGTTGCGGCACAGTTGATCGGTTTTACCGGCAATTCAACGAGTAAAATTGATGGGAGCAGCGGACTTGAACTGCAGTTGAACCAGGAGTTGAAAGGAATTGACGGTACAAGAAATTATCAGCGCTATGCAACAGGAGTCCGTTATCCTGCGCCGGATGTTCCACAACAGGATCCAGTCAAGGGCAATGCGGTACAACTGACTATTGATGGCGATATTCAAAGTATCGTTGAAGATGAGCTGTCAAAGGCAGTTGCCAAGTTCCAGGCTGATGCGGCGACAAGTATTGTTATGGATGTTCGAACTGGGGAAATTATCGCCATGGCGAACAATCCGGCGTTTGACCTGAACAACAGGTCGACATGGACCAAGGAAAATTCTCGGAACCGTGCAGTGACTGAAATGTTTGAACCAGGGTCAACGTTCAAGCTGGTCATGGCGGCTGCGGCCACGGAAGTACTGAACAGAAAAGCAGATGATATGGTATTTGCTTATAACGGCTCTATGCCGTTTTATAAACTGAAGATCACGGATCATGAGCCTTATGGAAACATTACGTTCCGTCAGGCCATTATGTATTCAAGCAATATTGTGGCAGCCCAGACAGCCATGCGGGTCGGGCGCGAAAAGTTCTATACTTATACGAGAAATTTCGGGTTTGGAAAGAAGACCGGTATCGGACTGGTTGGTGAGGCCCGGGGAATAGTTCGTCCGCTGGATGAGTGGGATATGACCACGCTTCCCTGGATGGGATATGGTTATCAGGTAATGACAACCCCGCTGCAGATCTTGCAGGCTTATGCGTCAATTGCTAATGATGGTGAGCTGATGAGGCCGTATATTATAAAGAAGATTACTGATGCCAAAGGTCTGGTTGTCCGGGAGGGGGCTCCTGAAAAAGTTCAGAGGGTGGTTTCGGTAGCAACGGCTCGATATCTTGGCAAAGAGTATTTTAAAGCGGTAGTTGACAGCGGCACGGCTAAAAATGATGTGTTGATCAGTATGAATGTTGCAGGAAAGACTGGAACAGCGCGTCGTGCGGCTGGTGGTTCCTATTCCAGGCGTGCTTATGTCTCTTCATTTGTCGGCTATTTTCCACTTGCGGCTCCCCGTTATGCCATTATCGTGCTTGTTGAAAATCCTAAAACAGCCTACTATGCTGCAGCGGTTGCCGTTCCGGTTTTTGCAGGTATTGCATCAAGAATGGTCGCTTGCTCGGAGGAGATGCAGAAGAACCTTTCTATCCGTTCTCCAGAGCAGGGTATCATTGATTCTGTCTCAACGGTGACTGTTCCGGATCTCACTGGCTTAAAAGGGCGTGATGCTCAGCGCTTGTTGAAATGGCTTAATCTGGAGATGGATTATTCCGGAGATTTTGAGGGCGTTGTCGTCCGTCAAAACATCTTGCCCGGCAGCAAGGTTGAAAAAAAGAGAGTTATTGTGGTGCGGCTTTCATTAAAGCAGATGAACCGAACCCACTTATGACTGCTATGAAAGGGAGTTCTGCCCGGCAAGAGGTCAAGCTGGAAGAGTTGCTCAAGGGTATTGCCTGGGTTGAGTGTGCCGGAAACATAGATGCGGTTGAGGTCGTCAGCATGATCACTATTGATTCACGGGAAGTTCGTTCTGGTGCGCTTTTTGTTGCGGTAAGAGGCTATTGTACTGACGGTCATCGTTTTATTCAAAGTGCGGTTGAGCGCGGGGCAGTCGTGGTTATCGTTGAAGAATTTCCTTCTGGTTCTGATAGAGATTCCTCTTGTCTTTATATCAAGGTAGCTGATGCCAGAAAGGCTCTTGCAGAGGCGGCTCGGATTTTTTATGGTTATGCGGCTGACCGCTTGCTGATTATCGGGGTGACCGGTACTAACGGCAAAACCACTACTTCAAAGCTGATCACAGCAATGCTCAATGCCTGCGGTATTCCGGCAGGTTATATCGGCACGAATCTCTGCCGGATTGGAGAACTTGATATTCCGCTTGACCGTACTACTCCTGAGGCTCACGGTCTGCATGCTCTTTTTAGCCAGATGGTTACGGCTGGCTGCAGAGCGGTGGTCATGGAGGTTTCATCACATGCCCTTGTGCTGCAGCGAGTTTACGGAATCAGGTTTCATGCAGCGCTCTTTACTAATCTGACTATGGAACATCTTGACTTTCACCTATCGATGCAGGAGTATGCCTCAGCCAAGCAGCAGTTGTTCGATCAGCTTGCACCGGAAGGGTTTGCGGTCTTCAATATTGATGATCCCTATGCAGCACAGATGGCGGCCCGGGTAGCGCACCAAAAAATATACTGTTGTACGTTGCGTCCAAGGGCCTATTCAGCTTTTCCGTGCAGCAGCTCTTTTGAGGCAGAAATTCTTAAGACTACTCTTTCGTGTAGTACGGTTGCCCTCCATTTTCCTGATACAGTCATGACCATGCAGGTTGGGCTACCGGGACTCTTTAATGTCATGAATATGCTTGAGGCTGCGGCTATCGGTGCAGGGATGGCTCTTGCTCCCGAAGAAATCTGTTGTTCTCTTTCGGCGGTCTCCGCAGTTGAGGGGCGCATGGAAAGGATTGGTAACAGAAGTGATGGATGCTCAGTTTTTGTTGATTATGCTCATACGCCGGATGCACTGTTCAAGGCGCTTCATGCCTTGCGCAGCCTGAAGCCTGAGGGTTCCCGTCTCATTGTGGTTTTCGGTTGCGGGGGTAACAGGGATCGTTCTAAGCGTCCTGAAATGGGGCGTATTGCTTCAGAACAAGCCGACGAAGTTATTATTACTTCGGATAATCCCCGGGATGAGGACCCCGAACGTATTCTTGATGAAATTGAACAAGGTATAACTGCGCCCCGTTACAGGAGGATCAACGATCGAGCAGAAGCCGTCAGAGTGGCGGTCTCAATGCTCAAAGAAGGAGATGTGCTTCTTGTAGCAGGGAAAGGTCACGAAAAGTACCAGGAGATTGCAGGGCAGAAACATTTTTTTTCAGATCAGGAGCTTTTACGGCAATGTATCCAGGAAAAAAGCACTGGATATCTTGAGAAGGGGAGAGAAACCAAGTGAACGGTGTGCTAAGTATCAATGATTTCCGTGAGTTGGGGGAGGTTTTAGTTGCCAGGGTTGGCTCTCCTCTGCTGGAGATAGTCGAGCCAAAAGTGGTCATTGATTCAAGAGAGGTTACCGAAGGGGGAATTTTTATTGCTCTGAAGGGTGAGAGAACGGACGGCCACGTCTATATCAGTACGGTTTTTGACAACGGGGCCTCTTGGGCCATGGTGAGTCGTGAGTGGTATGAAACTGCGGGCTTCCCTGAGCCCCCCCCCGGCAAGGGGTTTATCGTTACCAATGATCCCGTTGCTGGTTTGCAGCGACTCTCAACGATGTATCGGAGCACATTTTCTCTTCCTGTTGTGGCTATCGGTGGCAGTAACGGGAAAACCACGACCAAGGAGATGGTTGCATCGGTTCTTGGTATCAGTTTCAAGGTTACGGTGAGCCAGGGTAATCGGAACAATCATCTCGGGGTTCCTCTTACTCTGCTGCAACTCCGGCACGATACCGGTATTGCTGTTGTCGAGATGGGTATCAATCATCCGGAAGAGATGGCATTGCTTGCCGACATGACCAGACCAACCCACGCTCTTCTGACAAATATTGGTCATGAGCATCTGGAGTTTCTTTTTGACCTTGACGGTGTTGCCGCAGCAGAAACCAAGCTTTACGATTATCTGCGGTGGCACGGTGGCACGGTATTCATCAATGCCGATGATCCACGACTCAGGGATGCGGGCACCGGGCTTGCGGGAAGTTTTTGTTACGGAACGTCTGAAAGTCCTGCTCATCTTTGCTGGGCCAGGGAAATTTCTGTGGAGCCGGATGGCCGTCTCTCTTTTCTTTTATGTTCCGTTATCGGAAATGAAAAGGTCACCCTGAATTTTATCGGAAAGCACAATATCATCAATGCTGTTGGCGCAGCCGCAATTGGCATTTATTTTGGTCTTTCACTTAAGCAGATCCGTGAGGGGCTTGAGCGCCTCATTCCTGCGCCTGGCTGGAAAAGGCTTGAGGTACTTGATTCAAACGGCCTAAGAATCCTTAATGATACCTATAATGCTAATTCGGACTCAATGCGACTGGCAATCGATGCGCTTTGTGATATGCCGTGTGCAGGTAAAAGAGTTGCCGTTCTTGGCGATATGCTTGAACTCGGAGCTGCGGGGGATGTTGAACATAAAACTATTGGCCGCTATATTCATCAAAACCCTGTTGATATATTGCTTACTTTTGGTGATAAGGCTCGGATGATTTGTCGGGAGTCTCCAAACTCTTGTCGGGGTCATTTCGAAAGTCACGAACAACTTTTGGCGGAATTGCTTGCCGTGCTGCATGACGATGATGTCGTGCTTTTCAAGGGATCCCGGGGTATGAAACTTGAGCAGGTTGTAGATGCGCTCATTACTGCAAGAACCATAATCAGATAAAAATACGGCATGCTGTATTATTTGTTAAAGTACGTCAATGATATTTTCCACTTTCCGGTGCTCCGTGTTATTGAGTATCTCACTTTCCGTGCAAGTGCGGCTGCGATTACAGCATTGCTGATTACTCTTTTTGCCGGTCCCGGGTTGATCAGATATCTGAAAGTTCGGTTTATTGAGCCAATAAAGGAGGAGGCTCCACCTGAACACAAAAAGAAAAAGGCGCTGCCCACGATGGGTGGTTTGCTCATTATTTTTTCCATAGAACTTTCGGTGTTGCTCTGGTCAAAATTCAATGATCCACATGTATGGCTTATCATGCTTGCCATTTTCTGGATGGGCATTATTGGCTTTATTGATGACTACCGAAAGGTTGCGCTGAAAATCAAGGGGGGGCTCTCGGCTCGCTATAAGCTTGTCGGGCAGATCTCTCTCGGGTTGGTAATAGGGATATATACATGGCTTGATCCAGCTTTTTCGGTGCTTCTCTCTACGACTACGGTGCCGTTTTTCAAGCATCTTACCATTGATTATGGCATTTTATATATACCAATTGTCATTTTTATAATTACGGCTGTATCGAATGCGGTAAACCTGACCGATGGGCTTGACGGTCTTGCTGCCGGAAGTTCGGCCATTGTGGTTATGGGGCTCGGAGGATTTTCCTATCTTGCCGGAAACGCAGTCTATGCTGTTTACCTTAATATTCCCTTTATCCCGGGAGGGGGCGAGGTTGCTGTAGTCAGTATGGCTATTGTCATGTCCTGTGTTGGCTTTTTGTGGTTCAATTCCAATCCGGCAGACATTATCATGGGTGATACAGGATCTCTTGCTCTTGGCAGTGCTATTGCGGTTATTGCTCTCTTGATCAAGCAGGAGCTGCTTTTGCCGCTTATTGCAGGTATATTTGTGCTTGAAGCACTTTCTGTTTCTCTTCAGGTACTCTATTTCAAGTTCACGAAGATGAGGTACGGTCAGGGACGGAGAATATTTTTGATGGCTCCCCTTCATCATCATTTTCAGTTAAAGGGATGGGCTGAACAAAAGATCGTGATAAGGTTCTGGATTTTGACCATTCTCTTTTTTCTAACCAGTCTCATGACCTTAAAACTCAGGTAACAGCTATGGATATGATGGGTAAAAAGGTCTCGGTCATTGGCGCTGGCAAGAGCGGTGTTGCCGTTGCAAAGCTGCTTAAACGTGAGGGTGCGGAGGTACTGCTCAGTGAGCTCGGCAGGATTGGCGAAAAAGAGGTTTTGTGCCTTAAGGAGATGCAGATACTATTCGAAGAGAGGGGGCATTCTGAGAACGTCTACGATGTTGATTTTTGTGTCATCAGTCCCGGTATTCCGCCCTCTGCACCGGTCGTGAAAACCATGCTGGCGCGAGGGATTCCGCTTTACAGCGAAATTGAGATAGCGAGCCGTTTCTGCAAGGCACGTATTGTCGGTATTACCGGTACTGATGGTAAAACAACTACGGCAACGCTTATTCACTGCATCTGTGAAGAGGATGGCCGTCAGCAAGGGTATCGCTCATACAGTGTTGGCAATATTGGTGTGCCGTTTGCTTCGATGGTGGGTGAGATGAATGTCGGGGATGTTGCGGTTGTTGAGCTGAGCAGTTATCAACTGGAGCGTTGCTTTGCTTTCAGGCCTGAGGTTGCCGTTATTACCAATATTACGCCGGATCATCTCGATCGCTATGAGCATGATATGCAGCGATATGCTGAAGCGAAGTTCAGGATCTTTATGAACCAGAGCGGTAATGATACGCTTATCTACAATGCGGATGACTCCATGCTCAGCGACCATTTCAGAGGTGCCGCGGATCGATTTCCATTCAGGATTGTTCCTTTTGGCATGGAACCTGTCCCTGACGGCAGCGTTGATCCTCGCATGGTTTTGTTGGATGGTGAGACGATAGTTGTGAGTCAGGCCTTTGGGGAAGAGCCGGTATTGGTAACATCAGATTTTCTGAAAAGCAGTTTTCGTGGTCGGCATAATATCTCCAATGTGCTTGCTGCGGTTGCTGCTGCTAAGGCGTTGGGCATTGGCAACGAGGCAGTGCGTTCAGCGTTGATGGGTTTCAGGGGCGTTGAGCATCGGCAGGAATTTGTCTTGACCATTAACGGAGTGGACTGGGTTAATGATTCAAAAGCAACGAATATCAATGCTATGCGCCAGGCGATTGAAGCCGTACCCGATACCGCAGTGCTTATTGCTGGCGGAAGGGATAAAGGTAATGATTATGCTTCGATCATGGAGTTGGTACGGAACAAGGTAACTCTACTCATCGCCATAGGAGAGTCGCAGGCAAAAATTGCCTCTTTTTTTGAGGGGATTGTTCCTCTGAAAGTTGCCGCATCACTCGAAGATGCCGTTTTTTTTGCCTGTCAGTCGGCCACTCCAGGACAGGCCGTGCTCTTTTCGCCCGGGTGTGCAAGTTTTGACATGTTCGAGAATTTTGAGGAGCGTGGACTGCAGTTTAAACAATGCGTGCATCACTTACGCTCATGGTGAACACAGACAATAGTACCGGTTCATCTGCGCTCCCAACCCAGGAGCGGGATTCACTTTCTTCACGCCGGGAGATTATTGCAGGTAAACTGCTGATGCTTATTGTTGCTCTCCTTATCTGCATCGGTATTGTTATTGTATACAGTAGCGGAGCAGGGTGGGCGGAAAGGAAGTATGCGAGCTCCGAGTATTTTTTGTGGCGTCAGCTTACCTTTGCTGTGCTTGGAATCAGTACCGTATTGCTTGTTGCCTTGATTGATTACCATGTGTTCTGGAAGAGCAGTAAAATTATTCTTTTTGCCAGCATTGTGCTTCTTGTCATTCTTCTTGCCTTGAAAACGGTTGGCCTTATTTCGGGGGCGGCGCGCTGGATCGGGTTTGGTCCAGTTAAATTCCAGGTATCTGACTTTGCGAAATATGCTATTATCTTCCATTTTTCGAAGCTTATCAGTGAAAAACAGGCCTATATCAGGGATCTCCATAACTCTTATTATCCTCTTCTCATCTTGTTGCTGACAGTTGTGGCTCTTGTGGCGCTTGAGCCTAACTTCAGTACGGCATCTCTTATTGCCATTATAGGTTTTGCTCTTATGTTTATCGGAGGTGTCAGTATTCGCCATCTCATGGCGACTGCATCACTGTTGATACCGATTGCGGCGGTTTTTGCTATAGCAGCGCCATACCGTGTTGCCCGTCTGCTCTCATTTACGAGTGGAAATGAAAAGGGGTTGAGTTATCAGGTAGTGCAGGCATTGATCGGTCTTGGAAATGGAGGGCTTTTTGGCCTTGGTATTGGTGCCAGCAAGCAACGGGAGCTCTATCTGCCACTTTCTTATAATGATTTTGTCTTTGTCATTATCGGCGAGGAGTATGGGTTTGTCGGTGCTGTTGCTGTAATCTTGCTGTTTGCGGGATTTTTTATCTGTGGCATTACCATTGCCAAGCATGCTCCTGATAATTTTGGTAAATATGTAGCAAGCGGTATCACCATGGCGATTACTCTTTTTGCTTTTGTTAATATTGCTGTTGCATGCCATCTGCTTCCGACTACTGGTGTTGCTCTCCCTTTTATCAGTTACGGCGGAACCGCTCTTCTTTTCAACTCTCTTGGGGTTGGTATTCTCATGAGTATATCTCGGCATAAGACAAAGACCCTCGAAAAGGGCGCTTTTCCCGATATTATTGACGGGACGAGAGCATGAAAGTGCTTTTTGCAGGTGGGGGGACAGGAGGACATTTATATCCAGCCATAGCTATGGCCGAAGAGCTTAGAAAGTTGGTGCCCGACGTAGGAATTTCATTTGCGGGTACGACCGGAGGCATCGAAGCAATTGAAGTGCCACGACTTGGTTTCCGTCTCCACCTTATTCCCGTCAGGGGTTTGAAAAGAGGGCATTCGTTAGCTGATCTCATGGATAATGTCGGTGTTCTTGCGGATTTTGCGGCAGCGCTGGTTCGTGCGGTTAATCTTGTTCGTCGCGAGGCTCCTGATGTTGTTGTTGGTACAGGCGGCTTTGTCAGTGCGCCACTGCTTTTTGCTGCTCAGCTACTGGGGAAAAAGACGCTCATTCAGGAGCAAAATGCTTTTCCTGGAATAACGACCAAGTTGCTTGCTACGCTTGCTACTGAGGTGCATCTTGCCTTTGATGAGGCGCGTAGGTTTATTATGAAAAAACAAAATGTCTTTGTTTCCGGAAATCCAGCACGCTCTTTTGAGCTGCTGGATTCGTCTGTTGCAAGGGCTCGTTTTGGTTTTCGTGAAAAACGGCCCACTCTTCTTGTTTTTGGTGGGAGTCGGGGTGCGCGCTCCATCAATAACGCTGTGCTTCAGCGACTCGAGGAGATTACTGCTTCATCCAACCTTGTCTGGCAGACCGGTGCGCTTGATTTTGAAAGTATAAAGGGTCGGGTTTCCCCCTCGCCATATCTCTGGCTTGCGCCATATATTGAAGATATGGAAGCCGCATACAGTGCGGCCGATCTTGTCCTTTGTCGGGCAGGGGCTTCCTCGATTGCCGAACTGAGCAATCTTGGCAAGCCTTCGGTTCTTGTCCCTTATCCTTACGCTACCGGAGATCATCAGCGCCATAATGCCCGGGCGCTTGTGATGCACGAGGCGGCCATGGTGGTTGAAGATGACCGTCTCGGAGAAGACGCATCGTCAACCACTATTCTGGAGTTGCTCCATGATACTGTGAGGCTTGAAAAAATGGGCGCAGCATCCAGGAAGCTGGCTCATCCTGATGCATCCCGTCAGCTTGCCCGGCAAATCATAATTCTTGCAGAAAAATATTAACGGAGAGCATGCATAATGGAATTGGGAAAAACAAAAAGTGTTCATATTGTTGGCATAGGTGGTGCAGGTATGAGTGCTATAGCGGAACTGCTCCTGAAGTCTGGATTCGGGGTTACTGGTTCTGATCTTTCTGCCAGTGAGGTGACTGAAAAGCTTGCGGAGCATGGCGCAGTAATTTACCGAGGTCATCGGGCTGAGCAGATTACTTTGTGTGATGTTGTTGTTTATTCGTCAGCAATCAGGCCGAAAGAAAATATTGAGATTATTGCAGCCGAGAAGGCAGGTATTCCTGTCATCAAGCGGGACGAGATGCTTGGCGAACTCATGCGTTATAAGTATGGGATATGTATTGCAGGCACGCATGGGAAAACAACTACAACGGCCATGATTGCAACCATGCTTATAGAGTCAGGTGAGTTGCCGACGGTAATGATTGGCGGGATATCGGACTATCTTAAAGGAAGCACGGTTGTCGGCGAAGGGAAGTTCATGGTTATTGAGGCCGACGAGTATGATCGCGCTTTTTTGAAGCTGACTCCTACCATTGCGATTCTCAACAGCCTTGAGTCTGAGCATATGGATACCTACGGCACTCTTGATGAACTGAAACAGGCCTTTATTGCCTTTGCCAACAAGGTACCTTTTTACGGTCGGGTGATCTGTTGTGTTGACTGGCCTGAGGTCAGAAAGATTATTCCGTCGCTTAATCGTCTCTATAGCACGTTCGGTATTGAAGAGCCAGCGGATGTTATGGCTTCAGACATTGTTTTTGAAAAAAGTCATACAACGTTTGCTATTAATGCTTTTGGCCGGTACTATTCCGATGTCTGTATCAACGTGCCGGGGCGTCACAATGTGCTTAATGCTCTCGCGGCTTTTTCGACTGGTCTTGAGCTGGGCATCATGCCTGAAAAGCTGATTGCCGGACTTGGTCGATACAGCGGCATGAGGAGGAGGTTTCAGGTGAAATACGATAATGGTGCCGGGCTTATGGTTGTGGACGACTACGCCCATCACCCTTCAGAAGTCAAGGCTACAGTCAAAGCAGCTAAAAACGGATGGCTTGATTCCCGGGTTGTTGCAGTTTTTCAGCCGCATCTTTTTTCCCGTACAAAGGAATTTGCCGATGAGTACGGCTGGGCGCTTTCAAGGGCCGATGTTGTTTATGTTGCGGATGTTTATCCTGCGCGTGAAAAGGCGGTGGATTATCCGGGTATTGACGGGGAGTTGGTGGCTGCTGCTGTCCGGAAGGCCGGGGGCAGGCATGTTGAGTTTATTGGTGATATGGAGGCGCTTTTTTCAGCGCTTCAGTTGCATGCAGTTAACGGGAATATGCTGCTTTTCATGGGAGCCGGAGACATTACTCATCTTGCATCAAGAGTTGCTGACCTCTGCAGGGAGTCTGGATCAAGGATAGCTTTGTCATAAAAGATTCGAAAAAGCCGTTCTGTTATGCCTGATTCCGAATACCATGAATATTCCCCTGATCTGCCGGATGGTGAGGAAATCCGGAGCGATGTTTCCCCTGTTTCTGCGAGTGGTAACTGGCTCGCGCTTTTATTTATTTTGCTGATGGTGCTTGCCGCTCTTGCAGGCCTGGTCTCTGTTGCATCACACTGGAAAAAAGAGCTTGTTGTCAGGGGTTTTGTGGTTGATGGCACCTCGATTATTGATGACAGTGAGCTTTTATTGCGTATCATCGATTTTAAAGGAAGAAATTTGCAGGAACTTGATACTGACGAGCTGAAAAAGCGGATAATGGTTCTTCCGTATATCAGTGAGGCTGTCATTAGCAGGGAGTTGAACGGGATTGTCCGCATCAGGGTTGTTGAACGTGAGCCTGTTGCAGTAACGGTTATTGATGGTCGGATGTCGATTCTTGATAGTGAAGGATTTCTTCTTCCGTGGAGAAAAGTGGTTACAGAGCGCTTCCCGAAATTGCTCAAAATCAGCGGAATAACACGTCTCAAGCAAGGAATCAATGGACTGCAGCAACTGGACAGACGAGATCTTGCCTTGATTCTGCAGTTTAATCAGACTCTTTCAGAGACTTATTATGCAAGCATACTTATCCACGAACTCCACCTTGAAGGCAACAATATGACATGGTGCATTGCTGTCGAGGCTCCTACCCGTTTTATTGTTGGTAATGATGGTAACTTTAAGGAAAAGTTGAAAAAATTTGAGATATTCTGGCAAAAGGTCGTTTCAAAAAAAGGTTTTGGGTTTTATGACACTGTGGATCTCAGGTTCAGGGACAGGGTTTTTACAAGGGATCTTGTAGTACCGGAGGTCCCGCAGGATGTGTCCCTGTGATAACTATGCAAGTATTTGAATGATGCTGAAGAGCAATATTGCGGTAGGTCTTGATATTGGCACAACCAAAGTCTGTGTTGTCGTTGCCGAAAAAGATGAAATAGGAAAACTCAACGTGCTTGGGAAAGGGCGTTCTAATTCCGATGGCCTTCAACGGGCAACAGTTGTGAATATTAACAAAACGGTAGCGTCTATCAGGGCGGCCGTTGCTGATGCGGAAAGGGAGTCTTCCATCCGTATCCATGGAGTTAATGTCGGAATTTCCGGTTCGCATGTCCATTGTATTCACAGTAATTCGGAAATCAGTATAAATCAGACAGGTATTGTCAATGAGTCTGATGTGAAGCGGTTTCTGGAAAAGGCCAAGACGAATATTCGATATCTTGATATCGACCATGAAATTATTCATGTAATTCCCCAGGAATTTATTGTTGATGATCAGGAGGGTCTTCTTGACCCGATAGGTATGGCAGGAACGACCATGAGAGGCAGTGCCTATATTGTTGTTGGTCTGAGAACTAAGATTCGTAATATCAGACAGTGTGTCGAAAAGGCAGGCCTGGAGATCAGCGCAGTTACCTTTGAGCCAGTAGCTTCAGGTATGGCTGTCATGAAAGAGCGAGAGAAGAAAAGCGGCGTGGTTGTCATTGATATCGGTGGAGGAACCACCGAGGTCGCAATTTATATCGATGGAGCGATCCGTTACTCAGAGGTTATAAAAGTTGCGGCCAACGATGTTACTCATGATATTGCTCACGGGTTGAGGGCACTTTATGAGGTAGCTGAGGATCTGAAAATCAAGCATGGTTGTGCATACAGCAAGCTTAGTGGTGAGGATGAAGAACTCTTTATTGAAGGTATTGAAGGCCGGCCGCAAAAGTCTGTTCCGAAGAGCTCGCTGACGATGATTATTGAAGCCAGGATGATGGAGATTCTGGAACTTGTGCGTGACTCGGTCAAGCGTTCAGGCTATTATGAATATCTCAATGCGGGCGCTATTATAACGGGAGGAGGTTCACTTCTTCCTGGCACCGAAGAACTTACTCATGATGTTTTAGGTCTTGATGTTCGTATCGGTTATCCGGAAGGTGTTTCAGGTGGCATAAAGGGTTCTGTCAACAACCCCATGTATGCAACTGTGATGGGTCTAGTTGCCCATGCATTTCAGAATAATCTCTCAGTGAATCACAGCTTTGCTTCTACAGCAGAGGTGCTGCCAAGTGAGGCTTCCCAAGGTATTCAGGAAGAGCCTGTGGCACAGGAACAGAGTCCTGCGGGGAAAAAAATTGTTGATCGCATGAAGAAATTTTGGGATAATCTGTGACGGACGAGCAAACAAGAGCGTTATAAAGTGGAGAAATGAGCAATGGCATTTGAGCTGGACCCAGGCCTGTTTGACAGTGACCAGGGCAAGGGTGTTACTATTAGGATTGTTGGTGTCGGTGGTTGCGGTGGCAATGCGGTAAACAACATGATTGACCGCAAAATAAGCGGTGTTGAATATATCGTGTTTAATACTGATCGTCAGGCGCTTCTGAATTCGAAAGCCCCTCTCAGGGTGCAGATCGGCAAGAAGGCAACGAGCGGTCTTGGTGCCGGAGCTGATCCCGCCAAAGGTCGTCAGGCGGCTGAAGACGACAAGGAAATTATTGCGGCTCAGCTTCGGGGTGCCGATCTTGTTTTTATAGCAGCAGGGATGGGCAAGGGCACTGGTACGGGAGCCGCGCCGGTTATTGCTTCGATTGCCAGAAATATGGGTATCCTCACTATCGGTGTCGTGACCAGGCCGTTCAACTTTGAAGGCCAGGTAAAGTCAAAAATTGCCGATGGCGGCATAGCTGAACTGCGAAAATATATTGATACTCTTATTCTTGTCGAAAATGAAAAGATTTTAAGTATTGCGGAAGAGGGTGTCAGCGCCACAGACGCATTCAACATGGCGAACGATGTTCTTTACAGAGCAGCAAAAGGTATTGCTGATATTATTACCCGTCATGGGCATGTTAATGTAGACTTTGCCGATGTGCGGAGCATTATGTCTGGAGCGGGGGATGCGGTTATGGGTTCAGCGGCTGCTGCGGGTGAACGCCGGGCGTTGAAGGCCTCTTCTGATGCGATCAATAGTCCTCTTCTTGAGGGTGTGTCTATAAAGGGTGCCAAAGGGGTACTGGTCAACATTACCGGCGAGGTTACCATGAGGGACATGTCGGATGCCATGAACTATATAGAGGAGCAGGTCGGCAGTGATGCCAAGATTATAAACGGTTATGTCGACGAACCACAGGTTTCAGGAGAGATCAGGGTTACTGTTATTGTAACAGGTTTCAAGAGAAAGGATCATGAAGACGGAAAGCCACCTTTGGTGAATGCTCCTGCTGCCCATGTCCCGGGAATGAGGCCCGGACAGATTCCCGTTTCTCGCCAGTCCATCTCTCTTTCTCCTGAACGGCAGGAGGAGGATTTGCGTATTCCGGCCTATATCAGGAGACAGCTATCCATCCAGGATCCTGACGAGGTGGGTCTGAGGAAAAATCACGGCACGAATCTTGACCACAATCCTGCGCTTGCTGTTGGAAAAGGCGAGCATGAAGATAAAATTCAGAAAGGCTTGTCAGAGACACCGGCATATCGTCGCCGGAAAAATAATGGAATCTAAAAGGTGTTTATGCACTATAGTACGCTTGCCGCAAAAGAAGCGGTAGCAAAGATAAAGTCTGGAGACAGGGTATTTTTGCATACTGCGGCCGCAACGCCGCAACGGTTGATTGAAGCGATGGTTGAACGGGCTTGTGAGTTGAAAAATGTTGAAATTGTCAGTCTTCATACGGAGGGGGATGCTGCTTATGCCAGACCTGAATACCGCGAAAGCTTCAGGTTGAATGCGTTGTTTGTTGGTAAAAATGTTCGCAAGTCTGTTCAGGATGGGGATGGAGATGCTATTCCTGTTTTTCTGAGCGATGTTCCTTCGCTTTTTTATAACAGGATTCTCCCGCTTGACGTAGCCCTTGTTCATGTTTCTCTTCCTGACCGTCATGGATACTGCTCACTTGGAGTATCGGTAGATGCTACTTTGGCCGCAGTACATGCAGCGAAGGTGGTGATTGCCCAAGTGAACCCGAACATGCCCCGTACACATGGTGAAGGACTGCTTCATACAAGCAAGATTCATGCAATGGTAGATGTGAACGATCCCCTGCCTGAAACTCCTCGCCACGTTTTGAGTGATATTGAACTTCGGATCGGTCGCCATATTGCTTCCATTGTCGAGGATGGCGCCACGCTGCAGTTAGGGATAGGTGCAATTCCTGATGCAACCCTTGCGGCACTTTCCAGTCACAGGGATCTGGGCATTCATTCTGAAATGTTTTCCGATGGAGTGGTTGAACTTGTGGAAAAAGGGGTTATCAACGGGAGTAAAAAGCGGAGTCACAGGGAGATTATCGTGGCAAGTTTTCTTGTTGGAACTCGACGCCTCTATGATTTTGTTGACGACAATCCACTCGTTGAGATGCTTCCTTCTGATTATGTCAACGATACACGGGAGATCAGGAAAAATCCTCGTGTGACGGCTATTAACAGTGCACTTGAAATTGACATGTCCGGTCAGGTATGTGCAGATTCGATAGGGCAGAAATATTATTCCGGTGTGGGTGGGCAGATGGATTTTATCCGGGGAGCTGCTCTCTCTAAAGGGGGGAAGCCGATTATTGCGCTTCCTTCAACCACCAAAGGCGGTTTGTCGAGGATTGTCCCACAGCTTAAGCCTGGGGCTGGTGTCGTCACCACCAGGGCTCATGTGCAGTACGTGGTTACCGAGTTTGGTATTGTTAATCTGTATGGCAAAAATCTCAGGCAGAGAGCTGAGGCGCTTGCAAGCATTGCTCATCCCGATTTCAGGGAGGACATATGCCGTCAGGCCCATGCACTTTACGGTTCTTACGGCAAGAGTTTTACGTAACAGTTAAGTCTCAGAACAGGTGCCAATCAGGGAGACCATACGGCCAGTTTTTCCCTGATCGCGCCGGTAGGAAAAGAAAAGATTGCTGTCAGCGTATGAACAGAATGGCGATCTTTCGATATTCGATGCGGGGATTCCTGAGGTAAGCAGTTGCCGGTAGTTTACCATCCCAAGGTCAAGCAGATATTTTTCTTTGTCTGGAGATAAAGGAGAATGCGTGGTGGTATCCGGCGGAAATTGTCTTGCAACTTCCAAGTCAACCTCATAGGCATTGTATGAAATGCCTGTGCCGATATAAGCGAGACACTCTCCAGGTATAGAGCTAAAGTGTTTGGTCATGGCCTCAATGGTTTTCACCACAATCTGTTTTGCGCTTCCTTTCCATCCAGCATGGATTGCTCCTGAAGCATTATGTCGGGGGTCATACACCATTACTGGATAGCAGTCTGCAGTAAAGATACACAGGAAAAGATTTTTTTTGTTGGTAAGGAGGGCATCATAACCATGGTACTGTCCCGACTGTTCCGCAAAGAGTATTTCTGTGCCGTGCACCTGATCGGAGCAGACCAGTTTTCCAGGATCAATACCTACAGTCGAACAAAGTAGTTTAGTGTTTTCATAAACCATTTCTATATAATCCCCACTGTTGCGACCGAGGTTCAGGGAAGAATACCTCCCCTTGCTTACGCCTCCATTTCTGGTACTCTGCAATGCGATGAGCTCATGGTATCCGATGAAAGAGTTCGGCACAATATAGTTTGGCATCATTGGGGTTATACTGAAATTTTTGATTATAGCAACTACTATGCTTGGCGGTCGTATTTCAAGATGCGATCTGGAAGAAAAAATATGATTTTTTCTCAATGTTGTCATTCAGCAGAGGAAGAATTTCCAGTAAAGGGTTCATTATTTGGGAAAGTAGTATTATCTTCAGGTTCACAATTTAGCAAATCACAGGATGCTCAACAATGACAAAACCTGATGAAGAGAGGTTTCCAGATCATTTCGGGCGTTCCGTTCGGGCGATTTCTGATTACATTGGACTTGGTTTACAGATAGCTGTAAGCTTTGCGTTTTTTGTGTTGACGGGGTATTGGGCAGATGGCAAGTTTGGTACCTCACCATTGCTGCTTCTTGTTGGAGTTGTGCTCGGAATGGGAGGTATGGCACTGGTACTCATGAAGGTGGTTCGGGAGGCAAACAAAAAAACTGGAGCATAAATTCATGGGGATTTCCTTTGTTCATCAAGAAAGAAACTGTTCTTATGAAGCCTTTGTTTGAATTTTTTATTAAGTTATGTATCTTATCCGTCATTTTATGGGCGATAATTTTTTTTGCTCTTGATCCGGGTGCTACCGACCGTTATTCAGTGTTTCTTGCATGGATAATGGTTGTAACCAATACTGTTGTCGGGTACCTGCTTTTTGAGTATGCCCTTGATAAGGAGTCAGCCGTCTTCACAAAGGTTGTGTTCGGCGGACTGATGGTTCGACTGCTTTTGATGATGGTGCTTATTGCGGTAGTTCTTGTCAGGCATCTGGCGGTTGTCAATGATTTTGTGTTCTCATTTTTTGCTTTTTACTGTATCTATGTGATTGTTGAGATTCTCGGGTATCAAACGAAAAACAAACAG
>Ga0114951_10002079_pt1 | contig 23383 bp, 23 predicted proteins | sample AM7aDNAmetaG_FD_88677 | JGI IMG/M metagenome (GOLD analysis project Ga0114951, IMG submission 88677) | Freshwater microbial communities from Finland to study Microbial Dark Matter (Phase II) - AM7a DNA metaG | ecosystem: Environmental > Aquatic > Freshwater > Lake | place: Finland: Lake Alinen... | reverse complement strand
CGGCGGCTCGCGCCTCGTCGTTCATCTGCGCGTAGGTCGTGCGCGTGGGCTGGTAGCAGATCGCGCCGCTGGGGAAGGCGTCCAGAAGGCGCTCAAGATGCGCCAGCGGCTCCTTCGTCTCGCGGGCCATGAGCGCGGGATTCGTGGTGATGCCGTGGACGAAGCCGAGCGCGGCCGCCGCCGCCGCATCGTCCACGGATGCTGAGTCGAGCAAGATCGCCATGGTGTCTCTCCAGCCTCCTCGGTTGTCGGGCTCGCGCGACCTGGGCGTGGCGGCCTGGTCGCGACGCCGCAAGGCTCGCACCATCCGTGCGCGGCTTCAAGTTGCGTGCGGACGGGGGGACCACGAAGCGCCCCGCGCCTGCGGACGCGCCCCGCGCCCGCGCCCCGCGCCCGCGGCGCTCCGGCTGCCGCCCGACGGCATTCGCGCCGCAGTCGTCCGGGGCTCTATGATGCGTGGTGGGCCGATTGGTGGCGGTGGGCCGACCGTGCTCGGCGACGGCAGGCGTGGGCCGGGCCATCAGGTACAGCTTGGGGGAAGTGGGAGGCCGTGATCGATGCGACGCGGGCGATCCTCGCGCAGCGACCGTCTGATCTGACGGTCGCCTGGGCGCAGCGAGTCCTCGACCGAAACGTCTCCGGCGCCGCCGTGGCGGGGGTCGAGGTACTCTCTGTCGACGTGGGCACGACGACGCGCGTGCGGCTTGCGGTAGAGCACGACGGGCCGCCGGCGTTGCCCCGTCGCTGGTTCGTGAAGCTGCCGTCGCTGTCGGTGCGCGCGCGATGGATCACCGCCCTGCCGCACCTGCTCCATGCGGAAGCGCGCTTTTATGGAGAAGTGGCGCACGCGATCCCCGTACCCCTCCCTCCCTTCCTGGCGGCTCAGAGCCGCTGCGGATGGGGCGCGACTGTGGTGCTTGCCGACGTGACCGAAAGCGGCGCCTCCGCCGGCGCCTCCGCGGACGCCTTGACGGGCGCGCAGGCGACCCTGGTGATCGAGCAGCTTGCCCGGCTCCACGCGCGCTTGTGGAACGCGCCGAGCCTCGACCACGAGTACAACTGGCTGGCCGGTCCCGTGCGGCGCTCCGAAGACCGGCTGGGATCGGCCCTCGCCGTGCCGCTGATGCTCCGGGGGCTGCGGCGCGCCGGGAGCGCCGTTCCCACGGCCCTCCACGGCCCCGCGCTTGGCTACGCGCGCCGGCGTCGCGAGGTGATGCGCTTTCTCGCGGACGGCCCCCGCACTCTGGTCCACCACGACGTGCATCCCGGCAATCTCTTCTGGCAGCATGCCAAACCGGGACTCCTCGACTGGCACCTCGTGCGCATCGGAGAGGGGATCGGCGATGTCGCGTACTGCCTGGCTACCGCGCTTACGCCCGAGACCAGGCGGATGCACGAAGCGGGTTTGCTTGCGCGGTACCGGCAGGTCCTCGCGGACCACGGCATAGGGGCGCTCGATCCCGAGGCGCTGGAGCAGAGGTACCGCGCCCATCTCGTGTATCCGTTCGAGGCCATGGTGGTGACGCTGGCGGTGGGGGGCATGATGACGCTGGAGAGCACTCTCGAGCTCATCCGTCGGACGGCGGCGGCGGTCGCGGATCACGGTTCCTTCGCCGCCGGACCGCTGGGCGATGCGCGCCCGTCGCGGCGGGCGGTCGGCCGCCCTGCGTAGCCGCGGCGGAGCCGGCCTGCGCCCGCGCGCCGCGGCCGCGCCGGGGTGGATGCTGTCCGCGCGCGGCCGGTGACGTAGACTCGCGGAGCGCGCCGCGCGCTCGCGCGGCGCGCGCACGTCGCCGATTGGAGGTGCCGCCATGGCCCAGACCGCAAAACCGTACAAGCTCGTGCCCGCCGAGGTGCCGCCGCGGCGCGGCCGCGGCGCGGGCGTCTACGCCGAGGTCGTCGCCGACTTCGCAGCCGCCGGCCTCGCCTCCGTGCTCGTCGAGATGCCGGGTCGCAAGGCGCAGACGCTGGCGCTGGGCTTGCGCAAGGCGGCCGAGGCCTCCGGCGCGCGCGTCAAGGTCGTCTCCCGCGGCGGCCGGGTGTACCTGCAGCGCGCGTGACCGCAGCCGCACCAGGTCTGATGGGCCGCACCTTTCGCGCGCTGCGGCTCTACAACTACCGCCTGTTCTTCTTCTCCCAGGTGGTATCGATGAGCGGCACCTGGATGCAGTCGGTGGCGCAGAGCTGGCTGGTGCTGCAGATCACCGGTAGCGGCGTCGACCTGGGCATCACCGTGGGCCTGCAGTTCGGCCCCGTGCTCTTCTTTGGCGCCTGGGCGGGCGCGCTCGCCGATCGCGTCGACAAGCGGCGCCTGCTCATGGCGACGCAGTCGGCGGCGGCGCTCTTCGCGCTGATCCTCGCCGCGCTTGCGTTCACCGACGTGGTGACCGTCTGGATGATCTGGGTGCTGGCGGGACTCACCGGCACCGCCGTGGCCCTCGACATGCCGTCGCGGCAGAGCTTCGTCTACGAGATGGTCGGACCCGACGATCTCGCCAACGCCGTCGGTCTCAACGCCGTGATCATCAACTCGTCGCGCATCGTAGGGCCGGCGATCGGCGGCCTGCTCATCGCCGCCGTCGGGGTCGCGCCCTGCTTTCTCTTCAACGCCGTCTCGTTCGTGGCGGTGATTGTCGCTCTGGCCGTGATGCGCACCGGCGAGCTGCGCCCCAGCAAGCCGGTCCCTCGCCGGCCCGGCCAGGTGCGCGAGGGCCTGCGCTACGTGTGGCACACCCCGGCCCTGCGCGTCCCGCTCGTGATGATGGCCGTGGTGAGCACGCTGGCCTACAACTACTCCGTCGTGCTGCCGTTGCTCACCAAAGACGTGTACGGCCGCGGCGGCGGCGCCTACGGCGCCCTCTCCGCGGCCATGGGCGTGGGGGCGCTCGCCGGCGCCCTGCTCATGGCCAGCATGGCACGGCCTTCGCGGCGCCTGCTCGTGGCCAGCACTTTCGCCTTCGGCGTGGTCACCGTGCTCCTGGCCGCTGCCCCAGGCTACCTTTGGGGGATGGTGCTCCTGGTGCCCATGGGCGCTGCCGGCGTACTGTTCATCAGCACGACGAACTCCCTGCTGCAGCTCAACGCCGACGACGCCATGCGCGGCCGGGTGATGGCCCTCTGGGCGGTCGTGTTCCTCGGGAGCACGCCCATCGGCGGGCCGCTCACCGGCCTCATCGCGCGCGGCCTCGGGGTGCGGGCGGCGGTGGCGCTGGGCGGCGTCGCCGCCTTGGCCACCGCCGCCGGCGCCTACTGGGCGCTGCGGCGCCGGCAGCTACGGGCGGGCACCTGCGAAGCGCCCGTGTGCCTGCCCGACGGGCCGGCGCCCGGCGACGCCCTCGGCGAAGCCGTGGCCGTTCACGCCGACGGCGTGCGGGCCGCGGCAGCGGGCGTCGCGCCGCCGTCGTAGTATTGCGTATCGCCGTCCGTTGCCGATGGAGCCAGCAGACGGCCGTTCACGGCGGGCCGACCGCGGAGCGAGGTGCAGCGTGCTTCTGCAGGGCAACCTGAAGGAGTTCAGTCTCCCCAACATCTTCCAGCTCGTGAAGATGAGCGCCAAGTCAGGGGCGCTCACGATCCGCCGTGGCGAGGAGTGGGGCAAGATCTTCTTCCGCCACGGCCTCATCTACTACGCCTTCTCGGTGCCTCAGCACCTGCCCCTCGGCGAACGCCTCGTGAAGACCGGCGCGATCAGCACCGAGCAGCTCAGGACGGCGCTTGAGGAGCAGAAGAGGGCCGGCGAGGGCGCCCGCATCGGCGCCGTCCTCCTCGGCAGCGGCGTCATCGATCGCGGGACCCTCGAGCAGGGGGTGCGCGAGCAGATCCAGGACACCGCCTTCAAGTTCTTCAGCTGGCCCGACGGCGACTTCGAGTTCAGCGCCGAGGAGCAGGTGACCGACGAGGACATCCTCGTCGAGATGAACGTCGAAAACGTGATCATGGAGGGCTGCCGCCGCATCGACGAATGGGAGCTCATCTTCGAGCAGCTCGGCTCTCTGGAACGCGTGCCGCACCTCGCCTACAGCGAACGCGTGGAGGATCGCGGCGAGATCACGCTGACCGCTGAGGAGTGGCGCGTGATGGTCCACATCGACGGCCGCGCCGACATCAACGTGATCCTGCGCGATTGCGGCCTCGACCGTTTCCACGGGGCCAAGGTCATCTACAGCCTGTACTCGAGCGGGCTCATCGTCGTCAGCGAGCCCCCCATCGAGGGCATCGGCAGGGGCCTGAGCGTGGCCGTTCTCGGACCGATCGACATCTACAACGAGGTGTTTCTCAACACGCTCACCGACGCCAACGTCGTCAAGCAGCTGCGCGTGGAGATGATCGACGAGAAGGAGATCGAGATCCCCGTGGTCGCCGGTCAGCTACCTTCGAGCAGCGGGGACGGGGAGGAGGCGACGGCGGCCCAGGAAGTCATCGTTTTCACGGCCTCCGCGTCGGCGCCCGCGCAGGCCTGGCGGCGCCTCGCCGGCGAGAGCTCGGCCTGGGTGCTGCTGGCCAACGCCAACGACCGCGACAGCCTGCACGCCACGCGCCGCGACCTGGAGTTCGTGCGGTCCCTGGGCGACGTGCCGATGGTGGTGGCCACCTACGTATCGATGGCCGACGACGAGCTGAGCCCCGAGCAGGTGGCCAAGGCTCTGGGCATCGACGCCGGAGTGCCGCTGATCCCGTGTCATCTGCGCGATCGCGAGTCGGTGACCGCGGTCGTCAGGGCGGCGCTCGCGCTGGTCGAGCGCTGAGGCGGCGCCGTGGCGGCGCCGCCGGCTTGTCAATGCTCTCCCCGCGGGGGAAGATTGCTGGCGCACACGGGCTTGCAGCCGCTCCCGTACGAAAGGACACGACCCCATGTACTTCCCCAGCTACCGCATGCGGCGCCTGCGTCGCACGCCGGCTATCCGCACCATGCTCCGCGAGACCACGCTTGCTGTCGACGACCTCATCTACCCGTTCTTCGTGATCGCCGGGGAGGGCATCAAGAACTCGATCTCCTCCATGCCCGGGTGCTACCAGCTCTCCATCGGCAACCTGCTCGGCGAGGTGCGCGAGGTCGTCGAGCTGGGGATCCCGGCGATCATGCTGTTCGGCATCCCCTCGCACAAGGACTCCGCGGCGACCGGCGCCTACGATCCCGAAGGCGTCGTGCAGATGGCCGTGCGCGCCATCAAGGACGAGTTCCCCGACCTCGTGGTTATCACCGACGTCTGCCTCTGTGAGTACATGGACCACGGCCATTGCGGCGTGGTGCAGGACGGCGAGATCGTCAACGACGTCACGCTGGAGCTGCTCACCAAAATGGCCGTCACGCACGCCGAGAGCGGCGCCGACTTCGTCGCCCCCAGCGACATGATGGACGGTCGCGTGGCCGCCATCCGCAACGCGCTCGACGACGAGGGGCTCACGGACACGGCCATCATGGCGTACTCGGCCAAGTTCGCCTCCGCCTTCTACGGCCCGTTTCGTGAGGCCTGCGACTGCGCGCCGGCGTTCGGCGACCGGCGCACGTACCAGATGGACCCGGCCAACGGCGAGGAGGCCGTGCGCGAGGTGCTCCTCGACATCGAGGAAGGCGCCGACATCATCATGGTCAAGCCGGCGCTGCCGTATCTCGACGTCATCCACGCCGTCAAGCAGGAGACCAAGTTCCCGCTTGCCGCCTACAACGTGAGCGGCGAGTACGCGATGCTCAAGGCGGCGGCGGCCAACGGGTGGCTCGAAGAGGAGCGCGCCGTCATGGAGGCCGTCACCGGCATCAAGCGCGCCGGCGCCGACCTCATCATCACCTATCACGCCAAGGACATCGTGCGCTGGATCGGATGAGCGCTGAAGCGCCTCACGGCATGAGCGCGCGGCCCGGCGACGCCGCCGGCGTCGCGCCGCCGCGCGTGATCGCCTGGGAGGTCACGCGGAGCTGCAACCTCGCCTGCGCGCACTGCCGCGCCAGCGCCGTCCACGGCCCGTACGAGGGCGAGCTCAGCACGGCCGAGGCGTTCACGCTGGTCGACGAGATCGCCTCGTTCGCCAGCCCCATTCTCATCCTCACCGGCGGCGAGCCGCTGATGCGCGCCGACGTCTTCGCCATCGCCGAGCACGCCATCGCGAGGGGCCTGCGCACGGTGATGGCGCCCAACGGCACGCTCGTCACGCCGCAGGTCGCGCGCCGCATGAAAGACGTCGGCATCGCCCGCGTGAGCGTCTCGATCGACTTCCCCGAGGCCGCGGAGCACGACGCTTTCCGCGGCGTCCGCGGAGCGTTCGACGGCGCCGTGCGCGGCGTCCGCGCCTGCCTTGACGCCGGCGTTGAGGTGCAGATCAACTCCACGATCACCAAGCTCAACGCGCACGAGCTGCCCGCCCTGCTCAAGCTGTCGGAGGATCTCGGCGCCGTGAGCTTCCACCCCTTCATGCTGGTGCCCACCGGGCGCGGCAAGGAGCTCGAAGAGCAGGAGCTCCCGGCTGAGGAGTACGAGCGCGCCCTGGAGTGGATGTACGACGCGCAGCAGGAGAGCAAGCTGTTCATGAAGCCCACCGATGTGCCGCACTACTGGCGCGTCATGCGGCAGCGCGCCAAGGCGCAGGGCCGCGCGCTCGAGGTGCACCCGCACAGCCACGGCGGCATGAACACCCTCAGCCGTGGCTGCCTCGCCGGCATCGGCTTCTGCTTCATCAGCCACATCGGCGAGGTGCAGGGCTGCGGCTACTTCGACAAGGTCGCCGGCGACGTGCGCCGGCAGAAGTTCCCCGAGGTCTGGCGCGATTCGCCGCTGTTCAACGAGCTCCGCGACTTTGACGGCCTCAAGGGCAAGTGCGGCGCCTGCGAGTTCAAGAAGGTCTGCGGCGGCTGCCGGGCGCGGGCCTACGAGGCCACCGGCGACTACCTTGCCGAGGAGCCCTACTGCGCCTACGTGCCCCAGGGCTGGTGTCCGCCGGCCACGGGCTGAGGCGCGCCTCGGGCGCCAACGTCGCCGGCCGCAGGCGCAGCGCGAAGGCAGCCACTGGTCTAACTGCCGACGTGCTTCTCGAGCAGCACCGAGGCCTCGGTGAGCCCCACCTCGAAGTACAGCTTCTGGGCGGCCTCGTTCGCGGCCCCGGTGCTCACCGAGATCTCCGCGCAGCCCGCCTCTTCGAGCAGCCGCACGGCGGTCTGCAGAAGCTGCCGCCCGATGCCCTGCCGGCGGCGACTCTCCGTCACGACCACCGTCTCGATGAGCCCCGAATCGGCGGCGTGGAAGAGGCCGGGCACCATGGCGTAGCTCAGCAGGCCGACGGCCGCGTCGTCGTCCAGGGCCAGCAGCACGTCGCTGACCGGTGAGGCCAGGAAGTGACGCGCGTAGTGCTCGTCGACCGGCGAGATGTCGTCCTCTGCTTCGGCCATCTCCCGGACGAGGCGGACGACGGCGGGCTCGTCGCCGGGGCCGGCGTTGCGAATGATCACGGCCATGCCTTCACTCTCCTGCTCGCGGTTCGCAAGGGGCGCGCGTAGTATATTCAACGCGTCTCGCAGGACTATCTTCCCCGGGAGGGTCGAGTGAAGACAGAGACTTCCGCGCGCCTCTTCGCCGAGGCACTGCAGTTCATTCCCGGCGGGGTCAACTCGCCGGTGCGAGCGATGAAGAGCGTCGGCATGCCGCAGCCGCTCTTCATCGCTCGCGCCGAGGGCGCCCACATCTGGGACGCCGACGGCAACGAGCTCGTCGACTTCGTCTCGTCGTGGGGGCCCATGATCCTCGGCTGGGGCCACCCCGACGTCGTCGCCCGCCTGCATGCGCAGGTGGACCTGGGCACGAGCTTCGGCGCGCCCACCGCGCTCGAGGTCGAGCTGGCGCGCCTCATCTGCGAGGCCGTGCCGTCGGTCGAGCTGGTGCGCATGGTCAACTCGGGCACCGAGGCCACGATGAGCGCCGTGCGCGTGGCTCGCGGCTTCACAAAGCGCGAGAAGATCGTCAAGTTCATCGGCTGCTACCACGGCCACTCGGACGCCTTTCTCGCGGCGGCCGGCAGCGGCGTGCTCACGCTCGCGCTGCCCGACAGCCCCGGCGTGACCAGGGGCACCACCGCCGACACGCTGCTCGTCGAGTACAACGACGTCGAGGCGCTGAGCGAGCTGTTCGCGGCGCGCGGCGAGGAGATCGCCGCGCTCATCGTCGAGCCGGTGGCCGGCAACATGGGCGTCGTGCCGCCCGAGCCGGGCTTTCTCGAAGCCTGTCGTGAGCTGTGCACCGAGCATGGCGCCCTGCTCGTCTTCGACGAGGTCATCACCGGTTTCCGCGTCGCCTGGGGCGGCGCTCAGGAGCGCTTCGGCGTGCTGCCGGACCTCACCACGCTGGGCAAGATCATCGGCGGCGGCCTGCCCGTCGGGGCCTTCGGCGGCCGCCGCGACATCATGGAGACGGTCGCTCCGCTGGGATCGACCTACCAGGCCGGCACGCTGTCGGGCAATCCGCTGGCGATGGCGGCCGGGGCCGCCACCCTGCGCGTCCTCGCGGAACCCGGCGTCTACGAACGTCTCGAGACGCTCGCCGAGGCCGTCGCCGCCGGGCTCACCGCAGCCGCGGCGACGGCGGGCCGCCCGTTCACGCTCAATCGGGTCGGCCCCATGATGACGCTCTTCTTCTGCGAGGGGCCGGTGCGCAGCTTCGCCGCGGCGAAGCACGCCGACACCGTGCTGTTCGCCGCCTACTGGCGCCACATGCTGGGCCAAGGCATCTACCTGGCGCCGTCGCAGTTCGAGGCGACCATGGTCTCCCTCGCCTTGACCGCCGACGACATCGCCCGCGCCGCCGCCGCGGCTGCGGCGTTCTTCGCCGGCTGAGAACGGGAGAGAGCCGTGCGCAACGTCGACAAGAGGGACGTCCCCTCCGTTACCGTGCCCCGCCTGGCGCTGTACCTGCGCAAGCTCCGCGAGCTGCGCTCGCGCGGCGTGGAGCGCGTCTCCAGCAGGGACCTCGCGGAGATGATCGACCTCAACGCCGCCCAGATCCGCAAGGACTTCTCGTATTTCGGGGAGTTTGGCACGCGCGGCGTCGGCTACGAGGTCGCGCGGCTCGTGGACGAGATCTCGCACAGCCTGGGGCTCGATCACTCCTGGAGCGTGGTCATCGTCGGCGCCGGCCTGCTCGGCACGGCGCTGGCCCGCTATCGGGGCTTCTCGGAGCAGGGCTTTCGCCTCGTCGCCATGTTCGACAGCTCGACGGGGGTGATCGGCGCCAGCTACGGCACGGGGCGCGTGCGCAGCATCGCCGACCTCGAGGACTTCTGCCGTGAAGAACGCGTGGACATCGCTCTGGTCACGGTGCCGGCGGGAGAGGCCGAGGCGACCGTCGGGCGTCTGGCCGCGGCCGGCGTCAAGGCCGTGCTCAACTTTGCGCCCGTCAAGGTACACGCGCCGGAAGACGTGCTGGTCCGCCAGGTCGACCTTTCGAGCGAGCTCATGTCGCTGTCGTTCTACCTCGATCGGGAGCGGGCCTGACGTGGTCGACGCGGCGGCCGTGACGGCGCGCCTGAGCGCCGCCGGGCTGGCCTTCGGCCCGCCGGCGGCCGGTCCGGCGGTCCTTCGCTGGGGACCTCTGCTCGAGGCGCTCGGCGGCGACGACGACGACTACGTGACCGCCGTCGAGCTCATCTACGAGGGCTACCTCTTCCACTATCGTGAGAGCCGCGTCAGCGCGGCGCCGGCGGATGAGCGCGCGACCACGCTGCTCGCCGGCGACTTCTTCTATGCGCGCGGCCTGCGACTCATCGCCGCGCGCGGCGACGCCGGCGCGGTCGGGCTTCTGGCGCGCCTCATGGCCGCCTGCTCCTACTTGCGCAGCGTCGGCGCCCCGTTCGCCGACGACGACGCCCTCTGGGCGTTCACGATGGGCGGCCTGGCAGCGCTGCGCGGGGGGACCCCGGCCGCCGCCGTCGCCGGACTCTTTGAGCGCTTTGACGCCGCCGTTGCCGACGGCGCGGCCGTGGACGCGCGCGGCATGGCTCGCACCGAGGCGCGGCGCCTGGAGCTACGCGACGCCGCGCCCCTGGAGCGCGCCTTGAGCGGCGAGGGCGCCGGCGCGGCGGCGCCGGCCGACCCCGCTGCGCGGTTCGGCGCCGGCGCGGCGCACGTCGCCGGCCCTCGACATCCGCGCCGGACCCCCAGCGCGTTGCCGTCCGACCCCTCCGGGAGGTGACCGTGGACCTGCGCGCCTTCATCGATCTGCTGGAACGCGAGGGCGAGCTGGTGCGCGTGTCGGCCGCGGTCGACCCGTATCTCGAGATCGCCGAGATCGCCGACCGCGCCAGCAAGGCGCACGGGCCGGCGCTGCTCTTCGAGCGGCCGCAACGGCCGGCCGGTCAGGCGACTCCGGCCGTCTCCGTGCTCATGAACCAGATGGGCTCGTACCGGCGCCTCGAACTGGCTCTCGGGGCGCCGCTCGATGAGCTCGCGGCGCGCATCGCCGGCCTCGTCGAGCTGCAGGTGCCTCACAGCCTCATCGGCAAGGTCAAGGCGCTCGGCCAGCTCCGCGAGCTCGCCTCGTACGGTCCCAGGGTAGTCAGGAAGGCGGCCTTCCGCGAGGTGGTCGTCGACCCGCCCGACCTTGCCCGCCTGCCGGTGCTGACCACGTGGCCCGGCGACGGCGGCCCCTTCATCACCCTGCCGGTGGTGGTTACCAAGGACGCCCAGGGACGCCGCAACGCCGGCATGTACCGCCTGCAGGTCTACGACGGGCAGACGACCGGCATGCACATCCACGTCCACCACGACGGCGCCGCCAACTTGCGTGCGGCCGGCGAGCGCACCGAGGTTGCCGTGGCGCTGGGCACCGACCCGGCGGTCACGTACGCGGCTACGGCGCCGCTGCCGCCGGGCATCGACGAGCTCATGTTCGCGGGCTTTTTGCGCGGCGAACCGGTCGAGCTCGCCAGGTGCGCGACCGTCGACCTCGAGGTCCCGGCCGACGCCGAGATCGTCCTTGAGGGCTACGTCGAGAAGGGCGAGATGCGCCGCGAGGGACCCTTCGGTGACCACACCGGGTACTACTCGCTGGCGGGCGACTACCCAGTCTTCCATCTCACGGCGATGAGTCACCGCCGCGACCCCATCTACCCGGCGACCATCGTCGGCCGCCCGCCCATGGAAGACGCCTATCTCGGCAAGGCCACCGAGCGCCTCTTTCTGCCCTTGCTGCGGCTCGTGCAGCCCGAGATCGTCGACATGGACCTGCCCATCGAGGGCGTCTTTCACGACTGCGCCATCATCTCCATCCGCAAGACGTATCCCGGTCAGGCGCGCAAGATCATGAACGCCGTCTGGGGGATGGGCCAGATGATGTTCACCAAGTTCGTCGTCGTGCTCGACGAGCACGTCGACGTGCACGACTACAGCGAGGTCACCTGGCGGGTGTTCAACAACGTCGACCCCGCCCGCGACACGGTCATCGTCGCGGGCCCGCTCGACGTGCTCGACCACTCCAGCCCGCTGGCGGGCTACGGTGCCAAGATGGGCATCGACGCTACGAGGACGTGGCCGGAGGAGGGTCACGCGCGCGAGTGGCCCGACGAGCTCGAGATGGACCCGGCCGTGAAGCAGCGCGTCACGGCGCGCTGGCAGGAGCTCGGGCTGCCGTTCACGTAAGTTACGGGGCGCGGCGCTTTACGGCGGCCGGGCGGGCTTCTACACTGCGGCGTACAGCGGCGACCGGCCGGCAGCGCGAGGAGGCGGAAGGTGCGAGACAAGCACATACGGCGCAACCTGTTGATCCTCTCGCTGGCCAACTGGGTGGTCGCGATCATCGCCTGGACGATCAGCGCTTACCTCGGCATCGCCCAGCCGGCGAGCATCTTCGTCTACACGGTGCTGTTCGTGGTCGGCATCTTCGCGGTGATCGTCGCCGTGGCGTCCTTCCTGCTCGAGAAGTTCGCCCACGAGCCGGGGTTCGTCGAAGCGGCGGCGGACGACTCCGCCGCTGCGCCGGCCGCCGCACCCGGCGCCTGACGCCGGCGGCCGTGGCCACCTCCGGGGGCGCCGCCGCCGTCTCCAAGCCCGCGCTCTTCGCGCGACTCGTCAAGATCGAGCACAGCGTGTACGCGCTGCCGTTCGCGTATGCCGGCGCCTTCCTTGCTGCCGCCGGCCTGCCGTCCTGGAGCGATCTGCTCTGGATCACCGTGGCCATGGTGGGCGCGCGCAGCGCCGCCATGGCCCTCAACCGTCTCATCGACGCCGAGCTCGACGCGCGCAACCCGCGCACGGCGACGCGCGAGCTGCCGGCCGGCCGGCTGGGACGCCGCGAGGTCTGGGTGTTCACCGTCGTCGCGCTGGCGCTGCTCGTGCTCGCGGCCTTCAACCTCTCGCCGCCGTGCCGCTACCTCTGGCCGATTCCGCTGGCGGCCTTCGTGCTGTACCCGTTCGCCAAGCGCTTCACATGGTTCTGCCACTACGCTCTGGGGCTCACTCTCGGGCTCGCCCCGGCCGCCGCCTGGGTGGCCGTCACCGGGCGCCTGGCGCCGCAGGCCTGGCTGCTGTTCTTCGCCGTCGGCCTGTGGGTGGGCGGCTTCGACATCATCTACGCGGTCTTCGACCTCGACTTCGACCGCGCCCACGGCCTGCACTCCGTGCCGGTCGCCGTGGGCGAGCGCGGCGCTTTGCTCGTGGCCGCCGCGTCCCACGTCGCGACCGTCCTGCTGCTCGCCGCCGTGGGGCTGCTCTCCGGCCTCGACTGGATCTACTGGCTCGGTCTCGCGGCGGTCGCCGTGCTGCTCGCCTGGCCGCACGCCGACATCGCGCGCCGCGGCCTGCGCCGCGTCGGCATGAGCTTCATGACCGTCAACGGCGCCGTCGGCCTGCTCTACGGCGCCGTGGTCATCGCGGCCGTGCTGGTCGGCTGAGAGGCCCGCGCACCCGTCGCGCCGCCGCCGGGCGCCCCGCCGCCGAGCCTGCGACGCAGGCCAAAGTGGCTCGCCGCCGTATACCCGGGATGGTACAATGGCAGCGCTCGATGGGCGGTTGTAGAAGGGGCGCTTCTCATCGTCGTGTTGCCAGTGATTGCAGTCCAGGGGGATGGGTCGCTTGCCGGAGCGGGGTCACCGATACCAGCCGAAGCCGCGGGCGTGGTTTCGCGCGCCGTGGGTCGCCGCGCTCGTCGTCGTGGGCTTCATCGCCGTGCTGGCCGTGGTCCTCGTGATTCCGGTGTGGGCCACCGACACGCCGACGTACTGTATGTCGTGCAAGGCAACCAAGGCGGCCGGCCTCGCGTGGGAGACTTCGACGCACGCCCAGGTGTCGTGCACCAAGTGCCACGTCCCTCCCGGTCTGGGCAACGCCATCAAATGGCGCAGCCGCGAATGGCTCAACATCTGGGCCGACTACCTCAACGTGCCGCGGCTGCCCAGCAAGGGGGAGCGCCCCGGCAACGCCAACTGCCTGGCATGCCATGCGCTGAGCGCGATCCCCAGCCAGAGCGGCGACATCCGCATGCCTCACGAGGTCCACGTGAATCTGCGCAACCTCACGTGCGCCGACTGCCACAGCCAGGTGGCGCACCCGAAGCCGGGGAGCTCCGGCACCGGTGTGGCGATGGCGGTCTGCTCGATGTGCCACAACGCGAACGGAGCGCCGGCCGGCTGCGACGTCTGCCACGTCACCCCGCCGGCGACCGACGTCCACCCCAAGGACTACCTCACGACGCACGGCAAGCAGGCGCTCGCCGACCCTGAGTCGTGCATGCGCTGCCACCACAGCAAGGCGGAGTTCTGCGACCCGTGCCACGCGAAGCCCACCCCCGATCACTTCTCCGATACGTGGCGCTATGGGCACGGCCCCACCGCTACCAAGAACCCCTTGTCGTGCACGGGTTGCCACAACGCCGACACCTTCTGCGAGCAGTGCCACAAGGTGCAGCATCCGCCCGACTGGGTGCAGACGCACAGCCATGTGGCCGCCCAGAGCCCGGGCGCCTGCCTCGTGTGCCACCCGCGGGGCATGTGCGACGCCTGTCACCAGCAGAGGGGCGTGAAGCCGTGACGCGCCGTCGCGCCGCGGCCCTCGCCGCGCTGCTCACGGTGGCCGCCCTTCTGGGCCTCGCCGCCGCGGCCGGCGCCGCGACCGCTCCCGTCACCGCCCAGTCGGCGCTCGGCGTCACTGGCAACGACGCCTGCTTCCACTGTCACGGCCAGCAGGACATGCAGAATCGCACGATCGACGTGGGTGGCGAGCAGCAGGACATCTTCGTCGACAGGGCCTTGTACGACGCCTCGCGCCACGGCGGGCTGGCCTGCACGAGCTGTCACATCGGCTTCAAGCCCGGTCTGCACGGCGCCGACGAGACGCAGGCCTGGCTGATCACGGCGAAGCTCACGGCCTGCGACAACTGTCACGCCGACGTGTTCGCCATGTACCGGGGCTCGTTCCACGGCAACCTCGTGTTCGGCGAGTCGAGCGGCAAGGCGCCCGTCTGCGCCGATTGCCACGTGGCGCACAACATCACCCCGCCGGGGTCCGCGGCGTTCCGCGCTTCGATCGACTCTCTCTGCGCGCGCTGCCACCCGGACCAGCTCAAGACCTACCTGGACAGCTACCACGGCAAGGCCTTCTTCCTCGGCGACGCCAAGACCGCCGTCTGCACAGACTGTCACGGCGGTCACAAGATCCTGCCGCCGTCCAACCCCGAGAGCATGGTGTCGAAGCACAACCTCGTCGCCACCTGCGCCCAGTGTCATCCCGGGGCCAACGAGAACTTCGCCGGCTTCATGGTGCACGTCGACCCGCAGAGCCCGCGCTCTTCGTTTGCGGTCTGGACGTTCTACGCCCTCTACATCATGCTCATCGCGGTGGTCTTCACGTTCGGCTTCGTGCACACCGCCCTGTACATCTACCGGGGGATCAAGGATGGCCTCTACAGGCGAAACCGTCACGGCTGAGTCCGCGCCCCAGACGGTGCGCACGCGCATCGAGTACCGGCGGTTCAACGTCTTTCACCGCTGGATGCATTTTCTCGTCTTCGTGAGCTTCACCGTGCTCGTCTTCACGGGCATGCCGCTCAAGTACAAAGACACCGAATGGGCGCGCTGGTTCATGGACCTGTTCGGCGGCGTCACGGCGGCCGGCGTCTACCACCGCATCGCCGCCCTCGTCACCGTGTTCTACTGGACGCTCGAGTTCACGTTCATGGTCGTCATGGTGCTGCGCAGCCGCGGCAAGCTGCTGCGCAGCCCCGGCTCGCTGATGCCGGGCAAGAAGGATCTGGAGGACATGATCGGCATGTTCGCCTGGTTCTTCGGCAAGGGCCCCAAGCCGCAGTTCGACCGCTACACGTACTGGGAGAAGTTCGACTACATGTCGCTGATGGCCGGCACCGTCATCATCGGCATGACCGGCTTCATGATGTGGTTCCCGCTGTGGTTCACGAAGGTGCTGCCGGGCATCTTCCTCAATATCGCCCTCGTCATCCATTCCAACGAGGCTCTGCTCGCGATGGGCGTGATCTTCATCTTCGTGCACTTCTTCAGCGCCCATGCGCGGCCCGAGAGCTTCCCGCTCGACAAGGTGATCTTCACCGGATCGGTGCCCGTGGACCACTACAAGGCGGAGCGCCCCCTCGAGTTCGCGCGCCGCGTGCGCGAGGGCACCCTCGACGAGGTCCTCGTCGAGAAGCGCCTCACCTGGAGGATCTACGCCGCCGACGTCCTGTGGTGGACCATCACCGCGTTCGCCGGTTTCTGCGCTATTCTCATGACGGCGTTCATCATCTGGTCGGTGTTCGATTGACCGGCGAAGCCGAGTCGACGAGCGCGGAACCACAGGTGCAGCGCGCCGCGATGCGCGCCGCGGCAATCGGGCGGCGCGACGCCGCCCTCCGGGCGGCGAGGAGGTGAGGGCCGTGGCTGCTGGGCATCGGTACGCGCTGGCGACCATCGCCGTCTTCGTGCTGCTGTGCGGCGGCGCGGCGGCGGCGCTGACGCTCACGGCCGCGCCCGCTGCGGCCTTCGACGGCTGGGGCCACGACGGGGTCTCCCAGTGCCTCGACTGCCACAACGGCCGGCCGCTCGACGATCAGATCTGCACCGCCTGCCACGCCGGCTTCAAGAGCTTCCCCGGCCGGCAGTGCTGGTCGTGCCACGTGCCCGGCGAGGACACCGCGGCCCTCTCCACCCCGAGCGCCGCCTGCAGCCGGGGTTGCCACCTGTGGGACGAGGCCGTCAAGGTCTACAGCGCGCCGTTCACGCACGGCGAGACGCCGCACGACGGCGCCGCCGGCTACGGCAAGACGTGCCTCGACTGCCACGAGACCAGTGTCTCGGTCGTCGATCCGGGCGGCAGCCCGCACCATAGCGGCGTCGAGACGCCGCCGCCGACCTGCACGGACTGCCATAACGGTACCGACGCGGTCGCCCAGGCGACGCACGACGGCAACCCCTGCACGTCGTGCCACAGTGGCATGGACATCCCTTCCGTGCCGGCGACCTGCAACCAGTGCCACCCGGCCGGCACGTTCGGCAGCCCGGACTGTCTGAAGTGCCACGCCGCCCAGGTGCACAACGCCGAGCCGCAGCCTCCGGCCTGCGCCGACTGCCACGGCGACGGCTACCAGCGCCACGCCGGCAAGGTCGCGTGCCTCACCTGCCACACGGGCATCGCCGCCTTCCACCACGGGCAGTCCAAGACGGTCACGCAGAGGGACTGCCGTTCCTGCCACGCCAAGAAGCACGCGGGCCAGAAGGTCCCCCAGAGCAGATGCGCTGCCTGCCATGCGGGCAGCGGCACGGGTCCGGCCCTCAAGGCGCAGCACTCCGCCACGGTCACGAAGAGCTCCGTCTGCTCCACGTGCCACGCGAAGAAGCTGCACGCAAGCTCCCTCGGCTCCGGCATCACGAGCTGCGCCACGTGTCACAGGGGCAAGTACCACGCCGCCCAGAAGACGCCGAGCAACTCCGTGTGCACGGCTTGCCACGGCAGTGCGGCGCGGCACGCCAACGGGTACGGCTGCGGCCTGTGCCACCGCAGCCAGATCCATAACGCGCGGCCGGCCGTGCCGAAGATCCGTCCCTGACGTATGAGCTTCCGTCTCACGACACGCGGCCTCACGATCGTCGCCATCCTCCTCACCGTGGTGGTCGTGGGCATCGGCGTCGCGCTCGCCGCGACCTCGACGCCGCAGTTCTGCAGCACCTGCAAGAGTCACGTGCCCTACGTGGACGCGTACCGGCAGTCCGCGCACAACGGGGTCAACTGCGAGCAGTGTCACAGCAAGCCGGGGCCGTTCTTCTTTCTCACCGCGAAGCTCGAAGCGCTGCAGCAGCCCATCGCCCAGCTCACCGGCGACTACGAGAAGCCCATCCTCGGCTACGTGCTCAACCAGTCGTGCCGCCGCTGTCACAACAACGATCTGCTGTTCCACCCGGTGTCCAAGAACGGCATTCGCGTGCAGCACAAGCACCTCATCGAGGCGGGCTTCCTCTGCATGCGCTGTCACTCCACGCAGGCGCACGGAGACGCCGTGCCGCCGGGTTCGCGCACCTACCCGAGCATGGACCAATGCCTGATCTGCCACAACAACCAGTACAGGGACCCCCAGGGCCAGGTGGCCACCGCGCAGTGCGACCTGTGTCACACCAAGCCCAACTATGGGGCCGTGCCGCTCACCCACAAGCAGAGCGACTGGCCCACGCGTCACGGCGCCGTCGGCATCCTCTCTACGTGCAGCGCCTGCCACACGAGCAAAGCCGACTGCAGCCGCTGCCACAACGGCATCCTCATGCCTCATCCCGCGACGTGGATCACCGAGCACGGCAAGGACGTGGACGCCCGCGGCCGCGAGGCCTGCGGCCAGTGCCACGACACCAAGGAGTACTGCGTGACGTGCCACAAGGTCCCGATGCCGCATCCGGCCGACTACATCGGGACCCACCCCGCGATTGCCGCCCGCGTGGGCACCGAGACCTGCTTCAACTGCCACGTGGTGGCCAACTGCCAGGCCTGCCACGACCTCCACGCCGGCGGTCATCCCCAGGCGCACAAGCTCCTGAAGGGCGCCTCGTACGCGCTGCCGGCGACGCCTTCGCCGGTCTCCTCGCCGACGGTCACAGGCGGGTGAGCCGTGTTTGACCGCAAGCCGCCGAAGAGCCGCATCCTCCTGGAGGGGAGCGTCCCCGGCCGCTGGATCCTCGGCGTGCTCGTGGCACTCGTCGTGGTCTTCGTCGTCGCCGTCGTGGGCTTCTCATCGGTGAACCGCATCGCCACCTGCGACGTGTGCCACGTCGTCAAGCCCGAGGTGACCACCTACAAGCAGACCGCGCACTACCGCGCCGGCGTGGGCTGCCAGAAATGCCATACCAAGCCCGGCGTGTTCAACTACCTCATCCGCAACCTGCAGGGCGTGACCAACCTCATCCTCTACGCATCCAGCCAGTACGAACGTCCCATCACCACGTACGTGGGCTCCGCCAACTGCGCGCAGTGCCATCCCAACTCGCAGATCGAAAAGGATCAGGTTGTGGGCAACATCCGCGTGAACCACAAGGGACTGCGCGAGGCCGGCTACCAATGCCTCGCCTGCCACGCCAACATCTCCCACCCGGGCACGCGGCAGGCCATCGCTCGAACCAGCCAGAACAAGATGTCCATCTGCGCGCGCTGTCACGACGGCAAGCAGTTGCCGGACACGTGCAGCACCTGCCATGTCAGCGGCGTGCCGGCGACGGCGCCCAAAGTGGCCATGAAGCTGCACGTCGATGCCACGCAGTGCCGCGCCTGCCACGAGAAGAGCAGCTTCTGCAGCGCCTGCCACAACGGGCTGGAGATGCCGCACCCCAAGCGCTGGAACCACGTGCACGGCGGCATCGTCATCGACCGCGGCAAGACCGTCTGCGCCTCGTGCCACCAGCAGAAGGACCCCGGGTTCTGCATCGCCTGCCACGGCCTGCCGATGCCGCATCCCGGCGGCTGGACGAGCGGGCACGGCAGCTACGCGCTGGATCACCCCGAGAAGTGCGTCAAGTGTCACGGCACCGAGAGTTGCATCAAGTGCCACGGCCTGCCGATGCCGCATCCCGCCGGCTGGCTCGGGGCGCACCCGAGCACGGCCACCTCGTCGCCGGGCCTCTGCACCAAGTGCCACAGCAGCGCGTTCTGCGTCGCCTGCCACGGCGTCGAGCTGCCGCACGGCAGCGCCTTTGTCGCCGACCACCCGAACCATGTGTACAGCAGTGGCAGCCTGTGCATGAAGTGCCACGGCAACGGTGGCACGGGCCCGCAAGGGTGCTGGGGTGGCCAGTGCCACACCGGCTCCATCAACTGACGACTGAGTCTCGCGCCTCTCCCGGGAGCCTCCCATGACCCAGGCGCATCCATCCTCAGTGTTCGTCGGCGTGAGCGGCGCCAGCGGGGCGCCCTACGCGCTGCGCCTCGTGCAGGCGCTGGCGGCGGCGGGCTGCGAGCTGCAGCTCTGCGTGTCCGACAGCGGCGTGCTCGTGCTCGAGCACGAGCTGGAGCTGCCTGCGCGGGGCCGCGACGCCGTCACCGCCGCCTTCCTCGCGCGCGCCGGCGTGACCGCTGAGGTGCAGGCCGCCGACGACCTCGCGGCGCCGGCGGCCAGCGGCAGCAGCTTCCCCGATGCCGCCGTCATCTGCCCGTGCTCGATGTCGACCATCGCGCACATCGCCCTCGGCACCACGCGCACGCTCATCCACCGCGTCGGCGATGTGGCGCTCAAGGAGCGGCGGCCGCTCGTGGTCGTGCCGCGCGAGATGCCGCTCACGCAGATCCACCTGCGCCGGCTGCTCGAGCTCGCCGAAGCCGGCGCGATCGTGCTGCCGGCGATGCCCGGCTTCTACTCGCGGCCGAAGACGCTGCAGGACGCCGTGGATCACGTCGTCGGCAAGGTCATCGCTTCGCTGGGCTTTGCGCAGACCCTGTTTCCGCCGTGGGACGGGGGCCGGCGCTGACGCCCGCGGGCGCGCCTGCCGGCGCGCCCGGCGACGGGCGCGCCCTCCCGGTCGACCGCGACCCGCGGCGCATCGCGGCGATGTTCGGCGGCATCGCGCCGCGCTACGACCTTATGAACCGGCTCATGACCGGCGGCCGCGACGGGCACTGGCGCCGCATCGCGGCGCGAGCGGCGGCGCCGGCGCCGGGGGACCGCGTGCTCGACGCCTGCTGCGGCACCGGCGATCTGTCATTCGCCCTCGCCGAGGAGTGCCCGGGCTGTGAGGTCGTGGGCCTCGACTTCACGGAGGCGATGCTCGAGCGCGCCCGCGCGAAGGCCGCGGCGCGACAGCGCCGCGGCCTTCGCGCGCCGGCCTTCGTGCGCGGCGACCTTCTCGACCTGCCCTTCGCCGACGGCGAGTTCGCCGCGGTCACCGTTGGCTGGGGCGTGCGCAACGTGCCCGACGTGCCGCGCGCGTTCGCCGAGATGCGGCGCGTCACGCGCCCGGGCGGTCGCGTCGCGTGCCTCGAGTCGACGCAGGCTCCACGCGCTGCGGGCAGGCACTTCCAGCGCGCCTGGATGGGCCGCGTGGTGCCACTTCTGGGGCGCGTCGTCACCGGCGATGCTGCCGCCTACGCGTACCTGCCCGCGTCCGTTGAGGCCTTTCCCCGGGCCGACGCGCTGGCGGCGCTCATGAGCGCCGCGGGCCTCACGCGCGTGCGCTACCGGCGCTTCGGCTTCGGGGCCGTGGCCATCCACGTCGGCGAGGTGCCCGCCGCACCGGCGGCCGGAGAAGCGCCGTGACCGGCCGCCCGGCGCTGGCCTGGCGCTCGGCGCAGCAGAAGCGCCGCTACTCCCGCGGCCTGGACCTGGTCGAGGGGCGGCTCACGGCGGTCGCCACCGCCTACCCCGGCGCGCTCGGAGAAGCGTGCCGCGCCACGCTCGCCGCCGGCGGCAAGCGCGTGCGCCCGCTGCTGACGCTGCTCTGCGCCCGTCGCGATGCGGTCCTCGCCGAGCCCGTGCTTCGCGGCGCCACGGCGATCGAGCTGCTGCACATGGCGACGCTGGTCCACGACGATGTGCTCGACCGCGCCGAGCTGCGCCGCGGCCGGCCGACGATCGCTCACGCCTACGGCGTCGAGACCGCGGTCTCGGCCGGCAACTACCTGCTCGCGCACGCCTTCCGGGAGCTGGTGGGAGCCGGCGACCCGGCCGCGGTCGACGTCCTCAGCGCCGCCGCCGTCGGCCTCTCCGAGGGCGAGGTGCTCCAGCGTGACGATGCGTACCGCGCCACGGTGACGCAGGCCGAGTACGAGCGCCGCTGCGAGCGCAAAACGGCCGATTTGTTCGCCGCCGCTTGCCGGCTCGGCGCCATGCTCTCGGGCGCCGGGGAGCAGGCGGCCGCGGCACTCTCCGAGTACGGCCGCCTCATCGGTCTCGCCTTCCAGGTCTTTGACGACATTCTCGACTGCAGCGGAGATCAGGAGAGGACGGGCAAGCGCCCCGGCGCCGATGTGCGCGACGGCACCGTCACGCTGCCGCTGATCTTCGCTCTCGAGGTCCATCCCGAGCTGGCCTCCCTTCTCGCGCGCAGGAGCCCGGGCGCCGCCGACGTGGCGACCGTCCTGCGGACGGTCGCCGGGAGCGGCGCCCTCCCGCGTGCCCGCGCCGTCGCTTTGGGGTACATTGAGGATGCCCGCAGAGTCCTCGCGGCCTGCCCGGACCTCGTCGAGCGCGACTTGCTCACCGAGGTCGCGACGCAGGTCGTGGACCGCTATACCTGACGCGTCTGGAGCCGATCCCGTGAACCCCAGTGACATCTCCGCCCTCGCCGCGCGCTCCGGCCTCGCGAGCATCTGGCAGGCCGTCGCGGCCGGCGAGCGCCTCGACGTCGCGCAGGCCACCGCGCTGCTCGAGAGCAGCGACCTCCTCGCCCTGGGCGCCATGGCCGACTTCGCCCGCGCCCGCGCCGTCGGCGACTCGGTCTACTTCATCAGTAACCGCCACATCAACCACACCAACGTGTGCCGCAACCGCTGCCTGTTCTGCGCCTTCAGCCACGACGAGGGCGACGTCGACGCCTACACGCTCACGATCGACGAGGTCGTCGAGAAGGCCCGCGAAACGCTCGTCGCCGGCGGCATCAGCGAGATCCACATCGTCGGCGGTGAGCATCCAGGGCTGCCGTTCGAGTACTACCTCGAGATGATGCGCGCTCTCAAGGAACTGGCTCCAAGCGTGCACATCCAGGCGTTCACGGCCAGCGAGATCGCGCATTTCGCCAAGATCAGCGGCCAGAGCGTCGAAGAGGTTCTGGCCGCGCTCAAGCAAGCGGGCCTCGGCTCGCTGCCCGGCGGCGGCGCCGAGGTCTTCAGCGGCCGCGTCCGCGACCTCATCTGCGAGCAGAAGATCAGCGGCCAGAAGTGGCTCGACGTGATGCGCGCCGCCCACGGCGCCGGGCTCAAGTCGAACGCCACGATGCTGTACGGGCACGTGGAGACGCCGGCCGAGCTCGCCGATCACATGATCAGGCTGCGCGAGCTGCAGGACGACACCGGCGGCTTCAACGCCTTCATCCCGCTGTCGTTCCAGCCGGCGAACACCGGTCTCAGCGAGCTGCCCGGACCCACCGGCTTCGACGATCTCAAGATGCTCGCCGTGGGGCGGCTCGTGCTCGACAACTTCCGCCATATCAAGGCGTTCTGGATCAACGTCGGGCTCAAGCTCGCCCAGGTCTCGCTGGTGTTCGGCGTCAACGACCTCGACGGCACGGTGGTCGAGGAGAAGATCAGCCACGCGGCCGGCGTCGACACGGGGCAGGAGCTCAGCAAGGCTGAGCTGGTGCGCGTCATCCGCGCCGCCGGCCGCGTCCCGGTGGAGCGCGACACGCTGTACAACGTCGTGCGGCGCTACGATGACGACGCCTGAAGGCGCGCCCCGCGCGAACGGCGCGCTCCGCGCGCCCCGCCCGGGAGCGCCCGCGGACGGCGCGCCCCACGCGCCCGCGCCCGTCGCGCCCCGCGAGGAAGAGCTCGGCGGCGGCGCCCCCGCCGGTCCGGTGCGCGTCGGGCGCATCGAGTTCGTCAACTGCTTTCCGCTGTACCACCACTTCGAGCGCGAGCTCGCCGCGCGCGGCGTGGCGGCCACGATCGTCGAGGGCTACCCCTCGGCGCTCAACGAGATGCTGGTGAGCGGGGCGCTCGACGTGGCCCTGCCGTCCTCCATCGCCTACGCCCGCGACGCCGCTGAGCTGGCGCTGCTGCCGCACGTGTCCATCAGCTCGTTCGGCGCCGTCGACTCGGTGCAGCTCTTCACGCGCGTCCCGCTGAACGACGTGCGCCGCATCGCTCTCACCGAGAAGAGCGCCACCTCGATCTGTCTGCTCAAGGTGCTCTGCCGGGAATGGGGTCTGGAGCCCGAGTTTGCGCCGCGGCGCGGGTCGCTCGCCGAGGTCCTCGCCGACTTCGACGGCCTGCTGCTCATCG
>Ga0114951_10002076_pt1 | contig 23400 bp, 17 predicted proteins | sample AM7aDNAmetaG_FD_88677 | JGI IMG/M metagenome (GOLD analysis project Ga0114951, IMG submission 88677) | Freshwater microbial communities from Finland to study Microbial Dark Matter (Phase II) - AM7a DNA metaG | ecosystem: Environmental > Aquatic > Freshwater > Lake | place: Finland: Lake Alinen... | reverse complement strand
TTTAGTTGGGTAACCCATGATGGGACTGTATCTAGTTATATAACTAGAAATCAAGCTAAAAAATAAACTCTTTCCCATAGTCAGGGCCAAACTCCAGTCCGCCGACTTACGTCGGCGGCTACGTGTCGGCGGCTGCGTTCGGAGGCCCAAGGGGCCGAAGCAAGCTGCCGGGACCGCTTGGCCGTCCGGTCCGATCCGACCAGATCCGACCAAATCCGACTCAACCCGACCGAATCCGGCCCTATACATGATGCAAATGCACGATTCCAACCCGGCTGAAATGGAAACCGAAGCTCAACGGACGCGAAAGTTTATTCTGCGCCGGATTGGGGCGCACCTGGCTGTCGCCGTGGCTGCTGCGGCTGCGTTGACGGCGACTGTTCCTTTCACTATCCTGCGGGCGATTCGAGGAGGACACGATGAAGGCGACCATTGAACGGTTTTTCCAGGTGCGGGAGCGCGGCAGCACGGTGCGGCGGGAATGTCTGGCGGGCACGACGACGTTCCTGACGATGGCTTACATCCTGTTCGTCCAGCCGATCGTGCTGGCTAAGACCGGCATGGACCACGACGCGGTGTTGATCGCGACGGCGGTGGGCAGCGCGTTCGCGATGCTGGTGATGGCGTTCTATGCGAACTATCCGATCGCGCTGGCGCCGGGGATGGGCCACAACTTTTTCTTCGCCTACACCGTCTGCCTCGCGATGGGTATCTCCTGGCAGGTGGCGCTCGGCGCCAATCTCATCTCCAGCCTGCTGTTTATGGCGCTGGCGACGGTGAAGTTTCGCGAGCGGATCATGGATGCGATTCCCGACAGCCTCAAACACGCCATCGCCGCCGGCATCGGTCTGTTCATCGCGTTCATCGGGTTGGAATGGGCGGGCATCGTCGTGGGAAAACCCGGCACGCTCGTCGGCCTCGGCGCGCTCAAGCTGCCGACGGCGTTGTTGTCCCTGACGGGGTTGGCGATCACCGCCGTGCTGTATGCCCGCAAGGTCCGCAGCGCGATCCTGATCGGTATTGTGGCGACGCTCGGGATCGGGCTGGCGTGCGGCATGGTGAAGTTTCACGGCATCATCGGCGTGCCGCATCCGCAACACTCGGCCATCCTCCAACTCAACCCGCTCGGCGCGCTGAAAGCCGGCTTCGGCAGCGTCGTGTTCACGTTTTTCCTGCTGACCTTGTTCGACACCGTCGGCACGCTCATCGGCGTGGCCCAGCAGGCGGGATTCATGCGCAACGGCAAGCTCCCCAACGCCGGCCGCGCGCTGCTCGCCGACGCCGCCGGGACCGTCGCGGGCACGTTGCTCGGCACCTCGACCATCACCGCCTACATCGAAAGCGCCGCGGGTGTGTCGGCGGGCGCGCGCACCGGTCTGGCGAACGTCGCCACCGCCGCGTGGTTCCTGCTGGCGCTGGCGTTCGCGCCGCTGATCGCGATGGTCGGCGCGGGCGTGACAACCGGCGACACGACGCTCTACCCGGTGACGGCCCCGGCGCTGATCGTAGTCGGTTTTTTGATGACGCGGAACATTCTTTTCATCCCGTGGCGCGAACCGACCGAGGCGCTGCCGGCGTTTCTGACGCTGATTGGCATTCCGCTGGCGTTCAGCATCGTGGACGGCATCGCGCTCGGTTTCATCGGCTACGTGGTGATGAAATTCTTCACCGGCAAGCGCCGTGAAATCTCGTGGGTCTCGCTCGCCATCGCCGTGGCGTTCATCATCCACTTCGCGCTGTAACGAATACGAAATCGGAGGTGGCCCGCGAAACACACGAAAGGGAGGAAGACAGGATGAACAGGATTGCAGGGCCGGACGTTCCCATCCTGTGGATCCTGTAAGTCCTGTCAAAACGAATTCGGTTTGGCGTCGTTTCGCGTGTTTCGCGGACCGAACGTCACGGCCCGACGCCGACGGCGTTGAGTTCGACTTCGGGGGCGTCGCCGACGCGCACGTTGCCTTCGATTTGCGCGGAAGCCTGCGGCATCGCGGGAACAGGACTGACAGCGGAACCGGGTGGCAGGACAACTTGGCCGTTGACGCTTACGGACATGACGCCGTTGCTTGCTGCTGCGGCGGCAGACCGGGTTGCCGAAGCCGCGTATGCGTTGCTGGCGCCGCCGTAAGACGCGGCCTCGAACGTCAACCGCCCGCCAGCGGTGGCGGGGCCGTAAGCGAGCGTGCCATCCGCAGGCGACGACAGCACGCCGTTGACGGCGACGCGCAGGTTGACGCTGCGGTTCGTGCCGGTGGCGGTAAAGTAAAGCTGCCGTTGCGACGCTCCGGACTCCCTGCCCCGGCCACCGCCGGAATCTTTTTCTCTCCAGATAAGTTCGCCCGCCTGGGTCATGACTTGCCTCGGCGCCTCGGCGCGCTGCGGCGCGGATCGGGTACGCAACACTCGCCGTTGCACCACGGCCTGTTGCTGCGCCGCGTCCGCCAGTTGAACCCGGCCTTCGTAAACCGAGCCGTCGGCGTCCGTGATGACCACGCGGTCGCCGATTTGCTCCAGTTGGAACGAAGCCAGCACCTGCGGCGGCGGTGGCGGTTGCTGACGCGACTCCTTTTCCAAACCCATGACGCTGTCGCTTGCCACCTGCGCGAAACGCAGCCGTTGCGACAGCGGCGCCATGTTGGAAACCGCGGCGGTAATCAGTCGTGTTGCGTCGGTGCGCTCGGCCTTGGTGGCACCGCCGGGCGCGGGCTTCTCAGCGGGCGCAGCGGATGGTGCGGGCATCGCGGCGGCTGGCTGTGGCTCGCCCGGAGCTGGGGCGGCCGGCGGCGTGAGGCTGGCCAGCGCAGGAGGAGGTGATGTTGCCGGCGCCAATGCAGGTGGCGGCGGCACAGTGGTCGTTTCGGCAGCGGGTGTTTGGCCTGCGACCAGCGCAGAACCTTTTGGCGCCGCCTTCGCCGGCGCCGCTCTCGCCGCGACTTTGACACCTCTGAGACTGTCCATTGCCTTCAGCTTCCCACCGGCGGCTTCGGCGGCACCCTGCTCCATGCCACCGGTCGCAGCTTGGGCCACGGAGAGTTTGCGATCCTCGGAAAGTTTTTCATCCAGCTTCCTGCCGGCTTCTGTTTTCGTTTCAACACGGTCAAGAAGCGCGATTGATTGACCTTGCGGTTCCGCCTGCGCCAGCTCCATCGACGATTTTGGTTTTTTGTCGATGTCCGTCAGCATGAACAGCGTCATGCCGGCCGCCACCACTGCCGCCGCGCCGAGAGCCAGCTGCGGCCACGCCGCGAGGAGCGGCTCGAACCACCGGCGCGGCGCCGGCTGCCTTCCCGCGGCGCGCTGCGCAATCTCGCGTTGCAGCACGGCGCGCGTGTGCGGCGGCATGTCGAGCGGCCCGCCGGCGGCATCGCGACGCAGCTTCGCATACGCCTTCAACGCGTCCTCGATGTTCTTGTGCGGTTCTTCCGGCATATCTGTTAGACGGCAATCGGCGCCAATTTCTCCCGCCTGAACACGGCGCGCACGATGGTTTCCAGCCGGTCGAGGCATTTGCTCAGGCGCGAGCTGACGGTCTTGACGTTGAGTTTTAACGAGGCGGCGATCTCATCGTAGCTGAGGTCGGCGAAGTAACGCAGTTCGATCACCTCGCGGCACGGCTCGCCGAGCTGGTCGAGTGCCTCGCCGACGAGCGCGGCCTGTTGCGCGCCGATCAACACCGCGTCGGGGCCGGGCGCGGCGCACGGCGGGTCGGGAACGAGACCGGTCTGCGGGTCCTCGGCCTGGAGCGAAACGGGTGTCTGGCCGCCGCCGCGTTTGGCGGCGCGCTGGCGCTCGCGGTAATCGCGCGCCTTGTTGGCGGCGATGCGAAAAAGCCACGTTTGGAACCGGCTCCCGCCCTGGAACGAATCGAGGTGCTTGACGACGGAGAGAAAAGCTTCCTGGCAGATTTCCTCCACGTCGTCGCGGGTGAAGTCGGAGCCGAGTTGGAAGACGAAACGCGCTGCGGCGGCGTAGTGCGCGTCGAAAAGCTCGTTCCACGCCTGCGCGTCGCCTGCGCGGCAGCGGCGTAACAACTCGGTTTCGGCGGTCGGCTCCATCTTTGAAAATTTGCGAAGCTTTCTTCCCGGCGTTCCGTCTAACAAAGGTGAACAAACTTGTGTCGGCATCATAGCATGAAAAAACGCAGATGGGTGAATGTCCTTGAACTTTCGCTGGAAGCGGCGACGATCAAGGCATTCCCCACGGACGGAGGCAGAATTATGAACGAGGATCTGAAATTGTGGCTGGCGGCGGGCGCGATCCTGGCGGCCATTGTCGGCATCGGCGTCGCTTTCGGCGAAACCGCGCCGGCTGGACTCCAAACGCAAAGCGAGGGAAACACGGCGTTTGCCTGCGAGCTTTACGCGAAACTCAAGGGTGCGGGCAACGCCAACGTCTTCTTCTCGCCCTACAGCATTTCAACGGCGCTCGCGATGACCAGCGCCGGCGCGCGCGGCGAAACCGACGCGCAACTGGTGAAGGCGCTGCATTTCGAGCCGGACCCGGCGAAGCGGCACGCGGCGTTTGCGGCAATGGAAGCGAACCTGAACGCCGTGCAAAAGAAGGGCGAGGTCAAACTCAGCGTGGCCAACTCGCTCTGGCCGCAAAAAGGTTATCCGTTGCTGGAAAGTTTTCTCGACCTCACCAGAAAATGCTACGGCGCGTCCGTGACGCCGCTGGACTTCCGCGAACCCGAACCGGCGCGCAAGACGATCAACACGTGGGTGGAAGACAAAACGAACCAGAAGATCAAGGACCTGATTCCCAGCGGCACGCTTGACGCCATGACGCGGCTCGTGCTGGTCAATGCGATCTACTTCAAGGGGAACTGGTCGTTGCCGTTCAAGGCGGAGGCGACGAAGGACGCGCCGTTCCGGTTACCGTCGGGCCAGACGGTGCAGACGCCGCTGATGTTTCAAAAGAAACATTTCAACTATGGCGCGACCGACGAGCTTCAGGTGTTGGAGATGCCGTATGCCGGCGACGACTTGTCCATGCTCGTGTTGCTCCCGAAGAAAGCCGACGCCCTCCCCGCCCTCGAAAACAACCTGACGGCGGCGAACCTCGCCAAGTGGACGCGGGAGATGGGATCGCCCGAGGTGAATGTGTATCTGCCGAAATTCAAGATGACGTGCGAGTTCCGCCTGGACGACCCGCTGCGAGCGATGGGCGTGACCGACGCGTTCGATTCGAAAGCCGATTTTTCCGGCATGGACGGTGGTCGCAACTTTTCCATCTCGGCGGCGCTGCACAAGGCCTTCGTCGAGGTGAACGAGCAAGGCACCGAAGCCGCCGCGGCGACTGCCATTGTGATGCGCATGCTCGCCCTGCCGATGCAGCCGATCGAGTTTCGCGCGGACCATCCGTTCATTTTTCTGATCCGCGAGAAAAGCACGGGCAGCATCCTCTTCATCGGCCGCGTCACGAACCCGACGGTTGCGGGGGAATAAGGCCCGCGTCGGTGTGCAGAACGGACTTTCAAGCCCGTCACGGAACGGATGCAAACATCCGTTCTACGGTGGCAGGCACGGCATCAACGACGGCACAAGGTGCGCGAACGCCATCGCGATGAGGCCGATGACGGCCGTCAGCAGCAGACTGTGCTTGAGGGTCCAGCGGAAAAGTTTGCTCTCGTCCGATTGCGGCATGCCGGTGGCCGCGACGGCGACAGCGATGCTCTGGAGCGAGATCATCTTGCCCATCACCCCCGCGGCGGAATTGGTGGCGGCAGTGAGCAACGGATTCAGGTGAAGCTTCTGCGCCGTGACCACTTGCAGGTTGCCGAAGAGGGCGTTGGACGACGTGTCGCTGCCGGTGACGAACACGCCAAGCCAGCCAAGGAACGCACTGAAGAACGGGAAACACCAGCCCGTCGCGGCAAACGCCAGCCCCAGCGTCGCCGTCATGCCCGAGTAGTTCATCAGGAACGCGAACGCCAGCACCGACGACACCGTCAGCGCAGGCAGCGCCAGTTGCCGCAGCGTGGCGACGAAAACACGCGCCATCGCTCGCGGCCGCATCCCAATTGCCAGCCCGCCGAGAATCGCGGCGATCATGCAGCCCGTGCCCGCCGCCGCGAGCCAGTCGAACTTGAACACTCCTTTCACCGGCTCGGCCACCTTTACTACCGGCGGCATGCGCATCACCTGGTTGTGGAGGAACGGCACGTCCAGCCGCAACGTCACGCTCTCCAGCCGCGTGCGCACCGGATCGTAGCCCCAGAGCAACACAAACAGCACCAGCAGCAGATACGGCGTCCACGCCCTCAAGACCGCGCCGGCGTTGTGCAAGCGGTGCGGGGTCGGCGTCGCATCCTCATGAAAGAAACCATCCGTCGGCTTCCAGAACTGGAGCAGAGCCACACACGCCACCATCGCGCCCAACGACGCGAGGATGTCCGTCAGGTAGGGACCGTGGAAATTGGCGACGACAAACTGCGTGCCGGCGAACGCGACGCTGACCACGGCAATGGCCGGCAGCACGCCGCGTATTTTGCGCCAGCCCGCGAACACCACCGTCAGATAGAGCGGGATGACCAACGACAGGATCGGTGAGATGCGGCCGACGCCGGCGCTGAGTTTGTCCAGCGGCAGGCCGGTGATCTCCGCCAGCGTAATGACCGGGATGCCGATGGAGCCGAACGCCACCGGCGCGGTGTTGGCCAGCAGACAGAGCGCCGCCGCGTCGAACGCGCGCACGCCCACGCCCGCCAGCATCGCGCCGGCGATGGCCACCGGCGCGCCAAAACCCGCCGCGCCTTCCACGAACGCGCCGAACGTGAACGCGATCAGCAACACATGCAGTCGTTGATCGTCGGTGAGACGAGCGATGGTATCCTTGATGACCTCAAACTGCCCGCTTTCCACCGTGAGCCGGTAGAGAAAGATCGCCGATAGCACGATCCAGCAGATCGGGAACAGCCCGAACGCCGCGCCGCAAAGCGTCGACGAGACGGCCACGGAGACCGGCGTGCCGAAGGCGACGCAGGCGATGGCAAACGCCGTCGCCAGCGCCGCGAGCGCCGCCTTCCACGCCGCGAGCCGCCGCACACCGATGAGATAGAACAACAGGAGGATGGGCAGCGCCGCCACCGTCGCCGAAAGCCAAAGGTTTCCGCCGACGGCGAGGTAGTTTTGTTGCCACATGGCCGTTGCTTATACTTTGCCGACGGCGGTTTGTTCGATGTTTTTTTGCCGTGGCCGGCGCACGCCGCCGCCTTTCCGGTTGCAAGCGGGGGGCGGTTCGGTTACAGCCATCGCCATGCGCATCGTGGTGCAACGGGTGAGCCGCGCGGCGGTCCGCGTGGAAGGCCAGACCGTCGGTGAAATCGGCCGCGGGCTGCTGGTGTTGCTCGGCATCGGCAAGGAGGACACCGAGGCCGACAGCGACTACATCATCGGCAAGGTTCTCTCGCTCCGCATTTTTCACGATGACGGAGGCAAGATGAACCGCTCGGTGACGGACATCGGCGGCGGTGTGCTGGTCGTCTCGCAGTTCACGCTTCACGGCGATGTTCGCAAAGGCACACGGCCCAGTTTCTCCGACGCGATGCCGCCGGCCGACGCGGAGAAATTTTACAACCGTTTCATGGAAAAACTCCGTGGCGCGACGCCGCTGAAAGTCGCGGAAGGCCGGTTTGCGGCCATGATGGACGTGGAGCTGGTCAACGGCGGCCCCGTCACCATCCTGCTCGACAGCCAGCGGACGTTCTGAACGCCTTGGCAATGCCGGGCGAAATGCTTGCTTGACGAAAAGGGGATTTCAGTGGCTAATACGCGGTTCCAATATTATTAATAACACAGAATGAACGTAAGCGAGACAGTCGAAATCAAGTTGCGCAAAGGCGAACCGGTGGAGCGGGCGTTGCGAAGGTTGCGCGAGAAGTTGAAAATGGAAGGCGTGCTGGACGAGATGAAGAAGCAGCGCTTCTACGAGAAGCCCAGCGACAAACGCCGCCGCCGCCGCGCACGCGCCGCCTACAATACACGGCGCCAGCAACGGCTTTCCGCTTAACTTCCGTCGTTTTCCTTTCACAATGAGCCAGCCGGCTCCAGTCCCGTCGGCCACGCCGACGGGAAAATGTGGCTTTGTGGTTCTCGCCGGCCGCCCCAACGCTGGCAAGAGCACGCTCCTGAACGCCTTGGTGGGCACGAAGGTCGCCATCACCAGCCCCAAGCCCCAGACCACGCGCTATCTCATTCGCGGCGTCATGCATCGCCCCGAAGGCCAGGCCGTCCTCGTGGACACCCCCGGCCTGTTCATGAAGGTGAGCAACAGGCTCACCGAACGGGTCAACCAGCGGCTCAACGAGGCGCTGGAGGGCATTGACCTCGTCGTGCATGTCGCCGACCCGACCCGTTCTGCCGGCCCGGAGGAAAAGGCCGTCGAGCGGCTCATCATCAAGGTTCCAAAGCCGAGGATTCTGGCCATCAACAAGATGGACATCCGCGACAAGCCTTATTTGGAGGACTACCGCGCGCTCGCCCCGGCTTACGACGTCGTTGTCGAAATCTCCGCGTGGGACGGCACAGGCGTGCCGCGCCTCAGGGACGAAATCTTCAAGCGCCTGCCGACCGGGCCGCTGTTCTACGACAAGTTTCAGGTCACCGACATGAGCAACGAGCAGTGGATGTCGGAGTTGATCCGCGAAAAAGTCTTCCTGCAAACCGGCGACGAACTGCCCTACAACTGCAGCGTCGAGATCGAGGAGGTCGTCGACCGGCCGCGGCGCGACACGAGCGCGCCCGCCACCGTGTATATCAGGGCCAACATTGTCACCTCCGCGGAGCGTTACCGTCCGATGCTGCTCGGCGAGGGCGGCCGTCGCATCCGCTCCATCGGCCAGGCCGCGCGCAAGGAACTGGAAGTGGCGATGAACAAAAAGATTTTCCTCGAACTCTTTGTGAAGGTGGACGAGCGCTGGATGGATCGGTTCGAGTAGCGCGATGCGCGAGGGGTTCGGGCCCGCCGATGGGAGCGTTCCGAATGAAAGCGACGAAATCAACGGTCTCAATTTTTCTGGCCACGGCGTTGTTCTCCACGATGGCGTTGCGCTCCGTCGCCGGCGCGGAGGCCGGGTCGCTGCCGGACCTCACCGTTGAACTCGGCCAGACCAACCGCTGCAACGGCCTGACCGTTACCTCCGGCGGCGACGGCATGAATATTCCCGTCATCGTTTCCGGCCAGCCGGCGCGACGCATGGCCGGCGATCACGCGATCTATCTTTACGTCCGCGTTGACCATCCGGCCTACGCCAGCGGCCCGCGCGACCTCTACGTCATCGTTGAAGTTTGTAACGACACGTTTACATGGATGCGCCTGCAATACGACAAGGCCGGCGCGTCCGGTGACGTCGCCGACAAATACGCCCGCTGCGACGACAACCTCTTGCTGAACGGCGCGGGCGGCTGGCGGCGCGGCATTTTTCATCTGCCCGCGGCGCGACTCGGCCACGGTGAAAATGGCAACACGGATTTCCGCCTGTGCGCGCAGGGACTCGTGGTGCGCCGGATCACGGTCACGCCGCGCAAGCCCGACGGTTACGACGCCGGCCAGGCGGTGGACGCGGAGTCGTTGCGCGCGTTGCGCGTCGAACGGCCGGCCGGCATGGAGCTGACGTTCGGCAACGACGCCACGCCCGCCGACGCGGCGCTGTTCAAGGTGCTCAGCGTCACGAGCGTCGAGAGCTACGTGGATTGGGCCGGCGTCGAGCCGGAGGAAGACCGGTGGGATTGGAGCAAATGGGACAAGCAGGTGGCGACATTAAAAGCCGCCGGCCTGAAGTGGGTGCCGTTTCTCGTCGCCGGCCCGGCCTATGCGACGCCGCTCTGGTTCCAACGCGGCCTGCACTCGCACGTCTATCGCTGCCTCGAACACGGCCGCGATACCAAAGTGCAGAGCATCTTCAACCCCGACTGGCCGCGCTACGTCGAGCGGTTCGTGAAAGCGTTCGCGGACCGTTACCGCGACACCGGCGTCATCGAGTCGGTGCTGCTCGGCATCACCGGCATCTACGGCGAGAGCATCTATCCCGCCGGCCCCGAAGGCGGTTGGACGGCGCGGCTGACGGGCGATTATCACAACCACCACGGCTGGTGGGCCGGCGACGAGTTCGCCGTCGCCGCGTTCCGCGCCGCAATGAGAAAAAAATATGGCGACATCGCCGCGCTGAACAAAGCGTGGGGCGCGAACCACCCGGGTTTCGACGACGTGCGGACATTTTTCCCCGACCAGGCGCCGTCGGATCGCGCGCGCGCCGATTTCGTCGAGTGGTATCAGCAGGCGATGACCGACTGGACGGCGCTTTGGGTGCGCGCCACGCGGCGGGCGATGCCGAAGACGGAAATCTATCTCTGCACCGGCGGTGACGGCAGCCCGTTCCTCGGCGCGGACTTCACCGCGCAGGCGAAGGCCATCGCTCCGTTCGGCGCGGGCATCCGCATCACCAACGAGGGCAGCGATTACGCCCTCAACTTCACCATCACGCGCGAAGTCGCCACCGCCACGCGGCGCTACCGGACGTTCTGCGGCTTCGAGCCGGCCAGCGGCGTGAACGCCACGGGCGTCGTCGCCCGCATCTACAACGCCACCGCTTCCGGCGCGCGGCAGTTGCACTACTACACCAACAACGTCCTCGACAACGCGGCCGGCCTGAAAAACTTCCGCGCCAACGCCGCGCAACTCGTGCCGCGCCGGCCGCGCGTGGACGCCGCACTCTACGTCCCGCGCGAAACCTGGGCGCTCGCGCAGGACGCGGTGCATCGCTGGTATGCCATCGCCCGGAATCTGCGCGATCTCGTGGACGTGGATTTTGTGACACGGCTTTCCGTGGCCGACGGCGTGTTGCGCGGCCACCGGCTGCTGGTGCTCGTCGAATCGCCGGTGCTGGAGCCGAAGGCCGCCGCTGCCATCGAACAATGGGTGCGGCGCGGCGGTGTGCTCGTCGCCGCCACGCGTCCCGGCGAAACCGTCGGCGGCCGGCTCTATCCCAATGAAGCGTGGCGCGCGCGGTTGCTGGCCGACGCGGCAGACAACGCCGGATTGTTGAAACCGGTCCTCGCCGGCGACGCGCCGGCGCGATGGGTCCTCGATGTAGGCGGCGTTGGCGATGACACGTGGCTGTGGGGCGATTGGAGCCACAGCGAGCGTCTCCCGTCGCACACAACCATGCGCTGGAGCGGCGCGCGACCGGGCGTTTACCTGCCGGTGAAGCCGGGCAGCGATTACACGCTGCGCCTCACGGCGGACGCGCCAGGCTACAGCATCGCCGGTGACGGCGACGAAGTGCGCGTCAACGGCCGCGTCATCGGCCGGATCACGAAGGCCGGCGCGCAGACCAGCGAGTGGCGCATGCCCGCCGACGCGCTCGGCGGCGAGTCGGTCGCCCGGCTCGAAATCGCCGTGAAGACGTGGAAACCCTCCGATCACGGCGCCACGGATTTGCGCGCGCTCGGCATCAGCGTCCGCCGCATCGAGCTCATCCGCGCCGGCGCCGAACAGGCCGCGCCCGCCGACGCGACGTTGCGCTACGCGCTCGACAAGCAACGCCTCGCGCCGCTGACGCGCCATGTCGGCAAAGGCTGGACCGTTTGCCTGCCGGATATGGCCAACGATGCGGCGGTGTTTGCCCGCGCTCTCGAATCTCTTCTGAGCGACACACCGGCGTATTTGCCCGGCGTCGAACCGCTCGCGCCCGCCGACAGCCGCATGGACGGCAAGTTCGCCACCGTCACCGACGACGGCGTGCTCCGGTATGACCCGTCCAACGCGAGCATCCGGTAGTTCCAACCCATAAGCGTTATTTCCCCTATGACCCCTTCTCCCATTCAAGTCATCCTCTTCGACCTTGGCGGCGTGCTGGTGGAGTTCGACGGCATCGCGCCGTTGATCGCCCTCTCCGGCAACAGACTGGACCAGGAAGGTGCCCGCCGGTTCTGGCTCACGTCGCCGTCGGTCCGCAAATTCGAGACCGGGAAGTGCGGCGCGGAGGAATTCGCCCGCGGCGCGATGTCCGAACTGGGCCTGACGATGGCGCCGGATGTTTTTATGCGGCAGTTTGTGAGTTGGGACCGCGGGCCGATGGACGGCGCGCTCAGCCTGCTGGATGCGCTCAAGCCGCGCTTCCTCCTGGCGTGTCTCAGCAACAACAACGAACTGCATTGGAACCGTCTTCTCAAGGAAACGAAACTCCCGGAGAAGTTTCACCGGTGTTATCTTTCACACGAGATCGGTCTCATGAAGCCCGACAGGGAATCGTTCGCTCACGTGGTCCGCGAACTCGGAACCGCTCCGGAACACATCCTCTTCTTCGATGACAACCCCGAGTGCGTGGATGCGGCGAAGCTCCAGGGCTTCCACGCCCGTTGCGCGCGCGGCATTGGGGAGGTGCGGGCGGTGTTGTCGGAGCTGGGGTTACACCGCAATATCGCCTGACCGGCGGCTAAGGTGGCGGGCCGGACAAGCTGACCCACAAGATGTAAGCCAAGCCACTCAAGCGACAATTTATAAAGCGACCGCACGGAGGGGATCGCTTTTTGTTTGCCAGTTGAACGGGAGCGCTATTTCACCACGAGCTTCGCCGGGTCAAACGCCGGCTTGGGAAAGCGCGGATCCATTTTTCCCAGCGTCTCCACGAGGATTTGCGAGACGGCGAGATTGCGGAACCATTTTTTGTTGGCGGGGATCACATACCACGGCGCCCACGGAGTGCTGCATTTGGTGAGCGCGTCCTCGAACGCCTTCAAGTAATCGCCCCACCATTTGCGCTCCGCAAGGTCCGACGGCGTGAATTTCCAATTCTTGTCGGGGTCCTGCAGCCGCGATTCGAGCCGCCGCTTTTGTTCGTCTTTGGTGATCATGAGGAAAAATTTCACGATCGTCACGCCGTTGTCGGTGAGCAGTTTCTCGAACGCATTGATCTGCTCGAAGCGCTCCGACCAGACGGACTTGGGCGCCAGGTTGTGGACGCGCACGACGAGCACGTCCTCGTAGTGCGAACGGTTGAAGATGCCGATCTCGCCCCTGGTCGGCACCGCTTTGTCAATGCGCCAGAGAAAATGGTGCGCCCGCTCCTCGGCCGACGGCGTTTTGAACGCCGTCACCCTGCAGCTTTGCGGGTTCAGCCCCGACATGACGTGGCGGATGGTCCCATCCTTGCCGGCGGCGTCAATCCCTTGCAACACGACGAGCACCGCGCGCTTTTGCTCGGCGTAAAGCCGGAACTGCAGGTTGGCGAGTCGCTTGATGTTCTTTTCCAGCGTCTCTTCCGCCTCGGACTTGTCGCGGAAACCCGGCGTGTCGTCGGGATTGCGGTGCTTGAGTTTTGCGGCCTTGCCCGGTTTGACGATCAACTCTTGGGTCAGTTTCATGGCGGTAGGATGGTTGTTACAACTTGGATTCTAGACGGTTTTGGTGTTCATCGCGAGCCAATTTTACCGCGTCGGCGCGTGTCCGTTCACTTCGCCAGCATCGCCGCCACGCTCGCGCGCAGCCGCACAAACAGTTCGCTGTTCAGGCCGTCGAAAACCATCCGCCCCGCGTCGTCGGCGGAGGATTGTTGCGTGCGCGCTTCAAGAGGGAGCAGCGCAGCCAGCGCGGCGCCGGTCTGCGCGCGGTCCCAGCCCATTTTGTTCGCCAGCAGCGCCAGATACTCCACGTCCTGCTGGCTGCGGCGAAACGCCTTCAACCGCAGGCTCGCCAGCGGCGCGTCGAGGCCGAAGCGCGCGCCCGGATAAAGGATCGCGGTCGGCGTCGGTTGGTCGAAGGCGCTGTCGTTGCCGAGGCTGTTCCACGGCAGGAAGCCGTCGCCGCCGGCAAGGAAAACCTTCACGCCCCACGCCTCGCCGGTGAGATTGCTGCGGCGGATGTCGTTGCCGGTGCCGTAGTGCCAGAAGGCGATGCCGCGGCGGCGCATGTCCATGCACAAGTCGTTCTTTCGGAAAAACTCGCCGCTGACGCACATGAGATTCACCAGCCCATCCAGCCAGTCGCGCTGCCACTGCGGGCGCGAAATGTCGGCGCGGAAGACGAATGCCGGATTCGGCGACTCCGAGAGCGCTTGTTGGAACATGCGGCCGAAGAACCGCAACGCCAGCCAGTCGTCGCGATGCATCGGCTCGTCGAGCAGCCACCACGAACTGCCGCGCCCGCCCTGTTTCGGGTCTTTGAAGTAGTATTTGTCGTTCAGGTAAAACTGGAACTGCGTGCGCTGCCAGCCTTTTGCCCGGAAATGTCCGGCGAACTGGCGCAGGACGGCGACAAACTCGTCCTTGAATTGCGTGTCAAACGCCTCCTCGATCGGCGGCGCGCGCAATGCGTTCTCCGCGATGATGTCGGGATAGGCAGCCGTCGTGGGCGTGTAGCGGTAGTGCTTGCGGATGTCCGACGGCCAGCCTTCGCAAAAAGGAAGATAGGCGTGGGCGAGCGGCGCGTTGCGGCGCGGCAGGTCCGCAAACGCGCTGCCGTCGTAGTAGCGGCCGAAACGCTGGTCGAACGCGGTCCAGTCCTTGACGCGGATCGCGCTGCCGCTGCCTTCGAGCGGCGGCACGGCGGCGGCGTCCGCGCGGCCGGCCTGGCTGTAACCGAGCAGGTTTAACGTGGCGCGATGCGCATGGGCGAGCCGGTGCAGTTTCAACTCGCGCTCCGCGTCGGCGGGCGTGCCGTAACCGTTGAGATCTACGTCGAACGACAACGTGTCGGGCAATGCGAACGGCCAGACGGTGAGCGCCACCGGAATCTCGAACGGCGCGACGCCGTCGGCGCTGATGCGCACGCGCCCGGTGCGATTGCCTGCGGCCGTGTCGTGTGGAATCCAAACGTCCACGAGCAGCGATTGGTTTCGCTGGCCGGCCACCTTGTTGAGCGGGTCGGGAATGGCAAACGCGCCGCGCAGCGGCATCGCCACCTCCGCGAACCAGTCGCCGTCGCGCACATACCAGTCTTTGAAAATCTCGACACGCGCGCCCGGCACGGATGCCTCGACGCGGACGTTGCGAAGATCGCCCGACGCCGCCTCGACGCAAAGCTGGAACGCCACGAACTCATTGCGCGCGCCGGCGAGATGGATTGTCGAGGTCGCGCCGTCCCAAACCACATTGCGCTGGCGATAGTTTCCCGCGGGCGCTTTGCCGTAGTCCGCCGCGCCGGTTTCTTCGAGCAGATTGCCGCTGATGGGATGAACCTTCTCACACTCGCCGAACGCCCAGACGCGCACCGCGCCGCGCACCGTCGGTTCGCCACCGGCCCAGCCGGCGACCACGGCGGCGGACAACGGCGGCGGCGATGGTTTTGGCGACGGCGCGGGCGCAATGGCACGCGGAGTCGGCGGCGGCGCTCCCGTCGGCCGGCCTGTAACGAGCAGGTAGGGCGCGAAGCCGCTTTGTTCGCGCGAGTGCACGTCGTTGTTGGCGCGCGTCTGGCCTTTTTCATCGGTGATGGCCAGCCCGTGGGAATCGCCGTTGATGAGAGCGTGAACAAATCGCGGCGGCACCTCCACCTCGAACCAGCCGCCGTCGTGCTCGCGGGGGTCGGTGTAATGGACTTGCGTGCCTGCGGCGGTGAAGGCCGCGTCGGTGAAATCGCTTTGCCCGCCGTCCCAACGCCGCCGGCCGAAGTCGGCCCACGTGAAAGTCGCGCCACTGTCGGTGCGCGAACCGCGGCCCGCGCCCTCGACCCAGTCCATCGCCACCGTCGAGACGCCGATGGTCTTCAACTGGTGCGGCCGCGTGGCGTGCAGGAACAGGCTCGCTGTCTCCACGGTCCAGCCGCGAACCGGCGCGGTGTCGAACTTCGCGAGCATACACATCTCGATGCCCTTGAGCCGGAGGTGGCTGCTGGCGCCGTAGTTCAAATCCCGCTCCGACGGATGCGAGCTGAGGTTCGTGTCGGCGACCGCTGGCAGCTTCACCGTGTCGGCCATCGCGGCGGTCGCAACGGATGCGAGACCGGCGGCGAGGACGATGCGAAGCGGAGAGAACACACTCATTTTCCTGTTTCGGGCGGGTGGTTGAAATCGTCAATGAACCGCTGGACGAGCGCGGTGTTCCACTCGGGCGGCATCGGGCTGTCCTGGTTCGCGATGAGATCGTCCGCGGTCGGCTGCTTCGACGGCACGCCGTCGGGCGGCACCTCGAGCCGCGCGATCCAGACAATGGCATTGAGGACGACCTTGCGGAAATCGTTTTGCGCCCAGTTCCAATGAACGTGGCCGCCGGTAAAGCCGAAGCCGCGCCCGCCATCGGGCCGTTGATACGCCCACGCGACGTCCTCGGCCATGCCCATGCGCGCGCGAACGGCGGGGTTGCCGCTGTGCGGGCCGTCGGCGTGCTTGCGCGAGCTGTCGGGCGGCACGGCGCTGAGGATCGGCGTCACGCCCTCCATGTTGTCGCGGAACCGCATGTGGTAATACCACTCGTCGAGAATCCGAAACGGCTTCACGCCGCGCGTGATCGGATGCTGCGGGAGCTTGTCGAACCTGGCGTTCCACGACGGGTTCACGGACCAATGCTGTTCGTAACAGCCGCCGATCCAGTCGCGCATCTTCTCCATCGTTTCCTGCTTGCCGGGGTCCACCGTGTAGTGGATGCACGCGAGGCCCGTGCCTTTCTTCATCAGCGCGTCGAGTTCGGCAAGATACTGGTTGAGGAGGCTGCCGCCGTCGCAATAGATGACGATGGCGTCCGCGCCGTCGAGCACCGCCGCGTCGGCCGGCCAGCCGCGCGACACGACGGCGCAAAGCTTGTCCGGCATCGCTTCGTTGAGCGCCTTCGCCAGAATCTGGCAGCCGGCGAAGTGCGCGTGCGCGCCGAATCCGTGGCTGCCTGTGCCGGCGAGGAAGACGATTTTCTTTTTTCCGTCGGCGGCGCCGGCGCTGGCGGCGAAACACACGAGGAGAACCGCGCCGAGCGGCACGAGCAACGAACGAATCAGTTTCATCATGATGCCTCCGATGGCGGAACTTTTATCATTCAATCCCCCGTGGAATCGAGCTTCAACCGCGCGTTATCGGACATGAGAGGGCGCTGTTCCAGTTTCGCTGTAGCGGCGGTCTCTGACCGCCGTCCGTTCATTCCGAGCTCGATTTCGGCGGTCGGAGACCGCCGCTACAGTTCCCAAACCAGCGCACGCATGGCCGAAAGGGACGTTCTTGCTTTGGGCGGGCCAATCCTATACGGTCGCGAATTCGATCAGGCCGCGTGTGGCCCAACGAATACTGAACCATGAACAAGCCGGCAAAATGGATCGTTCGTCACCGCGACAAGGCGCCGACGGTGCCTTGCCCGTGCGGATCGTCCACGCGCATCCTGACGCGGGCCGACGGGCAGTCCACAGTCAACCTGCACGTCACCCACATCCAGGATTCGAGGCTGCACTATCACAAGAAGTGCAACGAGGTGTATTACATCCTCGAAGGCGCCGGGACGATGGAACTGGACGGCAAAAAGGTGGAGTTGACGCCGGGCACGGTGGTTTATATTCCGGCCGGCACGCGCCATCGCGGCTATGGCGATTTCAAAACGGTCGTGGTCGGCACGCCGGCGATTGAAGAAAACGACGAGTATTTTGATTAAAAAATAGCCCGCTAAACACGGGAAAGACGCAAAAGAAGACAGGATTAACAGGATGGACAGGATCACGGAGGCAGACGTTCCCAATCCTGTTAATCCTGTTCATCCTGTCTAAAGCAAATTTATGGCTGAACGAAAAACACTGGATGAACGGCAGCAGATGAGCGAGGCGATGCGCATCCGCCACTCCTGCGCCCACGTGCTGGCGACGGCGATCTTGAAGCTCTGGCCCGAGGCTCAACTGGCCTACGGCCCGGCGGTCGAGGACGGCTATTACTACGACCTCGACCTCAAGCACCGCATCACGCCCGACGATTTCCCGAAGATCGAGGCGGAGATGAAGAAGATCACCAAGGAAAACCTGGTCTTCGAGAAGGTGACCGTCACGCGCGAGCAGGCGTTGCGCGACGCGGAGACCGGGCGGCTCGGCGCGCTCACCGAGCGGCCCGAACCGAGCCGGTTCAAGCTAGAGAACGTCCGCAGCATTCCCGAGGGCGAGGCGATCACCTACTTCAAGAGCGGCGATTTTCTCGACCTCTGCGCCGGCCCGCACGTGATGCGCACCGGCAACGTCGGCGCGTTCAAGCTCACCAGCGTCGCCAGCGCCTACTACAAGGGCGACGAGAAAAACCCGCAGCTACAGCGCATCTACGGCGTCGCGTTCAAGAACCGGACGCAGCTCGACGAGTGGCTGAAAATGCAGGAGGAGGCCAAGCGCCGCGACCATCGCAAGCTCGGCGCGGAAATGGGCCTGTATGCGCTCGACGCCGAATACGTCGGCCCCGGCCTGCCGCTCTGGCTGCCCAATGGCACCGCGATCATCGAGGAACTCGAAACGCTTGCCAAGCAGACGGAGTTCCAGGCCGGCTACGTCCGCGTCAAGACGCCGCACATCGCGCGGGAAAAGATGTATGTGACCAGCGGCCATCTGCCGTATTACGCGGAGAGCATGTTCCCGCCGATGGAACTTCGGGCCGAAGGTGAACTACAGGCTAGGATAAACAAAGTGAAAGCCAGCTTCGCCGGAAAAGACGAAGCGGTGGCAAAACATTTTGCGCCATTTCTTGACCTTCTTAAAGAATGCAAGTCACCAGAAGATTTTCCAACCGTTCTTGATAAAGTGATTGGTGGAATATCGGCAGAGGAACGCCAGTTGTTTGACAACGCGGCGAGGACACGCTTCATCGGTGAGATGTTTTTGGCAGGCAGTGAACCCGACCGCTACTACCTCAAAGCAATGAACTGTCCGCACCACCACCGCATTTTTGCGGCGGAGCCGCGGAGCTACCGCAACATGCCGTTGCGGCTGGCGGAATACGGCTGCTGCTACCGCTACGAGCAGTCGGGCGAGCTGTTCGGGCTGATGCGCGTGCGTGCGCTGAACATGAACGACTCGCACATCTACTGCTCGCCGGAGCAGTTCGCGCAGGAGTTCAACGCGGTCAACGAGATGTACCTGAAGTATTTCAAGATCTTCGGAATCGAGAAATACGTGATGCGCTTCAGCACGCATTCGAAAGAGGGCCTCGGCAAGAAATACGTGGACCAGGCCGACCTGTGGGTGAAGACCGAGGAGATGGTGCGGCGGGTGTTGAAGGAGAGCGGCATCAACTACGAAGAGGTGCCGAACGAGGCGGCGTTCTACGGGCCGAAGATTGACGTGCAGGTCTATAGCGTCATCGGCCGCGAGTTCACGCTGGCGACCAACCAGGTGGATTTCGCCGTGCCGGGCCGGTTCGGGCTGGTCTATCGCGACAAGGACAACAGCGACAAGACGCCGCTCTGCATCCACCGCGCGCCGCTGGGCACGCACGAGCGGTTTGTCGGCTTCCTCATCGAGCATTACGCGGGCAACTTCCCGCTCTGGCTCGCGCCGGAGCAGGTGCGCGTGCTGCCGATCACGCAGGAGCAGATCGCCTATTGCGAGGAGATCGTGAAGGAACTGCGCGGCCAGTATGTGCGCGCGAGCCTGGAGTTCAGCAACGACAAGCTCCAGGGCCGCATCAAGCGCGCCGAAGAAGCGAAGGCCCACACGATGTTGATCGTCGGCGGCCGCGACCAGGCGGCCAACGCGGTCTCCGTGCGCGTCCACGGCAAAGGCGACCTCGGCTCGAAGCCGCGGGCGGAAGTCATCGCCGACATCCTGGCGGCGATTCGCGAGCGGCGGGCATAAGCGCAAGAGGCGAACATGACGGCAGGTGATCCAAGAAAGGTCATGCTGCGCGAAATAATCCGCGTCGCCACGGCGGTTCTCCTGATGTCGTCCGCCTGGACGGCGTCGGCGGCGACGGCGCTGCGGTGGCGCGGCGGCGATGGAAATTGGGAGGATGGCGCGAAATGGAGCGGCCCGCCGGCGACGGCGAACTCTTTTGCCGAGATCAACGGCAACAGCCGCGTGACCCTGGCCGGCGGCGACGTGGCGTTGTCGCGCCTCGATATTGGGATGAACAAAAACTCCGACGCCACGCTGACCCTGAACGGCGGCACGCTGATGGCGATGGAGATCATTCGGCTCGGCGAACTCACCGGCGGATGCGGCAGGTTCATCGTCAACGGCGGTCGCGTTTGCGCCACCGAGATTGGCATCGGCGGTCTGAATGAAGGCGACGGAACCGACCGCGCATGCCGCGGCGAAATGGAAATCCGCGGTGGTGACGTGATGACGCGCTATTTGGTGCTGGGCTGGGGAGCCGGCTCGACGGCGCGGCTGCGCGTGGTCGGCTCCAAGGCTGACGGCATCGTGGTGTTGAATTCGATTCAATGCGCCATCCCCGCCGGCCGCATTGGAAGCACCAGCGAGCTGGCGTTCGATGTGGATGCGGAGGGCGTCACACCCATCGTGCTGTGGAACAAGAAGGATTGCATCCGGCTCACGCGAAAAGGACGGAACACCCAATGCTTTCTTCGCGTCGGCCTGTTGGACACACCGCCGGGCGGCGACATCGCGTTGCTGGCCGGTTCCAAACCTTGCGAAGGCACCTTCACCGATCTGTCGGAAGGCAGCCTCGTTCGCGCCGGGCACGCAGGCAAGACTTACGAGTGGCGTCTGACGTATCGCGGCGGTGCCAGCAAGTGCGACATCGTGCTTTGCGATCCGCACGAACTTGCCGCTGATGGACGGAAGATTCCGCACACGAGCGGCAAACCGACGCGTGCGGTGAAGGTTAAGTCGGCGGACATCCAGGCGGCGTGGAAAAAAATGTATCGCGAGGCGGATCGCCTCGCGCCGCCGCCCGGCTCCGGCACGCCGGCGTTTCCGGGCGCGGAAGGATACGGCGCGTTTGCCAAAGGCGGGCGGGGCGGCAAGGTCCTTTTCGTCACCAGCCTCGCCGATTCCGGTCCCGGCAGCCTGCGCGAGGCCATCAACACCAAAGGCCCGCGCACGGTGATCTTCCGCGTCGGCGGCGTCATCGAGTTGAAGAAGCCGCTCCAGATTCGCGAGCCGTTCATCACCATCGCTGGCCAGACCGCGCCCGGCGACGGGATCTGTCTCAAGGGCGCCCAGGACACGCTCACGCTGATCAACACCCACGACGTCATCGTTCGTTACCTGCGCGTGCGCACCGGCTACACCGGCGACAAGGATGAGAACGAGGGCGATTGCATCAGTTGCTACAGCGCGGAGAATTTCATCCTCGACCACTGCTCGACGAGTTGGGGAACCGACGAGACGGTTTCCTGCACGCAGACCTGCGACCGATACACGGTGCAGTGGTGCATCATCGCCGAAGGGTTGAGCTATTACGGCCACTCGATGGGTTCGATCCTCGGCGGCGACCGCAGCAGTTGGCACCACAACCTCTACGCCCATTGCGGCACGCGGAACCCGCGCTTCGCCGGCCTCTGCCGGTGCGATTTCCGCAACAACGTGATCTACGATTGGGGCGGCACCTGCGGCTACGGGGATTTTCGCGCCGTGAATTACGTGAACAACTATCTGAGGCCCGGCCCCTCCACCAAGCAGAAGCCCTTGCGGTTCATCCAGGGCGAAAGCGCCGTCATGCCCGGCGCGTTGTTTCTGGGCGGCAACGTTTTGGATGGCTCCGCCGAGGCGTGCCGCGACAACCGGCTCGGCACCGGCTTCGATTCAGAGGCCTTCGCCGAGGCGCCGCACGCCGCGCCGGCGGTGCAAACGCAGTCCGCGGAAACGGCCTTTGATCGGGTGCTGCAACAAACAGGCGCAGTTGTTCCCGTTCGCGATTCCACCGACGCGCGCATCGTCGCCGACGTCCGCAACCGGACCGGCAAAATCCTCCGTTACGAAAAGGAATCCGGCCCGTGGCCCACTTATTCCGGGAGCCAGACGGCGGTGGATTCCGATAACGATGGCATTCCCGACGATTGGGAAAAAACGCACGGTTTGAATCCCAACGATCCCGCCGATGCCAACCGGATCGCCGCTGACGGCTACACGAACCTCGAGCGTTACCTGAACAGCCTTGTTCCGATCCAACCCGACTGATCATCCGGCGCGTGGTTGCGCTGAAACGGCGAACCTCCTCACACCCGAAAACCAAAGTTGTGCCGGCAAGGAGCCGGCGTGGCAGGCAGTTTAGGACTTCGGGCCAGGACTGGGGCGATGCTCAGGCGCCGGGCTTGGGAAGGTGGGTTTCGATGGCATTGACCAGTTCCGCGGCATCAACGGGCTTGGCCAGGAAGAGCGCGCCGCCACTGACCATGCCAGCGCTGCCCGCTTCGCGCTTGCGCACGACGGCGGTGACGAAAATCACGGGGACTTTTCTCAGGAGCGGGTCCAGATGAAACGCGGCGGCCACGTCGCCGCCGTCCATGTCCGGCATGACCACGTCGAGCAGGATCAGATCCGGCTTGAACTCGCGCGCGGCGGGCAGGGCGGCCTTGCCCTCGTTGACTTCGCGGACTTCATAGGCGCCGGTTTGCTCCAGGTTCAATCGCACCATGCGGGTGAAACCAACTTCATCATCCACCACCAAAATGCGTTTCTTTTCCATGGTCGTTCCTTCAGTTCACACCTTGAATGCCATTGTGTCGCACGCGCCGCCTTCGGGCCGGTTCCACACCTGAATCCGTTCGCCGCGCATGTTGGCGACCCGGCGCGGGACTGTCAATCCCAAGCCGGCGCCTCTGCCGGTCGTAACATACCACTCTTCCGCTCCGGCGTCTCAGCGGGCGCGGGTCACTTCCATCCCGACCAGGCACATGTCATCCGTCAACTCACGCGGGTGTGAAAACTGCCGGACCTCGGCGAGCAGCGTGTCAAACAAATCGTTCGTCGGCAACTGGAGGTGCTGCCGCACCGCTTCCAGCAGTCGTTTCTCGCCGTAAAGCTCGCCGCTGGGACCGGACACTTCAAACAGGCCGTCGGTGAACAACATCACCAGGTCTCCCGGTGTCATGGGTTGCTCGAAGGTGTCGAAGACGGCGTTATCAAACAACCCCAGCGCGGGGCCGGGCTTGCGGTCTTCGCCGACCAGTTCGACGGTGTTGCGGCTGCGCTGCACGTGCAGCGGGCTGGGATGGCCGGCGTTGGCGCAGCGGAACTGGCCGCGCGCCGCGTCGGCGACAAGATAAAAAGCCGTGACGAACAGGGACGTGCCCGCCTGTTTCAGGATGTCAGTCAATCCGCGGTTGATCTGCGCGAGCAACCGGCCCGGGTCCGTCGCGACACCGCTGGCGGGCGCGGTCAGTTCTCCCATCAAGGCGCGGATCATGGCCGTGAGCAGTCCCGCGCGCACGCCGTGGCCCATCACGTCGCACACCAAAACGCCCGCCGCAGAATCCGACAGCGCGAACACGTCGTAATAGTCGCCGCCGAGCGTCGTCGCCGATTCGTAACGGCCGTAAAACAACAGCTTTGAAT
>Ga0114951_10002075_pt1 | contig 23402 bp, 16 predicted proteins | sample AM7aDNAmetaG_FD_88677 | JGI IMG/M metagenome (GOLD analysis project Ga0114951, IMG submission 88677) | Freshwater microbial communities from Finland to study Microbial Dark Matter (Phase II) - AM7a DNA metaG | ecosystem: Environmental > Aquatic > Freshwater > Lake | place: Finland: Lake Alinen... | reverse complement strand
TGTAAAAACCTGCGGATTAACAATAGTAATCTCTCTTACTCCGGGAATATCACTCGTGGAAACAACGTAAAGTTAAGCGCAAAAGAGATCAATCTGGAGCTTTCAGAATTCACGGCCAAGAAAAAACTTCTGAAGGGAACACTCAATCACCTGCGGTTTAACATTCCTCAAAGTCGATTCTTCTTGCAACAAGCCTCAGGAACATTTCTTTTTTCTGAAACCCGTTCTGAGGTTCTTGCCCTGAAAGCGGCGAGCATTAACAGCCATGCTGAGCTTTCGGCCACTATTGATCATTTCAATATTTTCTCCCATCAGTTGCAACAACAACTCGCTCTCAGCACCTCATTCCTGAATATTCAGGAACTGGCCATCCATAGCGACGACCTGAAACTCCTGCGCACGGAACTTGTTATCCCTTCAGGTCTCTACACTCTTAAAGGCAGCGCCAGAGGGAAAAAAGACAATGTTAAAATCATTGATGCGCTTTTGACTCACCTCAAAAGCAGAATTGCTGTAAAGGGAGAGCTGCTTAACCTGCTTAACAGGAATGCCTTTGCTTATGAATTGAAATGCGACAGTTCCAAAATCTCAGAGCTCTTTGTTGACTCACTCATGAAAGAGAGTTGGCAAAAGGAAATTGCCAGCAAAACTGGCGACATTACTTTTTCAGGAACTGCTAAGGGTAACCTGAATACAGTTAAAACCGATATTACGACTCTTTCTGCGATCGGAAAAGCATCAGTGACTGCAGAGGTATCAAGAAAAGAATCAGAGCAACTTTCCTGTAAAGGCACGTTTGCACTGAAAAGCTTCAAGCCGCACATATTCATACCTTTATGGCTCGGAAAAAGCCTGCTCAATGCTTCAGGCAGTTTTGAAGGAAAAGCGGACAACAAGCAGATTCGCCAACTAACACTTGACATGAAGGTTGCTGATTCCTTCTGGCAAAATCAGGCTGTGAAAGAGGGCTCAATATCAATGAATTACAGTAGTAGTCTACTGAATACTTCCCTGTTCCTGAAAAACGACCTGACAAGTTTCACTCTTGAAGCCGGAATCGACTGGAACGATAAAGTGCCCCGTTACCGTGCGTCAGGGAAAACAACAAAGTTCGATATTTCAAAACTACTCGATTCAAAAAAGTTCACAACTGATCTGAACGGAGTCTTCGCCATACAAGGCTCAGGATTTGATCCCGGAATGCTTAACGTCGTTGCGATTATGCAGTTTGCTCCCTCGACAATCAACGGGTTCGAGCTTAAGGAACATTCGAAAGCTTCCATCGAAATTGTTCAGAACACAGCCTCCTCTCTGACAAGCATAAAGAGCGATTTTCTTGACATTCTTGCTGAAGGGGATTATTCGTTTGAAGAACTGATTAACCTTGGGAAACTTGCAGGTTCTGGTATTTCAAGGGAAATAACTGGCCAGAATATTTGGCAGGCAACACTTCCCGCTCCTGTTGGTGCAGGGAATACACTCAAGAAGCCATTCACAGTCAACTACCACATCACGGTCAAAGATATCTCCCCTCTGGCACTGTTTTTACCAGTACAGAACCTTGCCTTACAGGGGCGGGCTCAAGGGCGTGCAGTATACCGTAACGGGCAATGTTCAATCAGCTCTTCAATCAACCTTGCCAGCCTGCACTATCACGACAACTTGTTTCTTGAAAATCTCTCCATGGATGCCGGAGTGGAATGCAACGGCAGCGGAGCTTCGAATGCCTCGATAAGCGGCAAAGCTTCCTCAATAACCGCCGCTGGCAAAAAAGCTAGCAATGCAATGTTTTCAAGCCACTATTCTCCGTCACACCTCGAAGCATCCCTCGACATTGCCATACCCGATCCTGCACAAAGTATGTCGGTGAAATTTACCGGATCAAAAAGCAATAGCGGCTATGACCTGCTTTTCAACCACTTGTCAATAAAAGATACTACCGGGGTTTGGCAGACAGAAGAAAACTCTCATATCATGCTAGGCAGAACATCTGCAAAATTTCACAATTTTACTCTTGGAAAAGGTCCACAACGGGCTGTGTTTGATGGAGAGCTCAGCAACTCGCAATCAGGCAGCTTTCAATGTACTTTGTCAAATATTGAACTCAACGAGCTACAACGGTTTGCGCTGGACCCTGCCCTTGAGAAGTTTGCGGGCACAATCAATGCATCCCTGACGGTCAGCGGAAACCCTGGCGCTAAAACAAGTTCACTTAGCATAAGGGGAGCTGAAATCCGTTATGATAAGTTCACGATAGGTATCCTGCAAGGTAATGCCATTCACCGAGGCAATCAACTCCGTTTTGAAGTGCACAGCAACGCTTCTATATCGGAAAAAATCTCGGACCGAACTTCACCATCAGTGAACACTATTAGCGGAAGTGGAACTATTCCTCTGGTTATCAACTACTATCCCCTGCAGTTGCATACTGTTGAACAACAAAATATCAGCGCATCGTTTCGATCAGATAATCTTTCTGCCCAGTTTCTTGAATACCTCCTCCCTTTCTTTTCCTCGGCTGAAGGCATTATCCCGACAACGCTCAACATTGAGGGAAAAACACCAAAACCTGATATTTATCTGACCACTCATCTACGTAATACAAAAATTAAAATCGAACCAACTCAAGTCTCATATCTGCTCAATGGCAATGTAAATGTCACTCCAAAAGCCATTCAACTTCGGAATATAACTATCAGTGATAACCTCCATGGACACGGAGAAATTGATGGCGTAGTGATGCTTGAAAAGCTAGAACCCAGAGAACTGCAACTCGCAGGCAGATTTAACAAACTTCTCTTGTTTAACAAGGAAGACAGACAAGATGAAACCTCGTTCGGGAGCATTACTGGTACGACCAATAATATTCTTTTGCATGGAAACCTCTCGTCACCGATTGTTGAAGGAGAATTAAGGATTGATGCTGCTGATTTCTCGCTCTACCGATCAGGATCCAATGAAAGCGCAAAGTATGTAGGTGTTGACAAATTTATTGAATTTGTGCCTCGTTTTCCATCTCTGAGTCCTAAAGGTATTGAAAAGAAAAGAGTAACAGCCAAACAAACAGAGTTTTATCATTCGCTGATCGATATACTACAGATAAATAACTTGCGCATTAACAGCATTGAACCACTCAAGTATACGATAATTTTTGACCGCATCAGAGGAGAACAACTTGAAACATCAATCAATAATCTATCCCTGTTTGTCAACAAAAACAATCAGCTATACCGGTTGTTTGGATCGGTAAACGTCATTGGCGGCAAATACAAATTTTCAAACTCAAACTTCGACCTCCAGAATGGAGGGAAAATCACGTGGAACAATGTTGATATCCGAAGTGGCGTTATGGATAATCTCTACGGTTACAAGTATGTGAATGCTTCAAACCAGCAGACCGGTGAACGCGATAATGTCAGCCTGCTCCTTGCCATAACCGGTTCCTTGAATGACCCCCAGGTTGCCATGGGGTATTACCTGAATGAACAGACGCAACCTTATGCTTCGGTCAACATGATCGGAGGACGGTCAAGCCTGATTGACCCTAATGCAGAACTGAACGTCATCTCCATGCTGCTTTCTAAACAATGGTATATCAAGCCTGGAAGCGGAGGACTGAATGGAAATATTGCAGTTTCAAGTGTAGGACTCTCTGCTGGCACAGGAATTGTTTCTTCCCGAATTTCGAAAGTCATTCAGGATATCGGAGGCCTTGAAAGCTTCAATGTCAATGTTGGAATGGATAAACGAGGGGCTCTGAGCGGACTTGACCTTTACTTTGCCCTCAATGTACCTGGCACCAGTGGAAAAGTCCGTTTTATCGGTACAGGTGGTTCTACCAACATCGGAGGAGCCGCTATAAACGATTATTACGGCACAGCACAAAAAATTGAATATCGCGTTACTCCGAAAGTCTACGTTGAAGCATCCCGCTCTTTTGGGCAAGTCGGAAATACATCATCCAGCTCCAACCTGCAAAAACCTGCAGAAACCTGGGGTGTAAGCCTTTCCTATAAAGAACGTTTTCAGACCTGGGATGAGTTCTGGAAACATCTGATTCCATCATCCCGCAAAAAGGAATAAATCCTTACCATTTTTGTAAATTGCTAAAACCAGCATTCTGCAACAAACTTAAGGTTAACGTGTTAAGAGGAAAAAACATCATCATCGGCATCTGTGGTGGCATTGCTGCCTATAAAACGCCCCTGCTTGTTAGGCTTTTAAAAAAAAGAGGAGCAAATGTCAGAGTGGCTATAACGGAAGGAGGAGTACGCTTTGTCAGTGAACTTGCACTGGCCACAGTTGCTGAGGAACCCGTATACCGCTCTCTCTTTCCCATGGCAAATACTGAAGGAACTGATTATACAGGGCATATATCCCTTGGTGAATGGGCTGACGCCCTCATCATTGCCCCTGCCACGGCAAATACACTGGCAAAACTTGCCATTGGTCTCTGCGACGATATGCTTACTGCTTGTTTTATCACCCTGCGACCCGGCAAACCAGTGCTGATATTTCCGGCAATGGACGGTCAGATGTTCCTGTCGCCTTCTGTACAGAGAAATATACAAACCCTTTTCACCCAAGGCTGTCGCATGATTAGTCCAGAAAGTGGTGAGTTAGCTTCAGGCCAGGTTGGCTGCGGTCGCATGCCAGAACCTGAGTCCATTCTTAAATATCTGGAAGATGAACTCTGTTCTTCCACCCGACACTCTCCGCTTTATGGAAAATCAGTGGTTGTTACCGCCGGCCCGACACGAGAAAAAATTGATGGCGTCCGTTTTATCTCCAACTACTCTTCTGGAAAGATGGGATTTGCCATAGCACGCACTGCAGCAAAACGGGGCGCAATAGTCACGCTTATTACTGGACCGGTTTATCTTGAAACGCCTTTCGGGGTAGATCGCCTTGATATTGAAAGCGCAACAGAAATGCAGGCCGCCGCCCAGCCCTTTTTCAAAAATTGTAACATTTTTATCGCTGCTGCGGCAGTTTCCGATTACCGCCCTGTGGCACCTTACGAGGGAAAAATGAAAAAAGATGATGACCAGATTGAGCTTACTCTTAAAAAAAATCCTGATATTCTGGCTGAATTTGGTATGCAGAAAACTTCCGCTCAGCTTGCTGTAGGGTTTGCGCTTGAAACTCAATCCGGTTTGGAGAATGCCCGAAAAAAACTTGCTTCCAAAAATCTTGACCTGATTGCTTTTAATTTTTTTGACCGCAAGACCTCTGGTTTTGATGTTAACACAAATATTCTTACCCTGATAGAGAGCAATGGAAAAACAACAGAGCTCCCGCAATTGAGCAAGGATGAGGCCGCAGGCAAGCTTCTTGATGCTATAGAAAAACTCTTGCCCGAAAACCAGCACTAAACCCTGAAAACATAAAAATTTTCATGCAAGGTTTTTTATTCGACGAACATGAACAGAGTTTACCTGCAGGAAAACATTCTGCTTCGACATCAACAGATCTGCGTCTATTGTTCGACACAGCAAAGGTGTGCCATAAATGCACACTTGCTGAAACCCGGCAAAATTTTGTTTTTGGTGAAGGAAACCCTACAGCAAGCCTTGTCGTTATAGGAGAAGCCCCTGGTGCGGAAGAAGATGCTTCAGGACGACCTTTTGTCGGAAGATCTGGTCAGCTCCTTGATAAAATTCTTCTGGCTGCTGGATTCAGACGAGAGGAAGTCTATATATGCAATATCCTGAAATGCCGTCCACCCGGTAACAGAAATCCGCTTGATAATGAAATCAAGAGCTGCATGCCCTGGTTACTCGGTCAACTGGAAATTATCCAACCAAAAGTTATCCTGATGATGGGAAAAGTTGCAGCCAACACCATTCTGAATAATACTCTTTCGCTGGGAACCATGAGAGGAAAACTGATAAAATGGAAAGGATATGACTGTTTTATTACCTATCATCCCGCAGCTCTTTTGCGTAATCCCAACTGGAAAAGGGGATGCTGGGAAGATATTCAGGTAATGATGCGTCACTACGCTACCATCAGCGGAAGAGAGCTGTACACTGAAAAAAGAGAGAACCAATGATTAAAAAAGTACCTGTTGCCATAGATTTCAGCAAGGATATTGATTTTACTCAGGAGAGCCGCATCCCTCCCTATTCAACTGAAATTGAACAGGAGGTTCTTGCCTGTATTCTACTTGAAGATGACCCTATTGAACAGGTCATCCAGATTTTCGGCGACAACGGTGAGGAGGTTTTTTACGAAAGGCGGCATCAGACCATTTTCAAGGCCATGATGCAACTCTACCATAAACGGCAGGCTATCGATATTATCACTGTCAGTGAAGAGCTGCTGAAAATGAGCGAACTTGAACCTGTTGGAGGCAGACACTACCTTGCCGAGCTTTCGGGTAAAGTTATCAGCGCAGCCAATATTGAGTACTATGCACGTCTGGCAAAAGAAAAATACCTTTACCGGAGAATGATCTCTATTTCGGCAAAAATCTCTGGTGTCGCCTACAGCTCATCCATGGACATTTTTGATCTTGTTGAACATGCATCCCAGCAATTTTTCAATATCTCCCAAGCGGGTATAAAAAAGAAAGCTTCATTAATAAAAGAGTTGGTTAAAAACGGCATCCGAATGCTTGAAAGCCTGAGGGCTTCACAATCATCCGTCACCGGTATAGGATCGGGATTCTCCGAACTCGATCAGCTCACTGCCGGATTCCAGCCATCAGACATGATCATTATTGCGGCAAGGCCTTCAGCAGGGAAAACAGCATTAGCACTGGCCGTTGCCCGTAATGCGGCCGTTGATTTCGATACCCCGGTTCTTTTTTTTAGTCTTGAAATGGCAGAGGTACAATTAGCAATAAGGCTCATGTGCGCTGAAGCCTACGTTGAATCACAGCTTGTCAGAACTGGTCGTATAACTCCCGAAATGATGGGGAGGATCATTAATAGTATGGACAAGCTTAATGAAGCAAAGTTATTTATTGACGATACTCCAGGAATCTCCATTATGGAACTTGCCGCCAAAACCCGCCGTATGAAGCAGGAACACAATATCGGCATGATAGTGGTCGATTACCTTCAGTTGGTCACTCCGGTCAGGGATGGCAGAACAAACAGGGAGCAGGAGATCGCGCAGATATCCCGGTCACTGAAAGCTCTTGCCAAAGAGCTGAATATCCCTGTAATCGCCCTTGCACAGCTTAACCGTTCGGTCGAACAGCGCTCAGGCGACAGAAGACCCCAACTCAGCGATCTCAGAGAATCCGGTTCTATAGAACAAGATGCTGATGTCGTCATGTTCCTGTCCAGACCTGAAATGTACGGCAAAACAACCTTTGAAGATGGCTCATCCACAAAAGATATTGTTGAAATTGTCATCGGTAAGCAGAGAAACGGTCCGATCGGAGATATACGACTTTTGTTCCTGAAAAATTATGGACGTTTTCAGTCAACAGCCAACACCTATGTTACTGCGGGTGAGGGAAAAGGAGCTTTTCAGAAACAGGAGCATTATCTGCCCTCTTTACCGGAACAGGAAAAATCGAATGCTGACGCATTTATCGCTCAAGACGATGCACCTTTTTAAGCCATTATTATGCAAGACAATCAACAACCAATGAACTCTGGAAGCAGGACAGAAAGACCAGTACTTATTCTCAATGAGCCGGAAGCCACCTACGCAGGAATCGGCGGCTCAAGAGGCATTGCTATCGGAGAGTGCTATGCATTCATCAAGGAGGAGAGTAAACATGAAATCAGAGAACTGAATGACAAAAACATCAGTGAAGAAATCGAAAGATTTCTTTCCGCCTTGGAACGATCTGAACATGAATTAACAAAAATTGAACATGTCACCATCAAAAAACTTGGAAAAAGCTACTCCAATCTGTTTCAGGCACAGATCATGATGCTTCACGATCCGGTACTGATTGATACCATCACCAATCGTATCCGCTCGGAACGGAAGGGAGCACATATCATTATTGAGGACGAGTTTGACCACTATCTTCAGCGCTTTATAAATTCCGAAGAACTTATTTTCCAAGATAGGGCTGATGATCTGCACGATATAAAAAACCGGATTATAAGAAACCTGCACATCAGGAAACTACATTCATGGATACCAGAAGGGGTAATTGTGTCATCCGACAATCTCTCTCCTGCTGATATCATTCTTTTGAGTCGCAGCAATGTCAAGGGATTTGTTACCGATTCAGGAGGAAAAACCTCACATATCTCCCTGATCTGCAAGTCTCTCAACATTCCGATCGTTGTCGGGCTGGGGAACCTCTCCCAAAAGGTATCAACCGGCATGCAGATGATCATCGACGGAAGTACCGGAACCGTGATTACAAATCCGGAAAAAAAAACTATTTCGCGATACCTCAGAAAAAAAGAGACTGAGAAAAAAAAGGAGGACGATACATCCTTGACGGCTGAGCTTCCAGCGACAACAAAATGCGGAGTCAGGGTTACCTTTTATGCCAACATAGACTTCAAAGAAGAAGTACGCTCCCTAACCGCTGCTGGCGCAGAAGGAGTGGGACTCTTCAGAAGCGAAAACCTTTTCACCGAAGGCACAAAAGTGCCCAGGGAGTCGGAGCAGTACGCCTGTTACTGGGAAATGGCGGAAGCAATTGCTCCGATGCCTCTCGATATCCGATTGTTTGATATTGGCGGAGACAAGCTGATTTACTCTCCTGTCAAGGAACCAAATCCAAACCTCGGATGGAGGGGAATCAGAATCCTGATTGATCTGCCAGAAATACTTGATGCCCAGGTCAGGGCGATCATTAAGGCAAACAAACTTGGCAACATTGATATTCTGATTCCAATGATCATGTCTCTCGAAGAGATACAAAATGTCCGTACCACCGTTAACAAGCACTATTCAGAATTGATACTGGAAGCCGGAGTACAGGTTGAAAAACCGGCAGTAGGTGCAATGATAGAGCTTCCTGCGGCTGTAGAACTCATTGAAGAAATAACAAGATGTGTCGATTTTATCAGCATAGGCACTAACGACCTCACACAGTACACCCTTGCTGTGGATAGAAACAACGTTATTGTACAGGATCTTTTTGAAAAATTCCACCCGGCACTTATCAGGCAACTGCACCGGATAATTGCGGCTGCTAATAACAATCACTGTAAAGCGATGATTTGCGGCGATATGGGTTCGGATCCCCTCGCTCTTCCCTTCTTGTTAGGGTGCGGACTCAGAACATTCAGTGTTGTCGTTTCAGATATTCCGAAACTCAAATCACTGGTATCCCGCTATTCACTTGCCGAAACCGAAGAGCTTGCACTTGAATGCCTTACACTTGATAAGCCCGCCTCTATCAAAGCCTGCCTGGAAGACTTCCAGGCAAAACATTGAACGGAAGAAGTAAAAGTTTCAAGGACGCAAGTCTTCAACTTTACGCAATGAATGAAGATATTCGCCAATCAGTTGTTGCTGTTTTGCCCGAACCAGTTGCGGAGCCACACTGGTTTTTGCCGCCTTGACATCAACCTCAGAAGGCATATTTTTTTTGCTAACAAGCACTACAGCATAACCACCGCTTGTTTTAACCGGTCTGGAGAGCTTTCCCGAAACAAGACCCGACATGGCCTCAACAAGAGAACGATCAACGCCGTAACCGGGAATATAGCCGTCACTCCACCGTATACTATCGGCGGTAACAATATGCAAACCAGCATTCCCTGCCGCAATCTTTTCAAGAGAAAATCCAGACGCTTTTGACATGACTGCAAGTTTTTTTTCAAGAGCTGCACCTTTTTTCTCCCTCACCAGTTCTGCTGTAATCGTCGCTTTCAGCTCCTTGTCAAGCATACGGTATCCAGTATCATTCTTGCTGGTCAGACGCATAACATAAAACCCTTTTTCCGTTTCGAGAACGTCCGAAAGATCACCTTCTCCAGCCTTGAATGCATAAGCCGTCACCTTCTCACTATAGCCAATCTTGGGAATCAACATACGCTTGATGAATTCTCCAGTCTTTTCGATCTGCAGCTTTTCACTTGCGGCACTCTTTTCAAAACCTTTCTCTTTGGCACTTTGCTGAAACGCCATGGCGCGACGACGTTCACTGTCCACAGTCTCCGTTGATGGACGAATATTCCTTACAATCTCAGAACAAACGAGGGATGCTCGATCAAAACCGGTCACTTTGATGATATGCAGACCAAACTGTGTCTGCAGCGGTCTGAGAATAGAACCAGGCGAAGCGTTAAAAACCGCTGCAGAAAATTCAGGGAGCATACGCCCTTTACTGAACCACCCAATATCTCCACCATTGGCAGCACTTCCTGGATCAGCGGAATATTTTCTTGCCAGTATCTCAAAAGGAACACCTGCCTGAAGCTCTTTATAAATAAGCATTGTAAGTTCGCGTACTTGCTGAACCTCATCATTATTTGCCGGATTGAAACGCAAGAGAATATGTGATGCCCTGGCAACAGGTTGTGTAGACGATGTTACCTGCTTGATCTTGATCAAGCGGTATTCACCCTGATCGGCTACAGGACCAACAACAGTTCCTGCCTTGAGATTCGAAGAAATGAACACAACAGATCCGGCCGCTGGCGAAAAATCCGCACGGCTATAAGCTACGTTGATACCTGTTGGACGATCGCTCTGCACTTTAACATAGTCGCTGTCGTTGACCGATTTGGAAAAATCAGTACGAATAGCTTCAAGTTCAGATCGAACAGCAAGGCTGTCTTTTGATGATGGAATCAAAGGGAAAAAGACATAATCAGCTTTCCTTGAGGGATTTTCCTGTTTGAAAAGCTCTTTATGAGCATCATAATACTGCTTGATCTCTGATTCCGTTACAGGAAAGTTACTGTCAACACCGGCAAAACTTAAAGGAACAGGAATAAAAGAAGCTGAAAAACTAGAAAATTTTCTGTTGACAATATCACCAAGTTCTCTCTCCGTAACACGATCAAGAGTTTGAAGAGCTCTGACAAGCTTATTCTCCTTTAGTTCAAGGCGAACATACTTTTCAACTTGAAGCCATAAATCTTTATAGCGAGAATCACGGCGGGCACTCTCCAGTTTTTTTCGATCAAACAAGCCTGTTGCAGGATCAGTAAAGTACTGGCGAATCACCATGGGAGGTGTCGGGCTGTTAAGAGCCTCTAATACCTCCTGATCCTGAAGGGTAATGCCGAATTTCTCAAACTGCTGATCAAGCAAGGTCTGGTCAACCACACTACTCCAAGCCTTCTCCTGCAAACCGAGCTCGATTTCAGGCGTAACTTCAACTGCAGGGTTGCTTCTTCTGAAATTTTCAGTAATTGCCTTGTACGCATCATCATACTGGCTATAAGCAAGAGGCTTCCCATTGACCTTTCCTGCAAGATTTTCTTTTTTACCACTAAATCCGGCAAAATTCATTCCCCATTCGAAAACAATCAGAGCAAGAAACGCAGCCAAAAGAGTGTAAAGTATAATATGTGTTTTATCCCGCAAGCTGGACATTACAGCCATAGTTCATTCCTTCATTAAGATGTTGTTAAAAAACAGTATCGTTCCAACCTTCCCTGCCAACCAGGGGCACAAAAGTAAACTGCTGAAATACCTCTCTCCTGAACGTATCACCATCCCTTGTAATAACCATCATCTGCTGTGAATCAGCATTACCTACTGGAATAACCATACTACCGTGTTCTGCAAGCTGGTGCATCAGCAACTCCGGTTCCGCAGGTGCTCCCGCAGTGACCATAATACCATCAAAAGGGGCCTCATCAACCCATCCCAGCGTTCCATCTCCACCACGACAGATTATATTCAGGCAAAGACGGGAAAAAAGTTTTTCAGCTCTTTCATACAACTCGAAAATCCTTTCGATGGTATAAACACAATAACCGAGGGCCTCAAGAATTGCCGCCTGATAACCTGAGCCGGTGCCAATTTCAAGCACTTTTCCAAAAGGAGATCGCTCAACGAGCAAAGCCGTCATAAAAGCAACCGTATACGGTTGAGAAATAGTCTGGCCGAATCCAATAGGATAAGCTCCGTCATTATAGGCTAAATCAGTGGCATCAACATCAAAAAAAAGGTGTCGTTGAACCCTCTGAAAAACATCAAGCACACGCTGATCAGCAATCCCATACTTTTTCAGCGTTTCAACCATCTCCCTTCGTCTTAGAGTATGAAGTTTTTCCGATTCTTTCATCAGAAATAATCATTTTGTGCTTACCTTTCTCAACCACCAACAGATATTGATACTTATTTAACTGAAGTTGCTAATATTGCATCAAAAACAACAAAAAACAATGTCCAGAGCACAGTTTACGATTTTTAGATAAAAAATACTGCTCAGAGTATCACAGAGAAAGTGCCATCGAGCTAACGTCCTAGAATCGCAGCAACAAACTCTGCACGGTCAAACAACTGAAGATCGTCAATTTTCTCGCCAACACCGATATATTTGACTGGAAGCTTCAGCTCTCGTGAAATCGAAAGCACAATTCCGCCCTTTGCCGTCCCATCGAGCTTGGTAACCACAAGACCAGTAACGTTGACAAAACGTGTAAACTCCCTTGCCTGCTGCACGGCATTCTGCCCGGTGGTACCATCAAGTACAAGCAGCACCTCATGAGGAGCTGCGGGAATTCGCTTTTTAGCGACCCGCATTATCTTGGCAAGCTCCTCCATTAAGTGACTTTTGTTGTGCAGGCGCCCTGCGGTATCAACAAGCACTACATCGGCATTTCGGGAAACCGCTGCGCTGACGGCATCATAAACCACCGAGGCTGGATCGGAACCCTGTCCTTGGCCGATCATTGGAACACCTGCCCTGTCAGCCCATATCTGGAGCTGTTCATAAGCCGCAGCCCTGAAAGTATCAGCCGCGGCAATGATGACTTTTTTCCCTGCTTTATCATAATTGTGGGCCAGTTTGGCAACACTGGTGGTCTTGCCTGCACCGTTCACTCCGACAATCAAAATGACGTATGGCTTCGCTGGAAGCAATGCATCAAAATCAAGCGGATGCTCCTCTCCCGTCTCTTCAAGCATTTGCTGAATCTCCTCCATAAGCATTTTGTTCAGCTCCGCTTCAGAGTGATAAGTTTCTTTTTTTGCCCTCTCTGTAATCGCATCAACAATCCCGAGCGTGGTCTCAACCCCGACATCGGCAGCAACAAGAATCGTTTCAAGTTCCTCAAGAAACTCGTCATCGATCTCTGTTTTTCCTTTTGTTATAACAGCAAGCTTCTCGCGAAAGGTATCCCTGGTTTTTTCGAGCCCTTCCTTAAGCCTTGATAGTTTGAACTTGTCAAAAAAACCCATAAAAAGCAGATATTATCCCTGTTATTAATAAAAGTTGGACCTCAGTAATATAGGATGACACAAGGGCTCGGCATTAATAATTACTATACGAAACTTAATTTACTCAAAAATATGCCATTTAAAGCTATCCCGGAAATCGGGGAATTTGGCCTGATTAACAAAATCGCTGCTCTTGCTGCCCCCACTTTGGCGGCTGTCCCGGAACTGCTGACAGGAATCGGTGACGACTGCGCGGTCTTTCAACCTTCAGCAGAACTTCTACAGGTATCGACAACCGATATTCTTGCCGAGCTGGTGCACTTCGACCTGCTGACAACACCCTTGAAACATCTCGGCAGTAAAGCCATAAGTGTCAATGTATCCGATATCTGTGCCATGAATGCACTTCCCCGGTACGCATTGATTTCACTTGCAGTCCCTCAATCATTCCCGATCGCAATGATTGAGGAACTCTACATCGGCATGAGTCATGCCGCAAAAGAGTATGGCCTTGCCATCGCTGGTGGTGATACATCCGCCTCACGATCTGGGCTGGTCATTTCTATTACCATAGTTGGAGAGGTTTCACCTGAGCAGCTTACCTACAGAAGCGGCGCAAAACCTGGAGAACTACTTTGTGTTACTGGCTCTCTTGGCGGTGCTGCGGCTGGTCTGAAACTCCTCATGCGCGAAAAAGAGATCATGCTGAACCATATCGAAAACAACGAGCCCTATACAAAAAACGTTATGGCTGACTTGAAAGAGTACAGCGAAGCCATACAACAACAATTGCTTCCCCTTGCACGAATTGATATAATAAGATACTTCCATTCGAAAAATATTCATCCATCTTCGATGATCGACATCTCCGATGGACTCAGCTCTGACCTCAAGCATATCTGTCACAAATCAAACACTGGCGCCCTGATTCATGAAAATCATCTTCCGATCCACTCAAGTACACGCCGGATTGCTGATGAACTGCAGGATGACGCCCTCACCTGGGCGCTCACCGGTGGCGAAGATTACCAGTTACTCTTTACCATTCCGAGAGAGAAATACCAGATCATTGCGGATACCAGGGAAATATCGATCATTGGAGAGATAACCGACCCGGATTCGGGTGTAAATCTTTGCGATAGGTATGGCATGAATATTGACCTTGCATCGATCAGCGGTTTCGACCATTTCAGTTCGTAACATCCAGTGCTTTCGGAATAAAGAGGGCAGAGCAAGAACCATTTATTTTTTGGGGAAACAGTACAAAGATGGTAAATTGCCTGCCCTGTAACGCAGAACAAAAGGCCGAAGTGGCGGAATTGGTAGACGCCCGGGACTTAAAATCCCGTGTTCAGCAATGGACGTACGGGTTCGATTCCCGTCTTCGGCACCATAGAAGGCTATTTTATTCTCTTGCAGTACTCCTTCATTTTTAATTCACAGCTATCATGAGTTCGGAACTTACAAAGATCCTGCTGAACGAAGAGGAAATGCCACGCCAGTGGTATAATATACAAGCTGATCTCCCCTCACCGATGCCTCCGCCATTAGGGCCCGATGGCAAACCGGTAGGACCCGATGCCCTTGCGAAGGTTTTTCCGATGAACCTTATTGAGCAGGAGATGAGCACTGAACGATGGATTGAAATTCCACAGGAGGTGCAGGCGATTCTGAAACTCTGGCGTCCATCCCCCCTCTACCGTGCCCACCGACTTGAAGCTGCCTTAAAAACTCCGGCAAAAATCTTTTATAAAAATGAAGGTGTTTCGCCTGCCGGAAGCCACAAACCCAATTCCGCTGTTGCCCAGGCATGGTACAACAAGCAATTTGGCATAAAGCATCTCATTACTGAAACTGGCGCGGGCCAATGGGGCAGCGCCCTTGCCATGAGCTGCAAACTGGTCGGTATCGACTGTAAAGTCTTTATGGTCAGAATCAGTTTCGACCAGAAACCTTTCCGCAAAATCATGATGAACACCTGGGGGGCAGAGTGCATTGCCAGCCCAAGCATGCAAACCGAGACAGGACGACGAATTCTGGCGGAGACACCCGACACTCCTGGCAGCCTCGCCATCGCCATCAGTGAAGCCATTGAGCTGGCAGTACAGCGCGATGATACACGCTATGCGCTCGGCAGCGTCCTGAACCATGTGATGCTGCACCAGACCATTATCGGCCTTGAAGCCCGCAAACAGCTTGAAAAGGTCAGCCTTTATCCTGATATTGTTATCGGCTGCGCGGGCGGAGGATCGAACTTTGCCGGCATCAGCTTTCCCTTTATCTGTGACAAAATCCACGGTAGAGATATTCAGATTATTGCAACAGAGCCTGAAGCTTGCCCAACCCTTACCAGAGGCCCATACATTTATGATAACGGTGATGTTGCAAAAATGACGCCGCTGCTACCAATGCACAGCCTTGGTCACGGCTTTATTCCTCCTGCAATTCATGCCGGGGGGTTGCGCTACCATGGAATGGCGCCACTGGTGAGCCATGTCAAACAGCTTGGACTGATTGACGCAACCTCTATTCCTCAGACAGAGTGCTACGAAGCAGCTTTGCTGTTTGCCCATACCGAAGGGTTCATACCGGCGCCTGAAACCTCTCATGCCATCGCACAGACCATCCGTGAAGCGAAAAAAGCAAAAGAGGAGAGCAAAGAAAAGGTGATTCTTATGAATTGGTCGGGACATGGACTGATGGATCTGCAGGGTTATGATGCTTTCTTATCAGGAAAAATCAGTGACTACCGACTGCCAGAAGAGTTCCTGCAACGGTCACTTGCAGCAGTCAAAGATCATCCGATACCTCCACAATAATAGAACATGAAAAAACCCCGGTTTCCGGGGTTTTTTCATGTTCTCATTTGCCATTTGTGGAGGAACCCTCGCCATCAAGAAAACGCAGTTCCTTCTCCTTTTCATCAAAGGATATCCTGATAATACTGCCCTCCGAAAACCGCCCTTTCAGCATCTCTTCGGCAAGGGGATCTTCTACATACTTCTGCAAAGCCCTTTTGAGAGGACGTGCACCATATTTCTGGTCATAACCCTTGTCAACAAGAAACTCCTTGGCATTTTCATCGATTTGTACCTCAATACCCATATCGTGGAGTCTTTTGAAGAGCTTACCAGCAGTAATATCAATAATCTTAAAAATATGCTGCTTCTCAAGCGGATGAAAAACGATAATATCATCAATTCGATTAAGGAATTCAGGATTGAACACACGTTTAAGAGCATCCTCAATGGTTGACTTCATCGCCTTGTAATTTCCGGTCGAGTCATCAGGAGGAGTAAAACCCATGCCCGATCCTGCTCCAAAACTTTTGATGTCCTTAGCGCCGATATTCGACGTCATGATAATAACGGTGTTACGAAAATCAACTTTTCTACCCATACCATCCGTCAGAATACCTTCATCAAGTACTTGAAGCAAAATATTGAAAACATCTGGATGCGCCTTCTCAATCTCATCAATAAGCACCACAGCATAAGGCTTGCGACGCACCTTTTCAGTTAACTGGCCACCCTCTTCGTAGCCGACATATCCGGGAGGAGCTCCAACAAGACGACTGACTGAGAACTTCTCCATATACTCACTCATATCAGCCCTGATGAGTGCATCTTCGCTGTCAAAAAGATAGCGTGTGAGTGCTTTGGCAAGTTCGGTCTTGCCAACACCAGTCGGACCAAGAAAAATAAAGGAGCCGATCGGACGTGAGGGATCTTTCAGCCCGGCACGAGTCCGTTGTATCGCCTTGGTAATTTTTTTGATCGCTTCATCCTGACCAATCACCTCTTTGGTGAGATCAGCTTCCATCGTGAGCAATTTTTTCGATTCCGATTGGGCAACCCGCGCAACAGGAATACCAGTCATCATGGCAATGACCGATGTGATATCAGCCTCGGTGACATCATAGACACTTTCAGATGCCCTGTCCTCCCAATCCTGCTTTGCCTGGTCAAGTGCATCAAGCATACTTTTCTCCCTGTCACGAAGCCTTGCTGCCTCCTCAAAATTCTGCATTTTCACCACTTGATTCTTCTCGCTTTTAACCTCCTCTATCGATTTTTCAAGCTCAAGAATCTCCTGTGGGACATGAATATTGCTCAGGTGAACACGCGCCCCGGCTTCATCCATAACATCAATGGCTTTATCAGGCAAAAAACGGTCAGTGATATAACGCTCGGATAGCTTTACAGCCTTCTCGATTGAATTTTCAGAATAGTTGACATGATGGTGAGACTCATACTTCGACTTGATGTTGTTCAGAATCTGTATAGTCTCATCAACCGAGGTTGGTTCTACCATGATTTTCTGGAACCGACGATCAAGAGCACCATCCTTTTCAATAAACTGACGGTACTCGTCAAGCGTTGTAGCACCAATACACTGTAGTTCGCCTCGGGCAAGTGCGGGCTTAAAGATATTGCTGGCATCAAGAGAACCAGATGCGCCGCCAGCTCCGACGATAGTATGTAATTCATCAATGAAAAGAATCACATCACGTGACCGCTCCAACTCATTCATGAGAGCTTTCATTCTTTCCTCAAACTGCCCCCTGTATTTGGTACCAGCAACAAGCGCTGCAAGATCAAGGGCTACCACCCGTTTGTCATAGAGAACCCTGGAAACTTTGCGCTGCACAATCTTGAGAGCAAGACCTTCAGCAATGGCAGTCTTGCCAACACCAGGCTCACCAATCAACACTGGATTATTTTTTTTACGACGGCTTAACACCTGGGCAACTCGCTCTATCTCCTTTTCACGTCCGATAATAGGATCGAGTTTATCATCAAGGGCTAAACGAGTCAGATCACGTCCAAAATTATCAAGCACGGGTGTTTTTGTTTTCTCACCTTTTCTCGGATCCGCCTTTTTTTGCTGCCGTTCAGATCCTCCCGACGAATATGAACCTTCCATAGAAGGCTCATCCGCTTCGCTCTTGCTGCTCGAAATACCCATCAGCTCATCCCTTACAAGATCATACGTCACGCCAAACTGTTCGAGAATCTGGGCAGCAATATTGTCATCCCCTTTCATGATCGACAACAGCAGGTGCTCAGTTCCAATAACATTTGACTTGCATATTTTTGCTTCGAGATAGGTAATTTTCAGCACCTTCTCCGCCTGCTTGGTCAGGGGGACATTACCCATCTGGGTTTCAGCAACCCTTGGGTGCGTACTCTCCTCAATTTTCATCTTGAGACCAAACAAATCTATATTGAGATTCTTTAATATTCTGGCACCGACCCCCTCCCCTTCCCTGATAAGACCAAGAAGAAGGTGCTCCGTACCGATGTAATCATGACCCAACCGCAACGCTTCCTCGCGACTGAGACGAATAACATCCTGTACTCTATCTGAAAAATTTCCTTCCATTCTTTTATTTGTCGATAAAATTGTTGTGAATATTGTATTGAGTGCCCAGTTTGATCATATACCGATATGTCCAAGCAAAAATGAACTCAAAAAATAATTTCTTAAAGATAGCTATGTTAAAAGCAATTCCATAAAAACATACAACTCTCTCTATCGATTAAAGGTTCTCTTTTTCTCTGACTCAGCCATGAATGTTCAACACATCCTTATTGATGACACCAGCCCCGTACACCGCGAGCTTTCAATATACCGTACAGGCACCATAAATCAGGTACGACTTCAGGATACATCGTACAAACCGTACAGCTCTCTGGAGATCGATGCCCACAATTATGCTGCGTTTTTTCATTACGGCATACCTGAGCTCTTGAACAACCTGCCATTCATCTCGGAAAGCAACAACGGACTTGACAGTTGGGATGAAGCTTTTCTACATAACAGCAACCTTGGACGCATGAAAAAGATTATTGTTGAACGCATGGCATCCATTGATCCAGAACATCATGAAACCATTCTGCTCGGCTGGCAGGATCAGCCGATTGGGGTAGCATACTTTCGTGACATTGATCCGGCAAGGTTTCTTGTTTTTCTTGCGAAACTCGGTGTGTTTGTCGAAGAGTCGGTAACTGAGGGGTATGATTTGGAGTTTATGTTGTGAGTAGTGCCTCGATACGCACTTCGTGCTACTCGGCGACCGATCAGTATACTCTGCCCAATGGTTCAGCCGCAAGATACGCCCCCTGCCTTACACCGAGTAGGGCGAAGCCGGTATCGAGGTGCTTATCGGCGACCTACGCATATCGATGTGACACTCCGAAAGCTACAACAAGAGTCATCAGTGCGTTATGCAGTTCTCAAGCGAAAAAAGCATTGCGGGTACCTGACGCATTTCGCCCCAGTAAAGATGAATGTATGAGGCTGTCGTGTTGTTTATTTTTAAAAGGGGTGTTGTCATATTTTCGCCTCGGGCGTTTTTTACCGCTGCAATGTTCAGCAATTCTCCCTGATAGCTGACGCGTGAATAGTGAAATTCATGGCCTCGAAGCTCTTGTGAAGAACCATTCAAAACAACTTTCCTGTAACCGAGAATCAGTCTGGACTCCTGCATGGTTGTCTCCAGATCAAGCGCACCGCACATGGGATACACCGAACCATCCTTGAGCGTTATTGTTTTCCCAAGGTACATCATGCCGCCACACTCGGCATAGACACGCCCGCCATTGCGGCTATAAGCTGCGATCTGCTCACGCATGAAGCTGTTGGCAGAGAGCTGTTCCGCATAGAGTTCAGGGTAGCCTCCCGCAAGGTAAAGCATGTCTGCTTCAGGCAAACGTTCATCATGCAGTGGACTGAAAAACAACAAGCGACCATATTCGCCCAGCACATCAATATTTTCGCGATAGACAAAGTTGAACGCCTCGTCACGGGCCACGGCAATGACTTTATTACCCTTTACCATTGACGGCGGAAGAACAGGAGTGCAAGATCTCTCCACCTGCGCAATCTCCAGCAATCGGTCAACATTCACAGTTTTACCAACATGCTCTGCCATGGCGGCAATTACTCCCTCCCGGTCATACGCGGCAGAGGTGTCAAGACCAAGATGACGCTCACTGATCGCCACCGCTTCACTGCGGGGAACATAGCCCAGCGGTTCAACTCCGGCATCACGAGCTGCAGCTTCAAGGTAGCTGTAATGAGAAGAGGTATTGAGCTGGTTGAAAATCACCCCTGTAAGGTTCAGCGCGGGATCAAACGTCCGAAAACCATAGAGCATCGGCGCCGCCGAATAGGCCATGCTTTGAGCGTTGATGACCATGATAACGGGAATACCAAGCAGCATGGCAATTTCAGCGCTGCTCCCTTGCGATTTTTCAGCCCCGTCAAAAAGCCCCATAACACCCTCAACCACAGCGACATCAGCACCCGATGAGTAGCGGCTGAACAGCCCCTGAACATGCTCCTTTGAGGCCATAAAAGTATCAAGATTGATCCCGCCCCCCTCGCGCCCGCCAAACGAGGCCGCCATGGTGTGCAAGCGAGTATCGAGATAATCCGGCCCGCACTTGAACGGCTGAACCGCCAGCCCCCGCTGGGCAAACATCCTCAAGAGTGCGAGAGTTATGGTTGTTTTTCCGGAACCACTTGATGGGGCGGCCAGCATAAAGGCAGCATGTTGTCCTCCCATCTCCTATCCCTGTTGCGCAACCGGATCGGGATGAAGAAAGCTGTAATGCAAGGCGCTCACCAGTTTGTCGCTGTTCACCACTTTAAACGGAGCTGGTGCGTCAGATGGCGCCAGAGGGAGTTGGGGAACTCCTGCAGCATCGGCGGCTCTGCCGTAATAGTCGCGCCGCAGGATATGATGCGGTGAACAGGCGTTAAACACTTCGCCCCACTGCTGCAAGCGGATGATCTCCGAAATGATCTTGATGCAATCATCACGATGGATAAGGTTCATCGGCTGATCGGGATTCGTCACCTCTTTCAACGCTGCAATATATTTTTCAGGGTTACGGTCATAACCAACAAGTCCGCCAAAACGCAGCACCGTGGTCTGAAAGCCGCCCTCCTGCATCAGCATCTCCTCGACGAGAAGCAGTGCCTGCCCGGACGGGAATTCAGGATCAACAGCATCCTCTTCAGTAACCTCCCTGTTGAGCGACGGATAGACTGACGTGGAGCTGACCATCAGCACGGAGCGCACCGGTGACTGACCAAGTGCGTCAATCAGAGAAGAAAACTGCTCGATATGGTACTCAACTATGTCATCGCGACGAGTCGGCGGAATATTGACAACAAGAATATCGCTTTGGAGAAATGCGACTATATCGTCGCCGGTTACTTCCGGGTCAAGGCGAACCAGATACGGCTCGACACCGGCATCCTGCAAAACCTCAAGCTTATCCTCCGTCGTGGTCGATCCTTTGACTGAATAGCCCTCTTTGACAAGAGTCTGAGCAAGTGGCAACCCGAGCCAGCCGCACCCGAGTATAGTAATGGTCTCTTTCTGCATGGTACTGGTTTTAGTGTTGCTGTTTCAATGACCTAATGTACATGATCAGCGACTGCATTTCAATTGAATTTTCATTGAGTTTCAAGCCTTTCAAAGGACCAGCAATACAGGTATTGACCTGTCCCGCAAGATTCTGATTCTTCCAGGCGTTTTCCAACCCGGCACCTGCGGGATGACATCCCGCACAACTTTTTCCGGAGTTTGCACCGGCAAGTAATTGAGAGTTAAAAAGCAGACGCCCCTTTTCCAATGAAGGCTTTTCAGCGGCAAAAGCCCCTCCGGTATGCATCGAAACGATCAGCATGACGAAAAGCAGATAACACAATACATTTTTCATGACATACCTCCTTGATTTACTATCAAAAATTATCAAAGTTATAATCTCGGCCCTCTCATGAGCCTGAAGTGTTGCTTGCCGAACACCTTCCGAAACAACACACGGAAATACTCATGCGCTTTCACCCGTACCGGCTTGCTCAATCAATCGGTCAAGACAAGTGCTGCAAATGCAGGTTTCGTAACGTTCGGCAAGATACTCTTTCACTTCGGCAGGAACCTTCCTGGTAGCACACCAGCATGTTGAGGAGAGACCACAGATAAATAACTCCTTGCAGATCGGGCAGGTTACCGTTTTACCGCTGCCGATAGTATGTTCGATAGATGTTGTCATGATTAAAGATTTATGAATTTTTTCAATCACTACCCCTGCTTCTCCGTGAGATACTTCCAGTACTTCATCGGCATATTGGATTTCTGGAGACGGGCGTTTTTACGATCGGGAATAGCAATTGTTTTAAAAAAAGTCTGCCACATTGCCTGAACCTTTTTTTCATCATCTGAGAGGGGAGGGGTGGTAAACTGTTCGATGGTACCGAACTGAAGTGTGCCGTTGCTCCAGCGGGCGGCGGTACGGCGTTTAACATCGTAAAGAAACCAGTGCTGCGCTCTGAGCCTGGTCCGGAAGTGGTATGCAAGAGGATGGATAATGTTGTGATCCGGCTCCATTTTGGCAAGATAGGCTCCATCCCTGAGTTTTTCGAACCGCAGGAGCCCTTTCATGCGGTGCAACTCCCTTCCTGCTTTTTTGGCAATGGCGACAATTTCTTGTACAGCCGAATGGGTAAGGTAACCGTTGACCTTGTCGCCATACCTGAAGGCAAGTGAAATGTAGTGAAGAAGGCTGGTTTCCATTCCCTCCTTTTCGGCAAGCATAAAGGAGTAGAGGGTGTGTGCAGCATCAGGCGTCTGCTTGCGAAGGCGGAAAAAAAGCGATTCAGCAAGGATTACATCGGTCCCGATAAAGAAGCCCTCTTCAAAGAGAGTGTTCTCACGCTCCACAAGAGCTACCTGTTGCGGGTCGGGCTCCTCTTCAAGAATCCATGCAATGGCTGACAGAAGGCCGTCGGCTGTGCCGTCGTAGAGGTATCGGTTCATAAGCATTATGCAAAGAGACCGGGAAAAACAAGCTGTCGGGGAGGTGGCGCTCCGTATCCTTCGCCAAGGAGCAATTGCTGGCGGATTAGAGCAGGCGTCTGATCTGGTTTTTCGAAACTCCTGCCTGAACTGGTGATAAAATATTTTGCCCGTTTTATGACTACCCCAATTTTTTTCATCCCTTCGGGAGTAATGGCTGAAAAACGCCTTGCAGCAATAATGCGTTTGGCTGAAGTGACGCCAATACCCGGTACGCGCAGCAGCGTGGCGTAGTCGGCACGGTTGATCTCGA
>Ga0114951_10002074_pt1 | contig 23416 bp, 20 predicted proteins | sample AM7aDNAmetaG_FD_88677 | JGI IMG/M metagenome (GOLD analysis project Ga0114951, IMG submission 88677) | Freshwater microbial communities from Finland to study Microbial Dark Matter (Phase II) - AM7a DNA metaG | ecosystem: Environmental > Aquatic > Freshwater > Lake | place: Finland: Lake Alinen... | reverse complement strand
GCCTGGAGCTACTTTTGGCGTTTCTGTACCGACCTGGGTTGCAAAGAATGCAAGTTCGTTCCAGGGAAGAAGGTATCCGGTAAAACCAAAACCGAGGCTGAGCACAAGAAGCACAAAACCGCTCACCCACATAAGCTCGCGTGGTTTACGGTATGACTTCATAAAGAAGGTGCTGAACATATGAATAAATGCCATCAGAACCATGAGATTTGCCGACCATGCATGAATCTGGCGAATGAGCCAGCCAAAAGAGATCTCTCGCTGGATAAAGACAAATGAAGCATAAGCCTCAGCTTCAGTTGGCTTATAATACTGCATGAGAAGCAAACCAGTGATAATCTGGATAATGAAGAAAAACAAGGTAAGCCCACCAAAATAATACCAGAAAGAAAGCCGGTGCTGGGGAACTTCTTTTTTCTTTAGATAATCGATTACCGGTAGCACTACATAAAAGCGCTCCTGAAACCATGCGCCAATAGAACTGACTCGAGAATCCTTGTAGGGATTTGAGTCCGCCCGTTCTACCGGTGGTTTATAGACGCCGCTGTTTGATGCAACAGGTTTTGCTGCGCCAGATGCTACCTGCTTGGCAGCGCCCGGAACGGAAGGTTTTGCTGCACCTGGAGCAGCCTGCTTGGCTGCGCCCGGAACGGCGGGTTTCGGCTTGGCTGGAGCACTTCCTGCCATAGCGTTCTGATTGTTTTCAGCCATCTTTCCTGACTCCCTTGGTTTTCAAGAATTAAAGGTTAAGCTTTTGAGATAATGATATTTTCCCCTTCAACCCTTGCTTTAAATACTGGTAAGGGTAAAGGCTGTGGACCAGAGATGATTTCTCCTGTCTGTTTGTATTTTGCTCCATGACAGGGACAAGCGATAAGATTTTGGGCATTATCCCAGTGGACAAGGCAACCAAGGTGGGTACATACAGCACTACATGCCGTAAGCTTGCCGTTATCGTTAATAACAATGACCTTGTCTTTGTTGAACTGGAAGATTTTCCCGCTTTTTACAGGAACTTCAGCAGCTTTTCCGACAACCATCTCATTCTTGTTTGAAAATTGCTTGACAGGCGGAATGATATACTTTACGACGGGATAGAGCGTTGATATGGCCACGGCTGCACCAATGCCACCCACAACTTTTCCAAGAAAACTGCGACGCTCGAAATCAACCTCCTTCAAGCCTTGCTCCCGGGGCTTGCCGCCGGAAACCGAGCCGGATGAAGAGAGAGAAGCACCTTCTCCAAGTGCGCCCAGCCTGGACGGGCTCTTGAAATTACCTTGTTGTGCCATTACAACCTGTCTCCTTTTAAAAATAGTGTTATAAAATCAAACCAATAAATATATCCTGTAGCTTTAACGATACCCACCTTCCATGTTCTTCGATCGCCCTAACCAGCGATATGAACATTTCAAGCAATTATGGGGAGCTCAAAGAAGAGTGAATTTATAATTTTTTCATCGATTATTCCAATCCAAAGAATGCTTAAAACTATTATAGCTTTTGTACATGATCGACTGCTCTCCATCCCGCCAGATTCGACCGCAGGTAAAAAAACGCATAAACCTGGATTGTAAACGAACAGGATTGAGAAATTCAGATATACCCCTGACTCCTTCAAAATTCAGACCATCTATCTGTAAAGAGATATCGGATGCAAAACGAAGGTAAAACGGACCTGAGTCAAGCACTTTATTGTGGCGAATCTTAAGACTTATATTTTCATAAGTTAAATAAAGATTCCTGCCATGTAGAGGAGAAAAAAGACCGTGTCTGAAATTGCTTTCATGAAAACTAACTGAGTCATATATTACAACTTTTTCGCTTTTATTATCTTGAAGGAGTAAAAGTGCAAGCGGCTGATAATCAATATTTTTAAAAACGATCACATAGTAGATAAGATCAAAGCGCTCGGAAAAAGCCCGTCCCCAATACCATCTAGAGATATATTCCTGCATTGGAACTGCTCCGAGGTTATGGTCATGATAGCCAATAGCTCTGACAGAAATCTTGCGAACAGCTCCCCCTGGATGTTCGATAATAGTAATACTTCCTTCAACTTCGGCCTTGGGAACACTCAGGAGCCACTGGTGAAGAGGTACCCTGCCATCGTTGTTGGTATCTTTTTTTTCATAAACAATCCTCTGACCAGCCTTAAACAAAAAAGTTGCTTTGACCTCTTTATGACGGGCAGGGAAAAAAAAATCAATATCAAGAGAGTATTCATCCCGAAGTGTATTATACGCAAACCGATTTTTTTCAAATCGGACACCTATATCGGAGCGACTGCTTTCGAAAAGCTCCTGAGAGCCTTCCTTTATAAAATTTACGATTTCATGACCATTTTCATACAACTGAAAACTGAAGCCTGAGTAATTAGAAGGACGCGGAGGATTTGGTGTAATCCGCTTTTTCCACTTTTCATAAAGATTCGTGTAGTAGGGGGAAAAAGGAAAACCAGAAAACCAGATAAGCACAAAAGAAAATCCGCTCTGTATGTCTTCTGCATCAAAATACCACCACTCATAAGCACCCGGCTCCTGCATATCGTGCCAGACTTCCTGATCAAGCTTCGTGGTAATATTCATGCGGACAGACAGTATTGTTCAAACAAGGAAACATAACGTGATGCCTCGCATATTATAAAAGCTATGTAAGGTGGATCGAAGAAAAAGAAGTGGACATGCATGTTATAACCGTGGCAAGGTAAGAAGAAGTGCCGTAAACCGGTGTGGACAGAGAGGGAATCGAACCCACGACACAAGGATTTTCAGTCCTTTGCTCTACCAACTGAGCTATCTGTCCGTTTAAATCTGAGGCAAATATAGGAAAAAATATTTTGGTATCAAAAAAAACAACAGTCCAGAGTCCGCTAAAGCGGACTCTGGACTGTTCTGCTCTGGACGGCTAAGCCTGAAAACTTATTTTTTCAATACCCTTCAGGATACGTCTTACGACAGTCTCCTTTCCGAGTACCTCAAGCATGTGATAAAGACTCGGACCAAAACTCACACCGGACACAAGTATTCTCAACGGATGAATGAGAACAGCAGCCTTAAGCCCCTTTGGAATAACAAATTCTTTGAGATGTGCTTCAATGTTTGCAGCACTAAAATCTTCTATAGTAAGCAAGATGTCAACAAACTCAAGAAGAAGGTCGTTTGTATCGACCATCCATCGCTTTTTGACCGCCTCATCATCATAAGCTTCCGGTTCAAAATAGAAGTAGGAGGAAAATGTTACAAATTCATGTTCAAAACCGACGCGCTCACGCATAAGCTCAATAACTTTTTCAAGATAGGTCTCGCTGGTAATAATCTCCAGCGGCATAAGCGATTTTTTTTGTTCAAGTTCAGCAAGAAGAACCGGTTTGATCACCTCAACAAGTTCCTCTGTTGGTCGGTTCTTGATATATTGTTTTTCAAGCCAGTTGAGCTTTTCTACATTAAACACAGCACCAGCCTTGCCGACCCGTTCCAGCGAAAACTTGTTAACCAGTTGCTCCATGCTGTATACCTCCTGCTCGCTGCCCTCTCCTTCATTCCAGCCGAGCATGGCCACGAAATTGACAATCGCATCACTGCTGTACCCCTTGCGGATATAATCTTCAACAGCAACATCGCCCTGTCTTTTACTGAGTTTAGAGCGATCGGGGTTAAGAAGAAGAGGCAGATGCGCAACCTTTGGAGGTTCCCAGCCAAAAAACTCATAAAGGAGAAGATGCTTGGGCATTGAGGAAAGCCACTCTTCTCCCCTGATAATGTGTGTAAACTCCATTAAATGGTCATCAATAACACTGGCAAAATGATAGGTCGGAAAACCATCCGACTTCATTAGTACCTGGTCATCAATTGTCGACGAATCAAACTCAACGGGACCCCTGATAATATCCTCAAACCACACCGAAACATAATCAGGTACTTTCATGCGAATAACATAAGGTTCGCCCTCATCAAGTTTTTTTCTGATTATACTCGCAGGGATGGTACCTCCCATTTCTTCAGGCAACCATTTTCTGTTGTATTTTGGCTGGAGACCCTGCTTTATCTGAAGCTGCCGGTTTTCCTCAAGCTCCTCATGCGTTGCAAAGCAGTAGTAGGCATGATTATCATCAAGCAGTTGTTTACAATATTTGTCATAGATTTGGAGCCTCTCGGATTGAATATAAGGCCCAAAATTTCCTCCACGTTCAGGACTTTCATCAGCCACAATTCCAGCCCACTCAAGGGTCTTGATAAGATCTCTCTGTGCTCCCTCAACCTTTCTGCTTTGATCGGTGTCTTCAATTCTGATAATGAAGTCTCCCTTCATTTTTTTTGCAAACAGGTAGTTATACAAAGCGGTTCTCAGTCCGCCTACATGTAAATATCCTGTTGGAGAAGGTGCAAACCTTGTTCTAACCCGTTGACCAACCATAATGAGCTTCGTGCTTGTTAATTGTTGACAGTGAAACTATTGCAAGAAGCAGAGAATTTAACAAAAACTCAGTGCATTCATTCACAAGATAAAAGATAAACCGAAAAGTCTTGAACCGAACTGTAAGTAGTACTACTTTTCGACACCACAACAATTTTTATTAACTTTTTTATTTTCAATTGTCATTTGACTTTTAATTACTTTAAATTCATTAGGTTACATTTTATATCATTACTCCATCTGTTTTATGCCTGAAAATCCAGGAAAGAGGCCCGGAAATGATGCCTCCAAAAATAAATTCAAGCCATTGCATGACGAGGAAAGCAGCACTGGATGGCTTCAGGGAAAAGGCGAAAGTCCACAGGGGAAGTTCCCGCGTTTTATCCTTTTTATGATGATTGGCTTCTTGATGCTTTTTATGTTCCAACGATTTTTTGCAAGCGCCAACAACCCTGAAATTACCTATAACGAGTACAAATCTCTTCTTTCCAGAACTCTTATTACTGAGGTAACGGTTAAGACTTATGAAGATAAGTCAGCAATCCTGAATGGAAAACTCAACGCACCAGCCCAGTTACAACTTATCAACAACACAAGCATACAGACTGATCGCTTTGCCGTCCGGATTCCATCATTCAGCCTTGAGCAGGCCGACCTTCTTGCCGACAAGGGAATTCGGCTAAAAGTTGAGGAGGGAACCAGCGGCTGGAACACTCTTTTTGTTCTGTTCGCTCCATGGATCATTTTTGGCCTTATCTATTTTTTCCTTATCAGAAAGATGAACGGGCAAAATGGCACTCAAGCCAAAAATATTTTCAGCTTCAGCAAAAGCAGGGCAAAGCTTGTCAGCGAATTTGATGTAAAAATTACCTTCAATGATGTTGCAGGTGTTGATGAGGCCATTGAAGAGCTTCAAGAGACAGTAGAGTTTCTAACCAATCCTGAAAAATTCCAGAAAATCGGTGCCAAAATACCAAAGGGGGTCCTGTTGCTGGGCCCTCCCGGCACGGGTAAAACCCTTCTTGCCAAAGCTATAGCAGGAGAAGCCAAAGTCCCCTTTTTCTCGATATCCGGTGCTGATTTTGTTGAAATGTTTGTAGGTGTCGGGGCAGCAAGAGTGAGGGATCTGTTTGAACAGGCAAAGAAAAATTCACCCTGTATCGTCTTTATTGATGAAATAGACGCAGTCGGACGCAGTCGGGGAGCGGGTTTGGGAGGCGGCCATGATGAAAGAGAGCAGACACTGAACCAGCTTCTTGTTGAGATGGATGGCTTTACTACAAATGAGAATGTCATCCTGATTGCGGCAACAAACCGTCCTGATGTACTTGATTCAGCATTGCTGAGGCCTGGCCGGTTTGACCGCCAAATTACAATCGACAAGCCCGATATCAGGGGGCGTGAAGCAATATTAAAAATCCACACCCGCAATACGCCCCTTGATGAAAGTGTCGATATCAACGTCCTTGCAAAAAGCTCTCCTGGATTTTCCGGCGCCGATTTAGCAAATCTTGTCAATGAAGCTGCACTCTTGGCCGCACGCCATGAACTGAAGCTTATTACCGCAGATAATTTTGAACAGGCTCGCGACAAGATTCTTATGGGCCCAGAAAGAAAAAGCATGTTTATTTCTGATGAACAGAAAAGACTGACCGCATATCACGAAGCTGGTCATGTGCTTGTTTCCATGTATACCAAGGGCTCTGATCCTATTCATAAAGTCACAATCATTCCAAGGGGCCGGAGTCTCGGACTTACAGCTTACCTGCCGCTTGAAGATCGATACACCCAGAGCAAAGAGTACCTTCTTGCCGTTATTACTTATGTTCTTGGAGGAAGAGTGGCAGAAGAACTTGTTTTTAATGAAATCAGCACTGGAGCCGCAAACGATATTGAAAAAGCAACAGATATTGCCCGCAGAATGGTAAGGCAGTGGGGAATGAGTGAAAAACTCGGCCCGATCAACTTTGGTGACAGCCACAAGGAGGTTTTTCTTGGAAAGGATTACTCCCATATTCGAGAATACAGTGAGGAAACTGCCCTTCAAATTGATGGCGAGGTTAGCAATATTATTACAGGGTGCATGAAAAATGCCAGAGCTATTCTTGACAAGAAAAAAGACATACTCAAACAACTTGCAGAACTTCTGATAGAAAAGGAGTCGCTCAATGCAATGGAAATAGCAGAAATTATAGGCAATGCACAAACTGAAACCAACCTTGCAACACATCATAATTCTGCCTGAAATATGCTCTTGCAACTTATTGGATTACTTGGCATAGGCATTACAGCCGGTCTTCTCGCAGGAATGTTCGGCGTAGGAGGAGGCGTTATCATTGTTCCTGCTATGGTACTACTTTACGGTATGACCCAGCAAAGCGCTATTGGAACATCACTCATTGCACTCCTCTTGCCAGTAGGACTTCTTGGTGTAGTAGAGTATTATCGTTCCGGAAAAATCTCCACCGAGAACATCTGGATTGGACTTATTATTGCAGCAGGACTTTTTGTTGGTGCTTATGTTGGTGCAAAAATAGCAACACATCTTGCAAGTGACATACTTCGTAAAGCTTTTGCAGTTTTTATGGGAATTGTTGCTCTTCATTTATGGTTTAAATAACTTCATATCCGATAATAACCTGAACCAACTATCGCCATGGGAAACACCACAACAAAAGCTGATCTGGTTAATGTTATTGCCCACAAAACGGGCCTGACAAAAAATGAAACGGAATCTGTGGTTGACGGTCTGTTTGAGGGCATCATTGATTCTCTGAAAGCCGGAAAACGCATTGAAATCAGAGGTTTCGGCTCATTCAATATCCGACATAAAAATTTTCGGCATGCAAGAAATCCGAGAACGGGAGAAAAAGTAACTGTTGAACCAAAAAATGTACCAACATTCAAAATTTCCAAGGAGTTCAAACATGCTGTAAGTGAAAGCCTCAAAAACGCTGGGGAGTAGCTTGATGAGTCTCTTTTTTGATCCGCAATATCTGTTTACAGATCATACGGGTCATTGATAATTTCAAAAGAGATCTCTCTTCCTATCCAGATGGTTATGATTTCACAATGAAACGGCAGAAAAAAAGAATTTCTGAAATCAAATCCCTGTTCCCCGTTCTTGACTGCATAAAGAAAGCTTTTCATGGACTTGAGTGTTATTTTATTAACGGTGCTATCAATAGTTAAAAAACAAGAACCATAAAAGCATTAAAAATGGCAGCATGATCGGTAACGAGTATTTATAGATGTACTCCAAAAAATCAGGAACATCAACATCAGCTTGCGCGGCAATGTTTTTAACCATAAAGTTCGGGGCATTGCCGATGTAAGTTATCGCCCCGAAAAAGACTGAGGCAACAGATATTGCCATAAGGTAAAGATGTGAAGAAACGTCCCCCTGAACCGAAACGCCCACGCCGTCGGCAAAGAGTCTTATATCGGAGGAAGAGCCGATATCAAGACCAAACTTTCCTAAAGCGCCAGCAAAAAAATTTAGATAGCTCGGAGTGTTATCCAATACTGCGGAAAGAGCCCCTGTCATCCAGTAAAACCTTGAGACAGAAAAATCTCCAGCATGAGTTTCTGCATAGTTTCTTATAAACTCAAGTGCGGGAATCATTGTCGCAAAGATACCCGCAAAAAGAAATGCAACCTCTTTAATCGGTTCAAAGTTGAATTCGTTGCCCTTGAGCGCATCTTGATCTGCACATTTATATGCAGCAAAAGCAACACTAAACATAATCAGTTCACGGATACCAAAAGGTAGATGAAACAGTTCCTGAAGACTCGGAAACCCCTCAATAACTGCCGGATCAAGAAAAACCGCAACAATAATAATAGCAAGAAATAAGAAGTTTTTACTCCCCTTAATGCTTACCCCGCCTTTTACATCAGTACCTTCCGTCTCTCCATTTCCAGTCTTTGCATCAAGCACCATGAAAATAAGAAGAAGACCAGTTACTGTTATAATCCAAGGCAGCAATATGTTCGGGAAGACCCAGAAAAACGGAACCCCTTTTAAAAAGCCGAGAAACAACGGAGGGTCCCCTATAGGGGTAAGACCACCACCAATATTGCTGACAATGAAAATAAAAAAAACAATATGAAACGCTTTTATACGACCTTCATTCATACGCATATATGGTCGTATAAGTAACATTGATGCGCCGGTTGTTCCGATCAAATTGGAAATCACTGCACCAAAAAGAAGTAAAAGACAATTAATAATTGGCTTTCCTCTTCGTTCGATTTTTATTAGTATTCCTCCAGATACTACAAACAGGGATGAGATCAAAGCAATAAAGGAGAGGTACTCTTCAAAGGTATGTTCCAGATCATGCAGCCCGTGTTCCATCAGAAAGCCATAGTAACTCGCCACAACAACCCCGAGACCGATGGAAACTTTCGAATAATGTCGTTCCCAGAACCGGTGATAAAACAGAGGCCCTGTGGCAATCATCACGAGAAGAGTAATAAAAGGGGCGAGCAACCAAACAGAAGGCAAATGATGGAATAACTGCAACATAAAAACGGCAGCGCAGGCTGCCGTTTCATTATGTTCCGCCGAAAACAGAACGTTACTCATAATGCTTCATTACTCACCTTCAAAGTCTGTAAGCGAAAAAACGCTGTATCCTTTTTCGAGAATTTTTCTTTCTCCTCCTATATCAGGCAAGTTGACAATAAATGCCATCTCGAAAACAACACCTCCAACCTTTTCAACCAATGCCGCCGCAGCAAGAGCTGTACCTCCGGTAGCAAGAAGATCATCAACAAGAAGAACCTTCTGACCCGCCTCAAGTGCATCTAAATGTATCTCGATTTTATCGCTTCCATACTCAAGCTGGTACTCCTGAGAGACCACGTCAGCAGGCAACTTTCCGGGTTTTCTCACAGGCACAAACCCCTTACCAAGCGTGTAGGCAAGAGCTCCACCAATAATAAATCCGCGCGCCTCAATACCAACTATAACGTCAAAATCCATACCTTCCTGCAAATAGTGCTGCTTCAGACTGTCAATAGCCAGCCTGAAGCCAACAGGATCCTTGATGAGGGTTGTGATATCACGAAAAAGGATCCCTTTTTTCGGATAGTCGGGAATCGAACGAATACGAGATTTAATTGGCATGGATTGCAATTATTTTAGTTAAAAATTCGAGGCAAAATGAAGACCACAAATCAAGATAGTACTCTCCCTTTTAAATTCAAATCATCGTCCAGAGACTCGATCAAAACCGGCAATTCATTCCCCTCCAACGTTTGTTCCAGCTTGCCCTCGGGGCTTTCAACCAACACTCTGAGATAATTCTTTGTATACCCACTGTATTGCAGTATTCCATTTTTCACTGACCTGGAGGCCTCAAAAAGAACCTTATGCTCCTGTCCGATTGAGCTTGCCTTAAACCCCGCTTCCTTTTTGCGGCCAAGCTCAACCAGTTCACTGTAACGCCGAGAGATCTCATCCGGTGCAACGGTCTTAAGCTTCAGGCTTTCTATCTGTCCTGCAAGAGCCGTTCCGGGCCGAACAGAACAACTGAACACATGAAGATATGCAAGAGGCAAATCTTCAATAAAACGGTACATCTCCCGAAAATGCTCCTCAGTTTCACCTGGATAGCCAACCATCACGTCGGCGCCAATAGCACACCCTGTAATTCGCTCAGCAGCCAGCAATACTTTGTCTCGATAAAGTGCAGTATCATAGCGACGGCGCATGGCACTGAGAACAGTATCTGAACCACTTTGAAGAGGAATATGGAAATGCGGAACGATTGTTTTAGAATAAGCAACAAGAGAAATCAACTTGTTATCAACAATGTCTGGCTCTATGGAGCTTATACGAATACGACTGACATTAACTGCTTCAAGCAAACGCAAAAGATCGAAAAGCGACAAATCGCCATAGTGGTAGTCACCTATATTAACTTCAGTAAGAACAATTTCTCTGTATCCAGATAACGCCAAGAGACGGGCACGATCAACAATCTGCTCCGCAGGTAACGATCGCGATTTGCCCCTGACCAAGGGAATCACACAATACGAGCACCCATAATCACAACCATCCTGTATTTTCAAAAATGCGCGAGTTCTATCTGAACCCACAGCCGCCGACAATGAATACCCCGGATAAATATCTTTAAAAGTATAAGATGGAGTAACTTTGATAAGAGGTCGGGGTATCGTTGCTGCAATGATATCATTATACTTTTGTATATTAAATTTATCGTTACTGCCGAGAATTGCATCTATTCCGTTTATTTCAGAAAGTACTTTTGGATTTAACTGGGAATAACACCCAATAACAGCTATATGACTAGAAGGATTTTGTCTTATAATTCCTCTAATTTTCTGTCGACATTTCTTCTCTGCCTGTTTGGTTACTGCACAAGAATGAATAACAATTAGATCCGCTCCTTTTTCAATCGTTGATAGTAGCCATCCCTGCTTGCATAATTCATCAAGTATAGCAGACGTTTCTGCATAGTTCAGTTTACATCCAAGAGTTACCGCGGCAACACTTTTATTTGTATAATCTTTCATATCCCTATTTTTCCTGCATCGGCATACTTTGAAAACACTCGACGATATATTTCAAAAAAGCAAGAATAATAAAAAACAACTAATAAATATCATTTTGCAGAGATAAATATATTATTATATATTTTGAGAAGTTATTGATAATTACTAATTCAAACAAAAAATCAGAAAACTATGAGCACCGCAAAAAAAGATACTGGATCGCCTGACAAATATGATCTTTTTATTCAGAGGATTGATTATTTTCAATCACTTGTTGCAGAAAAAAAGAACTTGCAGGCACAAATCAGCCAGATTCAAAATGAATTCAACGAAAAAATCAGGCCGTTGGAAGATGAACTTTCAACCATCATAAAAAAGCTTGAGACAAACCTTTCAAAGCTTGAGGGTTCTGTTTCTGAACCTGTCATCAGCCAGAAATTCGGACGCGGCCAGCTTGGAGCATCAATCAAAGAGTTACTCCGTTCTAATCCTGATAAAACTTTCAAACCGAGAGATATTGCTGAAGCTCTGAACACAAAAGGCACAACGGTCAGTCTCTGGTTCAACAAATACGGCTTGGAAGACTCTGAAATCGAACGCATTCCCGCAGGCAAAGAGGGAAAACGCTATGTTTATAAAATAAATTAATCTATTCCTTCTTCAGACAACATGGACATTAAAGCGCATCACGGTGCGCTTTTTGTTCTTGAATCCAGCCTGGCGTGATATCCCAGACTTCTTTTGTTCCGGACAAAATTGAGCGCCAGTCCGACCATAATCATATTTCCAATCAGAGAGGATCCACCATAAGAGATAAAGGGCAAAGGAACACCAATAACAGGAATAAGACCAACGGTCATCCCAACATTGATCACGACATGAATAAAAAGCAGAGATACAAATCCACCAAGTGTCAGCTCAACAAACTTGTTCTTGATTGAAAAAATTGTCCAGACCAATCTGAGAATCAGCACAAGATAGAGCGCTAGCATGAGCGAAGCTCCAATAAAACCAAGTTCTTCGGCTATAACGCAAAAAATGAAATCCGTCCACTGAGCAGGAATAAAACGCAGTTGCGTCTGTGTACCCTGAAGAAACCCTTTTCCGAAAAAACCTCCAGAACTTATTGCTATTTTAGCTTGAAGAGCATTATATCCGGCACCTTGGGGGTCGGACATTGGATCGACAAATGTCTGGATTCTTTTTATCTGATGAGGCTTAAGTAGCTCATTGGCAAAACGATGCATTAACAAACTAACAGAAAGACCTGAACCCATAACAAGCACCTGGTGGAGCTGAAATTTTTTGTGTTGAAAGAGCAGCGCTATTAACAGAAACAGTGCAAGACAAAAAGTTAAATAAATATTGAAAATTCCTGAGATCGTAAGGATCAAAGGAAATGTTATCAACATAAGAATATAGATATCAAAACCAGCCATAATAACCATGGTAACAACAAATGGTAACATCGTAAGCATAGTGCCCATATCCGGTTGCAGCATAATCAACAAAATGGGTATGAACGCAATTATGAAAGCAACGAGCAGATGCGGTATTGAACGAATGTCAATTTCATCATCAGAAAGAAATCTTGCCAACGCAAGAATGGTCGTCATTTTGACTATTTCAGAAGGTTGAAAGCTGAAAAAACCTAGTTTGATCCAGCTTGTCTGACCAGCAATTTTTTTCCCAAAAATCAGAACAGCCACGAGCAGAAGTATTCCTACTGCATAGAAAATATAGGCATTATCCCTGATAATACGGACATCATTGAAGTAAACTACCGCCATAACAACAATACCAATTATACCCCATGCAATCTGCCGATAAAACAACGATGTTTCTCCCGTGCCGTTAGTTGCACTGTAAACAGCCATAAGCCCCAAAACAATAAGCCCAGCCATCGAAACCAGAAGCCACGGATCAATTTTACCCTGTTTTTCCATTTCAGTATTTGATTTAACCCTTTTTCTTTATTACGTAAGGTTATAATTTAGTAACGTATAGTTAAAACAAGTTGAACCTTTCATAAAAAATTTTATGGCATCTACTCCTTTTTCCTGCGGTTTCGCAATTATCATTGGTCCACCCAATGCTGGCAAGTCAACCCTACTCAATGAGCTTCTTGACTTCAAGCTCTCCATTGTTACACCAAAACCGCAAACCACGAGGAAAAAAATAACAGGAATATACCACAACAATAACTGTCAAATTATCTTTCTGGATACACCGGGTATCATGAAGCCGCAGCAAAAACTCCATGAATCCATGCTTGGCGTCATTCGCAATAGTCTTAAAGATGCCGATATTGTTATTGCCCTGCTTCCGTATTCAGGCAAAAAAGATTTTGTTGACCGTGAATTTGCAGAAGAGCTATTCAATGAATGGCTTAAACCAGCAGGCAAACCTATTATTGCCGTGCTCAATAAATCTGATCTCGTCAGTGAAGAACGTCAACACCAAGCTGAAGAGTTCGTCATGAACACCTGGAACCCTGTCAAGGTACTCTCTGTTTCAGCATTGAGAGGCAAGAACCTTCCGCAGCTTATCGAGGCAATTCAGCCAATTCTTCCGCTCAAGTATCCACTCTACCCTGAAGATACGCTCAGCACCGCTCCTGAACGATTTTTTGTCAGTGAAATTATCCGTGAAAAGATATTTTTGCTCTATGGACGTGAGGTTCCTTATTCTACTGAAGTAGTTGTTGACGAATTTCGGGAACAGCATGAAAACGATCCCACACGAAAGGATCTTATCCGCTGTTCGGTGATTGTTGAGCGTGACACGCAGAAACAGATCATGATTGGGCAGAAGGGAGCTGCTTTGAAAAAGCTGGGACAGACGGCAAGAAAAGATATTGAGGAAATGCTTGGCAGGCCGATTTTTCTTGAACTCTTTATAAAAGTTCGCCCTGACTGGCGCAAGAAAAACAATCTCTTGAAAAGTTACGGTTATTAACGAAAAAAGCCTTTCCTTAAAAAGAGAAGGCTTTTTTCGTTACTGTACAACAGAGAGAAATTACTTACCTCACGCTTTCTGCTCACCACCTCCTGACTTGTGCCAAAAATTAAAAAAGCGCTGACCAAGAAAATTTAAGTTCTTGATATTATTGTGTTTAAGATTTTCGAGTTCCTTGTTATTGGCACTAATGCTATTTTCTCCCCATGCGTGGGGACTTGAAAATCAGAAAGGTGCAAACTGCATCCGGCGCAACTGCCGTACAGGTAGTTCAGAATAAAGGAACGGGGCGTTCTTTTCTCAAGCATATTGGCAGCGCCCACGACGAGCATGAGCTTGAATTGTTGCTGGATGAGGCCAAACAATACGTCGAAGCCCATTGCCGCCAGCCAAACCTGTTTGCTGATACTGGTACTGATACACCGTCTTCATCATCACTGTTCAAGTTGGTTCTTGACAAATCAAGCGTCGTTGGCATCACTCATCAGTTTGCCCGCAATGCGCTGCTCGCCTGCGCCCGAAAATGTTGGCTGGGCTCTTTGCCGGAACTGTATCTTGATCTGGCACTCATGCGCATCATCGAGCCGACATCGAAGTTGCGCTCGATGGAGCTTCTTGAGTTGCATTTCAAGGTCACCTATGCGAAGCGAACCCTCTATCGCCTATTTCCGGAGCTCTTGGAGCATCAGGAGGAGATAGAAGCCGCAGCCATCAAGACCGCTCGAGGAGAGTTGCAGGAGCAGTTCAGTCTGGTATTGTACGATGTCACCACCCTGTACTTCGAATCCTTCAAGGAGTACGATTTTCAGAAGCCGGGCTTCTCCAAGGACAACAAGCCGATGCAGCCACAGATCGTTATTGGCCTCATCACCACTCGTTCAGGTTTTCCGGTCATGCATGAAGTGTTCGAGGGCAACACCTTCGAGGGAAAAACGATGCTCAAGGTCATTCAACGGTTTCAGGAGCGAGTTGGCGTAACCAAGCCGGTTATTGTGGCCGATGCGGGCATGCTCTCGAAAGACAACATGCTGAAACTGGAGACTGAAGGATACCGCTACATCGTAGGGGCTCGCTTGGCGAGTACTGCTGCGAGCTTCATTGATCAGGTTCACAAAACACTACCGTGTACCGATAAGGCTCTACGGCGCTTCAGCTACAAGTCTGCCGTAAAGAATGCCACCATGATCTGTGAGTTCTCGGAGTCCCGGTACAAGAAGGACAAGCGAGAGTTCGATAAACAGGTCAAACGGGCGCTTGCCCTGTTGGAAAAAAACGAGTCCGGTCGGCGGGCAAAGTTTGTCAAGAAAACCAAGGACACCGACAAGCCCTTTATCTTCGATACCGATCTTCAGGCAAAGGCAGAGAAGCTTCTTGGCATCAAAGGTTATGTCACCAACATCCCTGAGAAGGAGCTGTCGAGTAGTGCAGTTATCGACTACTATCATGATCTCTGGAACGTGGAGCAGGCGTTCCGCATGAGCAAATCCGACCTGCAGGCCAGACCGATCTTTCATCGCACGGAGGATGCCATCAGGGCTCATATGCTCGTCTGTTTTATGGCCTTGATGATGGGCAAATACCTCGAAATAAAAATGCACCGGTCATTACGAAAGATCCAGGAGGAAATTTGGCGGGTCCATGAAATCCATCTTTGTTATGAACGAACCGGTGAGGTTTATGTCAAACAGATGGGTACAAGCGAATTTACAAACGAGGTTCAGCAACTTCTTGAGTTCTGAGTTTCGGCACTAACTGGCACAACTCGGGAAGAAAAACAATCTCTTGAAAAGTTACGGTTATTAACGAAAAAAGCCTTCCCTTAAAAAGAGAAGGCTTTTTTCGTTACTGTACAACAGAGAGAAATTACTTACCTCACGCTTTCTGCTCACCACCTTTTTTATCAACTGATTTGAGTGGTGGCTCAAGTTCAGCGGTAGCCGCCTCAATCTCCTTTTTCTCATTCGGATGAGCTGTCAGGTATGCTTCAATCTCTTCCTTGTTCTTGTCCTTGAAATATTCAAGCGCAGAGAGAATAATGCGCTTATTTTCCTTGTCAAACTCAATAACACGCAAAGGAAGTTCATCACCAATCTTGAATGATGAATGGATATCCTTTACCCCGCCCTGTAGAAGGTGCGATACCGGAACAAAACCGTCCACATCACCAGGCAGGATCACAATAACACCTTTTTCGATGATCTGTGAAATCTGTCCTGGGGTCTCTGCACCTACTGCATATTTCTGTTCAAACTCACCCCAAGGATCCAGGTTGATCTGTTTGTGACCAAGAGCAATTCGCCTTGCATGCACATCAAACTTGAGTACCTTGACTTCAAGATCCTGGTTTTTTTTGACCAGCTCACTTGGGTGACGGATTTTCTTGGTCCAGGAAAGGTCAGAAATATGAACCAGTCCATCGACACCGGGCTCAAGTTCAACAAAGACACCGAAATCGGTGATATTGCTGACTGTACCTTTATGCAGGGAGTTTTCAATATATTTTTCGGAGAGCGCAATCCACGGATCCTCGTTCACCCGCTTCATGGAAAGGGAAAGTTTGGTATGATCCTTGTCAATATTAAGGATGACACACTCAACCTCCTGCCCAAGAGTCACAAACTGACCAGGATGCTTGATATGCTGTGTCCAGCTCATCTCTGAAATATGAACAAGCCCCTCAATACCTTTCTCGATTTCAACAAAAGCGCCGTAATCGGTAATGGAAACAACACGACCCTGTGCTTTCGAGCCAACAGGATACTTGATCTCAATATTTTCCCATGGATGAGACTCGAGCTGCTTCATGCCAAGCGAAACTCTCTTGCTGTTCTCGTCAAAGCCGACAACAACAACCTTGATCGGCTGGTCAAGATCAACGACCTCTGAAGGATGGTTAATTCTGCCCCACGTTATGTCGGTGATGTGCACCAGACCGTCCAGACCGCCAAGATCGACAAAGATACCGAAGTCGGTAATGTTCTTGACTGTACCTTCAAGAACCATGCCCACCTTGATATTGGCAAGCATTTCTTCTCGACGGGCAGCATAAGCCTCTTCGAGAATAACTTTATGACTGACAACAATATTCTGTGTGACCGGATTGATTTTGACAACCCTGAAGTCCATGGTTTGACCCACAAGAGCATCGAAATCACGAACCGGCTTGACATCAATCTGCGAACCAGGCAGAAATGCTTCGACACCAGAAAGAGAAACCGTCATACCACCCTTGACACGATTGATGATCTTGCCATTAATAATGGTATCGTTTTCAATTGAATCATAGATTTTGTCCCAGATTCTCAGAACATCAGCTTTCTTTTTTGAAAGAATAAGCTGGCCCATCTTGTCTTCAATATTTTCAAGATAGACTTCAACGTCATCCCCTACCTGCACCTCATCTTCATCCCTGAATTCAAGCAAAGAAACAATGCCCTCCGACTTGAAACCGACATCAATCGTGACATCCTTATTGGATATCGAGACAATTCTTCCCTTGATAATCTCATCTTCAGTAATTTCATTGAGAGTGCTTGAATAAAGCTTCTCCATCAATGCAAGTTCAGCGGGCTCGTAGTGTGCAAAAAATTTGAGTTTTTTTCTTGCGGGACGTTCCTTGACCTTTTTTTCGTTTACCTGTGTAAATGCTTCTGCCATTAAGTTTTTTCCTTCCTCTCTTGTAAATTAGCCTGCCTGTCGCGAGAGATATCGGCCAGCGGTTTTAGGGGTTAATAAAAAAATTGTAGTAACAAGCATGCCGGACTCTTTTACGGGCACCTCTCTTCTATATTCAATGCAAGATTATATACGATCTCTACCTGACGATCTATCGTCAAATCCGATGTATCAATTTCATAAGCTTCAGGGTGCTTTTTCAAAGGGGCATATTCCCGCTCTTCATCGTCATGATCCCTTCTTTTGATCTCCTCTTCGAGCAGATCAATACCGGGTAAATCGCTGCACTCTGGAGACTTTGCAACCAGTTCCGCATATCGGCGTTTTGCTCTTTCGTGAGCATCAGCCACAAGAAAGATCTTTAGCTCAGCTTCAGGAAAAACAACAGTACCAATATCCCTTCCATCCATCACTACTGAACCCTGCCGTCCAAGCTCCTGCTGCATCTCCTTGAGTCGGTCACGCACAGGTTTGAGTGCACTAACAAAACTTACTTCACGACTTACCCGGTTATCCCTGATATCAACAGTTACATCTCGACCATCAAGATAAACACGGTCGCCATCAAAATTTATGGTAATCTCCTGAAGTAAATCGGAAACGCGCTCCGGTGAACATCGTAAATCATCAAGAACCCCCTCCTGCAGAGCTTTGAGAGTTACTGACCGATACATAGCACCCGTATCAATATAAGTATACCCAAGTCGCTGCGCCACTTTCCGGGCTGTTGTACTTTTTCCGGATGCAGCCGGCCCATCAATTGCAATAATAATACGCTTTTTCCCGATTTCCTCCTTTATGGAGCATTTCAAATTAGCCTGCTATTTTATAAAAAATATTTGCTTTTTCCAAACATATTGGTTACATGTTAAAACCCATGTTATTTATGTAGCCACTCATGCAATAAACCTTTTATTTATGTCACTTCGCTGCGGCATTGTAGGACTTCCAAACGTTGGAAAATCAACGCTTTTCAATGCCATCACGGCAAAACAGGCTGAAGCTGCCAATTATCCGTTTTGTACCATAGAACCAAATGTCGGAACTGTCCTGGTTCCTGACGGCAGGATGCAGCAGATTGCAAATGTTGTAAAAACTCCGACACTTGTACCGGCAACTCTTGAAATTGTTGATATCGCCGGACTGGTAAAAGGGGCAAGCAAAGGGGAAGGTCTCGGCAACCAATTCCTTTCACATATCAGGGAGGTAGATGCTATTGTACATGTCGTTCGATGTTTTGATGACGACAATATTATTCATGTTGAAGGAAGAATTGACCCTGCGGACGACATTGTCACTATTGAAACTGAGCTGATGCTGGCCGATCTTGACAGCATGGAGCGCAGAATTGAGAGACTCAGAAAAAACGCCAGAAAAGAAAAAGAGCTTTTGCAGCAACTCGATGTTGCGGAAAAAATAATCAGCGGCCTCAGTGAAGGCATTCCTGTCAGAAAAATCCTTTCAACTGCCGAGGAACAGATTATTGCCCGACAGTTCTTTCTTCTCTCATCCAAACCTATTCTCTTTGCTGCCAATGTCGCTGAGTCCGACCTTCCAGATGGAAACAGCTATACAAAAAAAGTGGAGGAAATAGCATCGGCATCCGGCGCAAAAATGCTGGTCATCAGCGCAAAAACTGAGGCTGAGATCGCCGAACTGCCTGAAGAAGAACGTCCGGAATTTCTTGAAAGCCTCGGGCTCCATACCTCAGGCCTCGACCGCCTGATCAAGACAGCTTATGACCTCCTTGGCCTTCAGACCTATTTTACTGCTGGAGAAAAAGAGGTTCATGCCTGGACCATTCGTAAGGGCGCTGCCGCTCCGGAAGCGGCAGGAGCAATTCATTCTGATTTTGAAAAAGGGTTTATCCGTGCGGAAGTCATGTTCTACCGTGACTTGATTGAGCTTGGTTCTGAACACAAGGTCAAGGAAGCAGGAAAGCTCCGCTCTGAAGGCAAAGAATATATTGTCAAAGATGGTGATGTGATTGTTTTCCGTTTTAATGTATGAAGTATGAACACTGAAAGTCCCATCGGTATTTTTGACTCTGGTATTGGCGGACTGACTGTTGTCAAGGCTATACAGGCAGCTTTGCCTCACGAACGGATTATTTACTTCGGCGATACAGCAAGGGTGCCTTATGGTCCAAAGTCAGAGATAACGATAAGAAAGTATGCTGCTGACGATACCGCCATTCTCATGCGATACCAGCCAAAAATGATCATTGTCGCCTGCAACACCGTTTCAGCGCTTGCCCTCAATATCGTTGAGAAATCGTGTAGCAATATTCCAGTTATCGGCGTACTAAAATCTGGTGCAAAACTGGCTGTTCAGATTACAAACAACAACCGCATCGGTGTTATTGGTACACAAGCAACAGTCTGTTCAAACGCCTACGCTTACGCCATCAACCAGCTCAATCCTGATATAGAGGTCATCTCGCAAGCCTGCCCTCTTTTTGTTCCTCTGGCTGAGGAAGGTTTTATCAACCATCCAGTCACAAAGCTGGTCGCTGAACACTACCTGACAGAGATAAGAACACAGGGAATTGATACACTGGTACTTGGTTGCACACACTACCCAATCCTTCGCCAGGTAATTGAAGAGACTCTCGGCAGTGGAATCAGCATTATTGACTCGGCTGAAGCAGTCGCACTGAGAACAAGAGAGCTCCTCTCAGAATCAGGATTGCTTAATCCATCACACAAAGTCTCTGTTCCAAACCTTTTAGTCAGTGATCTGCCTCAAAAATTCAGTATGCTCTATCAACTCTTCATGGGCTCCGCACTTCCCAATGTTGATTTGGTGGAGGTATAACGATAAAGTGTACAGCATGAAAGTAAATCTTGACAGAACTTCTTCGGGCTTCTGTATTGGAGTACAGGGAACCATCAATGCCGCTGAAGAAAAGCTTCATGAGCCCGGAGGATTATACTCGTTTGGCGATGTTGTCCATAATGAGGTCGAGGTCAAGCGGCTGGAAAAACTTGGACTTGTGACTGTTGATGAAACCGCTTTCAAAGAGCTGAATAATGCCAAAGTACTGATCAGGGCACACGGTGAGCCACCTTCCACCTACAAGATTGCAGAAGAAAACAATCTGACTGTTACTGACACTACCTGCCCTGTCGTCTCCAGGTTGCAGCGCACAACAAGATTACTTTTTGAGCTTGGCTACCAGATCATTATTTACGGAAAACATACCCACCCGGAGGTAATCGGTATCAACGGCCAATGCAATAACAGCGCCGTTATTATCAAACATGCCGACCTCAGTGATGCTGAGGAGATAAATAAACTTGACCCAACGAAAAAAACAGCGCTTATCTCCCAGACCACGATGGACGTACCTGGCTTTTACGAGCTGAAGGCTCATCTGGAAGTGCATTTCGCTCAAGCGCTCTCTGCAGAAGCCTCGCCATGGATGGCAATCCGCGATATTGACATTACTGCAGAGATGACCGGGGTACGTTCCATGCCTGCGTTTGTATTCAAAGATACGATTTGCCGTCAGGTATCAAGCCGAAATCAGAAACTGCACGACTTCTCACTTGCCAACGATGTTATCATTTTTGTAGCAGGAAAAAAGAGTTCAAACGGCCAGGTGTTGTATAATATCTGCAAAGCCGCAAATCCCCGAAGTTTTTTTATCGAAGATATTGATGAGATTCAGGACGCATGGTTTAACGGCAGTAATGGCAAATCGATTGACAATGTCGGCGTATGCGGCGCCACATCAACACCAATGTGGCATCTTGAGAAAGTAGCTTTCTCTCTTGAAAAGAACTTCGCTCAGAAACACCCTTCACAACACAGCGAATGAAGCAACTCTTATTGACCATCAACCAGCAGGCGGTTACTGCAGCGCCCGGAACATCGATTCTTGAAGCAGCAACTGCTGCAGGGATCGTTATTCCTTCTCTCTGCTTTCACAAATCCCTTGAAGAAACAGGTTCATGCTGGATGTGCATTGTCGAGATCAAGGGAAAAAACCGCTTTGTTCCGGCATGTGATACACTGGTATCGGAGGGAATGGTTATCGAAACCGAGAACGAGACACTCAACACCATGAGGCGTCAAAATCTTGAGAGAATCATTCAGGAGCATGGAGGCGACTGCATGGGCCCTTGTGAGATAACTTGTCCGGCAGGCTGCAATATTCCTGACTTTGTTGCGGCAATTGCAAACCGTAACGATGAGCGAGCCATAGAGATCATCAAGCAAACCATTCCTCTTCCCGGAATTCTCGGCAGAATCTGCCCGGCCCCCTGTGAGGATGAATGCAGAAGGCATGGCATTGATCAGCCCGTCTCTATCTGTGCCCTGAAGCGCTATGCCGCTGACAAGGATTCTGAGCAAACCAATCGTTTTATCCCTGCACTTGCTCCGAAAACAGGCAAAAAGGTCGCTATTTTCGGTTCGGGGCCAGCCGGTCTCACTGCAGCATGGTTCCTGCTTTGTAACGGACATGAGGTGACCATACTTGAAGCCAGCGCACAAGCTGGAGGGATGATGCGTTACGGTATTCCCCGCTTCAGGTTGCCGGATGCAGTTATTGAAAGTGACTTGGCAACCCTTCTCGACATGGGTCTGGAGTTCCGGTTTAACACAACTTTCGGTAAAGATGTTACTCTTGAAGCACTTCATGGTAACTATGACACTGTGTTTCTTGCCGTCGGTGCGCAACAGGCTGCAACGATGAATATTGCGGGCGAAAATGCACCCGGTGTGACCAGTGGCATTGAGTTTCTGCGCAAAGCTGCGTCAGGTAATCAGCCGCATCCCGGCAATCAGGTCGTGGTAACCGGCGGAGGGAATACAGCAATTGATGCTGCACGGACAGCGATTCGGCTTGGGGCATCAAACGTCACAATTCTTTATCGCCGATCAAGAAAAGAGATGCCCGCTAACGCCTCCGAAATTCAGGAGGCTTTAGCAGAAGGTATCACACTTATCGAGTGGGCAGCGCCAACCGCAATCGGGAGCATGAATGGCGCACTCGAAATAACCGCCATAACAATGCAGCCGGGAGCACTTGACACCTCTGGACGGAGAAAACCAATGCCTGTAGAAGGTTCGGAGTTCACCATAACTGCCAACACCATTATCTCGGCTATCGGCCAGCAGATTGACCACTCTGTGGCTCAAGCAGCGGGTACAGGCGCTGGAAAGTACGGCGAACTGCTGGTCAACCCTGAAACCCTTCAATCAGAAACACCATGGCTTTTTGCCGGTGGAGATTGTGTTACCGGCACCGATACCGCCATCCGTGCGGTTGAGCAAGGGAAACGGGCAGCCTACTCCATCAATCTCTTTTTACATGGCGAGATGGTTGCTGCTCCGAAAGTTCCGTTTAATTCATCATACGGCGCAAAAGACGAGGCCCCGCAAGCTTTCTATCAGCGAAAACAACCTGCTGCCAGAATCGTTGTACCGGAGCTGCCGCCATCTGAACGAACCAAAAGCTTTAGCGAAGCGGTAATCGGCTATACGGAAGCTTTGGCCCGCGAGGAGGCAACTCGATGCCTCCAATGCAAATGTAATGCTATTAATGACTGTCGTCTGCGGGAACTTGCTTCTCGTTATTTGCCCGTTCAGGCCGCACAAAAGCACGAGCATACAGGATTTTACAAAGCCGAAAATGCCGACATCAGCATGGAGCGGGAAAAGTGCGTTGATTGCGGAATTTGCGTTCGTATGATCGAAGAGCGCAACGGCAAGGTTGATATTGTGGTAATGACGGAAAGCTGCCCGACCGGGGCACTGTCGGTACCAACTACAACCCCAAGTTAGGATGCACTTTATTTCTGATACCACTTGGTGGATAACAGTCTCCGTTGCG
>Ga0114951_10002073_pt1 | contig 23417 bp, 22 predicted proteins | sample AM7aDNAmetaG_FD_88677 | JGI IMG/M metagenome (GOLD analysis project Ga0114951, IMG submission 88677) | Freshwater microbial communities from Finland to study Microbial Dark Matter (Phase II) - AM7a DNA metaG | ecosystem: Environmental > Aquatic > Freshwater > Lake | place: Finland: Lake Alinen... | reverse complement strand
TGGGTAATATTTCAACCAGGCAAGGCAGGCGTGGAGCGGGGTGCGTGTTGATGTTCTCTCCGCACTGAAGTTAGGGTTTTCTCGACCTGTTTCAGATGGTGGCAGTTCACCACGTCGGCTTTCTGGATGACGTGGAAGTTGGTGATGAGTTTGCCGTCGCTGGAAACGAGGAAGCCGGTGCCGGTGGCAATCTCTTTGCCGTTGGCGTCGGACACGACCAGCAGCATGACGGCAGGCCGAGCTTTCTTGGCGAGCGCCTTGAGGTCAATGGACTCCGTCTCCGCGCAGACGGGCAAAGGTTGGTTGGCGGCGAACAGCGCAACAGCGGCAATGAAAACTCCGAGCACGCGTTTCATGGCGGCAGGATAGGAGCCGACACGGAGGAAATCAACGGTGGAGTTTTGCAGCAGATAATACCTTGCCTCGCCACCGCGCTTTATCGTTGACCGAATAAAGCGGCGGCGGGAACGTCTATTACCCCGAATGAAACGCACATTCCTCCTCATCGTGGCCGCCGTCGTCTCGGCAGCCGTCACCACCGCGTTCGCCGCGGTCAAACCCCACTGCACGTTTACCGACAACGCCGTCCTCCAGCGCGGCGTCCCGTTGCCCGTCACCGGTACCGCCGACGATGGCGAGAACGTTACCGTGATTTTCCAGAACCAGAAAGTCTCGACCGTCGCCAAGGACGGCAAATGGAAAGTCACACTCAAGCCCCTCGAAGCCGGCGGCCCGTTCGAAATGACCATTGGCACCACCGTGCTGAAGAATATCTTAGTCGGCGATGTCTGGGTCTGCTCCGGGCAGTCTAATATGGGATTCGCGCTCAACAGCGCACACGATGCCGCGCAGGAAATTCCGAAGGCGACGCATCCGAAGATTCGCCTCTACTCTGTCCCGCTCAAGACCGCGCTCGAGCCGCAACCGAGCTGTGGCGGCAAGTGGGTCGAGTGCACGCCCGACACGGCGAAGACTTTCACTGCCGTCGGCTACTTCTTTGGCCGCGACATCCACGCCGCGACCGGTGTTCCCATCGGCCTGATCAACACCTCGTGGGGCGGTACGCCCGCGCAGGCATGGACAAGCATGCAAGGGTTGCAGACCGATCCGGTGCTCGACGGTTTTGTGAACAACTACAAGACCACCGTCGCCAACCTCGACAAGATCGTCGAGAAATACGAACGCGAAACGCTTCCGAAGTGGAAGAAAGAAACTGACGCCGCGCTGGCAAAGTGGAAGCAGGCAGTCGCCGATGCCAAGAAAGCCGGGCAGCCAGCGCCGGCGCGTCCGAATCTCCCGCGCAAACCGAATTCGCCGACGAACAATCCCAACACGCCGACCGTCCTCTACAACGCCATGATCCAGCCGCTCCTGCCATTCCCGATTAAGGGTGCGATCTGGTACCAAGGCGAATCCAATGCCGGCAACCCGATGCAGTACCGCGTCCTATTCCCCGTGATGATCAGCGACTGGCGTCGCGCCTGGGGCTGCGGCGAGTTCCCGTTCCTCTTCGTCCAGCTCGCCAACTTCATGAAATGCGACGGCAACCCCACGCAGTCCGAAAGCGGCTGGCCCGGCCTCCGCGAAGCACAGTCGCTGACGCTCAAGCTCCCCAACACCGGCCAAGCCGTCATCATTGACATCGGCGAGGCCAACGACATCCATCCCAAGAACAAAGCCGACGTCAGCAAACGCCTCGCCCTTGCCGGGTTGAAGGTCGCTTACGGTAAAGACATCGTTTATTCTGGCCCGACCTACGACACGATGAAGGTCGAAGGCGACAAAGTCCGTCTCCAATTCAAAAACACCGGCACCGGCCTCATCATCGGCGCCGCACCCGCCATCCGGCTCGGCGAAGAACCCACCAAGCCGCTTGACCATCTCGTCGGCTTCAACGTCGCCGGTGAAGACAAGAAGTTTGTCTGGGCCAGCGCGAAGATTGACGGCAACAGTGTGGTCGTCTGGAGCGACGCGGTGAAGAATCCTGTTGCCGTCCGCTACGCTTGGGCCAATAATCCCGAATGCAACCTGTACAACAAAGAAGGCATCCCGGCTTCGCCGTTCCGCACCGACGTCTGGGTCACCACATCCGAACAACCGAAGAAAGAGAAAAAGTAAAATGAAATTCACTACCGTCACCGCCGCATTGATGCTGGCCGCCACCGTCGCGTTTGCCCGCGACGATTCCGCCTCGGAAAAACTCGGCCTCAAACTCAGCCTCCAGTGCTACAGCTTCCGCGCGTTGTCGTTCATGGAGACCGTTGACGCCGCCGCCAAGCTCGGCATCAAGTATCTCGAAATCTATCCCGACCAGAAACTCGAACCCGGCTCGAAAGAAACCACCACCGCCAACATGAGCGACGCCACCGCCGCCAAGATCCAACAGAAACTCAAGGACGCCGGCGGCCTTCAGCTTGTCGCCTGCGGCGTCGCCGGCGTGCCAAACGACGAAGCCGGCGCGCGAAAAATGTTCGAGTGGGCGAAGAAAATGGGTATCAAAGTGCTCGTCACCGAGACCGTTCCGAACGAAGTCCACGACAAACTCACGAAAGAATACGGCATCCGATTCGCGTTGCACAATCACCCGAAGAGCTGGCCGCCCGACAAAGTTCTCGAAGCCTGTAAACCCTTCAACAAACTCATCGGTTCCTGCGACGACACCGGCCACCAATTTCGTGCCGACCGCAACCCGATCGCCACCATGAAACAACTCGAAGGCCGCATCGAAAGCCTCCACTTCAAAGACCTTGACGCAAAGAAACAAGACGTCCCCTTCGGTACCGGTGAGTGCGACGCCAGGGGAATGCTCGCCGAGTTGAAGCGCCAGGGGTTCAAAGGCTATCTTTCCATCGAGTACGAGCGCGGCAGCGTTGCTGACCTTATGGCCAACATCGCCAAGTGCATCGCCTACTTCGACAAGACCTGCGCCGAACTTGCTAAATGACATGAGACGGCTCGCGTTGTTGTTTTGCCTCGTCGCCGCGCCGCTGTGCGCCGAGAACTGGCCGCAGTGGCGCGGCCCGTTCTTCAACGGCTCCACCACCGAGACCGGTCTGCCGACCTCGTGGAGCGCCACCGAGAACATCGTCTGGGTCACGCCGATGTCCGGTTTCAGCGGTGCAACGCCCGCCATCTGGGGCGACAACGTTTTCGTCTCCAGCCCTGACAAAGCGAAGAACCTGAACCTCCTCTGTCTCGACCGCCGCACCGGAAAAACCCGTTGGCAGAAGACGCTCGGCGACGGCGACTTCGCCAAAGGCCACAACAACGCGGCCTCGCCGTCGCCCGTCACCGACGGCCAACATGTCTGGGTCATGTACGCCACCGGCATCGTTGCCGCGCTCGACATGAACGGCGCCGTAATTTGGAAACGCGACCTCGCCAAAGACTACGGCAAGTTCGCCATCATGTGGATCTACGGTTCCAGCCCGCTCCTCTACAAAGGCAACCTCTACATCGAAGTCATCCAACGCAACCCGCCGACCTATAAACATGCCCTCGATGACAAGCCGACCCGCGACTCCTACCTACTCTGTCTCGACCCGCTCACCGGTAAGGATCGCTGGCGTCACATCCGCAAGACCGACGCCATCACCGAGTCCATGGAATCCTACACCACGCCGATTCCGAACGGTAACGAGATCATCATTATCGGCGGCGACTACGTCACCGGTCACAACGCCGACACCGGTGTCGAGCTGTGGCGTTGCGCCGGGCTGAACCGCAAGCACGACGGCTGGTGGCGCAGCGTCCCGTCGTCCGTTGTCGCCGGCGGCACCGTCATCGCCTGCGGACCGAAACGCGATCCGCTCCTCGGCATCCGCGACGGCAAAGTCGCATGGGAACTCACCGCCGTCACGCCCGATGTCTGCACGCCGCTGTTCTATCGCGGCAAACTATTCGTCCTCGACGGCGACCGCCAGAACATCGTCTGCCTCGACCCGAAAACCGGCTCCGTCCGCTGGCAGGGCAAACTCGAAGTGACCGGCGACATCTTCCGCGCCTCTCTTACCGGCGCGGACGGAAAACTTTATTGCGTCAGCGAAAAAGGAACTGTCTACGTCCTCGAAGCCGGTGACAGGTTCAAGGTTCTCTCGACCTTCAGGATAGCCGAGCCGCCCTGCCGCGCCAGTATCGCTGTCGCCCAAGGCCAACTCTTCCTGCGCACCGGCAAGAATCTCTACTGCATTGGCAAGAAATGAAGCCGAGCAAGAAGCCGGTGAGTCCCAAGCAACAGGCCGAGATTCTCGCGAAACTCCGCCGCGACGCTGAGATTCGTCAAGCAGGCTATCGTGAACGGGCGTTGCGACTGTTCCCGCACGTCTGCGCCAGTTGTGGACGCGAGTTTTCCGGTAAACGACTGCCGGAGTTGACGGTCCACCACAAGGACCACAACCACCAAAACAACCCGCCCGACGGCAGCAACTGGGAGTTACTCTGCATCTACTGTCATGATCACGAGCACGAGAAATACAAGCTTGCCGAATACCTTGGCGAAACCAAGCCGCGTGAGTTGACGGAGCCGTCGCGGATGGCCGATCCGTTCGCGAAGCTCGACGGTCTACTGAAGCCAAATAAGGAAAATCCCAAACAAATCCGAAGCACGAATTCTTCAAATTGAAGTTTCGATCATTGTTTAGGATTTAGGAATTAGAGTTTAGAGTTTTGGGTTGCGGCGCGTTGCTTTTCGGATGGAGGTTGATTAAGCTGTTGGCGTGAAAGCGGTCACTACCGAACAAATCCGTGCTCTCGACCGTCGCGCGATGGAGGCCGGTATGCCGGGTAAGGTGTTGATGGACCGGGCGGGACTGGCAGTCGCGCGCAAGGCGGCGGCGTTGTCGCGACGCGTGCTGTTGCTGGCGGGCAAAGGCAATAACGGCGGCGACGCGATCGTGGCGGCACGGCATCTGGCGGCGATGGGTTGCGAGCCGACGCTGGCGTTGTTCTGCCGGCGCGCCGAACTCAGCGGCGATCCGCTGGCGTATTTCCAAGAACTCGGCAACGTGTCGGTGTTGGAACTGCCGAGCCTCGATCAACTGGCGTCGGTGTCGGCGGAGGTAATCGTGGATGGATTGCTCGGCACAGGATTGACTGGTGACGTGCGCGAGCCGGCGGCATCGGTGATCCGCTGGGTCAACGAGCAATCGGTGCCGGCGGTAGCGATTGATTTGCCGTCGGGACTGGACAGCGACACGGGCGAGGTGCACGGCGTTTGTGTGCGCGCGGAGGTGACGGTGACGATGGGGCTGCCGAAGATCGGGCTGCTGCGTCCGTCGGCAACGGATTGGGTGGGTGTGATCGAGGTGGCGGACATCGGGTTCCCGCCGGAGTTTGGCGAGAAGATTCCCTCGGAGGTGGAACTGTTGACGGCGGCGGATGTGAAGGCGTTGTTGCCGCGGCGTCGGCGGAGCACGCACAAGGGCGATTACGGTCATCTGTTGGTAATTGCGGGGAGCGAAGGCTACACGGGTGCGCCGGTGTTGTGCGCGCATGCGGCGGCACGGTCGGGCGCGGGGTTGGTGACGTTGGCGGTGCCGCGGTCGGTGTACCCGATCGTGGCGGCGAGTTGTCCGACGGAGGTGATGCCGCGGCCGATGGACGAACTTGGATCGTTGTCGGACTACGACGCGTTGGCGCTGGGTCCTGGGTTGGGTCAGGCGCCGGAGACGCAGCGATTGGTGTTGAATTGGATTTCGAGTTGCCGGCGGCCGTTGGTGGTGGACGCGGATGGGTTGAATGCGCTGGCGCGAAATGTGTCGTTGTTGAACACGGTGGCCGTGCCGCTGGTGTTGACGCCGCACCCCGGGGAGATGTCGCGGTTGTGTGGAAAAACCGTGCGCGATGTGCAGGCGCAACGGTGGGAGGTGGCGCGGCAGTTTGCGCGGGAGCACGGCGTGGTGCTGGTGTTGAAGGGCGCGGGCACGGTGGTGACGGACAAGTCGGGCGGTCTGTGGGTGAATTCCACGGGCAACCCCGGCATGGCGAAGGGCGGTATGGGCGACGCATTGACGGGGATCATCGGGGCGCTGCTGGTGCAGGACCTGTCGGCGTTGGACGCAGCGCGGGTGGGTGTGTTCGTGCATGGTCGCGCGGGCGACTTCGCGCGAGAACGCTGCGGCGAGCGGTCGATGTTGGTAAGTGATTTGATTCTGAATATCGGCGCGGCATTTGGTTCTATCGTTTCTTGTACTCGGTAATGAACCGGTTCGGGCCGACCTCAAAGAAGCGAACTTCGTGCCTCCAGCGCAATACCACTGCGCGCAATCTCTTGATCCCGCAGGGTCCACCGTCCACGCGGGCCACCACCACCTCACAGCGGATGGTGGTCAAGATCGAGTTAAGGGCTTGGCGGCAGTGGCTGATGAAGATGCCGAAGTCGTTGCTGCTGCTGAAGAAACTGCTTCACTAAGACTGGTATGCCCGGCGAGAGTTGAACTCGCAACCTTTGGCTCCGGAGGCCAACGCTCTATCCAATTGAGCTACGGGCACACATTATTGATAAACAATCACTTGCGACGTGTTGCTCAACCCCAAAAAAAGACCTTGTAACCCATATATTTGTAGCACTATGAAAAGTAAGCCCAAACCCCCAGAGGGCGGCCAACTGCTGCATCGGGTTGCTGCGTGTCTTTATCGAGCCGAACATAACGGAACATATTATGCACTCTTTAAGCGGGCAGGCAAGCAAATCAAACGCTCCCTCAAAACTGCCGACCGCCAGTTGGCAGATCGTAGCCTCAATGAGATGTGGATTTCAAGAAAGGTATGCTTACGGTTTCAGGCGGCGAACAAGGCACGAAGAACAGAGAGTTTCGAATGGTGCCGCTGTTTCCGGCACTGCGGCGGCTGTTACGGGAACTTCACGATGCTCTTGATCAAGCCCCGTTGTCTTCAGAAAAAGTTTTCTCCGTGCTGTGTGCGAGGCGTTCCTTGAGTTCGGCGTCGGAGAATCTAGGTCTCGCACACTATACCCACCATAGCCTGCGGCATTTTTTCTGCAGTAATGCCATTGAAGCGGGGATTGATTTCAAGGTGATTGCGGGTTGGTTGGACCACAAAGATGGCGGGGTACTTATTGCGAAAACCTATGATCATCTGCGAGATTAGCATAGTGCTGCGATGGCTAAGCGCATTACATTTGATGCAACACGGAAAGGCTGAGCGTGCAAGGAACAAACAACAACCCCATAATATCCGCATCCTGCTCGATAGACCTTATGTTTTCTGCATGAGTCTGCAAGAGTCGGCACAAGTCAGCTTTTTGAGGAAAGAAGGCGAGATCAAATGACGCAATCTGAACCATGGGTGTCTTTAGAGGGTATCTCCCAGCATCTGGGTGTCAGCCAAGACACAATTCACCGTTGGATTCGAAATCGGAATATGCCGGCCCACCAGATTGGGCGGCTGTGGAAATTCAAAGTATCGGAAGTGGATAACTGGGTACGTGGCGGGGAGGTAGACAACACTGACGGGCGCACTATTGAGGGAAGTTCGCTGCATGCCAGCTGATTACCATGATTTGCTGAAGGATATGAAACTGCACGTTCTGCGGTTTCGACTGGTGCCTTCGCTCATGAACGGGTTCAGCAATACCGCCGGACTCAAGTGGCAGCAAGTGAGGTTTCGAGATTACATCTCCTTCAAAATGACACCACGGCGCGCGCTGTTTATGCAGCCATGTTCCGGAGGCGGAAGTCATCGCGCGCCAAGGTTGGTGTATTCGTTTAACAGCTTGAGGAAGACGCGGTACTCGGCCAGCGAGACGCCGGGAGGAGTTTGGTGGTCAACGCTAGGGATGTAGCCGCCACGTCGCATCAGCGGAAGGATGCGCTCGAACTCGGCGCGCATGTCGGACTCGCTTTTGTTCATCGTCATCTTGTCGAAGTGGCCGACCATGCAGAGGTCGGGATATTTTTTGCGCAACTTCATTCCGTCCACGCCGGCTTGGCGTTCGAGCGGGAGCACGCCGCGGATGCCGACGTTGCGCAGCCACGGCACCATCAACGTCACGTCGCCGTCGGTGTCAACGAGCGGGATGATGTTGAACTCCTCGGCCATCGGAATGAGCTGGCGATAGTACGGCGCAAGGAAATCGTTGAACGCCTGCTCGGAAATCATCGGGCCGAGATTGTAACTGACGTCCTCGGCAAACGTCATGAACGTCGGCACGCAGACCTTTGCGATCTGCTCCATCAGGCGGCGATTGAAATCGCAGAGGTCCTGGTTGATGGCGTGGACAAGTTCCGGCTGATCGTAAAACGCGAGGCTCAGCCGTTCGATGTTCATCAACGTCCTCGGAAACCAGAAGAATCCTTCGAGCGTGATCCAGACGACGGCGTCGCCGCGACGCTGGCGTTCGGCCCACGCGCGCATCGTCTCGATGGCGGGCGTGTGATCCGGAAAAATGTGCGGACGAATCCGGCGATAGTCGTCCATGTTGGCGACAACGCCATCGACGTGGTGTTGCGTGGCCTCGATGGTTGCCTCGGTGGTGCTGAACCAGAACTGCGGGTACGGATCGAGGCCGAAATACTGAGCGATGTCTAAGACCTGGCTGAACTTCAGTTGGCGCGGCAACCCTTCGCCATGCCATCGCTTGATCGTCTCGTCCCACCACATCGCCCACTCCCAGCGCGGCAGCCGGTCGACCGGTTGGAAGTTCATCACGGCGCGGAAACGTTCGACGTGGTTCATGGCTCACCCTCCTAGCGCGCGGCGCATTGCACGCAAATGTTCCGGGGTTGTTCCGCAACAGCCGCCGACGACGGCAACGCCGAGCGATTTCATCCGCGTTGCAAACGCGGCAAGTGCAGCGGGGCCGACGTTGTACACGGCATGGCCATTCACGACTTGTGGCAGGCCTGCGTTTGGCTTCGCAAGCAACCGCGCTTGCGGACGCGCTGCCTTCATCGCACGAATCACTTGTTCCAAACTCTCCGGACCGACGCTGCAATTCGAACCGACGGCAGCTGCACCGGCGTCGGTGAGTCGGAAAACGGCATCTTCTGGTGTGACGCCCATCATCGTGCGCCCGTTCAGCTCAAACGCCATACTGACGAGCACGGGCACGCTTGCGTTTTCCTTAGACGCGCTGACGGCAAGCAACGCTTCCTGCAAATCAGTGAACGTCTCGCACACCAGCGCGTCCACGCCGGTTTGTGCGAGCAGGGCGGCTTGTTCGGCGAAAGAAGCGCGCGCTTCGTCAAGGCTAAACTCACCGTACGGTTCGAGCATCTCGCCAGTTGGGCCAATAGAACCGACGATAAAGGTGTTTTTACCCGCAGCAGCCTCACGAGCAAGTTCGACGGCGGTTCGATTGATGGTCTCAAATTTATCTTCGAGTCCACAGCGACTGAGGCCGACGCGGCTGGCGCCGAAGGTGCAAGTATAAATCATGTCAGAGCCTGCGGCGACGTATTGCGCGGCAACCTTGCGGATGGCGACGGGATTGTCAAGTAACCAGCGTTCGGGCGCCTCGCCGACGGGCAAGCCAGCGGCTTGGAGCATCGTGCCGGTAGCGCCGTCAGCGAGAAGAGGTGTGGGTTGTGTCAGTGCGTCGAGAAAGGATCGGGTCATGGCGTAACAGTGCGCCGTTCACCGCATTGAGACAAGAAATTTTTACCCAACTCCTGCCTACGCAGGAACAGTGACAGGAAGGACCCCAAGGCAAGCAGCACGGCGCCGAGAGCGAAGGCGTAGGCGCTGGCCTGCGGGCCGTGGCGATCTTTGAGCCAGGCGACGCCTTGCGGGCCGACGATACCAGCGGCGGACCAAGCGGTCAGGATGCAGCCGTAGAGGACCGGCATAAGACGGGGGCCAAAGGTGTTCAGCACAAATGACGGCATGACGCCGAAGCCGCCGCCGTAACAGAGCAGAACGTAGCAGATCAGCACGCCGAACAGCCACGGGTTGCTGACTTTCATCAAGACGCCAAACGCGACGACTTGCGTGGCGAGCATGATGCGAAAAGTTGCAAGTTGGCCGAGCCGGTCGGAGAGAGCGCCCCAGCAGAGCCGGCCGAAACCGTTGAAGACGGAACTGACGGCGATCAGCGTCGCACCAAACACAGCCAGCGTGACGGGCGCCAACGATGGATCAACTTTTTTCCACAAATCCTGGAGCAGCGGCGACTGGAAACTGATGATGGCGACGCCGGCGACGATGTTGCAGAAAAAAACCAGCCACATCAGCAGGAATTGGCGCGACCAAATCGTGGCGATGCCGGTAAGGTCGGTGGGGCCTGTCGGGGTGTCAGGTGGATTACGAAGACCGGTAGCGACGATGAGACCGGTGAGACCGACAATCAGGCCGGCACCGGCGAAAACTTCCGGTAATTGAAATTTTGTGGCCAATGCCGGCGCGATGACTTTGCTCATCAGGAGCGCGCCGAAGCCGAAACCCATCACGACCATGCCGGTGACGAGACCTTTTTTGTCGGGGAACCACTTCGCAACTGTGGCGACGGGCGTGACGTAGCCGAGGCCTAAACCGATGCCGCCGATGCCGCCGTAGCCGAGCCACAACAGCGGCAGCGATTTCAAATGCAACGCCAGCGCGGCGAGGAGGTAGCCGGTGCCGTAGAGGAGGCTACCGGTGATGGCGAGTTTGCGCGGGCCGAATTTCGGCAACAGGACGCCGCCGACGGCGGCGGCGAGACCGAGGAAACCGATGGCGAAGCTGAATGTCCACGCAACTTGCGTGTTGCGCCAGCCGTAGCCGTCAACGAGCGGTTTCTGGAAATAGCTCCAGGCGTAAACCGAGCCGAGGCAGAGTTGGAGCAGCGTGCCCAGGCCGGCAATGAGCCAGCGATTCATTAGAACAGACCGACGATTTCGCCTTTGTCATTGATGTCGATGATTTCGGCGGAGGGGACTTTCGGGAGGCCGGGCATGGTCATGATGTCGCCGAGCAGCACGACGACAAACCCGGCGCCGGCACTGAGTTTCACGTCGCGGATCGGGACGTCGAAGTTTTTCGGGCGGCCACGCAACGACGGGTCGCTGGACAACGAGTATTGCGTCTTGGCCATACAGACCGGTAGGTGGCCGTACCCGCCTTCCTCGAGTTCCTTGAACTTGGCGCGGATTTTGGCGTCGGCCATGATGTTGTCGGCGCCGTAAATATTCTGCGCGATGGAGCGGACCTTGTTCCAGAGGCTCATCTCATCGGTGTAAAGGAACTGGAACGGCTGGGCGGCCGGTTTGCTGGTGATCTCGACGATGGCGTGCGCGAGTTCCTCGGCGCCGGCGCCACCCTTGGCCCAGTGCAGGCACTTGATGGCCTTCACACCGAGCTTCTGGCAGTGGCGTTCGACCACGGCGAGTTCCTCGTCGGTGTCGGCGACAAAGTGGTTGATGGCGACAACGACCGGGAGATTGAACATCCGGATGTTTTCGAGATGTTTTTCCAGGTTAACGATGCCTTTCTCGACGGCAACCGGGTTCGGCGTTTTGAGGTCGGCTTTTTCCACGCCGCCGTGCATCTTGAGGGCGCGGATGGTGGCGACGATGACGACCGCGTTGGGCTGGAGGCCGGCATGGCGGCATTTGATGTCGAGGAATTTTTCCGCACCGAGATCGGCGCCGAAGCCGGCTTCCGTGACGGTGTAATCGGCGAGACGCATGCCGAGCTTGGTGGCGAGGACGCTGTTGCAGCCGTGCGCAATGTTGGCGAACGGGCCGCCGTGGACAAACGCCGGGTTGTTTTCGAGCGTCTGGACGAGGTTCGGCTTAAGCGCGTCCTTGAGCAGGACAGTCATCGCACCGTGCGCCTTGAGGTCGGCGGCCGTGATCGGTTTCTTGTCGCGGGTATAGGCGACAACGATCCGGCCGAGGCGTTCCCGTAGTTCCTTGAGCGACTCGGAAAGACAGAAGATGGCCATGACTTCGGAGGCGACGGTGATGTCGAAGCCGGACTCGCGCGGGATACCGTTGGCGTGGCCGCCGAGACCGAGGACGATGTCGCGCAGGGCGCGGTCGTTCATGTCAACGACGCGACGCCAGACGATCCGGTTGATGTCAATGTCAAGGCGGTTGCCTTGGGTGAGATGGTTGTCGAGCATCGCGGAGAGAAGGTTGTGCGCGGTGCCGATGGCGTGGAAGTCGCCGGTGAAATGGAGATTGATGTCTTCCATCGGCACGACCTGCGAGTAGCCGCCGCCGGCAGCGCCGCCCTTGATGCCGAAGCACGGGCCGAGGGAGGGCTCGCGCAGGCAGATGACGGCGCGTTTGCCGATGCGGTTGAGCGCGTCGCCGAGGCCGACGGTGGTGGTCGTCTTGCCTTCGCCGGCGGGCGTGGGGCTGATGGCGGTAACGAGGATGAGCTTGCCCTTGGGGACGTTGTCGAGCGAGTGGAAATAATCGAGCGAGATCTTTGCTTTGTATTTGCCATATTGCTCAATGTGATCAACGGGAATGTTGAGTTTCGCAGCGATTTTTTCGACCGGCTGCATCTTCGACTGGCGGGAGATTTCGATGTCGGACAGGAACGTTTGGGTGCTCATGGGAATTTTCCTTTTAGGCGTAGTATTCCTGGACGCGCATGATGACGTCGAAGCCTTCGAGCTTCAGACAGTGAGCGAGGCACTGCATCGCGGCGTGGTCGGGCGCGAGGATTTCGTATTTGCGTTTCACCGATCCGATGACGTGGTCCATGCCGAGCGGCATCGCCATCGTCAGGAACGCGCTCTCCAGCGGGCCTTTTGTCGGCGAACCGTCGGCGCGTTTCGGCGGCAACATCACGGTGAAATTGCTGAGACCAACCGACATGTGGACGCCCTTGAATTGCGGGTCGTCGTGGATCATGCGGATGGATTTTATCAACCGCTGGAACTGGTCGTCGGAGTCGGCGCCGATGGGCGAGATGCCTGCGTCAATGATGCAGTCACCGACGGCGATGCCGTGCCGCTTCGCCTCGGCGATCATCTGCTTCGCGGTGTCATAGGTCTGCTCGGCGGTGTGGTTGGGCTTGCCGGTGCCGTTCTCGTTGCGCTCGGTCACGAGTAGGATCGGTTTGAACGGCACGATCTTCTTCAACTCGAACATCTGCACCCGCAACGGCGAAATCGAGTTCAGCGCCGGAATCTTTCCGCCGGCGCGGGAGAGATCGTAGGCCTTGAGCGCGGCCTCGGCCATCACTGGGTCGGGAGTGTCAATCGAGAGCGGCTTGGCAGTCACGCTCTGGACCTGGCGCACCATCTCCGCAAGGAACTCCGGCGTTCGACTGCCAACGTTGACGTCGATGTAGCCGGCGCCGCCTTCGTCCTGCGACTTCGCCAGCTCCTTCAGCCCGGCAATGTCGTTGGCTTCGTAGAGTTTCTTGGTGGACGGGACAGAATCATTGATGGATTCGCCGATGATGGTGAGACCTTGGATGGGCATGACTATTTCTCCTTCTTGGCGTTGTGGTCACGGCCGAGGAACGAGTTGGCCCAGCCGGAACTGTTCTTAAGCCCGGCGTTGTAAAAGACCGCCTGGCCTTGGAGCATGTCTTTGGTTTCTTTGTAGTGCTTCAGGCGCTCGTAGGCGCGCGCCCAGATGCAGTCCTTGTCCTTCAATTCGCACCGCCCGTCGAACGAGCCGCCGCACGGACCGTTGCGCTGGTTCTTCGAGCACGACCCCTGCGGGCAAAGGTTCGCGATGTCGGGCAGGCTGCAATCGCCGCAGTCGCAGCAGTCGAACATGACCAGTTTCGACACCTTCTCAACGCCGTGCGCGGTGCGGGAAAGGAAACCGGTGTTCTTGTCCCACCCGGTGTAGATGCGCTTCATGAAGTTAAAGCCGCTGGTGCCGGGAGTGAAGAACGCGCTGTGGACACAACGCGAGAGGCGATAGTTGAAGTTGACTTCCTTGCTGTCGCCGGGGTGTTCAAGTGAGCGGACGTACTCACGGTTCAACGCGCCGTCCGTCTCGAACAAGTAGAATTCGCCGTCGCGGCAGAACTGGATTTCCTTCGCGAACTCCTTCCAGTCGTTCGCGCCGAATTTCTCTGCCATATCGATGATCTCGAAGAAGCTTTCCGCCTTCGCCATGCCGCCGATGTAGCCACCCGCGAAACCGAGTCCCTTGAAGACAGCAAGCTGTTTCGCGGCCAGCTCGAAGAAGAACGCGCGCCCCTTGTCGGGCCCCGCGGCGTATTTCTCCGCGAGCGCCAGCAGCTTGTCGCTGACAACGCAGCCCGGCACGTCATTGCGGTAGAACATGCCGGCGACGGTCTTGTTGAGCAGATAAACGTTGCCGATGAGCGGAAGGCTGATGCCGTGCGACTGGAGAAACAGTTTCACCTCGTGGAACTTCCGCATGTCGTAGCCGAGCTGGGTGTAGATGAACTCGGCGCCGTTGCTGATCTTGCGGAGCAGCTTGAAATACTGCGGCATTAACTCGCGCTCGTACCGTTTGAACGGCGACACCGCGCCCGCGATGTAGAAACTCGTCTTCGGCAGCGTCGTGATCTCGCCCTTGCGTCCCGGCACTGGCAGACCGTCGTTCATCGCCTTCAACATCGCGATTAGGCTGACCGAATCGAGGTCGAACGAACCGCTTGCCAGCCCGTGGAACCCTGCCTTCGGATGATCGCCGGTCATGGCGAGGACGTTGTTGAGGCCCTCGGACGCGAGCCGCCACGCGGTGGATTCGAGCGCGTTGCGGTTGCGGTCCTTGCAAGTCAGGTGAACGACAATCTGGGCGCGACGTTTGGCAAGCAACTGTCCCAGCCACTCCGGCGTGAGCATTACGTTGCCGCCCGGGTTGTCGGTGATCGAGACCCAACTGATCCGCGGGTCATCCGTCAACGCGTTGCCGAGATCGACAATCTTGCTGGACTGGTCTGCCGGCACGAAACCGCGTGTCGTCACAACTTCTGCGCCGTAGCAGAACCGGCCGCTGGTGAGGACGTCGCGTAATGTCGGGGTTGTCGTCATGTTCCGGTTTTGTTCCGGCGGTAAAGACACGCCGGGCCGGTGAGCTTTGTAAAAGGTTCTACCTTGTTTTCTTCCGTTGTGCCGGCTCAGGCGGCCATGAGCTGACGGGCGACGTCCACCGCGCTGGCGGCGTCGGGCGCGTAGCCGTCGGCGCCGATTTCCTTCGCGAACTCTTGTGTGATGGGCGCGCCGCCGATGATGACCTTGACGGGGCTGAGGCCGGTTTTCTTGAGCGCCTCGATGGTGGTCTTCATCGCCGGCATTGTCGTGGTCAACAGCGCGGACAGGCCGACGACCTGCGCGTTGTGTTCCTTGACGGCGGCGGCGAATTTGTCGGGCGAAACGTTCGTGCCGAGGTCAACGACGCCGAAGTTGGCGCCTTTCCACATCATGGCGACGAGATTCTTGCCGATATCGTGAAGGTCTCCCTGTACGGTGCCGATGACGGCGGTGAACTTCGGCTTGATGCCGGCCTGCACCAGCAACGGTTCGAGGAGTGCCATCGCTTCCTTCATGGCGCGGGCAGCGATGAGCATCTCAGGAACAAAGATCTGGTTGTTCTTGAACTTCTCGCCAACCTCGGCCATGCCGGGGACAAGACCTTTCTCGACAATGTCCAGCGGTTTCATACCCGCTGCCAGCAACGTCTTCGTAATCTCGACGGAATCCTTGCGGTTTCCTTTCACGACTGCTTGGCTCAAAGTTTTCAGGTCACTCATGCGTTATCTCCTCTTGAAAGTGGCGTCACAATAGCGGTTGCCTCGCTTCTTGACAATACCCAAGATTGGCCGATACTTGCCTGCCATTGACCGCTGATGAACCTCAACCCGATGGACAACCTGCTCGTCGGCAGCGCCGGAATCGCCGCCTATCCTCCGGGCGCAACCTTCGGCCCCAGACTCCTTTACGATTTCCAATTCCTCTGGATTATCGAGGGCAATATCGCTGCCAATTTCGATCAGAAGAAGATTTCCGCTTTGCCTGACACTATCCTGCTCGGTCGGCCCGGGATGACGGACCGCTACGACTGGGACCGCGAACGGCGGACCATTCTAGCCTACCTGCATTTCAGCTTCGACTACTCTGCGCCGGAATGGCCGCCGTTGAAGGAATGGCCTTTGGTCCGGCGGATAACCTCCAATGACATCCTCCGCCCGCTCTTCCGCTACGCCGTCGGTCTGGCCCAATCGTCGATTCCAGACCGGGATCAACTCCTTGAATCCACCGTCACGCTGATGCTCCACAGTTTCCTCTCCGGCCAGACCGCCGTCGCGCCGGAGCCATTCGGCAAACTGCCCGGCGCTGTCGAGAAAGCGCTGGCGGCAATACGGCGGGCGCTCGCGCAAGACCCGCCGTTGCCGATCACGCTCGAAGAACTGGCCCGAACCGCGCACGTCACGGCCGAACATCTTTGCCGGCTGTTTCGGCGCCATCTGAACCTCGGCCCGCTCGAATGCGCCGGGCTGGCCCGGCTGGAGCGCGCGGCTTCATTGCTGGTCCGCTCGAACCTTGCAGTGAAGGAGGTCGCCGACGCCACCGGGTTCGTCTCGCAGTACCATTTCTCCAACAAGTTCAAGCGCATCTACGGCGTCTCGCCGCGTGACTACCGCCGCTCGATGCGAGCCGGTTTCATGATTCTCGGCAACCCGATCATCCAACGCCTCCAACTCCATGTTCCGGAAACCCAACCTTGATTTCGCCCTCTCGCCGGATAGAGTAGCGGCCACCTTATGAGCGAGAAAGTCGCCGTCATCACCTGCGCTGTCTTGGAAATCGAGCTGGCCCATTTCGCCCGCGAGTTTCCGAACGTCGTCCATACCGAGGTCCTCGAACAGGGCCTGCACAACGAGCCCGACAAACTCCGCCGCGAACTCCAAGCCGCCATCGATCGCGTCGAGGCCAACACGGTCGCCGACGTCATCGTGCTCGGGTACGGACTTTGCAGCCGCGGCACTGAAGGCGTGCGCACGCGGCGTTGCCGTCTGGTGATCGCGCGCGCGCACGACTGCATCACGCACCTACTCGGCAGTAAGGAACACTATGCCGCCTACGTCGCCGAGCATCCCGGTACCTACTGGTACAGCCCCGGCTGGAACAGACACCACACGCCACCGGGCCGCGAGCGCTACGAGAATTTCCACCGGCTCTACACCGAGAAGTTCGGCGCCGAGAACGCCGAGTACCTCATGGAGACCGAACAAGGCTGGATGAAGAGCTACACCCGCGCCGCATTCGTCCACCTCGGCGCGGGCGACATCACCGGCGAATGGAAACGCACGCAGGAATGCGCCGCGTGGCTCGGCTGGCAATGCGATTTCCAGTGCGGCGACCCGGCGTTGCTGTGCGCGCTGCTTAACGGGCCGTGGGACAACGACCGCTTTCTCGTCTTGAATCCCGGCGAAACTTTCCGCATGACAGCGGACGAACGTGTCATTGAAAAAACAAATCCAACTTGAAATCGAGTCGCCGAAAGGCACGGCGACCATCGCGACCGCCTCGCACCAGCGGCTCAGCGACGTGCTACGGCGCGAACATCTGCCGTTGAATATCCGTTGCGGCCAGCGCGGCCTGTGCGACGGCTGCACACTCGACCTCGTACGCGGCACGATCGCCAACATCCACACCGGTGCGGTCGTCAACGCACCGGCATCGGTGCAGGCGTGCCAGCACCGTCTCGACAGCGACGCGGCGATCCGGATTCCCGCGCGTTCGTTGCTGGCACACAAGCCGCAGATCGTCAGCGAATTCCGCGTCAATATCCCGCGCGCCTACGACCCGCTCGCCAAGACCGGTATCGGCGCGGCAGTGGACGTCGGGACGACGACGGTGGCGGTGGTGCTCGTGGATTTGCGCGACGGCAAGGTTGTCGGGCGCGCCGCCGATTTCAACAAGCAGTTGAATTTTGGCGACGATGTGGCGACGCGGATCGGTTTGTGCGCCGGGGACAAGACAATGGTAGCGCGGCTCCAGGAAGCCGTCGTGCAGGAGACCATTTTGCCGCTGCTCGGAAACACGTCGCCTGTTTGTCTCAGCGTGGCCGGCAACACGACGATGCTGCACCTGTTCGCCGGCGTGGACCCGACGCCGATGGGGACGTATCCGTTCCGCCCGGCGTTTCTGGAACATCGCACGGTGAAGTTGTCGGCGTTCGGCGACGCGGAGGTTCATCTGTTGCCAAGCGCGGCGGCGTACATCGGCTCGGACATTACCGCCGGTATTTTAGCGAGTGGCCTGGCATACGATGACGGGCCGAGCCTGTTGGTGGACGTCGGCACGAACGGCGAAATCGTCTTGAAGTCGGGCGGTCGTCTTTTCGGTTGCGCAACGGCGGCCGGCCCGGCGTTCGAGGGCGCGGGGTTGACGAACGGCGTGCGCGCGGCGGAAGGCGCTATCCAGAAAATACGGCTCGGTGCGGAGACGCACGTTGATGTGATCGGCAAGACGAAGCCGATCGGCATCTGCGGTTCAGCGTACGTGGATTTCCTGGCGGAAGGCCGACGGACTGGCCTATTGAACGAGCACGGCCGGTTTCGGGAGCGCAGTGAGTTTCCGGTTGCGGCGGGTATCGTGATCACGGAGACCGATGTGGCGCATCTGTTGCAGTCGAAGGCGGCGATTGCGGCGGGGATTGTGACGTTGCTGGAACGTGCCGGGCTGACCGCGTCGGCCATCAAGCGCGTGTATATGGCGGGCGGGTTCGGTTTGCACATCAATGTCGCCAACGCCATCGGGTGCGGGCTGCTACCGGGATTCGCGACGGAGCAGGTGCAGGTGGTCGGGAACACGTCGCTGGCGGGCGCGTTTGTGAGCTTGCTGGATCGCGGTGCGCTGGAGGAGATCGCGCGAGTGTGCCGGCAGATCGAGGTGGTGGAGTTGAATCTGGATCCGGGATTTGAGTCGCGCTACATCGATCATCTCAGCTTATGACGGCGCGCTACGAGTTCTTCGAGCACACGGCGGACATCGGTGTACGTGTGTTTGGAGCGACGCTGGAGGAACTGTTCCGCAACGCGGCGGCGGCGTTGTTCGAGGTGATGGGAGAATGGAAGAAGTCAGGAGTCGGGAGTCAGAAATCGATCGTGATCGAGGCGGGGTCGGCGGAGGATTTGTTGCACGACTGGCTGACGGAGTTGTTGTTCGAGTTTTCGGCGCACGGGGTCGTGTACGATGAATTTGGAATCTCAAATCTCAATTCTCAAATCATCGAAGCCTCGTTGCGGGGTGGGGCGGTGGATTGGAAACAGTCGGAGCCGCGGGCGGAGGTGAAGGCGGTGACGTATCACCAGCTTCAGGTGGAGCAGCGCGACGACGGTTCGTGGTTGGCGACGGTGATCTTCGACGTTTAGTAAACGTCTTCGATCTCGTCCTTGTCCTTCTTCTCGGAGGAGGGAGCTTCGCCACCCTTGGCTTCGCCGGCTTTGGCTTCTTCTTCTTCCTTGTGGGCATAGTAGTAGCCGCGGGAATAGTAGCTGTAGTAGTAGGGGTAGTAGTGGTAGTAGCCGACACGGCCAGGTTCGAGGTTGTTGAGGATGAAGCCGAAAATCTTGGCACCACGACTGATGGCGGTCATTTTGGCGACACGGACGTACCGTCGGGAGGTGCGGCCGGCCCAGATGATGAAAAGGGAGCCATCACAGGCGGCACCGAGAATGGCGCTGTCGGCGATGCCCATGACGGGCGGGCTGTCCACGATGACGCGGTCATAGTGTTGGCGCGCCCAGTCCAGCGTTTCTTTCAGACGCCAGCCGAGCAGCAATTCGGCAGGATTGGACGGATAGGCGCCGGAAGGGATAACATCGAGTTTTGGAATGTCGGTGTGGCGGACGACTTCCTCGGGGGTGACCTCACCAAGCAGCACGTCGGAGAGTCCTTTCTCGCGGTCGAGTCCAAAGTACTTATGGATTTCGCCACGACGCAAGTCGCCGTCGAGCAACAGGACGCGCTCTTCAATCTTGGAAAAACCGATGGCGAGGTTAACGCAGGTGGTGGTCTTACCTTCACGTGGAACGGCGCTGGTCATCAGTATGGTGCGGAGTTTCTCGCGAGGAATGGAGAAGATGATGGCAGATCGGACAACGCGGTAGGCTTCGGCGACGCCGCCTTGTTGTTTGACGCGATCAAGGCGGTGGGCGGTGAGATCGTCGTGGTTCCACTGGGCGGCAGGCACCATTCCGAGAAATGGCAGTTGAAGGTCGCGTTCAACGTCCTCGGCAATTTTGATGGAGTCGTCTACGTACTCGACGAAGAAAGCGAGCGCCAGCCCGAGGCCGAGGCCGAAAAAGGCGGCGAGCATAAGTCCTTTCATCTTCTTCGGGTAAATAGGGTCGGATTCGACGGCGGCGGACTCGATCACAGAGATAGTGCGGTAGCGGAAACCTTGGCGAACATCGATGGCGGTAAGGGTGGTGAGGAGGGCACGCTGTTGAGAACGGAGGCGGTCGAGATCGTCGTTTAAGGCGTTGCCTCCCAGGAGTTCGCGGCTTTTCTGCTGGATCTCATTATCGGCTTCGCGGAGCATCTTTTCAGCGGAATCCATCTGGCGCTGGAGGAAAGCGACTTCGGCGTTCTGAATGTCGCGGGCGAGACGCATCTGGTACTGAATGTTGTTCCTAACTTCGTTAAGTTCGATCTGCACCGACTGGACGGCGGGATACTTCGACTTATAGACAGTCAACAACTCAGCCAAACGTCCTTCCAATCTCACGCGGCGGCGTTCCAAGTCCATCAAGGTTTGCACAATGGCCGTCGGCATAGCGGGGACCGCTTGGAATACGCGTTGGTCTGCTGCGGGTAATTCATTCGGACGCGCGGTGGCAGCGGGCACAACTGCGACGGCCACTTCGCCGGTGCGGGCGGTGTCCATGCCCGTGCCTGCGAGCTGTTCTGGTGTGGGATTTCTCTGTAGCTGTTCAGATTGTTGCGCGGCTGGTTGGCTCATGAGGGCGATGAAGGTGCCGGTGTTCGACTGTTCGAGGGCGGTTTGTCTGGCCTTAGCAGCGTCGAGCGCATTGCGCAACTGCACGTAGCTGGTGAGGTGCTGTGTGTAGAGTTGTCTCCAAGTAGCACTGGTGTCCTGGAGCACGGGAAGATTGTGTTCCTTGGCATAGGCGAGGTATCGCTCCTGGGCGGCCTTGATTTCCTGCCCAAGACGGTTGGCCTCGCGCGTTAGCGACAATAGCGCAGACTCAGCACCTCGGGCTCGTTCCTCGTCGCGGAATAACAGGTACTCTTGGGCTAGTGTGTTGGCGAAATCGCGAGCAAATTCCCTCGATGGGCCGTCCACAGTGATGACGATGATGTCGGAACCGCCGATGAGCGAAACCTTCAAGTTGGCAAGGTTCTCACGGATTTCATCAGGCGACTTCTTCATCCGCTGTTGAACGCGCCGCAGCATCGTCTGGCTCTGCATGAGGTTGAGTTGTGTGGCGTAAAACGTACGCATGTCCTCCACCACAGCTTCAGAAGTAGGCAATACACCCGTCGTGGTCACCAGCATGCGTAGGTTGGCGCGGTAGATCGGCTGGCGCGTGAATAGAAAAGCTGTCGCACCCGCCATGCTCAACAGAAAACAGACCAGAATTAGCCATTTGCGCTTCAGTAAGACGGACAGATACTCCTTGATGTCCACTGACTCCGGACGCGCTTCAACTGGAGCTTGATTCAACATCCTTCAATACCTCTAGAAATTGATCCACTTCTCCGGCACGATGATCCAGTCCCCGTTCTGGATCGGGAGGTCCTTCTCAAACTCGCCGCGTTTCATGATGCGATCCACATTCACGAAGGTCTCGAACTTCTTGCCGTTTGTGTCGTAGCGCAGCACGCGCACCTTGGCCCCATTGCCGAATGTCGCAATACCGCCAGCGGCAATGATCACCTTGGTCAGCGTGAACACCTCGTCGCGAGGCAGCATCAACGGCCCCGGCCGGCCGACGTGACCGAGCACATACACCACGCCACCACCGCCACCAATGCCGGTGGTGCTGGGTTGCCCCGGAGCACCTGTCGCAGCGTCTAACGTCACTGTCACCGTGGCCTTCTGAAAGTAATCCCGTTCCAAGGGAAGTTTGATCATTTTGATCAGATCATCGGTCGTCAACCCCACCACCTTCACGCGTCCGACTCCGACCATCTCCACCATACCAGTAGGTGGCACTATGTACTGGCGGTTCAAATTCGTATCCTCGGCCACCATCACCGTTAATACCATCCCCGGCGCAATCAACCGCGGTGCGGATGCGTCCGCGCCGGGCGCGTTGGTCACAGCTGGTTCCGCCGCGGCGGGAGCGGAAAACTTCCGTATAAACTCTGCGTTGGAGAGGACCTTCGACTCCGGTGACGACGATTTGCAGCCACACACAGGCAGGATTAAACACAATAACAAGGACCATCTGGTTCTCATAACCGTTGCATCATACGCATCATGCCCACCTCGGTCAAGCGACCGTAATGTAGTTTTAGCGTCGCCAAATGACAGATGGTTTGTCATTCTAGCGGCGCATGACCAAGGACACCAAGCCCAGACCGCCACGGGCTAAACGCCTGCTGTTGACGCGCGCATGGCTCCTGATGCGAATGCAATGGCGCGGAGCTGCGGCGGGTTTCGCACTGTCGCTGTTGGCGGTCGGAGCCAGCCTCTACCAGCCGTGGCCGATCCAGATCGTCGTGGACACCATCCTCACCGACAAGGCGCCGCCACCTCACTGGCTGACGCCGTACATGTCCGACAAGAGCGTCGCGTTGCTGGTTATCTGTGGTGTGTTGCTAGCCGTGTATTTCCTCCGATACGCCTTAAACGCTTGGGGCACCATGTATTTCGTCCGCGCCGGGTTGGAGATGACGCACGACCTGCGCTGCCGGCTGTACGAACACATGCAGAAACTTTCCCTCCTGTTCCACGAACGCCACGCCGTCGGCGACTCCATTTACCGCGTCACTTGGGACACTTACTCCATCCAGACCTTGTTCAACAGCGGCGTCGTCCCGATGATCAACGCCCTCGCCACGCTGATCGGCATGCTCATCATCATGTGGCGGTTCGACCCGTTGCTGACGCTGCTCGCCCTCGCCGTCGTGCCCGCGCTGTGGATCGTGATCAAGTACTACGGCGAACGCATCGGCCAGACGTCCGTCGAGTTTCACGACAGCGAAAGCAAACTCAGCACCCTGATCCAGGAAACCCTCACCGCCATCCGGACCGTCCAGGCTTTCGTCCGCGAAGAAGACGAACGCCGGCGGTTCGAGGACGACACCGGCCGTTCCGTCGAGGCCAACCTCCGCCTGATGCGCGAACAAATCATGGTCGGGTTCATCGCCGGCCTCATCACCGCCGCCGGGACCGTCGCCATCATCTGGGTCGGCGGCGAACGCGCGCTCAACGGGCATCTCAGCGTCGGCGAACTGATCGTCTTCATCACCTACGTCGGCATGCTCTACACGCCGATGGCCACGCTCAGCGGGCTGGCCACCGCCGTCCAGGGCGCGCTTGCGCCGTTCCGTC
>Ga0114951_10002072_pt1 | contig 23417 bp, 26 predicted proteins | sample AM7aDNAmetaG_FD_88677 | JGI IMG/M metagenome (GOLD analysis project Ga0114951, IMG submission 88677) | Freshwater microbial communities from Finland to study Microbial Dark Matter (Phase II) - AM7a DNA metaG | ecosystem: Environmental > Aquatic > Freshwater > Lake | place: Finland: Lake Alinen... | reverse complement strand
CCCATGAACGATACCCCCTTATTAAAACCCTTCCCCCGCGTCGCCATCCTCGGCGTCGGTCTCCTCGGCGCCTCCCTCGGCCTCGCACTCAAAAAACGCCAACTCGCCACACGCGTCCTCGGCGTCGGCCGCGCCAACTCCCCCTCCCTCCAAACCGCCCTCGACCGCCACGCCATCGACGAATCCTTCACCGACCCCGTCGCCGCTTGCCAATCCCTCGCCGCCGGCGACCTCATCGTCCTCGCCACCCCCGTCCGCCAATTCCCCGACATGCTCCAGCGCATCGCCCCCCCCCTTCCCCCCGGTGTCCTCCTCACCGACGTCGGCTCCACCAAATCTCAGGTCCTCCAATGGGCCCACGACCTCCTCCCCAACACCGTCCACTTCGTCGGCTCACACCCCATGGCCGGCAGCGAACAAAAAGGCCCCGCCGCCGCCCGCGACGACCTCTACGAAAACGCAGTCTGCCTCGTCTGCAAAACCCATTCAGAATCCAGCATTCAGAATTCAGAATTATCCCCCACCGCTCGCATCACCGCCCTCTGGACCGCCCTCGGCATGCGCGTCATCCCCACCGACGCCGCCACCCACGACCGCTGGGTCGCCACCATCTCCCATCTCCCCCACGCCCTCGCCGCCGCACTCGTCAACACCGCCGCCGCCGACCCCGCCTCCCTCCAATCCATCGCCGGCGGTTTCCTCGACACTACCCGCATCGCCGCCGGCGACACCACCATGTGGACCGACATCTTCCTCACCAACCGCCCCGCCGTCCTCGCCGCCATCGACCAGTTCGCCCAACAACTCCAAACCTTCCGCACCGCCATCGCCAACAACGACGAACCCGCCATCCGAAAATCCCTCGACTCCGCCCGCACCACCCGCCAATCCCTCGCCGACCCGCGCAACAAGAGGAACTCCGAATGACGACGTCACACGATCTTTCAATTGCATTCCTGCTCATCGTCGGCGGCCTGATTTCGGCCATGATGTGCGGCATCGGCCAGATCCTCTTCTTACTGCTCCGTCGAAAGAAAACTTCGCAAGGCTTTCCGGTCGATCCCCGCGCCAAGGGGAACACCGAATGACCGAAAATATGACTCCTCTATTACTGGTCCTCGCCGCCGCCTTTGCGCTGATGGCCCTCATTACCGTGGGCCTCCTGTTCTTCGTGCGATTCTTGCCGCTCTACCGGAAAACGTCGCCGAACGGTTTTCCGGTCGATCTCCGCGACAAAAGGAACTCCGAATGATGGTTCAAGTAGTGCCAGTGCGGCTCATCATCGTCCTGTTCTCCTGCGGCTTCCTGCTGGCCGTCATCGTCGGAATCGGTGCACTCCTCTTCTTCCTCCTCCGTCCCAAAAACCCCTCCCAAGGCTTCCCCCTCGATCCCCGCGACAAAGGGAGTTCCAACTGATGGGCTTTCTCTTCCTCCTTCTCCTACTCGCCACCGGCTTCTTCCTGGCCGTCCTCCTCGGTGTCGGCCTACTCCTCTTCTTCCAACTCCACCGAAAAAAAGCCCCCCAAGGCTTCCCCATCGATCTCCACAACCAAGGGAGAACCAAATGATGGGCATTCTCGTCGTCCTACTCGCCGCCAGCCTCTTGCTCGCGGTCCTCGTCGGCATCAGCGTGCTCCTCTACGTCCTGCTCCACCGCAAGCAAGATCCACAAGGCTTCCCCATCGATCTCCACACCAAGAGGAACACCCAATGATCACAACTTCGCCGTCGCATGGCCATGAACACCACCAAGTCACCAAGACACCAAGACACTTATTGTTTTTATCTGAAAAGCTTGGTGTCTTGGTGCCTTGGTGGTTGAACTCCGTCCTCGTTTCCGGAATGACCCCCGCAATACGCGCGGTGCACTGATGGCCGGCGCCCTCTACATCTGGATCATGCTCGGCTTCTTCACCTGCGCCGCCGCCCTCATCCTCCTCATCACCGCCCTGCTCTACCTCGGCCATTGGTACCAGAAAAAAACCACCGGCGCCACCCACGGCTTCCTCGAAAAACCCCCCGACCCCCCAAAATCTCCTGCCACACCTCGTCAGAAAACTCCAGCGGTTCTTTCCATAGGCATCGAAGCGCACCTTGAAGAAGATTCGATTCGAAAAGTTCTTACAGAGTTATTTTCGAAACAACGCGTTCGCTCGCACAACGAGCTACTCGAGGAAACAGGTTCGCTGCCTTGGGAAGAAATCGCGGATATTGAGTTTTCCTTGAGCCATCCTCCGAAGGGCGAATTACAGACGGTTCTCGATTTGACAATGTATCGGCACACGGATTAAGATCTGCATCATCTCAACGTAATGATTGCAGGCAATCTGGCGCGCTTGCTCAACTGCCGTGCGTATTGTGATGGCAGCGGGTATGTCAAAGATCTCACGCCATACAGTGGCTTGATGTTTGCACCGGATGGCACGTGTTGGCTTGCGGATGACTCGAACACCGATTTCGCCGACGGTACTGGCGGCTCCATCCGGCTGGTGAAACAGCTCGAAATCGAAATTCCGCCTATGCCCCCCACAGATGAAACACCCGGGAAATGAGTATGCGAAGTTATAATGACTCGATCTAAGACAAGAGACGAGAGATGCCGACCCTGAAATCGAAAACCTCCCGCAAACTCCCCACCACCATGGCCGCACTCGTGGCCCTCTTCCCGCCGCGCGCCATCCACGACAACGTCAGCTACGACAACACCCAGGAAATCATCGACCACCTGCTGTCCGTACCGCACCGCACCCGCGATCAGGATCTCTACCTCGACACGCTCACCGTATTGCTCGAAGCCTATGAAGATGAGCACGAAGCCCTCGATCCCGCCGAAGTCTCACCCCTCGAAGCGCTGCGCACGCTCGTCAGCGAACACGCCATGACCCCCACCCACCTCGGCGAAATCCTCGGCGACCGCTCGCTGGGCACACGCATCCTCAAGGGCCAACGCGAACTCTCCAAAGCCCACATCCGCGCCCTCGCTGCCCACTTCCACGTCAGCCCGGCGCTCTTCCTGTAAGGCCCCGCCCATGCATATCCCCGACGGATTCCTCGACCCCAAAACCGCCCTCGCCACCGGCATCCTCGCCGCCGCCGGCCTCGCCGTCGCACTCCGCCAAACTCACAAAAATCTCCCCCGCAAACAAATCCCCCTCCTCGGCCTCTCCGCCGCCTTCGTCTTCACCGCCCAAATGCTCAACTTCCCCGTCGCCGGCGGCACCTCCGGCCACCTCATCGGCGCCGTCCTCACCGCCGCCCTCCTCGGCCCCAGTGCCGCCGTCATCGTCATCTCCTGCGTCCTCATCGTCCAATGCTTTATGTTCGCCGACGGCGGCATCACCACCCTCGGCGCCAACATCTTCAACATGGCCCTCGTCGGCGGCGTCGGCGGCTGGACCCTCTACCACCTCCTCACCCGCATCTTCCCCGGCCTCTTCGGCCGCATCCTCGGCGCCACCTTCGCCGCCTGGGCCTCCACCGTCCTGGCCTCCATCGCCTGCGCCGGCCAACTCGCCGCCTCTGGCACCGTCACCTGGTCCCTCGCCTTCCCCACGATAGCCGGCATCCACGCTCTCATCGGCATCGGCGAAGGACTCATCACCGCACTCGTCCTCGCCGCCATCGCCCGCACCCGCCCCGACCTCCTCGGCCTCCCACCCGAAACGTGCCCAACAACTCCATCACGGGTGCCATGCCTTACGGGGCAGGGGCCCGAGGGGGGGCGTCAGGCATGCGTTGACCAGCCCTCTGCCGAAAAATCTTCCACACCTCCCTCTACCTCCACCCCCGCCCCTCAACCCTACGCCTCCCTCCTCGCCTACGGCCTCCTCATCACCCTCGGCCTGGCCCTCTTCATCTCCCCCCTCGCCTCCACCTGGCCCGACGGCCTCGACCGCGCCGCCCAATCCCTCGGCTTCCATCACCTCGCATCCACCACCCGCCCCCTTCCCGCCCCCGCCCCCGACTACAAAATCCCCGGCCTCCCCTCCGGCCCCCTCGCCACCTCTCTGACCGCCGCCCTCGGCTCCCTCCTCGTCTTCACCCTCTCCTACCTCCTCGCCCACTCCCTCACCCGCCAAACCAAATCGAACCCCAAGCATTAACGAGCCCGAAGCGTCAGCGCCGGGCCGCCCCCAACCTCATCGCCCCTCCTCTGTGATAATTGAAAATTGACAATTGAAAATTGCGTCATTGGTCATTGGTCATTGCGTCATTGGTCATTCGCCCCCGCCCCTACGCCACCGTCAGCGTCAGCCCCAGCGCCTTCGAAACAGCAAACAACGTCGAAAGCCGCGGATTCCCCCGCCGCGACAATGCCCGGTACAAACTCTCCCGCTCGATCCCCGCCGCCTTCGCCACCCGCGCCATCCCCCCGCGCGCCTCGGCAATGCGCCGCATCGCCACCAGCAACACCTGCGGCTCCGCCGCATCCTCCATCGCAGCCCGCAGATATTCCACTGCAAAATCCGGATCCTCCCTGAGTTTCTTCTTCATAATCGCATCATGCGAAACACTCGCTTTGCTTTTCATAGTCACAGGCTCCGTCGTTTGTAATCCCTCAGATACTCCATCGCCCGCGCGATATCGGCGGATTGGCGATGTTTGTCTCCCCCACATAACAACAATATGCACACGCGCCCAATGACGGCGTAATACACCCGATAACCGGGACCAAGATCGATCCGCAGTTCCCACACACCTTCACCCACCGGTTTGCAGTCCCCGAAATTCCCGGCCGACAATCGTTCCAGCCGCGCCGCAATTCGCGCCGCCGCTCGCACATCCTTCAGCGCTGCCAGCCACGACTCCAATACAATCTTGCCCTGCGCGGTGCGATACTGACGAAGCTCAAACATTACTTGATTGTATCTTATAAGTTACTAACGGGCAACGCAAAAATCTCCCATTCTCCTACCCCGACGCCCCCAATCTCATCCCCCACCCCTCTGTGATAATCGAAAATTGCGTCATTGGACATTGCGTCATTCGCCCCCGACACTCCCACACCCCCAAACTCCAACACATCTCTTCGTGGTCTTCGCCCCTTCGTGTCTTCGTGTTTACGCCGTCCTCCCAATTCTGAATTCCGAATTCTGAACTCTGAATTCGCCTACAATCTCCCCATGAGACTCTGGACCCTCCACCCCCGCTACCTCGACGCCCGCGGACTCGTCGCCGCCTGGCGCGAAGCACTCCTGGCCCAGAAAGTCCTCGCCGGAAAAACCCGCGGCTACCGCCACCACCCGCAACTCCTCCGTTTTCGCGCCCAGCAAAAACCCCTCCCCGCCATCGCCGCCTTCCTCACCGCCCTTGCCCGCGAAGCCACCCGCCGCGGCTACCACTTCGACGCCTCCAAAATCTCCCGCCCGCGCACCCGCCGCCAAATCCCCGAAACCCGCGGCCAACTCCAATACGAATGGCAACACCTCCTGACCAAACTCCGCACCCGCGACCCCCGCCTCTACCGCCAACTCCGCGCACTGCCCCAGCCGGATCCCCACCCCCTCTTCCGCCTCACCCCCGGCCCCGTCCAACCCTGGGAACGCCCCACACCACCGAAACGCAGAACGAACCCCAAAACGAACTCGAAGACGAGCCCGAAGCGTCAGCGCCGAGCCACCCCCGCCTACCAACCCCCGATTCTGAACTCTGAATTCCCCTTCATCCCGCGTCTCTCTCTCCCCGAACCCCCGTTCAAATCCTATTAGCCCAAATTGCGTGAACAGATGCTTTCGACAAGTGCCAGGGCGCGCCCTGCGATCCATCGACCCGCACCCCAGCCAGTGGTTAAGATGTTGATAGACTATGAACGACTTACCAAACATTACGTCTCGAGCTCGCGATCTTCTGTCGGAACATGGCGAGGTACGGGCGCAGCCTATATCAGATTGGGGAGGCACCTTCGAATTACCTCTTGAGGTGGCAGCTTTCTATGCGCAGGTTGGGCCGTATGACATCACGATCGAAGGATACGGCAATCCGTACTTCCTCCCGCGATTGGCAAAACTCTGGGACTTTCAGAAGGGATACCGCTGGCATGGGTTCACTGGCGAGCGGCTCAAGGATTGGGACGAGAACTGGCTGGTCGTTGCGGATGAAGGCGGCGACCCTTTCATTTTCGACCGAGACTCGCGGAAGGTGTTGTTCGCGCTTCACGGAACAGGTGTATGGAAACCGGAGACGTGGTTCCCAAGTCTGCCGACAATGGCCGCGTGCCTCGCAATCCTTGGCAAAATCGTTCGTGCGGCTGGAAAAAATCTTACAGATAGTGACTGTCTGATTCGCCCAAAACATCGGCAACACGCGATTTCTGCCATCGCACGCGTCATCGGATCCCGAGCAGAAGCGGAAGCGATTGTCGGCGGAGCAGGATGGGGTTGACCACCTCGCCGTCAGAGATCAGGAATGCTTTGGTTATCCGCCGCCGCGATGAAGTACCGCAACACCGTTTTCATACCAATCGAATCACCCCAATCGCACATTCACGATGCCCTCCGCAAATGCCGAACATCTCCGCATCTACTACAACACGGTGAATCTCCGTCCAACCATTGCCTCCCCTCCCCTCACTCACGTAGACCCGTCAAGCTCTCCATCACACACTCAAATCTTCGTGCGTCCTCCGTGCCCCCCCGTGTTCTCCGTGGTTAAGAACGTTTTCGTGTCTTGGTGTCGTGGTTCAACTCTGAATTCCAAACTCTGAATTCTGAATTCCGCCACCCCATCTCCCCGCGACCACTTGCCCCACTTCCGTTATAATCCCGCCCATTCCCTTGGCTGACGCCGAAGCGCCCGCCGAATTGAACGAACTTAACCAATTCCTTGAATTGAACGAAAGAACCCATGCCCGTCTACCGTATCGAAGTCCGTGCCACCCATCCCCAGGACGATCCCTCCGGCGCCGGCGTACTCCACGAAATCCGCCAGCTCGGCATCAACGAAGTCTCCGACGTCCGCTCCTCGCGCATCTTCCTCCTCCAGGGCGACGACGCCACCCTCACGCCCCCCAACCTCGACCGCATCGCCAAAGAAGTCCTCATCGACCCCGTCACCGAAACCTTCACCCTCGGCGTCGAACCCCTCCACCCCAACACCCGCACCATCGAAGTCCACCTCAAGCCCGGCGTCACCGACCCGGTGGCGACATCGTGCGAAACCGCCATCAGCGACCTTCTCAATTCAGAATTCAGAATTCAGAATTCAGAATTACCCCTCGTCCAGGTCCTCACCGGCCGCAAGTACACCCTCCTCGGCCAATCCACCCTCCACGACGACCTCCTCCGCATCATCGCCAAACGCCTGCTCGTCAACGAATCCATCGAGACCGGCCACTTCGAACCCTTCACCCCCGCCGAATTCCCCAAGGGCCGCCCCTACACCTTCAACCTCACCCACGTCGCCATCCGCGACCTCTCCGACGACCAACTCCTCGACCTCTCCCGCAAAGGCCACCTCTTCCTCGACCTCCGCGAAATGCAGGCCATCCAAAATTACTTCCGCACGCTCGAGCGCGACCCCACCGACGCCGAACTCGAAACTCTCGCCCAAACCTGGTCCGAGCACTGCGTCCACAAAACCCTCAAGGCCTCCGTCGAATACACCTTCATCGACCGCCGCTCACCGTCTCGTGATTCGTGGTCCGTGGCCCGTGACCCGCAGCCCGAAGCCGCCACCCCATCGCCCACCGAACCACGAACCACGGACCACGGACCACGAACGATCATCATCGACAACCTCATCAAACAAACCGTCTTCAAAGCCACCATGGACCTCCAAAAACCCTGGACCATCTCCGTCTTCAAAGACAACGCCGGCGTCATCGAGTTCGACGAAGACAACGCCGTCTGCTTCAAAGTCGAAACCCACAACCGCCCCTCCGCCATCGAACCCTACGGCGGCGCCGCCACCGGCATCGGCGGCTGCATCCGCGACGTCATGGGCACCGGCCTGGGCGCCAAACCCTTCGCCAATACCGACATCTTCTGCTTCGCCGACCCCACCACACCCGTCGAAACCCTCCCCAACGGCGTCATCCATCCCCGCCGCTCCGCCCAACGCGTCGTCGCCGGCGTCCGCGACTACGGCAACCGCATGGGCATCCCCACCGTCAACGGCGCCGTCTTCTTCCACGATCGCTACGTCGGCAACCCCCTCGTCTTCTGCGGCACCGCCGGCGTCATGCCGCGCAAGTTCGCCCAAAAAGGCCAAGCCCGCCCCGGCGATCACATCATCGTCCTCGGCGGCCGCACCGGCCGCGACGGCATCCACGGCGCCACCTTCTCCTCCGACGTCGTCACCACCTCCCACGCCGATGAATTCTCCCACGCCGTCCAGATCGGCAACGCCATCACCGAAAAGAAAACCCTCGACGTCATCCTCCAAGCCCGCGACTACGGCACGAATTCAGAATTCAGAATTCAGAATTCAGAATTGCCCCCCGGCCCACTCTTCACCGCCATCACCGACTGCGGCGCCGGCGGCCTCTCCTCCGCCATCGGCGAAATGGGCGAAAAAACCGGCGCCACCGTCAACCTCCACAAAGTCCCTCTCAAATACGAAGGCCTCTCCTACGCCGAAATCTGGATCTCCGAAGCCCAGGAACGCATGGTCCTCGCCGTCCCCCCAGAAAATGTCCAAACCCTCCTCGACCTCTGCGCCGCCGAAGACGTCGAAGGCACCGACATCGGCATCTTCGACGGCACCGGCAAACTCACCCTCTACTACAACCCCGCCACCCCAAACCCAGGGATTGAATCCCTGGGCTCGTCCCCATCGACGGAATCCCCGGCCACCCCCACGCAAAACACCATCGTCGCCCAAATGGATATGTCCTTCATCCACGACGGCATCCCCAAGCCCACGCGCAAAGCCGTCTACACCGCCCCCACCATCGTCGAACCCCACCTCCCCATGCCCAAGTCCGGCGCCTTCGCCGCCACCCTCCACCAACTCCTCGCCATGCCCTCCATCGCCAGCAAACATTGGATCATCCGCCAGTACGATCACGAAGTGCAGGGCGGCACCATCATCAAACCCCTCGTCGGCGCTTCCAACGACGGCCCCGGCGACGCCGCCGTCGTCAAACCCCTCCTCTCCTCCAAAAAAGCCGTCGTCCTCGCCAACGGCTGCCAGCCCCGCTTCGGCGATATCGACCCCTACCAGATGGCCCTCAACAGCATCGATGAAGCCATCCGCAACACCGTCTGCGTCGGCGGCAATCCCGAGCGCACCGCCATCCTCGACAACTTCTGCTGGCCCAAATGCTCCGATCCCCAGCACCTCGGCGCCCTCGTCCGCGCCTGCCAGGCCTGCTATGACGGCGCCATCGCCTACTCCACCCCCTTCATCTCCGGCAAAGATTCCCTCTCCAACGAATTCATCACCGACAAAGGCGAACGCATCCAGATCCCCTACACCCTGCTCATCTCCGCCATGTCCGTCATCGACGATGCCGCCAAATGCATCACCATGGACGCCAAACAGTCCGGCAACCAGCTCCTCCTCGTCGGCCTCACCAAGCGCGAACTCGGCGGCTCGCACTACTACGCACTCCATGACTTCATCGGCGCCTCCGTCCCCACCGTCGACCTCAACCTCGGCCCCGCCACCGCCCGCGCCGTCGCCGGCCTCATCGATCAGGGCCTCGTCCGCTCCGCTCACGATCTCTCCGAAGGGGGCCTCGCCGTCGCATTGGCCGAAATGCTCTTCGCCGGCTCCCTCGGCGCCACCATCGACCTCGCCGGCGTCCCCTGCGCCGAAGATGCCGATGCCGACGACGTCCTGCTCTTCTCCGAATCCCCCTCGCGCTACCTCCTCGAAATCCCCCCCGAACATTTCGACACCGTCGCCCGCACCCTCAAAGCCGCAAATGGGGGGGGAGGCATCCGCTTCGGCGTCCTCGGCACCCTCCACGACCGCCCGTCGCTGAAAATCCGCTCCATCAAATCCGCCTGGCTCATGGACGAACCCATCGACACCCTAAAAAAATCCTGGCTCGCCCCCCTCGATTGGTAACGTCTCGCGCGGGTGCACGTCGGCGCGGGCCAATCGGCTATCGCAGATATGACCAGCGTGCGAACTCAATCCAATGCCCCTCCCGGCTTGCCTCTTCGCGGTCCGCCGCCGTCACCCACAATTCTGATGTACACCCTCTCGCGCCGATCTGCCCTTTTCAATTTGGTCACGAGTACAGGGTTGCGGTACAATTCCAACGTGTCGTTTGCGGAGCCTCCCTTATGCAAACCCTGAAACTGCCCGCCAAATCTCAGCTGGATGCCCTGCTCCGCAGGGTACAGCGGAATGGCGCGCTTCGTCTGGTTCGCGGCGGACGAACCGTCGCCATTCTTCAACAGCCCAGCGAACCCTGCCTGGATTTTCGCCCACTCAAACTCACCAAAGAGCAGGAAACACGATTTAACGCCCATTTCGACGAAATGAACCGTAGACATCCACCGCTCGAATTCGCATCCGTCGAAGCGGCTGTCGAATACCTGCGCAAGAGGCTCCCCGATGAAGATACTCCTGCCACCGTCGTTCCTCGAAATGCTCGAAATGCTACCGCAGCAAGATCGCGCAAACGTGCTCCTCGCGGTGGCAAAACTGCAGCAGGCGTTCAAGCATCCTCACGAGCATTCCGGACTCGGACTGCGTAAGCTTAGACCCCATATTTGGGAAATCCGCATTAACCTCGATATCCGCGTGGTCTTCCGCTTGTTCAACGATGTTGCCGAAATCGATCTCGTGGGCAACCACGACGATGTCCAGCGTTATCTCAAGTCTATCCGTTAGAATGAAACCGCATACGATTACGAGGAGCAACAGCATGGCGGTCAATTGGCCGGTCTATCGTCTTCGTGTGGGTTCCATGCTCTTTGGTATCGGCATCGGACTTGCGTGCGGGACAATGTGGGGCAGCGCAACTCCGTTTGTTCTCAAGACTATTGCTGCAGTGTGTATGATATCTGGCGGGATCATTGTTCATATGACCCGTAAGGCTCTTCCCGAGATCAAGCCAAAGGTTGGTGGTGCGCTCCCTGCCGAGTTTCCGACAGGGTCGGGGAGCTAGTTGGCAGGCCGACTATGCTTACCTTGAAGTAATTGGGGAATCCCGCTGAAATGAAGTATTTTTTAGGATGTCTTTGAGCTTTTTCGTAAAATGGCGCCGATGGTTCGATTCTGAAAGGGCATCTCGATGCGAACAGCATTCATTCTTCTGATTCTGGCCGTTATGGGGGCTGGTTCCGGCTGCAAAAAGACTGAACCGCCGAAGGTACCAACAAGCACTGCGGCAACGATACCGATGACGGCGGCGGAGATTGTCCAAGAGCAGGCGGTGGTAGCCGAGATTGAAAAAGCGGGGGGTTGTGTCACACGGGTCGTCTACCCTCCAAATGGACCGGTCACTGGAGTGGACTTCATGAATCCCAACGTACCCAATGAGGTCTTGGATCATCTTAAGGAACTGAAGCATCTTGATTCGCTATCATTGTCGTTCACCGGATTGACCGACGAGCGACTGAAACATCTGGAGGGGTTGAATAATCTTCAAACTCTGTTTTTGCAGAACCCTGAGATTACCGATGCGGGGTTAGTACATCTCAGAGGTCTTGTACAACTTAATCATTTGGACTTGGGTTCGACCAAGATTTCCGATGCGGGATTAGAGCATTTGGTGGGGCTGAACCATCTTCAAATTCTTGGATTGAATGAGACCAGTGTTACTGAAACAGGATTGGTGCGTCTCAAAAAGCTGAATGAACTTAAGGCACTGTACTTACGGAACACCAAGGTGACCGACGAGGGCGTCAAGAGGCTAACGGATGCACCGCCGACGTGGGTAATCGTGCGCTGGTAAGGTATATGAACGGTCCCACCTTTCTCAGCTTTTCTCCCCCAGCCGTAGTGATGAACACCGCAACTGCTTGTACTATTGTCTAAACCAAAGACGCCGGGGCCCCGTCGCCAAGCCCCCTTCATTCTCAATCGCTCGAAACGCAGGAAGCAAAAACCCATGAAACTCGACACCCTCTATAACCGTGACTGCATCGCCGGCATGGCCGAAATCCCCGCCGGTTCCATCGACCTCGCCTTCGCCGATCCCCCCTTCAACATCGGCTACACCTACGACGTCTACGAAGACCGCCGCGCCGCCGACGAATACCTCGACTGGACCAAACAATGGGGCGCCGCCGTCGTCCGCGCCCTCAAACCCACCGGCACCTTCTGGCTCGCCATCGGCGATGACTTCGCCGCCGAAACCAAAATGATCTTCCAACGCGAACTCGGACTCTTCTGCCGCTCCTGGGTCATCTGGTACTACACCTTCGGCGTCAACTGCAAATTCAAATTCTCCCGCAGCCACACCCACCTCTTCCACTTCGTCAAAGACCCCAAAAACTTCACCTTCAACCACGACGCCATCCGCGTCCCCTCCGCCCGCCAACTCGTCTACGCCGACGCCCGCGCCGACGCCAAAGGCCGCCTTCCCGATGACACCTGGATCCTCCGCCCCCAGGACGCCGCCCACAGCTTCACCCCCGAAGAAGACGTCTGGTACTTCCCCCGCGTCTGCGGCACCTTCAAAGAACGCGCCGGCTTCCACGGCTGCCAGATGCCCGAACAACTCCTCGGCCGCATCATCGAAACCTCCTCCAACCCCGGCGACACCATCCTCGAACCCTTCGGCGGCAGCGGCACCACCCTCATCGTCGCCAAAAAACTCGACCGCCGCTTCCTCGGCTTCGAGCTCTCCAAAAATTACGCCGACCAAATCCACTCCCGCCTAAAATCCACCAAAATCGGCGACCCCCTCTCCGGCGCCGCAGAACCCACCGTCTCCGCCCCCACCACCGCCAACGGCAAACAAAGAAAAACCACCAACCCCACCCCCCCCAACCCTATCGCCCCCGCCACCAAACGCCCCCGCAAAAAACCCGCCCCCACACTGCAAACCCCCTCCATGTTCTAACAATTCAGAATTCAGAACGAAGAATTCAGAGTTTCGTCCCCTGTCCCGCAAACGAGCCCCAAGCGTCAGCGCCGGGCCACCCCGGGCCGGAACAATCCCCATGGAACCGCTCCCCCACCCACGCGTCCAACACCATTGCGATCCCCTGTCCTTTCTCGTGGAGGCGGCCATGACCACACTCCGGCTAGTTCTCTCGTGTCTGACCATCCTCTTCAGTTTGCTGCTGGCAGCCTGCGGCACTGGTGACACCCGCGGCACCGCCGCCACGCCCTCCCCCACTCCTCCCGCCAGCGGAAACCCCGGACCCGCCGGCCCCGGTAACGCCTACAAAGTCACCGGCCCCTATGCCCACGACAACCTCACCATCTTCCTCATCCATGGTCCCGACAAAATCAAAGGCAAAGCCTATCTCTCCCTCCAGGAAGCCATGGCAGAGAAAAAAGTCATCGTCCACGAGACCGGCAACGTCAACGAGCTCACCATCGAAAACGTTTCCAATGAAGATGTCTACCTCCAGTCCGGCGACATCGTCAAAGGCGGACGCCAGGATCGCACCATCCAGAACGACCTCGTCCTCCAAGGCAAGAGCGGCAAAGTCCCCCTCCAGGCCTTCTGCGTCGAGTCCGGCCGCTGGTCCGGTCGCCGCGGCGAAGAATCCACCGCCTTCGCCAGCTCCGGCAACGCCCTGGCCAGCAAAAATCTGAAAGTCGCCGCCAAAGGCGCCAGCGACCAAGGCGCCGTCTGGCGTGAAGTCGCCCACTCCCAAACTAAGCTCGCCGAAAACGCCGGCGGCTCCGTCGCTGATGCCCGTTCTGCTTCCAGCCTCCAACTCTCCCTCGAAAACCAGAAAGTCCAGGCCGCCACTGAGTCCTACCAGAAGGAACTCACCCAGGTCGTCCAAGGCAAACCCGACGTCGTCGGTTACGCCTTCGCCATCAATGGCAAACTCAACAGCATCGACATCTACGCCAGCAACGCCCTCTTCAACAAAATGTGGGACAAAAACCTCCAGGCCGCCTGCATCGAGGCCTTCGCCGAATTCCACCAAGACGCTCAGTACGTCACCCTCAAACCCGAAATCGTCACCGCCGCCCTCGCTGACGCCGCCACCGGTCAGGCCGCCGAAAAATCCCTCAACCCCCGCGTCAAACTCATCAGCCGTGAATCCAAATACAACTGGCAGTACGAAACCTACGACAACCAGGCCGCCGCCCCCGCTCATATCAACATCCTCACCCGCGACCCCGAATCCGAAAAACTCATGCAGCAACACAACCAACCAAGTCGCTCGACGGGCAATAACCTCCAAATCAATTCCCCACCCACCACGCAGCGCTAATTGTTTCTGCCTATGGAGAATTCAATTGCCATGCCCCCCAAACGAGCCCCAAGCGTCAGCGCCGGGCCACCCCCGCGCATACCAACCAACCCCCATTCTGAATTCCAATTTCCCGTCACCCCCGAGCTGACCAGCAAGGTGCTGTCCTGTCACGCCGCCGGAACTTGCTGACGTGCGACGCACTCCCCAACCGCACATCCACAATACCCTCAGCAAATGCCGAAGCTCCTCTGCATTTGCAGTGCGGTTCACACCAGCGATAATACTCCATATGTTCAAGCCGTCGGCAACAAGCCAAGCGTGGCATAGTCAGTTAGAACCATGTAACCAAGTTTGAGTGAACATGAGCAAGGCCGGATCGGTAATCATCGCGGGGCTCATGCTGGCTTTTTCATCGCAGCAGGCCCTCGCCGATTGGCACCACCATTCCGGTTCGTCGGGCGTCCCACCCGATCCGCACATGGAGGCTTGTGTTGTAACGGTTGCGGTCAGCCTGGCATCAACTCTCGTGATCCTCTTCCTTGGCGGACCGCTCCTGATCATCTGGGGCCGCAGAATTCTCCACACCTTGTGGTTGCTGCCCCTGGCGAATCTTCTGCTGTATCTGGTGTCCATCTCCCTGCAGCCATACCCGGGAGGATTCGGTGCGCGGTTTGAAACACCGGGACTGTTCTATACGCTCGCCGAGATCGTGTTTGTGCTGGTGGCGAGCATGATCGTAGCTTTGATCGTCATGGCAATTCAGTGGCTGCTGCGAAAGCTCCGCCCGGTGCCCGGCAAACGCCCCACCTCTCTCAACCCGCAATAAACATCCCAACCCTTTCGTGCGTCTTCGTGCGCTTCGTGTCTTCGTGGTTCAATTCTCCTCCTCACTCCAACATTTGTGTTCGTTCGTGTTCATTTGTGGCTAATTCACGTCGTCCAAAATCCCATCAAGAAAACTCTGTGCGTCCTCCGTGTCTCTGAGTCTCTGTGGTGAAAATATCATCCCCTTCGTGGGTCTTCGCATCCTTCGTGCCTTCGTGGTATCGTCGTCCCCCAACTCTGCATTCTGAACTCTGAATTCTGAATTCAATAAAGGCCTCCCATGCCCACCCCTCCCACCCCTCTCCTCTACGAATCCCACATGCACACCCCCCTCTGCCGACACGCCCGCGGCACACCCTCCGACTACGCCGCCGTCGCCCTCCAACGCAACCTCGCCGGCATCATCGTCACCTGCCACAACCCCATGCCCAACGGCTACTCCGCCAGCGCCCGCATGCTCGAATCCCAATGGCCCGACTACCTCGCCCTCGTCGCCGCCTCCGCCGCCCAATTCGCCGGCCGCCTCGACATCCGCCTCGGCCTCGAATGCGACTACGCCCCCGGCTTTGAAGCCTTCCTCGAACATCAAATCTCCTCCAATCCCCTCCACCACGTCCTCGGCTCCGTCCACCCCCAGGTCGGCGAGTACCGGCAAAAATATTTCAACGGCGACCCCATCGCCTACCAGCGCACCTACTTCGACCACCTCGCCATGGCCGCCGAAACCCAGCTCTTCGATACCCTCTCCCACCCGGACCTCGTCAAAAACATCTCTCCCAAAGACTGGCAGCTCCCGCGCGTCATGGACGACATCCGCCGCGCCCTCGACCGCATCGCCAAAGCCAGCACCGCCATGGAACTCAACACCTCCGGCCTCAACAAGGAAATCCCCGAGATGAACCCCGGCCCCGAAATCCTCCGCGAAATCGCCCAACGCAAAATCCCCATGGTCCTCGGCGCCGACGCCCACGACCCCATCCGCGTCGCCGACAAATTCGAAGAAGCCCTCACCCTCCTCGAATCCACCGGCCACACCCACATCCACTTCCACCTCAACCGCCACCGCCACCCCGTCCCCATCCCCACCGCCCGCGCCTCCCTCACCCCGTTACCGTGACATCCCAATATCTTCAATTTTCCGCTTCGCCCCCGAACCCACATCAACCATTTTGCTGATGCGCGCAAAATGGTCGCCCGAATCGTGACCCAATGTTTCACAGGCTGTTACGGCTTTCTGAATCACGATTTCAAAGTTCCGCCATTGCGCATATCCAAGAAGCACTTGCAGATCTCGAGCCAGCCAGAACTCCGTCCCGGTATCGCCGTGCTTTTGAACCATCGCTTCGAAACTGGAGTGCAGTTGGATAATTGTGTTCCTTTCCTGCTCTGCAAAATGCCGCAACCAACAATCTCCGGTTCGAAGCGATGTCCGGGCCAGACCGATAGAAAATGTGCTTTCACACGCGGCGGCAACGGTGAGAATGGCGCGGAGGTTGCGAAACTCCGACGAGGGACGAAGATGGATGGCCTAGCTTGAGGAGTGACGCATGGCGTGGGTGCAGATCGGCGTGTGGGGCGATAGCCTGGTGCATGGAGGCTTGGATGTGGAAATGGGCGGGTGGGTCCACCGCATGCGGTGTTACCTGGCCGGGCGCGGGTTGGGAGATCATTGTTTTGAGCTGGGCCTTGGCGGGCAGAACTCGGCCGAGGTGCTGGAACGGCTTGGGGCGGAGCTGCATTTTCGGCAGGGGTATGTGGATCATGTCATCGTGGGGGTGGGGATCAATGACATCCACTATGCGCCAAAGTTGACGTCACCGGAGGAGTTCAGGAGAAACCTGGAAGCCCTGGCGGAAATCGTGAAGGCGGAAAAAAAGACGCTGCACCTGCTGTCGCTCACACCGGTGCGCGGGGCCGTGGATAGGGCGAAGTGGGACGCAACGAATCGGACGATCAGGGAAGTGGCGGAGGATCGCCGGGCGCACTGGATTGATGTGCGGGAGGCGTTTGATGCGGCAGACCTCGTGGATGATGTGCACCCCAACGCGCGCGGGCACGAGAAGCTATTTGAGACGATCAAGCAGGCCCTGATGGGCTCGGGCGTGATTCCGGGGGAGTAGGCGAGCGCTTCACAATCCCACCACGAGCCTGAAGGGCTCCCACATGATAGCCGGTGGCAAGCGCCGCGAGCCTTGCGAGCCCGCGCCGCCACCGGTTCCCATTCCCACAGCCCCCACGACTCTGAAAGAGTCGCACATCCACCGAAATAAAGAGGACAGGAATCATTTCCCCCTCCGATCCGCCACCCCGCGTTCAACCCGTCTCAAATCCCAACTCTGAAATCTCAAATCCTAAATTTCAAATCCTCCCCACCACCCGCCCCGCCACCCACCAGCAAAAATCCCGTTTCGCCGCGAGCCGCCACAGGCGAGCGCTTCCACCCCAACCACGAGCCTGCAAGGCTCCACCTAAAGTAGCCGTGGGCAAGCACCGCGCCGCCCACGGACGCCGCCAAAAAAAATCCCCCCGGACCCTGTAGGGGTCCCCTTCCTCCGCCCACCCATTTCACATGCTACCTGTCCTCCAAACCGCTATATTGCCCCCAGCAGGAACCGAGCTCTAGGACTTAACATGCAGCGTGAATACTACTCCGCTTCGATTGCCACGTTCTTGGAAACAAGACCCGAAGACATTGTTGGCATCCTCGCAACAAACAATCAATTTTCTCTGGAAACAACTCAACGTGACGCATGGATGGAACAAATCACCATCCTGCGCGCGCTTCTCCCCCCATACGACGGATCGATCTACTTCGAATATTCAATCCCGCGCATGGGCAAACGCATTGACGTCGTCCTCCTCATCGGCCCCATCATATTTGTCCTCGAATTCAAAATTGGCGAAACAACCTTTGCAGCACACGCAGTCGACCAAGTCTGGGATTACGCCCTGGACCTGAAAAACTTCCACGAATCCAGCCACGAACAATTCATCGCGCCCATCCTCATCGCTACGCGCGCCAAAGTCGTTGCCCCATGTGTCGCAGTCACGCCGCAGGATGACAAATTACTTCTTCCCATCAAGACCAACACTGACCTGCTCGGCGACGTACTCGGCAACGTCCTGCGCTTCGCAGAAGGCGCATCCATCGAACGCGATCAGTGGGAACGTGGGCGCTATTGTCCCACCCCCACCATCGTCGAAGCGGCCATGGCCCTATACCGCGGCCATTCCGTAAGTGACATCTCTCGAAGCGATGCGGGTGCCACCAATCTCACCCAAACCTCCGCGCTCATCTCCGAGATCATCCGCTCCTCCAAGGAATCCTCCGTCAAATCCATCTGCTTTGTTACCGGCGTGCCCGGCGCCGGAAAGACCTTGGTGGGGCTCAATGTTGCCACCGAGAACATCGACAAATCCGGAGATAACTACAGCGTCTTTCTTTCAGGCAACGGCCCGCTCGTCGCGATCCTGCGCGAAGCCCTGACCCGAGATAAAGTCCGGCACGAACGGGAACGGGGCCGGAAAATCACCAAGGGCGCAGCCATGAGTGAAGTCAAAATGTTCATCCAGAATGTGCATCATTTCCGCGACGAGTGCCTTATTGATTCCGATCAACCCCCCATCGAACACGTGGCATTATTCGATGAAGCACAGCGCGCCTGGAATCTGGAACAGACTTCAAGCTTCATGCAGCGCAAGAAGAAACGCCCTGATTTCAAACTCTCCGAACCAGAGTTCCTTATTTCCTGCTTGGATCGCCACCCGGACTGGGCCGTCGTCGTTTGCCTCGTTGGCGGTGGCCAGGAGATTAACACTGGAGAAGCTGGCATCAGCGAGTGGATCGACTCACTCAAGCGCTCGTTCCCCCAATGGCACATCTACATCTCCTCGCGCCTGACCGACAGCGAATACGGCGCCGGGAAAGTGTTGGAGCAACTGGAGTCACGCCCTAACGTCGTCGTCAAAGACGACTTGCATCTCGCCGTTTCCATGCGCTCCTTCCGCGCTGAACATGTGTCCCTGTTAGTGAAGCAGATTCTTGATCTCCGTGTGGACGATGCCAAGCACGCACTGGAAAAAGTACAAGCGAGATACCCCCTTGTTATCACCCGTGATCTTTGCGCAGCGAAGCGGTGGCTCAAGAACAAGGCCCGCGGATCGGAACGCTATGGGATCGTCGTCTCTTCCCAGGCCGAACGCCTCAAACCTCACGCCATCGACGTGCGATCTCCCATGGATCCCATTCATTGGTTTCTTGATGGCAAAGAAGATGTGCGTTCATCCTATTACCTCGAGGATGTCGCCACCGAATTTGACGTACAAGGACTCGAACTCGATTGGGCCTGCATCACCTGGGATGCCGATTTCCGCTACACGAAGGATGGATGGGAACATCGGTCCTTCGTGGGCTCCAAGTGGCATCACATCAAAAAGCCCCAGCGGCAGACCTATCTAAAAAATGCGTACCGCGTCCTGCTGACGCGCGCCCGCCAAGGAATGGTCATCGTCGTTCCCCCCGGCGACCCAGAAGACCCGACGCGCAACCCCAAGTTCTACGACCCCACATTCGAATACCTACAGTCCATCGGGTTCAAAGTCATTTAAATACGAGCCCCTCACATCGTCCTCCGTGCCCTCCGTGTTCACCGTGGTTAAGAACGTCGCGCGTCTTCGTCGTAACGTCGCCCCCAACACTCTGAATTCCGAACTCTGAATTCTTAATTCCGCCGCCTCCCTCCCCTCGCTTCACTCTGCCAAAAACAACCGGCCAGGTCCATTTATAATGGACATATCTATATATAAACTAATAATATGGGTGCCCCCAACTCCAGATAATAGCGCCCCCTGCTTTCCATTCCCATTCAGCATTCATCGTTCCCCTCCTCTCCCCGTCACTCCCACACCCCCAAACGCCGATACCTCCCTTCGTGCCTCTTTGTGATAACCTCGCCCCCACCTCCCCATTCTGAATTCAAAACGCTGAATTCTGAATTCCGCCCCCCCGCGATTCCCGTCAGTTTTCTATTTTCCATTTTCCATTTTCTATTAACCTCCGCCCCTCACCTATACCCCACCTCCACCCTCACCCCCTGGGCCCCCAGCCTCCCCGCCAGCGGCTTCAATACATTCCCCATCGCCTCCAACCCCGCCGCCTCCGCCTCCTTCTTTATCAACATCCCCTTGGCCGCCAGCACCGCCCGCGGCTTCAACTCCTGCACCGCCCGCTCCCGCGTCTCCTGCTTGTCAAACCGCGCCCACCCGCCCTGCACGCTCAACGTCTCGATCTTCGCCGGATCGATCGCCACCATCTCCTCATCCAGCACCGGCCGCGGCACCCGCACCATCACCACCCGCCGGCTCGCCGAATACTCCAGGTCCGACTCCCCAAACTGCCGCAAGTCGATCGCATACTGCACCTTCACCTCGCGCGCCACCACCCGCGCCGTGTTCGTCCCCCAATACACGCCCCAGCTCTGCGCACTCTCCGCCCGCTCGATGCTCGCCGTAACCGTCGTCTGCAACACCACCAGCTTGCTCTGCCGCTGCACATCCTCCACCGTCACCAGCGCCAGCGAATGAATATCAATCTTCGGCCGCGCCGCATCCGCCACCATCCGCCCCGCCGCCCCCACCGCATCCGCCGGCGCATTGACCAATTTATAGATCACATAAATCGTCGGCAGCCCGATCAGCAACATCAGCACAATCGCCACCGTCGCAATCGCCCACGGCCACTGCGACCGCGCCCTGACCACCACCGGCGCCTCACCCCGCCCCGCCCCATCCGCCACCGTCTGACCATCCCGCATCGTCTCATGCTCCCAACAAATTTTCCGCTCGCATCACTCCGCGCACGTCACATCAGCGGCGTCCGCCATGGCCTGATGACTCTAGGCGATCCCGCGAAGACATTCCCCCGCTCATCATCATCATCGGCGTTCATCCGCCTTCATCTGCGGTCCCTCTCCCCCACGTCCGCCAACTCCAGGCGAGCCCTCTTCAAAATCGCTCGAGTTTGCCCCAAACGCTTCAAAACTGCAAAAAATCACCTCAATATCATGCAAAAGCACTCAAAACACATGCAAAACGCGCTCAAAACAGGTCCAAATCAGACCGTTTCCGATCCGCTCCCATTCCCCACCCAAACGCCCGTTTAGTCCGAATTCCCCATTTTGACTCCCGCCACCCTGTCACCCCGATTGTGCGTGGCTTGTGGATAACCTCTTTGGACACTTTGTCGCAAACTAGCCTGTTTGCAGAGCTTACCTAGTCTCTCTGACGCATTAGCATTGACATCAACAGCATTATCGTCCGGTCAACAGGTCAACCCGACACCCGCCCGACATGTTATACACCGCCCCGCAGATGTGCACATGAATGCTAACCCATTTTAAAATCATCACTTACAACTTTTGAATTCCCCTTCTCCACATACTGACAGTCCCTACGACGAGTACTACTGAGTATTTATACAATAAACATTCATAAAGGCTTAAAACTCGGACATTTCGGATACATCCGCCGTGTGGATAACCTGTCGAAACCGCTCCCCTTACGCATCCGACGTCAACCCCCCCTGGACACACGTTTTCACCCTATAAATAGCCCCCCTTGACCCCGTCTGCAGTTGCCGCAGCAACCCGCCGCGCAATAAACCATCCAACTGCGCCCGTGCCGGCGCCGACGCCATCGACACATTCAATGTCCCGCGCGTAAACCCTTGTATCCGCGAGTGTTTATACAATTCCTCCGGCACCAGTTCCTCCCACAATTCCGCGATCCCCTCCATCTTCTTCCCCGGCTTGGCGATCACCTTTTCAAACCACGGCAGCAGCACATCCCCCAATTTCGCCGCATCCCGCGTCCGCGGATTCTTCTTATTCGTCAACAACCGCTGCAGAGAGTAAATCTCCCGCGCATCCCCGATCGGCTCAACATTGGCCACCGACGCATTCCGCACCGGCCCCGCCTTCCGCCCGCCGGCTCCATCCCCCGCACCAGCGCCCTGTCCCCCCGAACCTTTCCGCCGCTGCGTCGTCATCGCCTCACCCTGAACTCCGTTCGTTCCCGATCGTTTTTGACCGGCTCCCCAGCATACGACCTGACCGCACGATCGGCAAAAACGTTGCAGCCAAAGAAAAAGCCCCGGCAATCCGGGGCTCTACTCAGCTAATTTTTCTCTGAAAACGGATTGAACGCGCGATCAGCTCAAATTCACCGGCATGACCACGTACAGGAACCCAGGCCCGCTTCGCAGAAGTCCCGGCTTGTTCGGCGTCTTCATTTCGAACGTGACCTGCTCGTTGTCCGCAACCTTCAACGCGTCCATCAGGTAGTTGGGATTGAAGCCGATCTCGATCGCTTCGCCGGTGTACTCGACGGGCAGGTCGATCTTCGCTTCGCCCATTTCCGGTGCGCGGCTCTGGATCGACAGCGTGTTGTTGCCGAACGCCAGACGCACACCCTTCGATTCCTCGTTCGTCAGCAGTGCGGCCCGGCGGACGGCCGACAGGAAACGGTCGCGGTTCATCGTGACCTTCTTGTCGGAATCCTTCGGGATCACATCCTGGTACGGCGGGAACGTGCCTTCAACCAGCGAGCACGACATCGTCGCCCCCACGCCGCCGGCTTCGGACGAAACCTGCACGAACAGCTTGTTTTCCTTGAACTGCAGCGAAACGGTCTGCTCGGGATCGGTCAGCAGCCGTTCGATGAGGTTGATAGCCTTGATCGGAATCACCGCCGAAATATCCTTGCCCGCCCCGTCGTTGGTGATGTCATCCTTGGTTTGTGCCAGGCGATGGCCGTCGGTGGCGACCAGCGAAATCTTCTTGCCCTTGCGTTCCAGCAGCACGCCGTTGATGGCGTAACGGGTCATTTCGCGGGCCGCGGCAAAGCGGGTGCGATCGAGCAGTTGCCGGAAGCTGCCGGCGGTGAGGGCGAAATCGGGCTCGCCGTCAAAGCCGGAGATCGGTGGGAATTCCTCGGGGTTGTAGCCGAAGACTTTGTAGTGGGCATCAGAGCCCTTGATGGTCGTCGAATCGCCAGTGGTTTCCAGCGTCAGCGTGTCATCCGGCGAGTTGTTCACGATCTCCGAGAGCTTGCCCGCCGGGATCAGCGCCACGCCCGCCGCGGCAATGTCCACCTGCGTCAGCGTGTATTGCAGGGCCAGTTCCATGTCCGTGGCCACGAGGGTCAGCGTCTTGGCTCCGCCGGCGTTCCCGGCCACAAGCTTCACGCAAGTCAGCACGGGCTTGGGCGTGCGGGTGAGCACCACCGATGAGGCCAGACCCAGGGCTT
>Ga0114951_10002071_pt1 | contig 23419 bp, 23 predicted proteins | sample AM7aDNAmetaG_FD_88677 | JGI IMG/M metagenome (GOLD analysis project Ga0114951, IMG submission 88677) | Freshwater microbial communities from Finland to study Microbial Dark Matter (Phase II) - AM7a DNA metaG | ecosystem: Environmental > Aquatic > Freshwater > Lake | place: Finland: Lake Alinen... | reverse complement strand
TATTCGGCAACGCCCTGCTGGTCCTGAAATGTCGCATTATTGTAGTATTTATGAATGCGCTTTTGGAGCGCTTTATTTTTTATACCATAGGGGGGCTCTTCTTTATAATAAGAAATATGCTTAAGGGGTGTTGCATAAAGAAGAGGGAGTAAAATCTTGGAAATCCACGGCACATTCCAGCCATCATAAAAAAGCGTTGGAGACAGGCAACTCACGCCTGCAATCTGCCCTTGAAATTCTTCTGCAAGCATCAGGGAAAGCAGCGCTCCCATGGAAAGGCCCGCTGCAAAGACCGGACCGTCAAATTCATGGCGCACCTGCAGAAAAGCCTCACGCACGGATTTATAAAATTCCGGCCAGCGCGTCTTCCTCAATATGCTGATTGGCGCTCCATGATTAGCAAGCCGTGGGCACACAACTGTATAGCCTTTTTTCTTATGGAAAAAGTTTGCCAGATATTTCATTTCATTGGGCGTTCCGGTTAGGCCGTGGATGAGAAACAGCGTTCCCGTACCCGTGCCGTTCAAAACCAGGTGCCCGTCATTGCAGATACTGTCTGCCTGTGTTGAAGACGGCTTTGCATCAAAGAAAAACTTTAAAGCCACAGAAGGCTCCTTATGAAATAAAAGGTTCGGCAGTAACCGCCGCTATGCATCAATGTAACGAAGTTATATTAAAAATGAGTTAATTACACGTTAAAAAAATTTCATCCAAACAAGACGAATTGCCGATACACTCGACTTGACTGGCAAATCCAGATTCATTATTTAATTATACTATAATATTACGGGTCAAAAATTAAAGCAATTTCTGACTCGTCAATTGAAAAAAATTAATGCGATTGCAATATGCAATTCATTTTCTTATGGTGTAGGAAAAAAACTGCTGGAACATAATAGAAGATATTTAAAATAAAAAGATACTATAGTCAAGAAGTTGTATGAAGGAAACTCAAGATACTATTAAAATTATGGCTTTTTGGTTTCTTTTCAGCGCATTTATGCTCGGTAACAGGGGCGCGGGGAACTGAAAAGCACAGCTGCGCCACGGCATGCCCGGATTGCCCGCGAAGACGGTAGTGCAGTAGCAGTGCTGTAAAATTTTTCGACAGGGCCCAGATGTTCCCATGCGAGTTATCTATATAGGGCATTATTTTTTTCTCGTCATGATGAATTTATTTCTCCTTCACTGGTATGTTTCTGCTATTATGAACAATTATTGTGAACTACAACATTGACCGGAAAGGCAATTACATGAAACGGACTATTATTATCATAGGATTTGCAGTATTGCTGCTTCTATCGTTTCAAACGGGTACACAGGCGGCAAAGACGGGTTCGATCGAGGATAACCAATATTTCTGCGTCGGCGTGATGATAGGAATGGTGAACGGCTACGTGCCGGTTCTGCGCCCAATTATGGACAAATTTTCTTTCAGCTCGACATTTTTATCCGTTGGGGTCATTACCATCGAGGGGCTCAATGACGCCTCAGGCATATATTCCATCGAAGATGAGGAACTGGGCCTTGAAAGAATCCATGCTTCATGCGCTGCCTCGGATTATGAAAAAAAGCTGTATCTGAGCTATGAGATCAAAGCGGTGAATATAATCGATGTGGGCATCGTAGGAACCATACAGCTCGAGGGCGAAAAAGACCACGAAAATGCCGGTACTGCCACCGGATTTTTTTTCGGCGTGCGCAATCTTTTAGATTGATCCGGCCTACCCTGTCGCGCCGGGTTAAACAACAATCATTCCAGATGAATCGGTTCCTGCAAATCAGTTGGACGCCGGCTGCATGATGCATGATTCCGGTAGTTTCAGTCATGGGTCAAACCTCTTGACAGTCGCAGGACTCTACAACCGCACAGATGAGAGGCCCGATGCAATGGGCCTTCATTTGCCTTGACACACAATTGACCCGGCCATATATTCAAATCATATACAAACGAATTTTCCTCAAGCCCCTTGAAATAACTTCCCTACGGGCTGGCTGGCGCGAAAAGGTACAACGCTTTATTGCAAAAGGATGCAGGATGAGATGGGAAACAATTTTGGAGTAATCATTGTATGCTGTAGAGCGGATTTCTCCTACGCTAAGGGCACCGTCGCCAGCGTCAGGCGCTTCATGCCGGGTGTGCCGATTTGCCTGCTTATTGACGGCCCCTTCAACCCCAAAAGCTTTGTTAAACGGTATGGTCTGGACATCATTAACAAACCGCTTATTCGTGATAGCTTCCTGAAGGCTCACGCTCATGGTGCGGGTCTGACCAAGATGATTGCACTTTGGGAAAGCCCCTACGAACATTTTCTCCTGCTGGATTCCGATACGGTGCTCTGGGGGGACATTCGCGGGCTGGCCGACTTCACAAAGTTCGACTATGTTGTCGACACAGGAAACCAATCCACGCCTGATATCATGAATCTGTACATCTTTGATCCGAAGCTCATCGAAATCTACCAGCCGGATTTCAACCATGCCGGCCAGAATTACTTTTGCAATGGCGTTTTTTTCGGCGCCCGGGGCCTGATCCCAATCGAAGAGTTTCAGCGATTCATTGAAAAAGAAAGCGAGCTCCACCTGTTTCGGTGCCGGGACCAGGGCTGGTTCAATTTTATCATTCATTACGGTAAACAAACAGGCCTGCTGCGGGTTGACCAAAAAAACCTGCAGTACATAGTCTGTGATCACAGCCGGGAAGAGACAAGGCTCAAGTTTGGTTCAGCGCCCCCTGCTCACGTGACCGATCCCACCGTTATACACTGGGCTGGTGTTGCAAATCCCTTATGGACCAGGCGGCGCGAAACCTGTGCTGAAGCGATGTTTTATTTTCGCAGGCAACTGCTGGCGGATGCCGGCTTGCGCTTTGTAGCTGCACAAAACGCCTATATGTGGTGTGAGGAATGGATCGCGGCCTGGCCACGGGCAACACGAAATAAGCTCTTCAGCTTAACAGGCATGTGTTGCAGCTTTGCCAAGGCAGCGCTACGGCTCTGCCTTGGAGATTCACGGGGAGAAAAGGCAATCCGGTTGCTTCGTCGTTTGCGGAGCTAGAGTGGCGGTCTTGCTATTCCCGGCCCTGTCGCAGTAACCCGGGCCGAAATATGTGATGCGGTATCTCAGTGTTACTTTTAGATATGACAGGAAAAGGGCTCCCTTGTGTATATGCCGCTGCGCAAATATGACACAAAAAAGAGCACGGGGCACAATGCCCCCTGCTCTTTTTTATACTTTACAGCTTGCGGCTGGTTTATTTGATGATGTTAATTCCCCCGATCACAGGGAGTTCCTTAATTTCACCCTTTGCGGCATTGATGATTCCCATAACCATAAGCACCACACAGCAAACCGACCCTAAAGGAACAAACCATCGCAGAAACGAATTTTTACTTTAGCCTATTATAAACACCCCCGAAATAAACTCCCACTCCAGCACCGCACTCACTTTGGTTTTGAGTAATAGTTGCTTTATCTTTTTCAAATGCCATACCTATTGTACAATCTTTTACGTCTTGGTCATTGTAGATTGCATTATTACTATTTAGCGAAACAATTCCAGATAACTCACCCGTATTACCACTATTGGTAGATACAAAAAGCTGAAATTGAATTTTTTCATTCGCTATTTTTTTTATTTTTAAAAAACCACCACCTTCATTACTTGCTATTTTATACTCCCCCTCGATTGAATTTACATTATTGGGTTGTGATGCTGAATTTGCTTTGGGTTTTACCCCTGTTATTACTCCATCGGGTGTAACTTGAATAAACTTATTCGATTTATTCATATTATTATATTTATTTGAGGAATCATCTAGGAGCTTATCAACAGAGAGAATAAGGATATAACTCCCCCCCCCCTTTATTGCTTCGTAGGATATTAAGGAAAGTCCTTGCTCTTCCTCGGCGGACCTTAAAGTTGCTCCATTCGCATTGCAAATTCTTACAAGAGTTGCCCAATCTGGAACTTGTTGAGGGAATAAGAACCCTGGTGCTCCAACAGCAAAACCTGCCATAGCACCTCTTATTGATTCACAAGATGCTTTAGCAGCATTAATTACGGTTTTGTCAGAGTAACTTAACTCACTGTTTTTTTCTGGTTTGTCGCCACATCCAATCAGAACAATTAAAAGGAAAGAAAATAAAAAATTGGGGAAAAATATTTTTCTCATATTATGACCTCTTAAAAAAAATAATTTATGTCCTGTTTAAGGCCCAATAATAGAAAAATCCCAGCCCCAAAACCTGCTAGCAAACCCGTAATAAGACGAAAATAATTATTGCTTTTGTGAGAGCCTGTTTGCTGCAATCCCGCATCTAAAAGCAAGGGAATACAAAATGAAAAAACATATACTCTTGAAGAAAACGCACTGCTACATCCAACTATGACACCTAGTGGAAACGATAGTATTATTCCAAGACATCTCGAACAAACTGGCATATGCCATGTGCCAATTTTTAGACATCTTTCGGGAATCCGATGGCAGGGCCATTTTGTTAATAAATTATTGACTCTATATATTAATATTTTTATATTTTTTAATGATGGCATCTATTTGTTCGTATCTCGAATCCTCAAAGAAAAAAGATTGTCCACCAAATCGAATTTTGTATTTAAGCCAAAAACTACCAAGACACAAATCCGAGACATCTGGTCCATTTACTTCTTTCCACGTGGATTCAATAAGTTTATATTTTTTTCTATTGCTCAGTGCTTCATTGAGCCTGTTTTTCATTATAGCGCATTTAGCTTCGCCTTGTTGTTTATCCAATAAAATTCCAAGTGCTCCGACAATTAAGGAACCAATAAAAGCAAAGAAAAATCCGACAATAAAACCAATTATTCCATACCATCCCCTATAGCACCTTAGTGCCACTATTTTATCTTCAAAAAGATATAAATTCCAATAATCCAAAGACACCCATAAACATGGGGCGTTGGGGGCTTTAAGGGATTCGATAAATGTTACTCCAGATATATCGTTTATTAACTTTTTTTCGGAGTTAATCTGAGCTACAGTTTCAGGTTGTTTCGGTATTGTGCCGATGTTTGAGCCGCAGTGCTTGCATTTGATAGCACCATCCATGATTTCTTCCTTGCAATACGGACATTGCATATGACCCTCCTTTTGTTCAGGTTTGAAGTCAAAGTTGGAGCCATTGAAGAAAATAAATCAAAAACTTGAACGACTTCTGACAGCCACGAAGTAAGACCGTGGCAAGCTGCTTATAGGGAAGCAGGGGTTGCCCGTTGCCTTTGATGCTGTATGGTCTCTTACCAATGAGGACGACTGTCTAGGATTGTTTGTAAAAAATTTACATCTTTGACAAGATATCCTTTTTTTTATTAATAAAGTCGTCCTCTGTAATTAAACCCTGCTCCAGCATTTTTTTCAATTTTGTAATTTTTTCTTCAGGCGATTCTGCTCCAGCATATTGAGTAAATGTTTTGGAAACACTGGTTGCAATATTTTTTACTCCATCGAAAGCGGCTTTAGTTACAGCTTCAACAGTATCTGATGAGCTTATTTGTTCATCATTACAATCAATTGTTCTATATTTAATTACACCAATAAGAAGGCCTATTGAAGAAAGCATGAATACATAAGCCCCCGTAGAAGCAGCAAATATTTCAATCCCATAAATTAAAGATATTCCTTTTGTTGTTGCGATATAAAAAACAGAAAACACAATGGCGATAACTGGAAATACTAGACCCCACTTTTTATAATAGGGCCTGTTTTGCAGAACTGCCAAAATAGGATAAACATAAAATACAAGATAAAAAAAAGTTCTCTGAGAAAAACTATTTTGGGCATATAAAATATCTGCCCACTTGAGGAACATAGATATAATAGCTATAAAAGTGCAAATACAAATAATTTTGCCACCTATATTCCAATTTATAAAATTAAACTGTATTTTAGAAATAGCATTTTTGTTTTCAAAATTAATTTTTTTCAAAGAATCTCTTTTTGTTAAATAAAATGGAAATGCAATAATCCATATTAAAAGGGAAGCAATAAACCATTCTACGGGTTCTAAATTACCCAGCCCCTTAATTAAGCCTCTTTTAGCACCAATCATTTCCGCATCAATAAGAACCCATATTGAAGTACCAATAATAATTAGATAAATAAATGTAGCCATAGCTAAAACCTCCTTTATTAGATGTCTCCCCCCCCCCTGTTTGAAGGGATGTGGGCAGGAAAAGTTTATTGACGGTTTTTTATGTCCGCCCTCTCTTCGGCAATTTTTCTGTATATAATATTTTTCATTTTCAATTTTAATTTGTCATTTGGAATTCCAGCAATACAAAAATCTATAAATTATAGCCAGTTTTAGGCTAGATGTACGCTTATCGGCAATTTAAGTCAATATAAAATGTTATAGCTTAGTCGCTTTATCCAGCGAGGTGACTATACCTAAACACACAAAAAACATCTGTGCCCCAGAATCAAGGTAGCCAGAACCAGAAAAAACATGCGGCAGTTAGATGTGTCCGTTGCCTTTGAGGATTACGAGATAGTCTTCAACCAAACCGTGATAGGGAAAATCGAATGCTTGCTATGAATCAGGTGAGCCCGCACACTATATAGGCGGATGAAGGTTGCGTGTCAATAAAAATAAAGAGCTCTGACTGCGCCAGGCCGACAGGCCGATTTTTTTTGGAAACTGGTTGCAAAACTTTTTTTATTAGCCTATTGAATATTCAGCTTTAGCCTTACAACTCAGGGAGGGCAAAACAATGGGCAGCGCTACCGTGCAGGGCGGTCGAAAAAAACGTCGTCAAATCAGAGGCTACAGAAGCTACCGGGTCAAGTACGGCCTGGAGGCCCCTGAGCATCAGGCCTATGCCCGTCGGCTATCCGAAGATGGCCTCTTTATCGCCACCAACATGATAGTCTATCCCGTGGGTTCTAGAATCGTCATGGATATCGACATAGGCGGCACGATTTATCAGGCCACAGGGCTTGTCCGCAACGCCTTAAAAATGGACGCCCGCTATGCACGGCTCGCCAAACCCGGCATGGGAATAGAGTTTACCGAGGCCAGATCGGAGTTGAAGCAGGCCCTCGCCGCTGGAGCCTAGAAGCCGCTACAACCCCTACCCCCTGCAGACGAATATGCCCGAGCACCCGATAACTTCGACACGGGTTTCAGAAAAATACTGCGCAAGCATTTTTTTAAGGCCATCCAGGCTGTCATCGAGATTGCAGAAAATGCCCAGCCGGTTGTAGGCGGCAAGGCACAGGCGGGCAAGCGGATTTTTTTCAACGCCATGATAGAGCGTTGTTGAGCCAAAGAGCACGGCGTTCGGATTCATGACCCGTGCAAGATGCTCAAAAACAACGGCCTTGCCTGCTATGTCGCCGGGCAGACAATGCAAAACATAATTGATCCCAACCGAGTCAAAGCCCGGGTCGCCCAGTTTAAGAGGCTCAAGAATTGAACGCTGATAGGCCTGCGCGCTATACCTCCTGAGGCGGAATGCGGCGTGTGCCAGTGTATAGGCGTTCTGATCGAGTATGACCAGCCGTGACGGGGCAGTTCTGAAACGGCACCGGTCGAGAAAAAAACCAGTGCCCACTCCCACCTCAAGATGATTTGCCGAGGCCATGTCGTCGTACTGCGCCAGCAGACGCCGGGTTGGGCATTTCCAGACAAAGCGGTTCGAGAACCCGAGCACCAGGCTGTCATAGATGGCAAACAAAAGTTGTGCGCCGATGACCCGGCGGGGCGTTATGAAACCAGAGGGTCTATTCATGTAGTGCTCCACGTGCCGCGGCATGCGGCAAAATTTACGGTTTTCGGGCAACGAAGCCTGCCAATTCACGTGCTGGCCTGTGCGTAAAAAGCCCCAGACAATACGAGTGCGGTCTGAACAGCGCCGGATCGCTTGCCTGAAAATGCCCTGCGACAAAGGTAGTGTCAAGCTCCTTCCACGCGGCAACGAGTCGCTTGAATGCCACAACCGGGATAAAATCAAAAGGGCCCCGCTTGAACCAGCCCTCCCGGTAGCAGATGCGGTTGATGAGCTGCGTGCAGTTATTGCACAGCAAATGAAACCGGAAGCCGCCGTTTTGAAAGCGCCGCTCGATGCTTTCAATGTAGCGCTGATAGAATATCAGTTTTTCGGCGGGAAAGTTCCTGGCCGCGACAAAAAAAACCACCGTCCGGCTCACTTCCGATTTTTCATAAAGATGCACATGCCTGTATGTTGGTGAGGCGGGATCCCAGTCAAACCAGGCGCCGTCTGAAAACAGCCAATTGGCAAGCGGCATGCGCGACACCAGAAAGCTTGAGCTCAGCCGCGCCGGATCATGGAGCTGATAAGCGGTGCTGCCAAGAGCCAGCGTCAGGTGGCCGTAGGTCAGTAAAGACTTTTTGTAGATTTTTGAACGGGCGTAGAAGGGCAGCGAGAAAAAAAGCGAGAAATTATATTCGGGGGGCAAAAAGCTATCACCTGCTGCTGCAATGCTGCCGGAACCGGTGCTACCATAATCAACAGTAAATGCGGTCATTTTTTAACCCCTCGGCGAGCTAAGAAGCCCTTTCAATTCACCCTCCCCTGACTCATAGTAAAACATTCGTCTGCTTTTTGCAATGCAGTGCCTTAACTTATTCAAACACCAAGCTTTGCAACTCGTGTTCGGCTGTAAGCGTCTCGTTCAAGAATTTACCTGCTGCTCATTTTTTTCGTCTCTGGCAGTATATCCCGGGTTCAATTCTGGACGCATGATATTTGAAATATTCCGGTCAGTTTTAACACCCACAGAAACCTCTTTGATCTCATTATGAATTCTTCCTTTCCTGTGGCTCATATTTTATTTGGCACTCTGTAATATCCAAACTCTGGCCTAAAAAATTTATTTTAATATTTAAGATACTGTCAAGTCAGCAGCCATCTGCATAGCAGGTAATTTCACGCTTGCGCTATTATACAAAGGCAGCCCGACAAATATTAAAAAGCATTAAAACAAGGCATCGACTTGAATGTATGCCTGTCGTCTATGCGCGCTGAAAAATATGTTTGAACCTGAAACAATATACTATATAGTTTGAGACAGTACCTGATGAGGTTATTAACATACGTTCATCGCTTTTATTCATAGCTCCATTCAGCCACATGGAAAATCCTCTTACCCTTCAAAAAGCTCTTGATACAGCCTACAGGCTGCTGGCCGGTCGTCCGCACACGCGGGCGGAAATCAAACGCAAGCTTGCCCGTAAAGGCGCCGGCGCCGAAATCATCGTGCAGGTACTCGAAGAGTTGACGCGCAAGGGCTATATTGATGAAGATGACATGGCGCTACGGTGGGCGCAGTCTCTGGTGCGCGACAGGTTATGGGGTCCGCTGAAAGTTGCCGTCTATCTCATGCAGAAAGGCTTGGGCCGCGACCTTATTGATCAGGTGCAGCGCCGTGTCTGGCAGGAATTTGACGAGCCTGATATTGCAGGGCGGGCTTTGCACAAGCGTTTTGGCAACACAAACGTGGAGCCCCCTGCTGCTAAAAAGGCTGCCTTTCTTCGTTCGCGGGGTTTTTCATCCAGCGTTATTTACAACCTTGCAAAAGAGCCGATTGGCGATGATTGTTATGAGTGATGCCATGCTGTCAGCAGGGCATCATGGGGTTACAACAGGTTTTTTTGAGCTTCAAACAGCGTGTTGACTGAAATAATTTTACAAAATAATGCATTTTTGCCTCTATAGACTCTGGGATTGCCGCAAAATAGCCAAAAAACCCTGTTGTGCGGCCCATAAAAACACAAGCGGGACCCTAAATATAAAATTGACAATCATAGTATAATAAAATATATATATATGTTATGGGACGAATTATGGTAGGCTTGACTTGATCGTTCGGGCTCGTAATGGCGATCTCGGGATTTCCCGGGTCGCTTAAATAAGAGAGCAACTCTGCTTGTGAGTACCCGGCGATCTGAATGTTTCGCAATAGATATTGAGAGCGATTTAGTGTTTCTTTTGGCATTGTCCGTTATGCCGCAACCTGCGGACTTCAGTTAAGTATATGTTTGAAAAAGCGTCCCACGTGGGAACATTCCTGAAAGTCGATTGTAAGATGGCTGCTGTCTTGCCCATGCTTCTGGCCGAATGGAATCCCCATACAACCAATATCTATTTTAATTAAAGGAGAGTAGAAGGTGGAGAAAAAACTTTACGTAGGCAATCTTTCGTATAACACAACAGAGGATGACCTCAAGCAGCTGTTTTCACAGTATGGGGATGTTGAATCTGTTAAACTGATAACCGACAGGGAAACAGGACGTCCAAAGGGATTCGGTTTTGTAGCAATGGGCTCTGAAGAAGCATCTCAGAAGGCTATAGCCGAACTGAACGGCACGTCCTTTATGGAAAGAACAATAACCGTGGCCGAAGCACAGCCGGAAAAGCCCAGGGAAAGCCGTGGGTTTGGTGGCAACAGGGGTGGTTTTGGTGGAGACCGGGGCGACCGGGGCGGTTTTGACAGAGGCCGCGGAGGACGCGGGCCTGGGAGAGGGGGGAGATAAGGATATTGAAAGTAGAAGTCATCGGGAATGATGTTGAGAAAGCTCTGAAAATCCTGAAACGAAATCTTAGCAGAGACGGCCTTTTTAGAGAAATGCGCAACAGAAAATTTTATGAAAAACCGTCTGTAAAAAAGAAACGGAAACAGGCTGCTGCACGCAAGAACAGAAGAAAAATGGGTTTCTAGAACACAAAGCCCAAATACCTTATGCCAATGCGACAGCAGCTAAGCGATACCATTATTTTTTCTCCCGTATCGTTTAGAGTCATCAGCGTTTTTTCGCACAATAATTAAAAGGCGGCTAAAGAAGAAATTCTTTAGCCGCCTTCTTGTCTTTGGCTATCTAAAGGCATAACAAACCGCCGCAGGTAAAGAATTTTCGAATAAAACCGGCTTCGTATTCATAGCGATTTTGTCAGCGAAGTGGTGTAAATTAATCCCCATTGCTTTCCCCCACAGCTGAGCTCTCAACCTCCCGATCATCTTTGCCGTAGATTCTCTTTCTAAAGGGGTAGACTTGCGCCATTTCGGTTGTGGCAGGTGAGCCTTTCCTTTAATCCGACTCGTCCCAGCCAGAAGCAGGAATGCATATGCGGCAACGACAAAAGCCGGCACGGTCTCTACTGCTGTCGTGGTGCGAACTTGAGCTTCGCCAACTCCCAGAACCGTCTTTTCATCCCGGAAGTTCACTTCTATTTCCCACCTCCACACATACGATTGCAGCAACCGCTCTAGCGGTAGCTGCGGATCAGTGCACACTAGGTATACCGGGTTGCGGTACAGAAGCTTTGCTCCTTTTCTGGGCCGATAGGCTAAGGGGCGCACCATCACCAGGCGTACATCTTTTTCTCCTGTGCCCAACCAGCGAACAGGGGCGATAGTTTTGACTTCAAAGGTGTGGCGCGTGCCCGAGGCAAATACCTCAACCTTGCTCCAGGGGATCGATTCATCCTGGCGCATCTGTTCAGGTGTGGGCAACTGCTGCCCGTACCAGCGCCGCCGTCCACGACCGGGCGCCACGTCTTTGTTCGGCGGGAGAAACAATCGTGCATCTTTGCGGATGCGCCCGATTGCTACAGTATTGCCGGGCATGTCACGAAACACCGTACGATTGGTAAACCCGCCATCTACTGAGATGATAAGTTTGCGGCCGGCATCCTCCCGATCAAGTTGTTCCCGCAACTCACGTATCTGAGAAGCCCCCACACTGCTTATCTTCATACATTGTTGCTGTTTTCTGTAGTCATCCCAGGCTTGCGAGGATGCTTTTTTGCTTGGCTTGACAGGGGATGGGGCATGGGTAAGGTTTATGGGAATACCTCTGGCCCGTCCTGGTACGGCATCATCAGGCAAAGCCGCTGATATCTGCAGGAACCGTTGTCCCCATACAAAATTGGAACAGAATGCCGGACCCAACGGATCGCGCTTCCATCCGGTTCCGTGCACCTTCCTGCCTCGTTTGCGAATCAATGAATCATCCATCAAGACCACCAACGGCTCCTCGGGACCGATACGCGCAACAACTTCTCGACGTATGGGGGTAAAGAGCGCTTTCTTATTAAAACGTTGCTGTTCGAACAGACGATAGGCCGCCGACCAATCGGTGAACTGCTGGGCACTGGTGCACAGCATTCCGGTCACCGTTTTACGTCCCAAGCCGATCACGGAACTTATTGCCAAGGTGCGTGCGCGCTGGAATGTGCGCTCCTGCACAAAGGCTGGTTTGGCCAGATCAAATAATTGATTGAAAGAATCTATTATTCCTGCCGTTTTTTTTTCATTGCTGATGGCGGCACCTTCTGACGACGCAGCACCAGACTCTGCTTATCCTCGATAATCCATTGGACCGTTTCCCCCCGTTCGAACTCCATCGCCTGAGCGATGGCCGCAGGAAAATTGATGTACCACTGTTCACTCTGCTTGCGTTTGATCAATTGGACTTTTGTCGGGTAACCCATAGCAGCCTCCTTTATCTAGTAATATTACTAGATATATACTACTAAAAAAAATCGAGTGTTGCAAGCTCTCGATTTCATTTTATCTAGTCAATGGCCAAAGAAGAGAAGGCGGCTAAAGAAGAAATTCTTTAGCCGCCTTTTTTTCTTGGTGTATTTTTTCGTGATTAAATACCAGTAGGGGCGAACCTGGTTGTTCGCCCTGAACTTTGTTGGAATTGACAGAAAACCGTCTTTCCAATATAGTACTAATCAAGATACAAACAGAAGGAGCAAAGCCATGCTGGCCACCCGTTTGAAGGGCACTGTAACAACGGATCATCAGTTGGTGGTAAAACTGCCGAAAAGCATCTCGACTGGTGAAGTGGAAGTGATTTTGCTGCACCAAAAGTCCGAACTTGGCCTTAAAAAAGTTTCGGGTCGCAAGCCGCAGCATCCGGCATTCGGTATGTGGGCCAATCGTGCAGATATCACCGATGCGGCAGTCTATGCCACTGCTTTGCGGCAAGGTATTGAAAGGCGGGCGGATGCCGCAGAGTGGCTGGGTGCCGCAATCGGACAGAGCAGCGCAAGCTTGATCAGGAGATGAGGCAGTATACAATGCTTTTGATTGATAATGAAATTTCCCAAACAGCGCTGGGCTGGTATAAGCAGTTTCATTTAAGCGGTGGAGTCTGTTTCTTCGATTGCATGATAGCTGCCACTGCAGCCAGATATAATCTGAAAATAGCAACGCAGAACATTAAGCACTTTAAAAATTTTCCGGATATTCATGCTGCGAGGCCATATTAAATACCGCATAAAATTTGTTCTGAAAGCGTGGGCCGGGGCTGGGAAGTCATGCCCACATTTTTATTTTAAAAGGACGGGCAGACACATAGGTCTGCCCCTACGGCAAAAAAACAATGCCCTTGTAGGGGCGAATCTGCTTGTTCGCCCTTGCATTAATTATCCGCTCGAAATATAGGCAAGATGACACCTGTTTCTCCATAAGAAATATTGATGGGATCAGACGACTTTAAAAAAACTATAAATATTCTTATCGGTGGTGTCGCAGGAATTGCACTTGCGATAATGGGATTTCTGCTGTGTGGATTTGGGCATGGAATAATATTGCCTTTTTTGCTGTATCAAGGGCCATTAGCCTATCTTTTCCCGATAGCTTTTTTGATCGCTCCAAAGTCCAGCCAAGTATATCTTTTTATTGCGGTAGTTCTTAATGGTGCGCTATATGCGTTCTATTTTTCAAAAATATTTTCCAAACAAAACAGTCTTAATAAATCAAAAAAATTGTTATTGCTGCATTTGTTCACTATGCATCAGCTTTTATAATATATACTAGTGTTTCAATTGCTGGGGGAACTTTAGAAAACTACAAAAATACTTTTGAGCATGTGCCAATTATATTATTCACATCATTGACTCTTTTTATAGCCATACAGCTCGTTGCCCTTTTTTATTTAATAAAGACAAAAAAATAAATTCAATAAATCTATGTCCCTCCTTCTCTCAAAATTCTTCAGCGCCGGGCAGCCCGGCAGGCAGTTGCTTGACGCCATTCAGGCGGGTGAGGGCGAGGTGTATGCCGTGGGGCTCAAAGGCTCGGCCCCGGCGCTTGTCACCTCGCTGCTGTTTGATTTGCTGAAGAAACATATTCTCTTTGTCACCGCTACGGTTGAGCAGGCGCAGGAGCTTTTCGATGAGCTTCTTTTCTACCGCAACCGAGCGCTAAACCCCGATGACATGCGCGCATCCGAGGTGCTGCTGTTCCCACCTCTTGAAACGCAGGCATATGAAGACGTGCTCAGCCACTGCGACGTCAATGCCCAGCGGCTCTGGACCCTCTACCGCCTGTGCGACTCTGATGCCCCGTGTATCGTCGTCACCACGGCGCGGGCTTTGCTGCAAAAAATCCTGCCTGTTGAAACACTCATCAGCGGCTGCCGTACCGTAAAGCAGGGCGATGAGATCGACCGCGACGGCCTGTGCGCAGACCTTATACAGTGCGGCTACACCCGCGTGAGCGTTGTGGAGGACCGGGGCGATATCTCCATTCGCGGCGAGGTGATGGACATATTCCCTCCGGGCTGCCCCCAGCCTGTGCGCCTTGATTTTTTCGGCGACATGATCGAGTCGATGAAATTTTTTGATCCTCAGACACAGCGCTCCAGAGATGAATTAAAAGCCGTGACCCTTGTGCCCGTGCGCGAAGTGCTGCTGACCCGGGATGTTCTTGACGACCTGGCGCTTCGGGCCATGGAGCCGCCCCTTTCAGATATCTTTTCGCGCAGCAAGGGCAAGACATTTTTCGATAATATCCAGAGCGGGCTTTTGCCTGCCGGTGTTGAGTACTGCCTATCGCTTGTGTACCCGCAGCTTGCAACACTTTTTGATTATCTGCCATCCTCTCTGGTTACCTTCTGGGGCGACCGCAAAGAGATAGATGATGCCATGGCCGAGCTTACCGCCGAGGCTGCAGAAAATTATCAGGCGGCAAGCGACGAGCGCAGGGTTGTATCACCGCCGGAAGAGCTTTTTGTGCAGGCTGTTACACCCGGCGATCTGCCCGTGGCCCTGCAAAAAGTGTTTCTGCAGGGCTGGGACATTGAGCGCCGCGACCAGTGCCGCGTGAGCTTCACCGCGCGGTCAAATGAGGACATTCGCAAGGAGATGCTCTCGTTCGACACGCAGGCCGGTGCGCTCGCATCGCTTGCGCAGAAAATTGAGAAATGGCTCTCAGATGCCGTACAGGTGGTGCTGCTCTGCCATACCAAGAGCCAGTGCGAGCGCCTCGGCAGCCTGCTTGCAGATTATGAGATTGAGACCTCCATCACTCTTGACCGGACATTTTCCGATGTGGCGGGCGAGGCAACAGGTGGCCGCGTAGAAATCTGTATCGGCAGGCTCTCGCGCGGTTTCCGCTATGAAGACGGGCTTCTGGTTCTGATAACCGAGGAGGAGATTTTCGGCCAGAAGCGAAAGCGCGTGGCAGTGAAGCGCTACAAGGAAGGCACTGCCATATCCGATTTCAGCGATCTCAAAAGCGGCGACCTTATTGTCCACCGAGACAATGGTATCGGTGTGTATGTTGGGTTTAAAACCCTTGAGGCCGGCGGCATGCGCGCCGATTATCTACAGCTTGAGTATCAGGGCGGCGACAAGCTGTATTTGCCTGTTGACCGCATAAACCTTATCAACAAATACGAAAACGCCGACGACGGCCAGCCCCGCCTTGACAAGCTCGGGGGCACGACCTGGGCCCGCACCACGCGCAAGGTTCGCGAGTCGATAGAAAAAATCGCCCGCGATCTGATCGAACTATATTCGGCGCGCAAGGTTTTCAAGGGCCATGCTTTCAACCCGCCTGATCATACCTACCGCGAGTTTGAGGCCGCGTTTCCCTATGAGGAAACACCCGACCAGCTTGCGGCAATCGGCGATGTGATGGACGATATGACCCGCCCCATGCCCATGGACCGCCTGATTTGCGGCGATGTGGGCTATGGCAAAACAGAGGTGGCGCTTCGTGCGGCATTCAGGTCCGCCATGGAGGGCAAGCAGGTGGCGGTGCTTGTGCCCACAACCGTTCTTGCCCAGCAGCATTATCAGAATTTTTGCGAGCGCTTCCGCCAGTATCCCATTAAGGTCGATATTTTAAGCCGCTTCCGCTCTGCCCGCGACCAGAAGCAGATCATTCAGGGCCTTGCCGAGGGGAAAGTCGATGTCATTATCGGCACGCACCGCATCGTGCAGAAGGACATTGTGTTCAAAGAGCTCGGCCTCATCGTCATTGACGAGGAGCACCGCTTCGGCGTGAAGCACAAGGAGCAGCTAAAGAAGCTGCGCTCATCGGTCGATGTGCTGACGCTTACCGCAACGCCCATACCGCGAACGCTGCAGATGTCGCTGTTCGGCATTCGCGACTTTTCCATAATTGAAACGCCGCCCGAAGACCGGCTGTCAATCCGCACCACCATAACGCATTTCGACGAGATGATTATCCGCGACGCCATCATGCGGGAACTCAAGCGCGGCGGCCAGACATTTTTCGTTCATGACCGTGTGCGCTCCATTCATGCCATGGCAGGCTATCTTCGCAAGCTCCTTCCCGAGGCGCGCCTCGGCGTGGCCCATGGCCAGATGAACGAGCACGAGCTTGAACATGTTATGATGCAGTTCATCGGCAAGGAGGTCGACTTGCTCGTGTGCACCACCATCATCGAATCGGGCCTGGATTTTCCCACAGCCAACACGATCATCATAAACAATGCCCACCGCTTAGGTCTTGCCCAGATGTATCAGCTCCGTGGCCGCGTGGGCCGAGGCAAGATCAGGGCCTATGCCTATATGCTTGTTCCCGGCTCCAATACCATGAGCCCCCTTGCTCAGAAGCGGCTTGAAGCGCTGTGCGAGTTTACGGAGCTCGGGTCGGGGTACCGCCTTGCTACGCGCGATCTGCAAATTCGCGGGGCCGGCAATATACTGGGGCATTCGCAGTCGGGCCAGATTGAATCGGTGGGCATGGATATGTACCTTGATCTGCTCAGCCAAGCCATTGCTTCACTCAGGGGCGAGAAAATTGCACCAAAGGTTGAGCCCGAGGTCAACATCAATCTTCAGGCCTATCTGCCCGAGGATTATGTCGAAGAGGTGAATCAGCGGCTCGTGCTGTATCGCCGCATCGCATCGGTTGCAACCGATGCCGACGCCGATGACATCGAGCTTGAGCTTGCCGACAGGTTCGGGAGCCTGCCCGAACAGGTAGAGCTGCTGCTTGATGTGGCCCGCACCAAGAACGTGCTGCGAGAGCAGCTGGTGCTTTCGGTTGACCATGCCGGCCGGCAGCTCGTATTTACCTTTCACGAGGATGCTGAAAAGTCGCTGGAAAAAATTCTTTCCATTGTTGCCGCTGACACCAAACGCTTCCGTTTTACGCCCGACCTCAAGCTCTATGCCCGCTGCCCCCTGCCACCCGGTCGCGAACTTTTGCAGGAGATCAGAAAAATTTTTGCGTGATACAAACCTGCGGCATGCAATGGTCTTGCGTGTGCACCTGCCGGGCAAACATGCGTCTTGACAGAGCATGGAACTGCGAATTATATATAGGGCAGAACCTCATCATCTTACTCTATCAGCGGAGGCATCCATGACACATATCAGGCCGCGTCATACATGCTTCGGCATCCTGCTGCTTATGGCTGCGCTGCTGCTCGGCAGCGGGTGCGGCAACCCGGAAAAGGAATATTATTTCGGCGGCGGTGTAAAAACGGTGTTTGCCTATAACAGCCGCGGACAGCTGCACGGGGCAATCAAACACTATAATTCGCGGGGCAAGCTGTGGAAGATTGAAACATGGAAAGACGGCAAAAGGGAGGGCGTCACCATGACCTATGGCGATGAAGGCCAGATTCTGAGCAGTATCAAATATACAGACGGCAGGCAAACCGGTCCTTTCATAAGCTTCTACGACAATGGCAGCATAGAAACCGAATGCTCGTATACGGATGGCGTTCTTGAAGGGCCCTATAAAAAGCAGCACAAAAACGGCGTTTTGGCCGCAGAGGTTCTCTACGTGAAGGGCAACAAAGAAGGCCCTGAAACTCTTTATTACGAAAGCGGCATGCCCAAAAAGAGCGCCTATTACACAGCAGATGAGCTTCAGTGCCCGGTCATAGAATTCTATGAAAGCGGTGCTGTACGGCTGGTGCAAGGGTACCGTAACGACAAGAAAAACGGTATTGCAAAAGAATATTATGAAAATGGGCGGCTAAAGGCTGAGACTCTGTACCGCAGGGGGGATAAAGTCGCTACAATAGAATATGATGAATCCGGCAGAATTATCAGCAGCACGGAAGAGAAAAAAGATTTCGACTTTCTTGAGCATATCCCCCGCATTGCGCCCATGCTGGAATGGGCGAATTAGAAAACCTGCCAGACGCAACGGCATTGTGATAAATTTCTTCAGCCGTGGCGGACTGCACCTATACTGGCTTTAGCATGACGCAACGATGCTTTTTTACTCGTTTCAGTTACCCCTCCGAGCCGCTTTTAATTTGAGTCGATTCGCAGCTTGAAGCAAGGAAATAATAGCAGTTGCAATATATAATAATGAATCATATATTGATTTTAAATATACTTAAAATTGAATTGCCGATTGACGCTGTTGTCGCCAATCTTTTGGCGCACCGGGGATAGCGGATATGCGAGGGGTAAGATATACATATGCCGACAGTTTTAAAAATCGGCCCATGCAGGTTTCATTTCTATTCCGATGAAAAAACGGAGCCTGCCCATATTCATATTGAAACACCGGAAGGCGAATGCAAGTTTTGGCTTGATCCTGTGCGCCTTGCCCGCAACAAGGGGATTCATCCAAGGACGCTGCGCAAAATTGAAAAGCTTGTATTCAAGCACAAGCCGTTTTTGATGGAGAAATATCATGAGCAGCAAAAAGTGTAGCACTGTGTCAGACGAGCCGGCTGCAGTGAGGGCCTGGGCGCAAAAACGCACTATTTTTATTGAGCTGACCGATGGACGTATCGTCGGTTTTCCCGCCGATCGTTTTATGATTCTTTCACATGCCACTGACAGGCAATTGAAAGAGGTACAGGTTCGACTGCAAGGGTACGCGCTTCGATGGGATTCTCTTGATGAAGACATTACGGTTCCCGGCATCGTTGCCGGTCATTTTCAGCTTCCTTATAGTAAAGCTTCGTAAGGCTCTGATGCACAGGGATTGAATTGCGATACCGTTCAACCTGGGGTGAACAAGGGCCCCCGCTTTGCGCAGACAGATGAATCCGGCAAAATTATCAGCAGCACGGAAGAGAAAAAAGATTTCGACTTTCTTGAGCATATCCCCCGCATTGCGCCCATGCTGGAATGGGCGAATTAGAAAACCTGCCAAGCGAAACGGCATTATGATAAGCTCCGTCCGCCGTGTCTGCCTATACCCAGCCTTTAAGGGATTAATGGGTCAGGGGTATAACTTATTATACCCTGACCAGCCCGTTTCATATTATCTACAGGCTGGCCCCCCGCCTGCTTACGCAATAAAAAAACCCTCAGTGTCATCTTGAAACAGCAGCGGGAACAAGAGCAGACGTCTGCTCTTGAGGTTCTATGCCGTTTATAAGCGGCATGAGCTTGGGTGCAAGGGATTTCAGAACCTGCACGGGAAGGGAGCTGGTGAAGGAATAGTCTGCTGCCTGCTGGCCCGGCACATAGGCCGTGATCGTGCCGAAAAACCGCTCGCCGATGAAGAAAACGAAGGTTGCTGTGCGATTGATAACCGTGGAGCGCACAAGGTCGCCCGCGGCATTGTACACATCGAAGCGGTTGTCGCCCGTACCGGTTTTGCCGCCCACCTCAAATGGTGTGCCATCGGGGTGCGTGAAGACTTTTGAGATGCGCGTTGCCGTGCCGTGCTCCACCACGCCCAGAAGCTCTCTGCGCGCAACCTCGGCCACCTCGGGCTTCATGACCTGTTCGGAGCGGCTGTCCGCAGGCTTTAAAATGGTTTCATAGGGCGTGCCGGCTGCAAAGTGCATTTTCTCTATGCGGAGAGGCTGGGCATAACGTCCCTGGTTGTTGAGTATCCCCACCAGTTCGGCAAGGGCTGCCGGACGGTCGGCAGAGCTGCCGATTGCTGTGGCATAGGAGGGCACGAGAGAGTCGAACGGGTACCCCAGCCGCTTCCACATGCGGTGCACTTCCTGAAATGCCTCGTTCTCCATCATGATCTGTATGCGCGTGTCCTGGGCTGCCTTGTCGTGCGTTTTAAAAAGCCAGGTATAAACCTCCTGCCGCTCTTTTGTGCTGTCGCGCACGGCGCTAGCTTGCGTCGCGTCGGGATGTTCCCGCAAATAGGCCACGGTCCAAAGCTCCAGCGGGTGCACATGGGCAAGAAAGCCACGGTCTACAAGAGAAAAAGCGCCGGGGCTGTATTTATCATAGAGCTTACGAAGGGTCACGCCGGAAAGCTCGGAGCTTGGCAGATTGTTTTGCAAAAAGGGAATGAAATCTCTTATTTCTTTTTCCGGCATGATGGAGCGGTACATGACAGCAAGCCGCACGGGCGCGGGCACGATGCCGCTCACCAGTGTTTTAAGCGCTTCATCTGCGGTTTTGCCCTTGTATTTTGCATAAAAGCGGCCCAGAAATTTCTGGCCTTCCGTGTCGGCAAATTGAGCAAGATACTGCTTGCGGGCAGGGTCGCCGCGATAGGCAAGCGGCCCGCGGGTCGACTCGTGGCGAAGAAAGGTGAAGTAGTGTGCAATGTCGCGCATCAGGCGTATGAAAACAAGATTTACCGACTGGCGCAGGGCCGAGCGCACATCCATGACTTTGTCGTTGTCATCGTGGTTGAAGTTGGCGAAGGTGTGCGCCCCGCCGCCGGTGAAAAACGATTCTGCAGGGCTTGCCGAATACTCCCGCTCCATGGCGGCATTGAGCATGGCGGGAAGAGAGCGGTCATCGGCACTGGCAAGGTATGCAACAGCCCACTTTGAAAGCGTATCGAACTGGGCGGTGTCCAGCGTTTCAAGATCGGGCGTAGTGCGTCCGGCAAACTGCTCATGAAGCTCAGCGATGATTTCCAGATAGGTTACCATCGTGCGCAGCTTTGCCGTTGAACCGAGCTCCAGCTTGATGCCTTCATTGATGTTCAGGGGCTGATCATTGGTGTCGGTCATGATGCGCAAAAGATTTGCCTGCTCGCCGCGCTCGTACAGGGTGAAGCTGTAGACGATTTTTCCGGGGTCTTCATTGGTGAGCAGGTGAAATCCGTACAGGCCCGACTGCCGGGCAAATGCCGGATCTTTCAGCTGGTGCAGTGTCCAGGTGATCTCCTCCTGCACCTTTGCGTCAAGCGTGCCTGAAACGGTCAGGTCGAGGCGGTCAAGCTCATAGAGCTGCGGCACGTCAAGCATCGCCATGAGCTTGGTGCGCACGGCGTTTGCCGGCTTGCGCTCCAGAAACGATCCCTCGTACTGCGGGGGCATGGTGGGCCTGATCCTCAAGGACGCCCGCAGGGCTGCATCGCGCTCAAAGGGCGTTATGATACCCTGTGCCTCAAGCACCCGCACATAGCTCTGTGTCTGCTTTTCAAGCTGGTCAAGGTGTTCGCGCAGGTAGTGGCCCGGACGGCGCTGGGCGATGAACAGGCTCAGGAGCTGCTTAAAAGCAAGCGCCCACGGGGCAAGGTGTTTGTCATCGGCTGACCGGGGACGCTGGGCAAGCGTCCGGTTTATGGCTTCAAAATCAGCGCTGTACCACGCCCACAGCCCGTCGCCGATGCCGATGATTTCACCATAGCCGGGATAGGCACCCAGGGGGATGGAGTTTATATAGTCCAGAAGTATGCCCATCTGCGCATCAAGGGTTTCCGGGCCGCCCATATACGACTGCAGTGATGCCGACGCCATCTGCACAACCTTTTCCCGTGTCGAGCTGGTGCGGCCTTCAGGAGAATGGCGGTACTTTTCAATCTGTGTGGCAAGCGTGCTGCCGCCGGGCCCGCGACCGGCGCCTGCGGCCTTGTTGATTGCGCGCTCCAGCAGGGCCTTTCCCAGGCGCGTCCAGTCGACAGCAGGATTTTTACAGGGATAGCGCGGGTCAAGGAGTTCACGGTTTTCAACAAAAATCAGGCTTTTGACGATAATTTCCGGTATGGCCTCAAAGCTTGAATAAATATGGGCAGGGTAGGTCATGTCAAAAAGAGTCTGCCCCCGGCGGTCATAAATTTCAAGCCCGGCCTGCGGCTTTTCATAATAGGGCGGGTAAATGCCCAGGTCGCAGAACTGCATAAGATCCGGAGAAAAGCGCGTCTGTGCTTCAACCTTATAGCCTTTTTCGCCGGCGCGCTTGATAAAGGCGGGAAGATCGACATAGCCGCGCCGCTGGTCCGAAGGCCCTGCCTCGGGATAGCGTATGGCGTCGCTTGCGCCGGGCGCCATCTGGAAGGTAAGCTTCTGCACAAGGGTTGAAAAATATTTTGCCTGCAGCTCAGAGGACCGCTCCTCAATGGCCACGAGCATAATTATAAAGGCCCACACTGCGATAAGAATGAGGTTTATAAAAGAAACTATAATAAAATGCAGCAGCCATGGCTGCCGCGGCGGGGTATTTTTTTTTTGTTCCTGCTTCTGTTCCATGCACTTGTAATATGGTAGGGGCCGGGTGAAGTCAAGCGTATTTTAAATTTTGGATTTTAGAATTTGGATTTTTGATTTTCAATCTCGTATGGTTAAATCTCCCGGCATCATGCCGTGGGTTTATTTTGTTAATCCAAAATCCGCAATCCAAAATCTACAATGGAATTTTCCACAGCCCTGCCTTAAGATAGGGCGCATCGGCCCACGGGAAATCGTCGGGCTCATGCTCAAGCCATACAAGCCGCCACGATTCCGGGTGCCAGTCGCGATACTGCTGCTCGGAGACTGCCGGAGAATTAACAACCGTGAGCGCCAGCCCTCCGGGCGCAAGGCTTTGCACCAGCTCAAGACAGCGGGGGAAATCCTTTTTCACGGAAAACGAGCCCTGCTTGCTGCGGGCAAATGTCGGCGGGTCGAGCACCACGAGGTCAAAGCGCCGCCCTTTTTTTGCAAATGCTTTCATCCAGGTGAGGGCATCGCCGTACATAAAATCGCGCTCATCGCAGGCAAGGCCGTTGAGCCCGTAGTTGCGCCGGGCACGATCAAGGGCTGTTTTTGCAAGGTCGAGGTTGAGCGCATGGCCCATGCCGTTTTTCAGGCCATGCACCGAGAAGACGCCGCTGTAGCAGAAGAGATTGAGCATGTCGCCCGCGTTTTTATAATATGGGGCAAGCAGGCCGCGTATGATCCGCATGTCAAGAAACAGGCCGCTGTGCCTGCCTGCCAGCAGATCAACGGCAACCCTGACGCTATTCTGCACCACGATCAGCTCTTC
>Ga0114951_10002070_pt1 | contig 23440 bp, 19 predicted proteins | sample AM7aDNAmetaG_FD_88677 | JGI IMG/M metagenome (GOLD analysis project Ga0114951, IMG submission 88677) | Freshwater microbial communities from Finland to study Microbial Dark Matter (Phase II) - AM7a DNA metaG | ecosystem: Environmental > Aquatic > Freshwater > Lake | place: Finland: Lake Alinen... | reverse complement strand
TCGCCTGCTGATAGGCGCTGGCGAAGGCGGCCAGTTGCGCGTCAGCCGAGGGCGTGACGATGAAGTCCACCATCTCAAACAGCGCAGACACCCGCTGCACCGCGCGAGTCCGCGCGCGGTTGGCTTGAATGTACTCGACCGCCAGATAAAGCCGTGCGATGCGGAAGGCATTGGGCCAGTCCTCAGGGCACTGCTCGGTAACTGGTTGCTCTAGTGTGCCGTTTGCAGAAAGGCGATGCGCATCTCGGCGACCTCAATTCGATTGAGGCCGGCTTTTACCGTGGGGTCGCCCGAGGCGATGGCGCGGGCCTCCTCCTCAGTCGCAGCCTGAATGGCCAGAACGCCGTACGGCCCTTTGGGATCGAGCACCGGCCCGCCAAAAAGGCAAACGCGCTTCGCGAATTGCCCCTGCCAGTAGGCGAAATGCTGCTCCATCAGCGCCTTTTCGCTATCGGTCATGTCCTGGATGAAAGTAGTACGCGGCGGAATAAGCCGGACGAACCAGGTCTTGAGCGCGGCACGGTGGTTGCGGCAGGAGCCTGTGCCCAGAGCGGTGCAACCGCAAGCAGCAGGACCAGAGACAGAAGTCGAATCGGCATCCTCATGGCCCGGATGTTAAACCGCCCCGGCAATCGACCGCAAACCCCACCCAGCCATAATCAAGAATCGCACTTGACATATTCCCATATAAGAATGTAATTTTTCGATCATGGCACGCGCGGCAACCACCTCGGACGCTTTCAATGCAGTTGCCGAACCCCGGCGGCGGCAGATACTCAGCTACCTCGCAGCGCATGAACGGCCAGTGGCGGAGATTGTGACCGCCCTCAAGCTCGATCAGCCCTCGGTTTCAAAGCACCTCGGCGTGCTGCGAAGCGTTGGCCTGGTTCGGGTACGCTGCGACGGACGGCAGCGGTTTTACCGAACCAATGCCGCTGCCATCCGGCCTCTGCACGAGTGGGCAAGTGAGTTCGAGCAGCTCTGGAAGCATCAGTTAAGCCGAGTGAAAGAACGAGCAGAGGAGAAAGCGAACGAGGTCAAATCAAAATCAAATCCCCATAGTTGAGCACAAGGAGGAATCATGATTCAGACAGCCCCAGGACTCGAAAATATGACCCTGGAGATCAAGCAGGAAATTCATGTGCGCGCGTCCCTCGACGACACATTCGCCGCACTGCTGGAACAAATAGGCCCGTACAACGAGCGTGGCGCGGGCGACCCCATGCCGATGGTCATTGAGCCCTGGCCAGGTGGCCGCTGGTACCGCGACCTGGGCAACGACAACGGTCATCTCTGGGGGCTCGTGCAGGCCATCAAGCGGCCAACTCTGCTTGAGATTACCGGTCCGCTCTTCGCATCCTATCCACTCCTGTCAAACGTGCAATACCGGCTGTCTGAAGCGGATGGAGGTACCCTGATTACCTTCCGGCACACCGCCCTCGGCTTCATCGAGGAGCAGCACCGGCAAGGCGTCGACAAAGGCTGGGCGTCCATACTCGATCGCATCCGCAAGGGCGCTGAAGCCAAATAGCTTCCCCGCATCTCGACCAAACACAGTCGGAGTAGGGATCATGATTGCTCATAACCCCCTCCGCGGATCCGGACGAGCGGATTTCCCGCATCCGGCTCTTACCTCAGGTGATGACGCCCATGCGGCGCAGAGGAAAAGGATGATACACATGCGCAGGCGGAAACCAGTGGTCGATCAAGCGCCGCATCCGGCTCCAGGGAACACGGCCATTCTGGCTACGGCGCGACAGCGCCCGATGCCAGAGCCAGCCTACCTGATGACGGAATACATGCAACGCTGCGCTGTTCATGGGCACACCGTAATAGCGGATATGTCCACCTACAACCGATCGCAACCACTTGCCTGTGTCCTGAATGGGAGCGTGCATGCGCAATCGCAACTCGGCTTTCACCGCGTTCAACTTCGCTTGCAACCGCTTACGAATCGTTTGCCTTATTACCGTGAAGTACCCGTTGCTCCTCTTCTTCCCGCAGATATGCGTGAAGCCGAGAAAATCGAACGTCTCCGGCTTCCCTTCTCCGCGCCGCTTTCGGTTTCGAGCCGCGTACGGTCCGAACTCCAGAAGCCGCGTTTTGTCGGGATGCAGTTCCAAGCTGAACTTCCGAAACCGCTCGGCAAGTTCTGCCAGAAACCGCTTGGCATCCGCTTCGTTCTGGAACCCAACCACGATGTCGTCCGCGTACCGCACGACGATCACATCGCCGCGCGCCTGCTTTCGACGCCATGCCTGTGCCCACAGATCGAAGACGTAATGGAGATAGATATTCGCCAGCAGCGGCGATGCGCTGCCGCCTTGAGGCGTCCCTTCCTCCATGCGGATTCGTTTCCCATCTTCCAGCACGCCCGCGTTCAGCCATTTCTGAATGAGCCGCACGACGCGCAGGTCCGCGATGCGATGCTCGATGAACCTTACAAGCCATTCGTGCGAAATCGCATCGAAGAAGCCGCGTATGTCCAGATCGAGCACCCAGTTCACCTTCTTCGTCAGCAGTCCCGTGTAAAGCGCATCCAGCGCATTATGCTGGCTTCGCTTCGGACGGAACCTGTACGAAAATCCGAGGAAGTCCGTTTCGTAAATAGCGTTCATCACCTCAACCGCCGCACGCTGAACGATCTTGTCCTCCAGCGCAGTTACTCCGAGCGGCCTCAACCGCCCGTCGGCCTTGGGGATGTACACCCTACGCACCGGCTTGGCCCGGTACGCTCCCAGCTTCAGCCTATGGGAGAGGTCCTGGAGGTTGATCTCAAGGTCCTCGCCGTAGTGCCGCCACGTCTCGCCGTCCACGCCGGGCGCGGCTTCTCTCTTCAAACAGAGATAGGCCGTACGCAACGCTTCCGGTGTATAGATGTGGTGAAAGAGCGCGGTGAACCGCATCTCCTTATCCTTGCTTGCTGCTTGACGTATCCGCTCCAGCGCACTGGGCGCGTCTGTCCGGCTCTGAGTCCGGGACGCGTTTTGCTGTTGCGGATTCCCCTTGGTCAAACCTCTTCCCTCCATCCCCTCCGCCGCCGGTTGCCCAGCCTTGTTCGAGGACTTCACAGGTACTACAGGTCTGTCCGACTTCCCGTGTTCGTTCATCATCGGCGTGTGTCCTTAGACTTCCCGATGCGTCCCAGGGCGTGCTCTGCTCTGGGCGAACGCGGGATCTCCCGGTTCCCGTGCGAGATGTTTCGGTACGTGCTCGGGGTCTGTGACCGCGCGGGACTCGTTTGCGCCTCGCGGTATCGGCGCATCCGATGCTGCCTTCCGCTTCCTCCTACGGCGTCGGCATCCCGGAGGATATTTCTTTCGCGGCTGAATACCCGGCCCGCACCTTCCCCTGTCAACGCTTCGACGCCGCCCTCACGAGCGGCTCCGCATGACTCGGGGCCAGTGTGGTTCGCTAAACCTTCACTGTATGAAACTTTCATTCACTACACCTCGCCGGTTTAGCCGGCGCACAGGAGGATCGCCATGACCATCGCACAATCGTTGCTTGCGGAGTTTGAAGTGCAAGCGCCTGTCACACGGAAGTTTCTTGAGCGGCTACCGGAAGACAAGCTCACCTGGAAGCCCCACGCAAAATCCCTGACCGCCGGGCAGCTCGCCTATCATCTTGCGTCTGTTCCCGGCGGAATCGCCCGCTTCGTTCAAAGCAATCCGGCCGAAGCTCCCAAGTCATTCGAATTTCCGCAGCCTGCTAGCGGCGACGAGATCCTCAAGACTCTCGACGAGAGTGTCGAGATAGTGCGGAGCCTGCTGCCGCAACTTGACGATGCAGCCATGAAGGAAACCTGGCAGATGCTGGCGGGCGGGCATGAAGTACTGGCTCAGCCGCGCGGCGAGTTTGTGCGCGATGTTATGTTGAGCCACTGGTACCAGCACCGTGGACAATTCAGCGTCCATTTGCGCTTGCTGAATGTCGCGGTGCCGGCAAGCTGGGGGCCGAGCGCGGACGAGGTGCCGGCCTTTATGCAACAGGCCGCTCAAGTGGCGTAGCCCGCTTCGGCAAGGCAGAGTTATTCCATTGCAATGTGTCTGGGCGCGACCTTGGTCGCGCCCTCACCGCGTCTGCGGCTTCAAATGACATTCTTCATCAGGCCGCTCAATTGCTTCAGATCGGCTACTTGCCCGCCTCCGCCATCAGCTTCTGTGCGCGCGTCAGTGCATCCATGCGCCGCTGTTTCTGAACCTCCAATTCTGCGGCCGTCAGGTTGTTTGCGGAGATACGCCTGGAAATATCGCCCAGGCGCTGAGTGAAGGTTGTGCCGATAGCGTCAACGGCGGCCCGGGCCTTCGGCAGTGTCTCGTGGAAGTGGGCGATCTCCTCGACGGCGTGCTCGGGGTGGTAACTGAGCCGGTCGCCGGTCTGCATTGCGTCGATCAGAATATCCGGCGGCACGGCGACCGGCGGAGTCTGCTGCAAGGCGTCGTAGACCCCGCGCAGGCGGGTCATGGCGCCGGCAAATCCATCCAGCTCGCTGCGCCGTGCAGTGAGCCCGGCAGCGCGGCGCACTTCAATCGTAACCTTGGCGGCAACGCTCCCGCTGGGCGCCGGAATGATCGTTGTCAGGGTCTTGCCGTCAATGCCCCAGCCGCCTTTGCCCGTCACTCCAGCCTGCTTGATTGCGACACCGTTCACGGAAACGGCGGCGGGCGGCCAGTCGGCGGGCAGGCGCAGCTCATAGCCGCGAGACTGCCGCATGCCGGGATAGCTGCCCGCAACGGGGCCAATCTCCACGCGCAGCGTGTCTGCGGTTTGCGCCGCCTTGATCGGCGTGCGGGCAAAAACGCCGTTCTGATACTGAACCGAGACGCCGGAGTCCTCATAGACGGAATAGCTCGAGGTCGTGCCCGGCGCAAGCGGCCACACGTTGACGATGAGCGGGTCGACCGGCTTCTGCCCGGTGTAAAGCATCGGCGGCTGCATCGGCACAATCGCTCCGGCCTTCAGATAAACCGGCGTCTGCTCAATGGAGAAGGTGCGCTCCGCTGAAGCCGGTCCGGTAATGTGTTTGCCGGTGGCCCACTCAATCCATTCGCCTTTGGGTAGCCAGACACTCTCGGTAACCAGGCCCGATGTCTTGTCCGAGGGCGTGGTCACAGGAGCGGCAATCATCCCTTCGCCAAAGACGTATTCGCTCTTGCTCGTGTAGGCGGCGCTCGCGTCCGGCCAGTCGTAATACAACGGGCGCAGAAAAGCAACGCCGGTGTCGTATGTGCGGCGGGCTTCGGTGTAGAGGTAGGGCTCCAGAGCGTAACGCAGTTGGAAGGTCGAGCGCAGAATCGACGAGTAGGGCTCTGGATAGACCCAGATGCGTCGCTCGGCGTCAGGGTTCTTGGTGGTGTGCGTGCGCAGAATGGGGCTGAAGGCGCCAAACTGAACCCAGCGCGTATAGAGTTCCGGATCGACCGCGCCCGGCATGTGGCCGCCGATGTCGTGGCTCCAGTAGGCATAGCCCACATTGGCCGCGGTGGCCGTGAACCAGGGTTGGAAGGCAAGGGACTCCCACACTGAAACCGTATCTCCAGAGAAGCCGATCTGGTAGCGGTGGTTGCCCAGTCCGCCCCAGCGATGGAACAGCAAGGGCCGTTTGCCCTCGCGTTGCTGGTCGGTAAAGTGGACGTAGTTGAGCCACCATGTGGGCATCACGCCGGCCATGCTGGTCTTCTGCTCCTGCTGCCAGTCAAGCCACCAGAAATCAATGCCCTGCTTTTCAAGCGGATGGTGGGCCAGAGCCATATAGTTGGTTGCGAATCTCTTGTCGGTAATGTCGAAGGGGACAAATTTCCGCGTCGCCGGATCGATGCCCATGGCCTTCGCCATCGCCGGATAGGCCGTCTCCCAAGGCTCGATGCCGGAGGCGGGGTGCATGTTGAGCGTGGCCTTCAAACCCTCTGCGTGAATCTTGGCGAGGAACTGATCGGGGTCGGGAAAGAGGACCTTGTTCCATGAGTAGCCAGTCCAGCCTAGCCCATGTTTCGACTGATCCACCTCGCCCGCTGCCTGAAGCTGGTCGTGGCTGATATGCCAGCCCATGTCAATCACGAGGACATCAAGCGGAACATCGTTCTCGCGGAAACCGCTCACCAGTTCATCCAGTTCCTGATCGGTGTAATCCCAATACCGCGACCACCACGCGCCGAATGCAAAGCGCGGCGGCAGCGGAATGCGCCCCGCGACCTTCACGTAATCGCCCAGCGCCTTGCGGTAGTCGTGGCCGTAGCCGAAGAAGTATAGATCCTGCCGATCTCCGGCGGGCCGCTCAATGGCCCAGGGCCACGGGCTCTTTTCGCCTTGCAGAAAACGGAAGTCGGCGGAGTCGAACAGCGGGCGCGTCGAGTCGTCCACCACCGCCCAGCCGGAGCGGGAGATGAGTCCGGGCTCGATGGGCTCGCGCGTCTTGTCGCCCCGCGCGCCGTCGAGGGTGCGCGTGGTGCCCAGCAAATTGTCCGGATCGGCCATTCCTGGATGCCATGTTACTTCTTTGCCGTCGACGTTCTTTAGTGTGACGGAGAGACTATTGGGTGTGAAGTGGCCATCGCCAGTCTGCGTGTACCTGATCTGCAACGCCGCTGTTTCGATAAGAGTCGGAATTGTCTGAGCCCCGCGCGGAATATTCAGGTCCAGACCGGCGGAAAACTTCGGTACCGGCAACCGCCGATTGAGAAACACAAACGAAGCGTGATCCTCAAACTTGCCGTCAGCCGCCCACTCCATGCGAATGAGCTGAGGTGTCAGCACTGTAAATCGCGCGTTACCATCCACAATCACGGCTTTAGGGTCAGCAACGGGATTGGTAACGCCTTCTGGCTGAGTTGCCGAGATTGCGGCAGCAGGCGCCTTTGCGGGCGATGCCGCGGCTGGCGCGGGTGTTTGAGCGGTCAGTCCAAGGCTGCATCCGAACACAAGTCCAATAACAGCAAAATGACGCAAAGTAATACGCACAAGTTCCTCCTGTTTTTGCTCCAACGGGAAGGTTAGCACCGCAGGGCTGGGACAAGCATTCCTGAGCAACCATAACCCGCTCGCCTGTCGGTGTTAGGATGGCGCTTAATCGTTTTCTTCCATTCAAGATCCATTGAGCATTCCCGCAATGCTCAGGAGAGCAGCATGGCTGGCGCCGCCAATCGACCGCAAACCAAGATCTCGTCCTTCCTCTATGTCATCACCGGCGTCACGGCCATTGCGGGCTTTCTCTACGGATACGACACTGGCATCATCTCCGGCGCTCTGCTGCCTATTACCAGCGAGTTTCACCTCGGCCACCAGATGCAGGAGATTGTTGCCTCGGCAATCCTCGTCGGCGCGGTCATCGGGGCGCTCAGTTGCGGCACCATCTCTGAACGCATCGGCCGCAAGCGCACCATCATGACCGTGGCCTGCGTCTTCTGCGCGGGGTCGCTCTGTTCGAGCATCTCGCCCAGCCCCTACCTGCTGGCTCTCTCGCGCATCCTGCTTGGCTTTGCCGTCGGTGGCTCCTCGCAGGTCACGCCCATGTACATCGCCGAACTTGCGCCACGGCAGTTGCGCGGACGGCTGGTCATCTCCTTCAATCTCTCCATCGGCGTCGGAATCCTGATCGCCAACATCGTGGGCTTCACACTCCAGGATGTGTGGAGCTGGCGCACCATGATTGCCGTGGCTGTGGTTCCGGCGATCATTCTGCTGTTGTGCATGACGCGGCTGCCGGAGAGCCCGCGCTGGCTCGCGGAAAACGTCTCAATGGATGCGGCACGCAAGGTTCTGGCGCGGGTGCGCGACAACGAAGACGATATCAACTACGAACTCGACGAGATTCGCGTAGTGGTTGAAGAGGGCGGCAGTGGCAAAAAAGCGAGCTGGTCCATGCTGGCCGAGCCGTGGATCAGGCCCGCTGCTGTGGCGGCCTTTGGCGTGGCGGCATTTACGCAACTGGGCGGACTGGAGACCATGATCTACTACGCGCCAACGCTGTTGTCCGGCGCGGGCTTCGGCAAGTCGGCGGCGCTCATGACCGGCCTGGGCGTGTCCATCGTGTTTGTCACCATGACCGCCATCGGGCGTCAGATTGTGGACCGTGTAGGCCGCAGACGCCTAACGCTGGTCATGGTCCCCGGAACCGTAGTGAGCCTCATCGTGCTGGGCATCATGTTCCGCATGGGCATGGCCAAGACTCCGCAGGGGTCCTTGATCCTGGTGGCCTGTTTGCTGATCTACATGGTCTTTAACGCAGGCGGCGTGCAAGTGATCGGCTGGCTCATGGGCTCGGAGATGTTCCCGCTGGCCATTCGCGGCAAGGCCAGCAGCGTGCATGCGGCCGTGCTTTGGGGTTCGAACCTGATCATTACGTCAACCGCGCTGAGCACCGTGGCTTTGCTGGGAACGGGCGGGGCGATGTGGGTTTATGCCGGCCTGAACTTCCTGTGCTTCCTGTTTGTCTGGCGGTTTGTGCCCGAGACAACCGGCCACTCGCTCGAAGACATTGAAAACCATCTGCGCGCAGGCAAGTTCATGGAATTGAAAATGAAGGCGGCGGGGAAGTAGCGCGGGGCGAAGGCTATCTGTCCGCCCCTCTAAAACTAGTCCGGCTCTTCTTCGCCGGGGTTCTTCTCCGTGATCTGGCTATTGGCCAGCCGTTCCAACTGGTTGCGCCAGTCCAGCGATTCAATAAAAGTCTTTGATTCGCGCCAATTGGGCTCGACAATTACGTGGAGTTGCAGAAAGACTCGTGTGCCGAGCAGCGATTCAATCTGGCGGCGGGCCCCTGTTCCAATCTCCTTCAACTTCGATCCGCCTTTGCCGATCAAAATCGCCTTCTGTCCATCGCGCTCGCAATAGATGGCGGCGGCAATTCGGGTCAGCGGCAGTCGCGCGGGCGCCTGGCCTTTCTTGCGCGGCGGCGCCGCCGGTTCTGGCTCTTCGTATTGCTCGATAACCACGGCAGAAGCGTAAGGAACCTCTTCGCCGGTTTCAATCAGGATGCTCTCCCGAATCAACTCGGCCACCATGAAGCGCTGCGGTTGGTCGGTGTACTGGTCCTTCGGGTAGAAGCGCTCGCCGGTCGGCAGGGCCTGCACGATCTTGCGCACCAGAATGTCCAGTCCGTCGCGCTTCCGTGCGCTCACCGGAATAATCTCGGCAAAGTTGAAGTGGCGCGTGAGCGAGTCGATGAGTGGAAGCAGAAGGTCCTTCTGCACCAGGTCAATTTTGGTAAGGACGAGGAAGACCGGGCAATCTACCTTGCGGATCAGCCCGAAGAGGAATTCGTCTTCACTGGCCCAATTGGTGCGGGTGTTCTTGGCGACTGTGGTGACCGTTTTCCCAGCTTCCAAACTCGATATCTGTGGCGCCGAGGACTCTTCTGAAACCGAGGGCTCCGCGTCAGTATCGGGAGCGGCCTTTTCCGCGATTGCCTCCAGTTGCACCCTGCGCGTCGCATCCATCAAGACCAGCACAACATCCCGCGATTCCAGGGCCTCGTAGACCTCCTGCAACATGCGCCGGTCGAGCTGCGAGCCGGGCTTGTGAACGCCGGGAGTATCAACAAAGACGATCTGCGCGGCGGGATTGGTGCCCTTGTGCGCGGGCACCTCGACCACGCCCATGATGCGATTGCGCGTGGTTTGCGGCTTGGCGGTCACTATGGCTACCTTTTCGCCGGTGAGGGCGTTGAGGAGGGTGCTTTTGCCGACGTTGGGCCGGCCGAGAATGGCGACGAATCCAGATTTCAAAGTAAAGTGGCGCTCCTGATCTCTATTATCGCGGATTTACGGCGCGGGCGTTGGTATCATCTCCGCATGATCCCCGAAGGCAGAACTGCACGGTTGATTTTGCGGCCCCTGCAACTGGCGGATGCGGAGCAGATTCAGGAGCTCTTTCCGCAGTGGGAGGTTGTGCGCTACCTGCTGAACCGCGTGCCGTGGCCCTATCCACCGGACGGCGCGCTGGAGTTCTGCCGGAATGTCGCGCTGCCCCAGGTGGAGTGCGGGGACGCCTGGCACTGGACGATCCGGCGTGCCGCTGAGCCCGGCCAAATGATCGGCTTCATATCGCTGATCCGAGGCGATGCGGACAATCGCGGCTTTTGGATGGGGCTGCCGTGGCAGGGACAGGGGTTTATGAGCGAGGCCTGCGTCTGGGCCAACGACTTCTGGTTCGAGTCGCTCTGGTTTCCTGTCCTGCGAGTGGCCAAGGCGGTTGCCAATGCCGCATCTCGCCGCATCTCGCAGAAACAGGGCATGAGGCTGGTCGGCGTGGCAGAAAAGGACTTCGTTTCTGGACGCCTGCCCTCGGAGATTTGGGAAATTACCGCGCAGGAGTGGCGGGAGTGGAAGTCTTTTGGCCTCTCGCCTACGCGAGGTCAGTGAACTACCGATGAGCGCAACTCAGCTGGGTTCCGCATCCGCTTTCTCGGCCGGCGGAAACACCCGCAACCGGTCCACACGCCGGTCCGTGGACGCCACGATCTCCATCCGCAGGCCAATGGACTCGAGCAGAACAACCTCGCCGACCAGAGGTATGCGGCCTTCGATCTCACTCACCAGGCCACCCAGCGTGGTGGCTTCGTACTGCTCGCCAAGGTCGCCAAAGCCGGAAGGTTCGCCGAACAGATCGGCTAGCTGATCGACGGGGAAGTTGCCGGGGACGAGCCAGACTCCGCTGGGCTCGCGCTGCGGCTCTTCGATCGGCGTGTCGACCTCGTGTTCGTCACGGATATTGCCGACAATCTGCTCGAGTAAATCCTCAATCGTCACCAGGCCGGAGACACCCCCATACTCGTCGATCACGATCCGCATGTGCTGCTTTTCGCGCTGCATCTCGCGGAGCAACTCGTAACCGCGCTTGGTTTCCGGAACGAAAACAGCTGGATGCTGAATGCTGGCGACTGTGCGGGTATGGGCCTCTTCGTCGGCAATCTGCAGCAGATCGTGGGCGAAGGCGATGCCGGTGATACTGTCGAGCGAACCTGAAAAAACGGGAACGCGCGAGAAGTTATGCTCGCGCAGGAGTTCGAGAAACTGCTCGAGGGTGATGGACTCTGGCACCGCAAAAACTGCGGGGCGGGGTGTCATGACTTCGCGCACCAGCTTGTCGCCGAACTCGACGGCGGAACGAACCAGGTCGCGGTCACTCTCTTCCAGGATTCCTTCTTCTTCGCCGGCTTCGAGCAACGCCTCAACATCAACGGCAGTTTCTTCCTCAAGGCTGGCCGGTTCCTCGGCCAGTGAGGCGACGGAGAAGAAGAAGCGGACGAAAACCGTGATGGGCGTCATGAGCCAGAGCAGCAGGCGAATGGGCCACACCAGGCGAGCGGCCCAGCGGCCACGGGTGCGGTTGAACAGGATCGAGGGCAGAAGCTGATTGCAGAATAGAACTACCAGCAACAGCGCGAGAACGGCCTGGGCGATCTCAGCCGCTGTGGGCCGGGCGAAGTGCGGGCCGCGATCGAAGAGGACTGCGCCGAACTCAAGAGCGATGATCCCGAGCGCCAGCTGCTGCAGCACGTTGGCGCACAGTGCGGCGTGATGACGGCTCAGGCCAAGTTGGGGTTCGATCTCTTCTTCCCAGGCGTCAAGGTTCTCCTGGACTTCGCGGATGAGGATCTTGCCGAACTCAGCGTAGACGCGGCTGATGTAGGAGGCCAGGGTTTCGACCGCCGCCAGCAGGAACAGCAAGGAGATGACGAGCGGGGTCATGGGCGCTTCACCTTAGCCTTGGGGGGCGAAACCGCACCTCGTTTTGATGACTTGAAGGGGCGCGGCTTTAGCTGCGCCGACAGATCTGCTGTCTGAATTCTGGGCTTTAGCCCCCGAGGGAATGCCTTCGTCAGTGTCTGCTGTGTCGAAACCTCGGCCCGCTCGATCAGCCCAAGCGGCAGCCGGAGCCGGTCTCGAAGCAGCCGCTCACGCCGAGCCATCCTGCCTGTGTCGCTTTCATGGTCGTAGCCCGCGAGATGCAGTAGACCGTGCAGAATCAGCACCTTCAACTCGCAGGTCAGCGCGTGACCCTGCTCCGCGGCCTGGCGGAGGGCAGTTTCCACGCTGATGGCCAGATCCCCTGCCATCCCCTGCGCGCTTAATCCCTCGGCCGGAAACGATAGGACATCGGTCGCTTTGTTTTTGCCCCGGAATTGGCGGTTCAGCCGGCGGATGGCCAGGTCGGTCGTCAACAGGACCGTTACCTCGCCGCGCAGCCGCACCGCCGTTTGCGCGGCCGTCAAGAAGCGATTCAGTGTCTGTTTGGTTGGAATCCTAAGCGGCCAGGGCACCGTTGTTCGCGTTCGAACATCAAGAAGCGCCACCACGTTGTTGCGCGGTGCGGGGTCGGAGTCCAGATCTGGATCTAAGATGATCATCGTGCTCAGGGCCGCTTTTCACGGCCCTGATTCACTTTCAATTCTACGCGATACGCAGGATTATTGTGGCTTTGCCGGGTGGACTGCCTGCGTCGCGGGCCGGTTCTCGCGGGTTTGCGTTCCCACTTCGATGGCTTCACCGAGGGCCAGTGGCAGCTCCTGCTGCTGCGACTTGACGGACTCATAGGCGCGGACGATGCGCTGGACCAGCGCGTGGCGCACCACGTCCACGTCTTCGAAGTGGCAGAAGTGGATCCCCTCGACGCCGTCCAGAATATTGATCGCGTCCAGCAGCCCCGACTTGCGCGGATTGGGCAGGTCGATCTGCGTGATGTCGCCGGTGATGACCGCCTTGGAGTTGTTGCCCATGCGCGTCAGGAACATCTTCATCTGCTCGATGGTGGTGTTCTGGGCCTCGTCCATGATGATGAACGCGTCGTTGAGGGTCCGGCCGCGCATGAAGGCCAGCGGAGCGACTTCGATGATGTTCTTTTCGAGCATCTTGTCGACCTTCTCGGGTTCGAGCAGGTCATAGAGCGCATCGTAAAGTGGGCGCAGGTAGGGGTCGACCTTATCCTGCAAGGTGCCGGGCAGGAAGCCAAGCCGCTCGCCGGCCTCCACCGCGGGACGCACCAGAACGATGCGGCTGACCTTCTTGGCGTTGATGGCGGCCACGGCCATGGCGACGGCGAGATAGGTTTTGCCGGTGCCCGCGGGGCCGACGCCGAAGACCATGTCGTTCTGCTCGATGGCTTCAACGTATTTGCGCTGATTGATCGAGCGGGGCTGGACAGTGCGCTTTACTCCCGCTGACCGCTGCTTGCCGGAATCGGCCAGGGCGCGCAGGGTTATGGCGGGATCGGCCACGACTAGGCGCAGCAATCCATTGAGTTCGCCATTGTGGGGATTGACGCCCTGACGGCGGAGAGCCTCGAAGTCCTGAAAGATGCGCTGAACTCGAGTTACAGCCGCTTCCGGTCCTTCTACGTGCACGGCGTCGGAACGCAGATCGATGCGGACGCCGAGAGAGTCTTCCATAAGCCTGAGGTTTTCATCGCGGGTCCCGAACAGGGGCTCGAGGTTGGGCGTGATCTCCAGAGCGATCTTCAATGGGTTCGCTGGCCTCCAGAATTGCGTTGCAAGAGTGACGTTGAATGCGTGACCGCAACTCCTGAAGAATATATCTCCGGGGCTAAAGTCCGCGTTGATTTTGAGCAATTTGTGGCAGAAAGAACGGCGGGAGACGAGGCAACTGGCTTGGGGAGGGTTTGGGAGGCATGGGACAGAGACGAGCATAAGCTCTGGGCTGCCTCAAGGGACCGCGGGTTGGCGTAGGCTACCAAATCCGTTATCTGGGCTTGAGAGTAGCGCGACTGGAGCGGGCCGTCAATCGGCAGGCCAAGAAATTCCGTGCAGGCGTGTGCCTTGGAAGGCACCTCCCGATTAGCTTTCTCGCCGGCCCAGCGGCCAAGGAGCACTGTTCGATCTTCTTCTTTACCCTTGACAAGCAGAACAAGCGGGGCCAAAATCTCCGCAGGATTAATTGAAAGTAAGTAAACCCCCAGATTCTCAGATATAGCAGTGGAACGGCATTGATCATTCCATGCGGATAGACGAGACGCACCAATAAGGAATTTCAGGTGCAGCCCCGCTGGCGCAAATACGAATGGCACGTTTCCAACTCCACTTAACGAAGACCCGATTGGGCAGCAATCCGCTCGTCGTTTGCTGCTGAAGAACCTTTAGACAAGCCTCGGTTCATCTGTCCCCTGCGTGGGTTCCAAATCCTCGCGGGCGGGCTCTCTGTTGGCTGGCAGACCCACTTGCTGCGTCTGCAAAGGGCTTGCTGCGTCTGCAAAGGGCTTGCTGCGCCAACTTGAATTGGTCTTTTAAACCCGGAGTCGTGTGCCGACTGTCGCTTTTGGCAGGCCATTCGACTCGATCAGTCGGGAGGATCTGAGTGAAATGCATGCGATTATTGTTCGCTTTCGCGCTCCTGGTGCCCAGCGGCTTCTGGACACCTTTGGTGCATGGTCAAGATGGGGGTAATCCTCTAACCTTTTCGCCCACTTCGATTTCGCTTGCCGCCACGACGGGAAGCACGACGTCAGTCCACAGTTCTCTGGCTGTCAGCACAGCCAGAACGACCACCTTTTCGGTCAGCGCGTCTGGGACCAGCGGAGGGCGCATCTGGCTCACAGTCTCACCCTCTGGAACCCTCACAACACCCCGCACCCTGACTGTTTATGCGAATCCTACCGGTCTGACGGTGGGGACCTACAGTGGCTCCATTCGATTCCGGGTTAACGAAAGTACCTATAGCGTCCCCGTGACATTCACGGTTTCTGCTCCAATCAGGACGTTGACCCTGAGTCCGACTTCTCTGTCGTTCTCGGCCACGGCGGGCGGCGCTTCTCCTGCCTCTCAAAATGTCTCAGTCAGTGCAACTCCAAACTCCACGTTTACAGCAAGCGCCAGCGGAGGTTCCTGGCTCACAGTCTCGCCCGGCACCGGCACCACACCTGCAACGCTGTCAGTAAATGCCAACGTTACCGGGTTGGCGGCGGGGACATACAGCGGCACGGTTACAGTAACCGGCAACGGCCTTTCGCGCTCCGTGACGGTGACCTTTACGGTCTCCGCTGCAGTCAGGACACTAACCGTGAGTCCCACTTCGCTGTCGCTTTCGGCCACGGCGGGCGGCGCCTCTCCTGCCTCCCAAAGTGTCTCAGTCAGCGCAACTCCCAACACCACATTTACAGCAAGTGCGAGCGGAGGTTCCTGGCTCACAGTCTCGCCCGGTACCGGCACCACTCCTGCCACGCTGTCAGTTTCCGCCAACGTAACAGGGCTTGCGGCGGGGACATACAGCGGGACTGTAACAGTAACCGGCAACAGTCTTTCGCGTTCCGTGACGGTGACCTTTACGGTCTCCGCTGCAATCAGGACACTAACCGTGAGTCCGACTTCGCTGTCACTTTCGGCCACGGCGGGCGGCGCTTCTCCTGCCTCCCAAAGTGTGGCTGTCAGCGCTAGTCCCAACACCGCATTTCAAGCAAGTGCGAGCGGAGGTTCCTGGCTCACAGTCTCGCCCGGCACCGGCACCACTCCTGCCACGCTGTCAGTAACAGCAAACGTCACCGGGCTGGCGGCGGGTACTTACAGTGGCACGGTTACAGTAACCGGCAACAGCCTTTCGCGCTCCGTGACCGTGAGCTTCACGGTAGGTTCCGCGAATACAGGCGGTCCATTCAAACTGGTTGGCTGGAACGATCTTGGAATGCACTGCGACGATGGCAAGGACTTTAGCGTAGCGGCGTTCCTGCCTCCGTTCAATGACATTCACGCGCACCTGATTGACACTTCAGGCGCATTGGTAACGACGCCTGGCGGCTATACGGTCACGTATGAGGCCATCTCCGATCCACTGACCAACACACTCAATACAACGTCGGCCAGCAAGACGAATTTCTGGGACTACGTCGGGCTGCTGAACTTCTACACGCTTCCGGTGGTCAACCCGCCTCCCGATGAGGGGCTCGCCGGGAGCTTGATGCCGGGTCCGGCTAATACTCCGCGGACGATGACCTTTAGTACGAGCGACAACACCTGGGCTGCGATTGGTGTTCCGATGACGAACTACGCGGACAACGGAACAAACAACTACTTCCCGATGATGCGGCTCACAGCTAAGAACTCGTCGGGCGCGGTGCTTGCCACCACCGACATCGTACTGCCAATCTCAGACGAAGTCGGCTGCGGAACCTGCCATGCCTCAGGGTCGGTGGCGGCGGCCAAACCGGCGGCTGGATGGGTCTTCAACTCCGATCCCGGGAAAGACATGAAGTTGAACATTCTGCGCCAGCACGACGATGCATTTGCAGCCCTTGCCCTCTTCAAGTCGGCCGCAAGCCAGGTCGGCTATAACCCCGCAGGCCTTGAGGCGACGGTGGCCACGCGGCCGGTGCTCTGCTACCAATGCCATGCAAATGCTTTCACGGGCATGGCTGGGGTGACAGGTGTTCCGGCGTTCACTACGGTCATCCACGGTTTCCACGCTCATGTGATCGACCCGGCGACCGGCGCCACAATGGATAGCGATACAACGCGTGCCGGCTGCTACAACTGCCACCCTGGGCCAAAGACGCAATGCCTGCGCGGCGCCATGGGCACGCTCCTCACCTCAACTGGTGTCAATGCGATCGAGTGCCAAAGTTGCCACGGTAACCTCACAGCACTCGGTGCCGCCACCCGAACCGGCTGGTTCGACGAACCGAACTGCCAGTCCTGCCATACGGGAGTGGCTAGTGCAACCAACACCACGCTCGCCTACACCTCGGCATTCTCAAGCGGCACTACCCTGAGGACTCCGGCAGATAACACCTTTGCCACTAACCCGAATACTCCCAGCAACGGCAAGTCACTGTTCCGTTTATCGAGCGGTCACGGCGGCTTGCAGTGCGAGTCCTGCCACGGCTCAACACACGCGGAGTTCCCCACTCCGATCTCGAACGACAACGTGCAGAGCATCGCGTTCCAGGGCCATTCCGGCGCACTGGCGGAGTGCTCCAGCTGCCACTCCAATGTTCCTACCGCTACGACCGGCGGCCCTCACGGGTTGCACCCTATCGGTACTTCGTGGGTAACCATGCATCAGGGCGTGGCGGATGGAGGAGGTACAACTTCATGCCAGGCCTGCCACGGCACCGACTATCGAGGCACGATTCTGTCGCGGGTCCAGACCAACCGTACTCTCGCGGGACATACGTTCGCGGCGGGGACCATGATCGGTTGCTATAGCTGCCACAACGGGCCAGGAGGTGGATAACCCCAAGCGGTCTGCGAAACCTTATCATCCATAACTCACCCCAGAAGCAAAGCCGGTCTGAAGTACAGTCCGGCTTTGCTTTGTCGGGCAAATCAATGATTGCCATGCGCGGGCTGACCGCCGATCAGGACTTGCTCAGAAATCGCCACCGATGGGAGGTTTCTCAGCGTTGTGTTCGGGCAGTTGATCGAGGAGGACTACATTGAGCAGCGACTTATGCACCTGGATGCGGCCGTCGTAACTGATAAAGCCGAGGGCGCGAAAGCGATTCATGAAGAAGCTGACGCGGGACCGCGTGGTGCCGATCATCTCCGCAAGAGTCTCCTGCGTGATGGGAGGAATAGAGGTCTCCGGTTCGCCGGGCTTGCCAAACTCGGCCATCAACAGGAGGATTCGCGCGAGGCGCTTCTCGCTGGAATTGAAGAGCTGATCGACAAGATCGGCCTGAGTGCGCATGCTGCGGTTAAGCAGAAACTTCAAGAACAGGTCAGAGAACTCATGCTCTTGATGCATGACGCGGATCATCTCTTCCCGGCTGATCTTGAGTGCCGTGCATGCGTTGATTGCGGTGGCCGTGGACAATCGCTTTCCAGCCACTGCCGCGAGCGCCGCCTCGCCTACAAATTCGCCTGCGGAGATCAGGGTGATCGTGGCCTCTTTACCCTGCTGCGAAACAACGGTGAGCTTTGCCCGGCCGCGTTGAAGATAGTAGATGGCGTCCGCCGGATCTCCCTGGGTAAAGAAGTTCTCTTTCTCCTTGATTTCAACGATTCTTCGGCCGAGGCCGGCGTTTGCGAGAAATGAAGCAAGGTCAAATGTGGAGTGGTTCTTCTCGGTCGTCAATATGGAACCTCCTGCGAGGCGAACTGGATGCGCGATGTAGCCTGCGGTAAACAGATCAGAGGAAGTGGTTCAGAGATGCAAATATAGGGCACTCCGCGCAGACTAACTACCGAGGCAGGTCCCGAGTCGCTTACCAGGAAATACCAACAGCGGAGCGGCGGAGTCTTTCAACTCTCGCGTCCGACTACACTCAAGTCCTTTCTATATTCAACCAAATTCAAAATTGCTTCTGCTCAATTTTGCTCTAGTTGTGTTTCGCTCTCAATTCGGACTGATAAGTTGCTAAGCGCAACGCTAAACGATTGAAAATTACGCAACTTGTAAATTGGCCATATTCCTCTGAATTTTCTCGGTAGGGCGCTTGGTTCAAAGCGACAGGCGAGTTGAAGCCAGTTTTCAAGCGATTTCATGGCTCTCTTTCAAGGTACCCAACCCGGAGGTGGTTGGCCTTGAACGGCGTTCAGACGGAATTGGCGTGTGCGAATTGACCGCAGGGGCCGGATTCCCGTAGACTAGGAGACTGCGAGGGGTGCGGCTCGAGTTGCATTCTTACCCGCACTATCCAAGAGATTAAGGAAGAGCAATGGCAAATCATGTATCGGCGCTGAAGCGCGCCCGCCAGACCGTTACCCGCACCGAAGTGAACCGCGCCAACCGCAGCCGCGTACGCACCAGCCTGCGGGCTCTGCGCGAGGCCCTGACCAAGGGCGATGTACCCGCTGCCCAGGCGCAATACCGGGAGACCGTTTCTACGCTGGACAAGAGCGTTCAGAAGGGTATTCTGCACGACAATACCGTATCGCGCTACAAGAGCCGCCTGAACGCGCGGCTGAAGGCCTTGGTCCTGTCGAAGGCATAGCTGCATGGAGCCGCGACAGCTCCCCTGAAAGATCAAAAAGCACGAACGGCTGAGGGTTGACCTTGGCCGTTCGTGCTTTATTGTCTGGATGATCCGGCAGTTCCAACCTATAAAGGGGCCCAGGGAACCTCTGAATATTGCTTATTCCACGCCGGGCATTCCCTCAGGCGCCGAAGCCCACGCTGATTTTGCGGAATTTGCCCGCCGCTGAGATCGTACCCTTTCAGCACGTCAACTGAATCAGAGGTCCCCTAGGTCAATGCACCGCATTCCACAAAGGTAACCAAATCCTCAGTGATTGCGGACTATGTCAAAAATATTGACAGACAGATTCAAATAGAAGGCCCTTCCAGGTTCGGGGATCCGGACACCAAGCCTGTCCGGATCACGAACGAAGGAAAGGTGCTCGTAATAGAAGCGATTTGTTAGGTTGTCCGCCCCGGCTGACAGATTCCAGTTCTTGGCGTGAAGCCCGCCCTTCACACCGATAATCCCGTATCCGGGAGTCGGTTGCTCATTAAGCGGCACATCGATCTTGTCCTGACGGCCTCCGGCAAGTCCGTTGATCTCGCCAAAGAACAAGCCAGTGCCATAGCGTAAGGATGCCCGTGATTTAAGCGGCGGAACTTCCGCCATATTGCCAGCAGGCATCCCGGCCAATGGCTTTGCTGACTGGGTGCCACGCGTGTATGACAGACCGCCCGAGAGAAGAAGTGAACGTGTGAATTCCAGGCTGTAGGAAAGTTCGCCCCCGTAGATCCTCGCATCGACACCTTGATAGGAAAGAGCCGAGGAATTCATGATTCCCGGCGTCATTTTCACTTTCAATTCCTTGGTCACGGCGACAAAGTTCGACAAGGCACAGTAAAAGGCAGTCGGTCGCAGAGAAAAATTGCGCGAGCGGAACGTGAACCCAAGGTCCCCCTCGTTATTACGCGTCGGTACTAGCAACGGGTTGCCCACCCAGTCTCTGCCCATCGATTTCAGCCCGTAATACCGCTCTTCCGGGTCAGGCAAGCGCACATTGCTTCCCACACCGGCAAACAGTTCAATTCCCTTCGGCAACAGGTAGGCCACCTTCACGTTGCCGGAAGGATTCACGTCGAATGCGCTTGTAGAGCGGGTGCTGTTGTAGGCCCAATAAAGGTCGGAGTTGACACTCTTGCTCAGCGCGTCACTGGCGCCGGTGTCCAGCCGGCCGCCCGTCGTAATGAACGCCTTGCCAACAATGTGGCTATATTGCGAGTAAATACCGGCGACGATCATACGGACATCGGGAAGCGACTTCTGGCCATTGTAAGAGCTTGTAGCCATCTGGAATTGAGAGTTGTAGCCGCTCCAACCGCGATCGTAGAGTTCAACTCCCACGATCATGTTTGGCATTTCAGCCTCAACTCGGCCGCCCAATGCTCGTGTGCCGGCTAACGTGCCCATGCTGTAGCCGGACGTGCCGCTCCCGGCGGTTGTGCGAAGTTGGTCTGTCATCCACTGAACTACCTGCGAAAAATAAGCTTGAGCGTAGACTGACTTCACAACGCCTTTCAGTTGGCTAAGACTCCAGTTTCCATTGATACGGTGGGTGGTGTTGTAAAGCGCATCCATTTTCAATGTGGGATAGAGGGTCAAACCGTCTGCCTGATTTCCATAGGACAATGTCAGGCTCTGGTTGCGAGCAATGTCGATAGTGTTGCGTGTCCATACGGTCCTGCTGTCGAATGAGGGGTTTTTCGCGCCGGCCGGCGTGAAGTTGGCGTAGTAAGTGAAATCATGGCCGGAGCCGGTAATGAATGGATCTCCGCGTCTGTACGAATACCCGCCGAGACTGTGCATGAATCGCTTTGACCCCGAAGTAACGAAAGACGGATTATAGAAACCAAAAGAGCCAGTGGCGAAGTTCGGAGTGATGAGTGTGCCAGATCCGGGCAGCCGGCTGATCACGTTGACGGTGCCTCCCAGGCTTCCCTGGTTGCGCGTATCGAAGGGACCCTTGGTTACGTCGACCTTGTCAATTTCTGCAAAGTCGACGTGGTATGCGGCGGGATCCATCTGGCTGGGACAGGCCTCATATATTCGCATTCCGTCGATCAGAACGTCGATGTTGCTTTGCTGGAATCCTCGAATGACCACATCGTTGGCGATACCGGCCTTGCGCACCTTCCAAACGCCCTCGAGGTTTGAGATTGCCTCTCCCATGTCTTTGGCTGAACTCTCGCGCACTTCCCGGATTTCAAGCACTTCGTGTGAATTAGTCGGGCTCGTCTCTAAGGCGCCTTCGCCTGCCGGGGCCTTCGCAGTTACGGTCGCCTGCTCGTTCACCGCCGAGAGTTGGAATACGAAATCTACGACCAGCGATTGTTGGGGAAGCAATGTGACCGCGGTCTTCAAAAGCGGAGTGAAACCTGGGTAACTCGCGACAATGTTGTAACTGCCCGGCGAAAGGTTCAGGGCGCTGAATTCGCCGCTGTCTCCCGAGGTGATGGAGATAACTTCGCCGTTGCTGCGGTTGATCACCTTTATGATGGCTCCGGAAACAACGGCGCCCGATGGGTCTGAGACCTTTCCTCTGAGCGAAACGCGAATAGGGGGCTCAGAGCGGGCGGCTTTGAGCTCCCTCGCCTGATCGCCTTGCCTTTCAGCGGAAGGAGAGATTTGGGCGGACCCGCACATGACAAGCCCTAAGGCAATAAGGGAAGACAAAAGCAGAATTCGTGAATGCATTCCGACCTCTCATTTTGATGCGGAAGATAAGGAGCATTAAAGTGGCGCCCGCAATCTCGATCTCAAGAACGAAGTCATATGCATCTCAAGGGGAAAATGCAAGCATATCGTCGAGATCAGGAACGCGCCGGAGGGCCTCTTTCGAGCCAGGGCGAAGACGCGGACTCGGTCGGCGCTTCTGGCGATGGTGCGCCCAGAGAAGATCGCTCCGCAATACTGGGAATCAAACCCAATCGCCCAGTTTGAAGGCCGGGAAGGTTTGGAGCAATGAATGCCCCAACTCGAAGAGGGCAGTCGGCGAGGATTGGCCAGAAACCGGGTGTCAGAACTATGCTGCAAAGACAAATTTTGTGTTTTCGCAGGCAACAGGGATGGGGACCGCTCGGCGCTGGGCGTTGGGCAAGTTGCAGGGATGATGGAAGCACCAGAAAAACGATGAGGAGAGTCCCTATCATGCGCGGCTGAATGCGCATTAGTGCGCTATGTTCTGAATGGTAATAACCCTCGTGCATCGCTGGTTCGTCTCTTCGGAGTGGGCGGCCGCCAACCACTGCGCGCCCCATCCGTAGTCTCTATATGGCCAGTTAGATGCTGGCAAAATCCAGGGGCTTGTGACGCGCGTCACAGTATGTTGTGACAATCCACAAGGGATCGTGTAAACACACTGCCCAAGCGGCTGAAAACTACGGCGTGCAACTGAAAGTGGTCAAACACACAGAGGCAAAGCGAGGTTTCGTGCAGTTGCATCGCCCCCGGATCGTGGAGCGGAGCTTTGCCTGGGCGGCACACTTCGCAGGCCGGCAAGGAGATTCGAACGGCCCTCCCAATCCCTCGCCGTCCCAATCTGGCCAGAATGCTCAAGCTATGTTCATAACAAGCCCTATACTTCGATGGCTCCACCCAATAACTGCTTGAGCGCCCGCACGTATTCGGTGAGCGCGGCGCGACCGGCTTCGGTCATGCGGTAGAGTGTTTGCGGTTTGCGCAGCACAAACTTCTTCTCCACCACTACATATCCGGCTTCTTCCAGCTTGGCCAACTGCGCTCCCAGGTTTCCGTCCGTCGCCCCGGTCCTGTTGCGCAGCCAGGTGAACTCCGCTTCTTCAACTCCGGCCAGGAGCGAGAGCAGGGCCAGCCGCAGCTTGCCGTGAATCACAGGATTCAGTTCAGGCAATTCATCAGGCATGGGCGGCACCTTGATTGCTTCCCCGCGGGTTGTCTCCCTGGCGACTGCGCTTGTGCGACTCCACAACCATTCCGTAGATGCCGAAGACGATCTGGCAAACGAAGATGGCCGCCAAAAAGGCAATCGAACTCTGGCTTTCCGTGCCAAAACAGGCGGCAACGGCCGCGGCCCACCAGACCAGCGCGCATCCGAACTGCATCTTCCACTTCAGAATCATGCTCGACGCCGCATTGGTCATGCCCAGCATTGCCCCGATGATCGCTACAAAGGTATGCGACTCGTAGTGGCCGCTCCAGGCCAGGCTCATGAGCAGCAGGAAAATCGAAATGCCCATCGCGCCCCACAGCGAACCGATGGCGCGTCCCATGGTGGTTTCCGGCTGCCTGCCCGAGCGCACCGAAACGACCACGCCGGTCAGAACCGAGGCCGCAATCATGGTGACCGGCCAGGCCAGCCTCGCGTGTCCACAGGAGGACCAGGCAATGGCGACATAGTAGGCCACCCCCCACAGAACAAAAGTCCATCCCCAGCTTTCGGTTTTGCGCCGGCCTTCGGCGATCATGGTTTCAATCAGGTTGAGCCTGTCTTTCAACTCCTGTTCGGGCATTTTTTCAGTCATATTGGATCTCCTTGGGCAAGTAGGATCGCCGTAGAGCG
>Ga0114951_10002068_pt1 | contig 23454 bp, 20 predicted proteins | sample AM7aDNAmetaG_FD_88677 | JGI IMG/M metagenome (GOLD analysis project Ga0114951, IMG submission 88677) | Freshwater microbial communities from Finland to study Microbial Dark Matter (Phase II) - AM7a DNA metaG | ecosystem: Environmental > Aquatic > Freshwater > Lake | place: Finland: Lake Alinen... | reverse complement strand
GTACCGCTCGGACCTGAACCGGAGTTTGGCCGAGCCATCGCCGGGCGTGGGTTGGGCTGGATGCGGTGGTGCGGGTGGGGGAGGGCGTAGCTATCCAGGTTGCTAATGTGCAGGACTGCCACCGGCAGGTCCAGGGTCGGCTCCGAATCGGGGGCGTAGAATGTGCGGTTTTCGGTCGGATGCTGGTAGGAGTGGAGGTTGAGATGAAACGTCTTTTCGATGTCCGCGACGCCGGCGCGGACGGATAAGACGAGGCGGTTGGGGTGCGTTGCCGTCACAGTAAATCCGCTGGCCTTGGCGAATGCGATGACCGCTTGATAATCCGATTCGGTTGGGCCGAATCTTTCAGTAAATTGTTCCGGTGTCAGAAAGTGCCGGTAGGTGGGACTGGTCGGATCGTAGATCTGCTGCAGGAGGTCCTGGAACTCCGCCGGGTTCCGGACCGGCAGACCAATGGCCAGATTTAAATTCGTCGTGGCCGGCAGTCGCCCCAGGGGTTGCAGATTTAATTTCGTGATGGTGACTGGCACGTGACCGTGAATCTGCTGCATTTCCGCGGCCAGCGCCGGCGGCAACCCGTGATCACTCAGCAGGAGCGCCAGCCACCCAGCGCTGATGAACGCGGTTCGCCGGATTCGTGATCCCCATCGCCAGATTGCCAGTGCAGATTGCGGCCGGTGGTTTGGCAGTGGCGGGGGACTGTTATTTGCATGGATAGGCGTCATGACCTATAAACTCAGTTTCACGCGGACCGATTATCTGTTGGATGTAATTTAAACGTGCGCCAACCTGCCACTCGAATCGGCACTTGGCAAGATGAAATCGCCGCCGCGAAAGGATCGCCACGGTCGGCAGCGATCGGCCATTAATTTTCCGGGTTCGCGGATCGATCCATCGGCTGCCATGTTAGCAATGGTGGGTGCGGTGGGTCATGACTTGGGAGTCCGCTCCGGGCGGTCGCGCCGGCCGGATTCTTTGACCGGGGTCGGATCCTTCCGTTGCGTTCGCCAATTGATGCTCGCGTAATTGTCCCGATAACGTCGCAAATTAGTTGGGCGCGGTGTATCGCCCTTGCCATTCGTGCTCATTGAAGGAATTTTATCTGGTCTTGCACGGGAGCGCAAGTTGACACTCGCGGGGGCGAGAACAGCCCCGGCTGCCGAGAAGGCATCTTATAAAAACTCCAAACCCAAGGCGCGAAGCCCTGAGGGGGGGCGCCCGACAAGTTTGTTGAAGGGCCGGTTTGCCCGGCGGGCTGCCGGCCGTTGCGGATCGTTTCTAGTCGCCGAATTGGATGACGTACATCCGGTCGGCAGCACCATGGGTCAGTGGTATTTTGAGAAGACCGTAGCCGGCCCGCTGGAGGCTTAGATCGGGGCACTTAATCTTGTAGGAATCAGCGTCGCGTCGCTCGGTTTTCATTGGGAACGGGGTGAGGCGATCTTCATCGATTGTAAAGCGGACTTCGGGGACCCAAAAAACTTTTGCTTTGGCGATTACAAGATTTGGCAGGTTCACGTAAATCGCACGGATGGCTGAGCTGGCCGGACCATGGCGGGCATTGGGAAAACTGTAACTGCCGTTCGGCGCTGGCTCCGCATAGGTTGTCAGTTCGATGAAGCCAGTCTTCGTCTCGGCGAAGACTCCCGGTTTTGTGGGCGGAGCCGGCTCATTGGAACAAGCGCAAAGGAGGAACAATATTCCGACCCAAACAGCCTGCTGATGTTTTAGGTTCATTGAAGGATCTCCAATTGAGCGTTTCCAAAAGCATATCATAATCTTTCTGAGTTTCGAGTCAAGCCGTAATCCTCCCTGAATCGTCCGCCGATATTTTTAGGATCCTGATGGATTGAACCAGGCTGCCACCCGGCCGAGCTGAAGTCGACGTGGTCGCTGAATTCAGATGGGCTAGAAGTGCCATGGCGTGCCATGATTGGCGCAGATAACTAGGATTGACACAGAACAAGGATGGTGACAATTCAAGTCATGACAAGCGGAATGAATATCCCACTTCGAGAAATCGTTACGGCCGCCAGTCTTGGCGTGCTGATGCAAGGCTCAAACCTGCTGGGGGCCGTGATCCCGATCACGGATGCCAATGTGCTGGAAGGACTTTCCTTGTACAACTGGGTTTGCAAAGGGGATTCAATCAGTTCGACAGTGAACGGCGCGTCCATCAAAATGAAATTTAAAGGCACCCGGCAAGTGGCCTTGCGGGTGGCCACCGACCACTTGACAACCAAAGTTCCAGCCCGATTTCCGATCATCGCCTGGTCGGTCAACGGGGGCGCCCCGCAATCTCATCAACTCGTAGCGAAAGAAGCCGTGGTTCTTTTGTCGGCGGGTGTTGCGGATCCGCTGATCGAGTTGTACATCAAGGGCCTGTCGCCTTTCGAGGACCGTTTCTCGGGTGATGTGCCGGGCAACGCAGTCAAGATCACCGGCATTGCGGTGGAGGACGGGGGATCCGTGGTGAAAGGCATCTTCTCGGACAAGGTTTGGTTGAACATTGGAGATTCGATCATGTCGGGCGACGGCGCCGCGTATGCAGCAGGACAGGGAAGGCCGGCCGATGACGCGTGGGCCGCATCAGAGGATGGCCGGGCGAGTTACGGATACCTGCTCGCACGGCATTATGGATATCGTGAATCGAGGATCGCCTATGGCGGGTATGGTTGGGGCGGTGGCATGGCCTGCCTGCCGGGGCTGAGCACGCTGATTGATCAACAGACCTCGACAGTGCGTCGCTGGCCGGCGGATGCCTTGAGCCCGCGTCCCGCTGTGGTGTTGATCAATCTGGGTGAGAATGGCGCGCCTGCCGAGGGGGTGGTGGCGCAGGCTCTTGGCAAGCTCCGGAGTCGGGTCAAACAGACGACCAAGATCCTGGTGATGATTCCGGTGTCTGGCCGCGCGCGTGTCGAAGTCACCCGGGCCTTCCACAATTACATGAATTCGGCTCAGGATAAGAACGCGTATCTTGTCGATTTGGGGCAAGTGAAATTTGCCACTTGTGACGGGCAGCATCCAACCGCTGCTGGTCATCAGACGATTTATGCGTCGGCTTTGCCGTTTCTGGACCCGATTGTGGGTCAGGCCGGGAAGACAGGAAACTAGACTTCACCTAGGCTGCCGTTGTGGCTCCCCACAAGAATGCTTGGCCGACCATCCGGTTTTACTGCACCGGTGGCGATTCTGATGAGACCGGTCAGGAATTTGCAACGGGTACGGACCGGACCCCGCGGCTGATCTCACGGCTCTCTTTCGTGATATGATTGTCTTGTTTCATAAGCTGCAATGCGTTTTGCAATCCGTTCAGTCAATTCCTTGTCCTGTCCCACGCCGCTCAAGCCGGCCGCTTCGCGCGCCGACTGCGCCGCTTCCGGAAACCGCCCCCCCGTAGCGTACGCGGTGGCCCGGCTCAACAGCGCATTGCGCAAGTTTACACGGGCCATTGCGTACCGAGGATCGAGTTGCAACGCCTGCCGGTAGTGGCCGATCGCATCGTCAAGTTTGTTCTGGCAGGCCAGCGCATAGCCCCAGTTGTTATGGGCCAGGGCGCAGTTCGGATTGATCCACAACACTTCCCGATAGTGGCCGAGCGCTTCCCCGGTCTTCCCCTGACTGGCCAGAGCGAATCCCAGGTTGTTATGGGCCATTATGTTGAACGGGTTCAGGGCAAGCGCCGCCCGTAAATGGTGGATTCCCTCCTCCACCCGCCCCTGCTGGAAGATTGGGCGAAGGGTCAACTCCACACACGTGACAGAAAGGCTGTTGACCGGTTCAATTCTCAATCCGTGCGGCGCAGAGGTCAGAGGTCAGTTCATAAGCCGAAGGCATTGGCAGTTTGGTGTCACAGTGGCAGGTGGACGACGATATTCAGCCACTCATCCGGGTTCGGCCGCACGCTCCCACGTCCGGCGCGGAGTGGCTCAGGTTGGAACCAAGAGCTGCAACCCAAAGATCTGAAAATCCGCTCGATTTGAAGTCAACAACGTGCGTACACCCGCGGTCCACAGAGTGGCGGCGAGTTGTGTATCCAGAATTCGTTTGCGCCCGAGTTGGTGGCGTTCCATCCAATCAAGAAACAGGCGCGTCGATTCATTCGACGGGAACACGTGGGTGACTTCCTCTGCGTTCCACCAGAAGCGGGCCTTGGCCACGGCTTCGTCAGCCAGTAGCGGTTTTTGAAAACGGCGCGGGTCGGTCACGACGTGAATGAATTCAGCCGGAACTTGCGGGGCAAGTGCCAGAGAAACCTGGGGTTGAAGAATCTCGCGTTGCAGGAGTTCATGAGCCGCCTTGTGCGCTGGTAACTCGACGAGTTCGAGTTGAACCAGGAACGTAGTGTCAACCCCCATCATTGTCGCGCGTCGAGCATTTCATCGAGGATGTCGTCGTCGTCGGAGGGAAACGGTCGGAGAATCGTGCCCACAGATTTGGGCCGGAGATTGCGCAGGGACGTGGGCGGGGTGATTGGCAAAAGCTTTGCGACCGGTTGGTTCTCGTCGGTGATGACCAACTCACCTTCGCGTGCGAGGTCGTGCACCAGTTTCACAAGCTGTCGTTGGGCTTCGTCTAACGTCACCGTCTGCATGGACAAACTATGAACCGAATCAAGCAAAGTTGCAAGCGTCGAAGGGGTCAACTCCACACACGCGTCGAAGGGGTCAACTCCACACACGTGACAGAAAGGCTGTTGACCGGATCAATTCTCAATCCGTGCGCGGCGAAGTGACACGGGAAAGCGGTAAATGGGCAGAAGTTCAGAGGTCAGTTCCAAAGCCGGGACGCGACCGGTCATGGTTGGCTGCGACAAGTGGCGTAACCTTCCAGGTTGCGGGTTGATGACATCGGCAAGCTGCCTTTCGGCCCCGAGCCATTCGACATGCTCATGGCCCCGAACAAGGTCGAGGGGCTCAAGGCCGAGGGGGGAAGTTCGAGACGGACTCGCGACTCCTATCGGAGCTTACCCCACAGGTGCGGCAAATTCCCAACTTACGGCGGTGATATCTCGATCGGGATCGCCGGGACCGACTCCAGCGGGATGATTTGCTTGATTGGCGGCGGCGGTTTCTCGACCCAAGCGTGGAGGGTCACCCGGCCCTTCTGACCCGCTTTCACTTTTTGGGCATCGCTGCGCAGGACCAGTTCCATCCAATCCCGGCCCGGCACAAAATTCTGCAGTGTGATGCCATCAGGGGCATCGGTGATCTCGAATTGAATTTTCCCGGCAGGTGTGCCAACGGGAAATCGGATGCGCACCAGACCGGTTCCACCGGGCGGAATTTCAATCGGCGTAGTACTGAGAATCCGCGGCACGGGGCGCGGGGGCGGCGGGACGGTGACGGCGACCTGTGTTTCCTTGACCGGGACAAGGTGCCGGTACAGGAATGCCTGCATCAGATCTTCTGCCGGTACAGCCGAGTGCGTCATCGTCCGCCCGTTGTCCACGGCCCGGCCCTCGAAGCTGATCGGAACGGGTGTGGGGAGGGGGGTGCCCGGGACATTGAGCAGGAGTTTGATTTGTTCCTGGGTGGTGATCAGGCTCTCCCCACTCAACTGGAAACCCAACGGCGCGTTTTTCAAGGCGATGGCGATTTCATTCGTGAATCCGTCGCGTCGCAAGGCGTAGACGGTGACCGGCGCGCTGCCACCAGGTCGGGCATTCAAACTGGCCGGGACGACCCGCAATTCAAAGTCAGGTCGGGGCGCAGAGAGGCGGAGCCGATAAGCAAAATCGGGTCCGCCTTTATGCTGGGCGTCACCAATGGAAAGATAATACGTTCCATCCGCTGGCAGGGTCGCCGTTAGATACGAGTCCGCGTGATGGGTCGTCAGGCCGGCACCCTTGTCCTCAAAATCATCGTTGGAGGCGATTTGGTTGCCCGCCGCGTCGGTGAGTTTCAAGACGGAATCCAAAGGTGAATTTAAGCGGCGCGCCCGGACTTCCGCAACAAACGGCTGGCCGGCGCGACCGTCGAATCGAAATACATCCCAGTCGCCGGGGGGATCAATGTGGCCGTTGATAATGACTGGCAGGGTCACGGGTTGGGCTGTCGCGAGTTTATCGTTGGGTTCCTTTTCCAGCAAATCAGGAAATTCATCGACGACAAACGGCATCACGTTCGAAACCCATTCCGGTGTTCGGACGGCTAATGGATAGGTGCCCGGCGGTTTATCTTTGGCGTCAAATGTCAACCGGGTGACCGGCAAATTTCCGCCGTGGAGCGTCACCGTGGTCGTTTGGCCGGTTTGGACGCCCATGGGAAAAATGCCGGTAATGTAGGGCAATTCACCGAGCATCACCCGGTACACGAAGTCTTCCCGGCCCCGGTACAATGAATCCCGAATTTCCAGGAGGTATTCACCGTCCTTGGGGATGACACAATAGAGGATCGGATCCGGTTGGAACCGGTAATGGTCGGCATAATCGAGTTCATGCCCGGTGTCATCGGTGAGAACCATCGTCACCTGAAACCAGCCCGGTACGGCATCGGCCAAGTATGGAATCAAGGCCCGGGCGCTGGCCACAACAATCAATTGCTGGCCATGCCGCGCAGGGAAGCGATATTGATCCACTCCGCCCGGTGGAATCTGGCCGTTGAGCGTGGCCGGTAAGGTGATATTGATTGGGGGCGGCGTCGGATTCAAATGCGGTTCTAAATTGTCGCGCGATTGGGGCACATTCTTCCAGTCGTCCTTGGTGAATTCCGGGACTTGGCCGACGCAAAAGGTGAGGGGGTTCGAAAGTCCGCGTTCCGTGCTGAGACGGATTTCGCGATCGCCCACGGCGGCATTGGGGGCGAGCGTGATTTGCACGGTCACGAATTCACTCAGCGACGGATTGCTCAGCTTCCGCCCAAACCGAGTCAGTTTCTTTTTGATTTCCTCCACGAACTTCAGCTCCTCTGCCGTGAGGTGCGTCCCCATCTTGCGCATTTCCTGAAGTCGGCTGAGCTGTTCCTTTAAATCCATCTGTTCTTGCGGCGTCAACTGCCGTTCTTGGTCGAGGATTGTGGCCCGGACGCCAGCCCCGGAGACGAAGACATTGGTGGCATGGGTCAGGTATTGACCGCCGATGGTTACTTCAAAAGTGGTTCCTTGTCGGCCGCCGGCCGGATAGACGTAGCCAATATGTGGCAATCGCTGCTGGGCTTGAACCGCGGGCAAGATCGTCAGCCCGGCGGTCAAGACCGCCATCATCAACCACTGGAGATTTGTCAACCGGCTGACCATTGGTTTAATGCGTGATTTAAAAATCCCCCGCACTTACGGCGCGAAGCCCTGCGGGCGTTCGCGCCCGACAATTGTTCCGGGGAATCTGTTGTAGGGCTGGCATGCCCAACGGGCTGCTAGCCGAACGCCTCGAATTCTCAAACACATTCTGAGTCTTTACCAACGACCAAGTTGTACGCTGGTTTCCCGGTTTGTGCAATGTGACAACAAATGATTGGAATGTCGTTGGAGGGCGAGGCTCCCGCCAAGCCGTCGGGTTGTTCCACAATCGGCTCGCCGGGAGGCTCGCCCTCCAGATGGAGGAGTCAGACGGGCGTAACACCAATAGCGGACGCGACCGGTCACATGATTTCATGGAGGAGGCCGGCCATCTTGACACCGTCGTCGGCCGTCGGTTGGACGCGGACATCCAGGCCTTGCGGATGGGGCAGTTGCGCGGTGCCGTCAATGCCGAGCAAGGTGTACATGCTCCCGATCAGATCGGCCGGATAGACGGGACGGTCCTTGACAGTTTCGCCCTTGGCATCCGAAGCTCCGACGATCTGCCCCCCCTTGAAGCCGCCGCCGGCCACCACCGCGCTAAAACATTTTCCCCAGTGCCCCCGGCCGCCGTTCCAAGGGGACCCCCAATCGACTTTCGGGGTCCGGCCAAACTCGCCACTCCACCAGACAATGGTGCTGTCGAGCAATCCGTGGCTGGACAAATCCTGCAACAACGTTGCCAGGCCTTTATCGAGTTCCGGTAACTTCCGTCGCATGGCCGGGAAATTATCCTTATGAGTGTCCCAACCGCCGAAGTTAATGGTGACATACGGGACGCCGTGTTCCACCAGCCGGCGGGCGGCGAGGCAGGACTGCCCGAATTTATTCCGGCCATACCGGTCCCGCAGTGCATCTTTTTCCTCGGACAAATCGAACACCTTGCCCGCGTCGCCGAGGATCAAGCCGTAGGCTTCGTTTTCACACTTGGCCGCCGCGGCCAGGCCGGGATCATTGGGGAGGGCGTGTTCGAGTGTATTGAGTTTGTGAAGGAGTTCGCGCCGGTCCCGCTGCCGGTCATCCGAGATGCCGGGCGCGACGACGCCTTCGACGGCAAATCGGGCAGCAGACGGATCGCCGCCCGTGGCGAACGGTTTGTAGCGCGCGCCCATGAAACCGGCTTCATCGAAGCGCCCTTGCGGCTCAGTCAAGACGATATAGGGGGGAATCAAACCTTTGTAGCCGGCTTCGTAACCTTTGAACCGGGAAACGACTGCGCCGGTGGAAGGATAGACCAGGCGTTCGCCGGCCACGCGGCCGGTTTGAACCATGTAAGCGGCGGTTTCATGGCCATTATCGCCATGGGTCAGGCTCCGAATAATGGAATACTTGTCGGCCTGCTTGGCGAGCTCGGGGAAGAGCTCGGAAATTCGGATGCCTGGCACATTGGTCAAAATTGGGTCTTTCAGGGGGCCGCAGTAATCGTACCCGGCCTCCGGTTTCGGATCGAAAGTGTCGAGGTGAGACGGGCCGCCGCACATCCAGATTTGAATGACCGCATTGACTTTGGCCGGTGCAGGGGTGCTGGCAGCCAGCGCCCGGAGTGGCAGTTTATCAGCGAGCCACAATCCGGCCGCGCTGAACAATGCACGGCGAATGACTTCGCGACGGGTCAACATGAGTGTAACTTGCCTTGCATTTGGTTTCCCGTCAATGCCGGGGTGTGCGCAAAAGTTATGGGCAAGCAGCGAGCCAGATAACTTCATCGGAAGTGCGCGGCTGGAGGGCGAGGCTCCCGCCGAGCCGTTCGCGGGACAACTCAACTTTCGGCTCGGCGGGAGCCTCGCCCTCCACAGCCACAATGACTCCCGTCTCAATGCCGGTACAAAAACTCGTCGCTGTTCAGTAAGGCCCATGCCAGATCCACAGCCACATCGTGGTCTTGCACGGAGGCGTACCGCGAATAGGTGAGGGCGGTTTTAAGTTCGTCCGGTGTCGGATACCGGGACAGGATTGTCAGGTAGTACCCGGTGACGATATCGCGCGGATTGTTTTTGCGGCCCCCCAGGCTTTGGAGTTTTTGACTCTGCTCGATCTTGCGTTGGATGTGGCTCGAATTGAGCAGATGCAGCCACTGGGCGGCGGTGGGCCGATTATTGCGTTCGGACTCCAAGCCGGTGGCGCGGGGCGACCGGCCGAACATTTCCAGAAATGAACTCGTTACGCTCGCATCGGCCAGAGAGATGGCGCGCTGTTTTTCCGGGATGAAAGTGAATGGTTCCGGAATTGCGCTGGAGTATTTCTCGGTCGTTCCGGTGATTTGGTTGAGCGCGTCGATCAATACCTCCGCTTCCAATCGACGAAGCGGATACGCCGAAAAGTTGACGGCAGCGGCGGGCTGGGTGGATTTTGGAATGGCGGAAAGCTGGTAGGTTTTCGAGTTGAGAATGAGCCGGTAAATGTGTTTGAGGTTGTACCGGTTCGCGACCAGTTCCCGCTGCAGCAGGGCGAGCAGTTCGGGATTGCTCGGGGGATTGTCCGCGCGAATGTCGTCGGGCTCGTCAATGATGCCGCGGCCCAGCAGCCACGCCCAAATCCGATTGACGATATTGCGGGTGAACCAGGGATTGGTCGGCGTGATCAGCCAGTCGGCAAAGGCTTCGCGCGGGTCGCGGTCGGCGGGTAACTGGGCCGCGCGGCCATCCGGGAAGACCGCGATTTGCCAGAGGTCATTGGTCGCTTTACCGGGATCCCAGAAGACGATTTCCTCCTTCCATTCCGCAGTCGACTTGTAGCCGATTTGCGTGAAGAACGCCGTCAGGTCGGCCAGTTGTTCCCGCGGCCACTTCTCAGCGCGTGTGCCCATGAACGTGAGCGCGACGGTTTGGGCAATGCCTTGGGGATCACGGTTCTGCATGGCGCGATAGAAATTGACCGGCGGCATCCGGAAGTTGCTGCCGTTGGCGGTCAGGAGCTGACGCACGAACTGGTTGTAGGGCAGGTTTTCCTGGAGGCAGGCGCGAATCCAATGGTGATAGGTTTGGACGGCATTGGGCCAAAGGTTGACCGGAAATTCGGCTTTGACCCGCAACAGATCGCACCACTTCATTGCCCAATAATCCACAAATTCATCACGTTCCAGTAGCCGGTTGATCAAGTCGGCACGTTTATTCGGCTGGTGGTCTTCGAGAAACTCGCGCGCCTCCTGGGCGGTGGGCAGCGTGCCAATCACATCCAGAAATGCGCGGCGGAGGAACACGGCATCGGAACAGAGATTGGCCGGTGGGATTCCGAGTTGGCGCAGCTTGCCAAACACCAATTCGTCCACGGAATTTTGTGAGGTTAAGACCGATGAAGTTTCAAACGGGTTGACCTCGGCCTGGCCCAAAGGTGTCGCGAACCACACGAGCGTGGCAATTACAGTGCAACGGAAGCAGAGCCAGAGATTCATAATGTCAGACAGTGATGGAAAGCATACCGCCTCCGGAACTGACTGTCAAAGTTCGGCAGTGACCCGCGCAGCAGCGTCAGAGACCGAGTGCACTTAAAACGGAATGGTGATAGGGCCGCTTTTGAATAATTTCGCTGTGGTGTTATAACCCGCCGCGGTTGAATTTCTGACCCAACAAACTGCCGCTGATCCCGCTGATGTGATTGGTTCCGGTCATTGTCACTGTCAAGGTTGCGCCTTTGCCGGTCCCGGTGCCGGTCAGCGTCAGTTTGGAAGTGCCGGCCTTGGTCGTCCCTTTGATGGTAAATGGGAAACTGCGTCCATTGGTCAGGTAGACAGTCGCCGCGCCGCCCACTTTCGTACCGTTCCAGGTCGGGGTCAGGCTCAGGTACCAGCCAACCGGGGCGAATTTAAACAACCGGGGACCAATCGTTGTATCGATAATCTTGACGGTGCCGCCGGTGGATCCAGATTTGGAGGCAGTCCCTGATTTTTTGCCGGTCTCGATGCCCGTGGCCGGATTGACGGTGACCGAGTAGGAAACGGACTCCTTGTAAGTGGCCAGGGAACCGTCGCTCACGGCGCTGCCTTGACCGGTAAAAGCGAACGCTATCTGCAGATTGCTGCCCGCGGATTTGACCGACCCTTTAAACGTCGCCGTGACTGGAAACGAGAAACTGTCTGAATCACTCGGCCTGATCGTCACCGTTGTCAGCGTTCCGGTGGAGGTCAGGGTGCCAGAAACCGACTGCACCACAGCGAGATTTTCGCTGATGTCGATCGTGCTGCTGTCCTTTGTAATAAAGGAGGCCGACAGATTGGTAAATCCACCGGTGAGATCGTAGAGTCCCTGGGTTCCCGAAAATGTCGGGGAAGCAATGCTGCCATTCTGCGTGAAGGTGGCCGTGTAGGTGATGTTCGTTGCCGGCACGGTGACGGAATGCGTTTGTGCGCCACCATCACTCCAACCGGCAAACGTCCAACCACTATTGGCACCTGCCGTAATCGACTGGGAAGAGCCGACATTGAATGTGCCGCCACCGCTGACAGTTCCGCCATTACTCGGGCTGGCCTGCACCGTGATCGTGGCCGTTTGTGGCGCCGGCGAGAAGTTTGCGGTGTAAGTGGCGCCGCCCGATGGCACGATGATGGTGCGCGGGTTTTGCGTGTTGCTGTCATTCCAGCCGGTAAAAGCCCAGCCATTGTTGGGGTTGGCCGAGATTTGTTGGGACGAACCGACCGGGTAGGTGCCGCCACTACTCACTGTGCCGCCGTTACCTGGGTTGGGCTGGACCACGATTACAGCCGTCGATTGCGAGGCAGGATAGACGGTGAAGTTGGCTGTGCCATTGTTATTGGCAATATTGACCGATTGATTGGCGACGCACTGATAACCGAGTGTGGGCAAACAATTATTGTAGTCCGCACTGCAACAGATGCCCACGGACCAGGTCCCATTCGCTACGTTCAAGGAATAATTGCCATTGGCGTCGGCGTTCCCATTTTGATTGTATTGGGTGCCGTTGATGGTGGCCGAGGCATAGACATTCACATTGGCGAGAGGATTATTATTGTTGTCTTTGACGAAGCCGGTGATGTGATAGGGGGCCAGTGGCACCGAGAAGTTAGCGGTGCCATTGTTGTTGGCAATGTTGACCGTCTGTTCGTTCACGCACCCATAGCCGCCGAGGCCGCTCAAACAGTCACTACTGCCACTGCAACAGACGCCCACGGTCCAATTCCCATTCACCACGTTGAAGGTGTAGTGGCCAGTCGCATCAGTGTTTGCGTTGGCATTGTACCCGCTCCCGTCAGTGGTATAGGCATAGACGTTCACGTTGGCGATCGGCCTGTTGGCAGCGTCCTTGACGGAGCCACTGATCTGATGATTGCCGAGCACCCCCACAAAATCCACGCGCACAGCCTGGCCGTCGCTGAGATTGGTATTGACCTGGGAAAACACATAATTAGCAAAGGCCGGGTTGCTATTATCCGGACTGATCTGCCAGCCGCCGGTCACTCCACCAATCGCGGGGACGACATAGTAGCCATTCAGATCGGTCATCCAGCCCCCCTCATACTGGCTGTAGTTGCTGTCGTCATCGTACACGCTGATGCCCGCCAACGGCTGGTGGCTCTGGGCATCCGTGACGGTGCCATAGAACAGCGCGGTGGCTTTTGTCAGCGGAACGGTCACCCCGCTGACATTGCCCGTAGTGGTGTCCACGGGCAGCCGATTATTAAAACTCAGATAGCCGAGAGCTGCCGCCGATTCATCATGCACCCCAAGCTGCCACTGGTTCGACGTCACCCCCGCGCTAAAATTGCCATTGGTGTCCATAAACGCAACCGCCATGAGGTTATTGGCGGAGTTGAGGGAGAGCATCAACCCCGTCAGTCCGAGGCTGGGATTGGCCGCATCGACAATTTTGCCGGTCACGGTTCGCGTGGCAGGAGTCAGATTGAGATTGGTGGTGATGGTGGCACCGGCATTCAAGGTCAGGCCGGCGGTCTTACTAAAGGTTCCCACGTAATTGGCTTTGAATGCCAACACCGCGTAGCTGCCGGGCGGTCCCTTGAGGGTATAGTTGCCGGTGTTGTTGGCCACCGTCCCGCCCACCGGGCTCCCGTTGGCTGGGAACAAGAGTACAGCGGCATTGGGGAGGGGAGTGCCAGCGCTCGTCACGGTGCCGGTTACCGACTGCGCATAGGCGGCCGTGGTGACGGTAAACGGCTGGTTCGTGGCTGTAAAATGGCCGGTTGGGCTGGAGAGCCGGTAGACGTATTTCCCGACAATATGCTCAAAGAAGCTGATCGTGAAATAATTCAGTGAGGCCGTAATGGTTCCGCCGGCGGGATTCGAATCAAACGCAACATTGATGTTGGTCACGCCACCGATCGCGCTGGCCTGACCATCCGTTAATTGAAAACTTGCCACCAGCAGATCGCTTGCGTCAATCGTTCCGTTGGCATTGGCGTCGAGATATTTGTCGATTTGGACCGTCTCGCCAACATTCAGCCCCTCGATCTGGAGCGTGATCGAGCCCGTGTACGTATTGCTGACCGTAGCCGGCGTGACCGTAAATGTGACGGCTGCGGTTGCGTCTGGATCGAATAACAGGGGGGCGAGAAGTGCAATCCATTGCAAACTGGATCGGGAAAAAGAAAAAAATGCTTTCATGGGGTTACCCTTTCGTTCGTGACGGCGTTTCAAGCGCCCGCCTGATTCCTTGCCAGGCTGGCATGAGTGCTTTAGTTATTAACAGACACTTTGCCATTGTCCTCTCGTCTTCCCAGCCACAACCCAAGTGAGCGATTGGATCAATAATAATGAAAATTTCGCCCCCAGTCTATGGGGGAGCACCCTGATTTTTTTATCAGGCAACCCCTGATTTGATGCAATCAGCAAGAACTTGCTGCCGCCGCATCACCGCGAACCTGCTGGGTAACATTCCCAACTTTATGGATAGAAAAACCAATTGAACACGGGCGAGTCCTTGACGCTTCTGCACCGCGATCCGCCGCCAATAACTCCTCGACTTTTCGCGGGCGACTCCCCTACAGTGCGCCACGCTGGCCAGTGCGGTGACGCACCGGATCAGCCTGAAAATTAACGCGCCATGGAAACAGCTTCACAATCCAATTTGACTGCACCGGCCTGCTCGGTGCCGTGCGACCTCTGTGGTTCGACGGATGTGGCGGATCTCGCCCGGCGGGATCGCGACGGCAGCGCCTTGCGAACTGTGATTTGCCGGCGGTGCGGGTTGGTCTATTCCGATCCGCGGCCGGCTGCGGAACAGGTGCGCGCCTACTACGAACACAGTTATCGTACTGATTATAAAGCCACGTACCAGCCGAAGGCCAAGCACACGTACCGCGCCGGTAAGGTCGCGCTCGACCGCTACCAGCGGTTGGCTGAATTTCTTACACCGGGTTGTCGGGTGTTGGATTTTGGCGCAGGGGGTGGGGAAGTCGTCTACATGTTGCGGACCATGGGGTATGCCGCCACGGGCTTCGAGCCGAATGCCGGCTACGCCAAGTTTGCCGCGGAACAGTTGGGGTTGCCCGTCCTCAACGGGTTCTACCAGACGGTTCCCATTGAGCCGCAATCGCAGGATGTCGTGACGGCTTTTCATGTCGTGGAACATTTGGAAAGCCCGTGTGGCGCGTTCCAACAGGTCCGGCAATGGTTGCGCGCCAGCGGGCGATTGGTGGTGGAAGTGCCCAACGTTGAAGCGATTTGCCAATGGCCCCACAGCCGCTTTCACCGGGCGCACTTGTACAACTTCAATCTTGCCACCTTGGAAATGACCGGCCGAAAGTCGGGGTATCGGGTGATCAGTCGCGCCACCAGTTTTGATGGAGGGAATATCACCGTGGTTTTTGAGCGGGACGACGCGGTCGCCGCCGTGTCCGGGGAAATTCCTGGCAACTGCGCGCGGGTGGCGGCGATTGTGCGCGGGCAGACGTGGCTGCGCCATCTCGGCAGTCCATTCCCGTACCTGCGCCCGCTCCGGAAAATCGCCGCCCGGCTGGACGAAAGCCGCGGGATCCGCAACCACCCATCGCCCCAACAGATTTTGGATGGTTTGATTGCGGGCGAACTCGCCCAGTTGAAACGCCGCGCCTGACCCCAACCATAATCGCAGCATGAAGGATCACTAACGTATGGCCCGCACAGATTGGTTTACCAATGATCGGTTTGGCATGTTCGTCCACTGGGGGCTGTACAGCCTGCCGGCGGGGATTTGGAAAGGCCGTCGGATTCAGCATCCCTATGCGGAATGGCTGCAGGCATCGGAAAAGATCCCGCGCGCCGAATACCAGCAGTTGGCCCAACGGTTCAACCCGGCCCAGTTTGATGCCGATGCGTGGATGCGGTCGGCTCGTGACGCCGGGATGAAGTATTTCCTGATCACCGCCAAACACCACGACGGCTTTGCGCTCTGGCCCACGCAAGCCTCGGCGTACAACATCGCGGACGCGACGCCGTTCCGCCGTGATGTGCTCGGCGAATTGGCAGCGGCAGCCAAGCGGCACGGGATCAAATTTGGGTTCTACTATTCCCACTGGCTGGATTGGGAAGGCACGGGCGGCGATATCTGCACGGTCCACATGGAAAACGCGGAATATGTCCACCCCAGCCAGCAGCAGTTTGAGGACTACTGGCAGGGCAAGTGCCTGGTCCAGATTCGTGAGTTGATCGAGAACTATGACCCGTGCTTGTTCTGGTTCGACTCGTGGCACGATTACCAGGGCAAGGGTCGCGACTTCACCTCCGCGTACCTGACGCCCGCCCGCCAGGACGAGTTGATCTCCCTGATCCGCGGCTTGAGTGACACCTGTCTGGTCAACAGCCGGATTAATCTGACCCATCCTTCCGATCGGGTGGATTACATCTCCATGATGGACAACGAGTATCCCGAACGCGGTTTCGCCAAACCGTGGGAAACATCGGGAACGCTCAATGATTCGTGGGGGTATCATTGCCTCGACTTCGATTGGAAAACCACCCGGTCGCTGATTCAGAATCTCGTGGGCAATGCTGCCCTTGGTGGGAATTATCAGTTAAACGTCGGCCCGACCGGCGATGGCGAGTTTCAACCGGCTGCCATTCGCCGCTTGCACGAAATCGGGGAGTGGCTGCAGGTCAACGGCGAGTCCATTTATGGCACGCAAGCCAGTCCGGTGGGGAAAATGCCCTGGGGCCGAATCACCAGCCGGAGCGGCACCCACGATTCGACGCGGCTGTATCTGCATCTCTGGGACTTCACACCCGGGACTGCGCTGCTGGTTGCTGGTGTGCGAAATGAGCCGGTGCAGGCAACCGTCCTTGAAACCGGTCAGAGCATCAAAGTCGAGTCCGGGCAGCAAGGTGTCTGGCTCGAACTTCCCAAAGCACTCGCCGGGCTATCCCTGCCGGTGATCGTCCTCGATGTCAAGGGCGTGGTGATTCCCCAAATCCACGGGTAAGAATTATTTTTCGATGGGAACGGTGGGCGAGGGGCAACTCGCCTATCCGCGCTACTCCCGCTTCCACACCTGCAAGCCTTGCTTCACAATTGGTGATTCTGACTCACTTGACGAAGGCCGAGTGGTTCTGTATATTCGCCGTAGATACATTATGAAAACCACCATCCAACTTTGGGGCAACAGTCTGGCGGTCCGCATCCCGAAATCGTTAGCGCAAGAAACTGCACTCGGACAAGGCGACGAAGTAAACTTACGCGCCGATGACGATCGGATTGTCGTTGAACGCCCCCAGCCCAAAATCTACCGGCTCAGCGACCTATTGGCCGCAGTCACCAAAGCCAACCGCCACACGGAAACTGACTCTGGATTGCCGGTCGGGCGGGAGACGTGGTAGTGCCGCGCCGCTATGTGCCAGAACGCGGCGACGTGGTCTGGCTCCAATTCACCCCACAAGCCGGTCACGAACAAACCGGCCGCCGCCCAGCCGTCACGGTGTCGCCCCGGCCTTACAATGACAAGGTCGGCTTGGCATTATTTTGTCCGGTCACCAGCCAGCAAAAAGGCTATCCGTTTGAAACGCGCTTGCCCGAAGGTCTGCCCGTGGGTGGCGTGGCGTTGTGCGACCAAGTCAAAAGCCTCGACTGGGAAATCCGCCAGGCGCAATTCGTCTGTCGGCTCCCCGAAGCGACTATGACTGAGATAATCGCCAAAGCCCAGACCCTCTTGCGCTGACCAACGGAGCCCTTCTACCGCCTCGCCTTGGACTCCGCGAACGGTGCGACACACCCGCCCCAACCGCTCCGCCATGCCGAGCAACTGCGCGCCATGCTGGATTCAATAACGCAGCCTTGCCAACGTGCCGCGCCCGGCAGTAGGATGCGCGAGCATCGAGGAGAAATATCAAAACCTGATCGAGAAGAACCACTAAACCAAATTCAATTCGCGTAGCCATCCGGCTACTGTCCACAGCGAAACTAGGAAATTCGACCAAAGGACGGTGCTTGAAGGTACGCCCCGCAAGGGGCGTGCTGAAAGCGTTCCTTTGGGGCATCCTAGTGCCTGCTGTGGGGCGCAAGTAAGTGCGCCCCCTTTGTTTTTTTCCACAGGCACGAGAACCCCAAGAAGCCATCCCCGACAGGGCTGAATCGCACGCGCGAGCGAAGCATAGGAGAAAACCATGATGCGATTCAGAAATATGTTTATTTTAGTCGGGTTCGTTTTTTTACTGACCAGCGCCACGACTCAGGCGCAGTACAACATCCTCCACAGCTTCACCGGCGGCAGCGACGGTGCCATGCCGTTTGGCGTGCCGAATGGCTCGCTGACGTTGTCCGGTTCCACCCTCTACGGGATGACGTGGGCCGGCGGGAGCGGCGGCGGCGGCGGCACTGTGTTCAAGATCAAAAATGATGGCACCGGGTACACCATCCTCTATTCCTTCGACCTCCTCGGTGAGGACCCGGTTGGCTCACTGACATTGTCCGGTTCCACCCTCTACGGGATGACGGATTTTGGCGGGGGTGTGTTCAAGATCAATAGCGACGGCACCGGGTACACAGTACTCCACAGCTTCACAGGCGGCAGCGACGGTACCAGCCCGCATGGCTCGCTAACGTTGTCCGGTTCCACCCTCTACGGGATGACGGGGGCCGGCGGGAGCGGCGGCCTTGGTACGGTGTTCAAGATTAACAATGATGGTACCGGGTACACCATCCTCCACAGCTTCACCGGCAGCAGCGACGGGAGCGGCCCGAATGGCTCGCTGATGTTGTCCGGTTCCACCCTCTATGGGATGACGGAGGCTGGCGGGAACAGCAACGGCGGCACTGTGTTCAAGATCAACAATGATGGTACCGGGTACACCATCCTCCACAGCTTCACCGGCAGCAGCGACGGGAAGAACCCGCATGGCTCGCTGACGTTATCCGGTTCCACCCTCTACGGAATGACGGAGGCCAGCGGGAGCGGTGGCGGCGGCACTGTGTTCAAGATCAACAATGATGGTACCGGGTACACCATACTCCACAGCTTTGCTGGCGGCGGAATTCAGACCGGGGGCGGCAGCCCCGGCGACGGTGCCAACCCGTTTGGCTCGCTGACATTGTCCGGTTCCACCCTCTACGGGATGACGGAGGCCGGCGGGACTAACTACGATGGCGTAGTGTTCCAGATCAACACCGATGGCACCGGTTTCACCATTCTCCATAATTTCGCCGGTGGTCATGGCGACGGAGCCTACCCTCAAGGTGACGTGACATTGTTCGGTTCCAAGCTCTACGGAATGGCGTCTGTAGGCATGGGTGCAGGCGGGGAAGGTGTTATCTTCTCATTGGGGATTAGCGGCGGCTGTGGCTACTCGATCTTGCCAACAAGTGCTTCGTATGGTTCGGGTGGTGGGAGTGGAAGCGTCAATGTGACAGCGGGGACCGGGTGCAGTTGGACAGCGACGAGCAATGCCGGTTGGATCAACATCACCGCCGGTAGCAGCGGCACCGGCAATGGGACGGTGAATTATTCTGTGTCGGCGAACAGCGGCACAAACAGCCAGTCCGGCACATTGACAATTGCTGGTCAGACTTTCACGATTACACAGTCCCTCCCAACCGCTCCGAGTATTACAACAGCGACTTTACCAAGCGGAATGATAGGGAGCAGTTACAGCACGGCGTTGGCAGCGAGTGGCGGATCAACGCCGTATACTTGGTCGCTAACATCGGGTGGTATGCCCGCGGGTTTGTCGTTAGACCCATCATCAGGCGCTATCACCGGCACACCAACGACGAGCGGGCCGGCGAGTTTCCTTGTGCGGGTGACTGGGAACGATGGCTTGTACTCGGAACAGACATTCACCCTGACGATCACGGGTTTGCCACCGACGATCACCACCACCAGCACATTACCAGCGGGCATCTTGGGAGTGGCGTACAGTCAAAACCTGATGGCGACTGGCGGGACACCGCCCTACACCTGGTCAGTGAACCCCGCTTATTTGCCAACAGGACTGAGCTTGAGTGGCAGCATTATCAGCGGCACGCCGAGTGTCCAAGGGCGGTTTTACTTTTATTTGCGCTGTACCGGCAGTGATGGCATGCATACCGACAATCAGTTCAGTATTTTGGTCAACTCAACTACGACGGTAGCGACGCCGACGATTTCGCCAAATGGTGGCACGTTTACCAGCAATGTTACTGTAACGCTGACTTGCGCCACTGACGGTGCAGTCATCCAATACACCACGAACGGATCCGATCCGACCAGCAGTTCGTCGATCTACAGCGGTTCGTTTACGGTTAGCAGCAACGTCACGGTTAAAGCTCAAGCCTTCAAGAGCGGTGATTCGGCAAGCGAGATCGCTTCTGCTGCTTTTACCATCAACAATATTACGGCAGTAGTTGCCACTCCTACCATCACGCCGACTGGCGGCACCTTCTCGAACTCGGTGAAAGTCACGCTCAGTTGCACCACTGTTGGCGCGACGATCCACTACACATTGGATGGCACTGATCCGACCAGCAGTTCGCCTACGTATAAAAAGATAGCTATCACGCTGACCACACCGGGCACGCTCAAAGCCAAATCATTCAAGGGTAAAGCCGCCAGCATAACTGCCGTGGAAGCGTTCACAATTATTGCCCCACCACCACCGACCATTGCCACAACCAGTCTGCCGGATGCGACGGCAAAAAAACCATACACCGCCACCGTTCAAGTCACCCCCGGCACCGGCGTTGCACCGTACAAATGGTCGTTGCAACCCGGCAGCAAGTTACCGGCAGGCTTGTCACTGAACGCGACGAGGGGCGTCATCGCCGGCAAGCCGACGAAGTCCACCGTAACACCGGCGAGTTTCACGGTGAAAGTGACCGACGCCAAGAAGCAAACTGTGACGCAGACGTTGGCACTGACTGTGAACTGACCGGGAAATCTTCGATTGGGCTGCGCAAGCACGAACACTTCCTCTAAGTTCGATGGCTTGGCTCGCAAAGTAACATGAGCTGGCACCGGCCGGCACGCGCAGCGACGTCCAGCATATCGCGATATAGATGACATAGCCGCCTTTGCGCACGATGGCTCCGGCCACGCCGGCTCCGTGCTACAACTGGACGTTGGCGGCGTTGACGATTGCGTCCAGCGCGAGCGAAGTGATGTCGGCCTGCGTAATCTCTAGGGTGGCGGGACCGATGTTTTTCGTCATCTGGTTATAACCACAACCAATTGAGTTCAATGCGGGAGCAAAATCGCACTTCCACATTTGGGCGGCGGTTCAATTCTGCAATGAAGGCCCAGAGGGTAGTCTGAATTTCTGCATAGGTTTCATAAGGAATCGTGTATGCAGTCTTGTGGTCGCCAATTTTTGGCCTGACCAACTCCATCGCTTCGCTTTCATCAATCCGTGAAAACATGTTTAGGACACGGCTATCTAATGGCAGGTGTAAATGCGGCCATAATGGACGGAATCGCTCGTATTTCATCAATTGGTGCATGAATGTGTCGATGAACTTTGCTGCTACGGTAGCAGGGGTATTGTCTGGATTGCCCAAGCAATCACGTTCAAGAAATGACCCTAATCGTTCAGCCCATTGTTTATGCGATTTATCGTAGTTATCTGCGACCTCACCAAGCTTACGCCAAATGGTTTTCAGGTCAAAGTTGTCGACAAAGTATCTTTCAATCTTATCTTTTGCATTTTTAATAACCACTGGCTTCCTGCCGCGACTCATGCTTCCGGGATATGACATCTTAGCCGTTTCAATCGCAACGGTTCTGAGAAAGTCCGAGTTTGTAAGACTTGAATCCGGCGTGAAGACCGATAAGGAATAGTAATTTGGGTCAATGTTCACGGGCTTTTTATTTACTTTTGCGGTTCTGACCTTAACATCACTTTTAGTTACGTTAAAGTCAGGATGCGTTGTTTACCTACAAACGACAGAATCGCCTTTGATTATACAGGTTCGCTCCACTACGGGCGGGTTTTGTTTCTTCATGAATTTGATCGAGTGCTGCAATTGCGATGTTTCCACAAGCGGTTTTTTCCAATATTTGTGCCCGGTTCTACACCGAAGCCACAAATTCAGACTACTGGATGAATCACAGGGATACTCTGAAAAATCATCGACTGCTGCAACAATCACTCGACAAATATCGCGTTTTAGGCCGTTTCTAGTAATTACAGATGGAATTCACGCCGGATTCAAGTAAGAGGAACGATGAGGCCGTTATCCATGTTATCTTCCGTGTGATGGCGTTCAGTTTTCCAGTAACGCGACCGTTCCGTCTCTGGCAATCTTGGCGATGAATGGCGGTGCTTGTTGAGCCACCAAACGACGGATTCTCGGAAGGGCGGATACAAAAATCCCGGCCAGTTCTGGGCCGCTCAAATCCTTACGGGCTGTCAGGACAAAAGCCCGAGCGTTAGCTCGCCGGAGTGCTGCCAGTTCTGCGATGCGGTACCGGATGCGTTCGTCCTTGGTCAGTACCACCCACCCGTTCTGACCGGCAGCGGTCAGCCATTCGGTGTCAGGGGTATTCTGCTGAAATTGTTCGTCGTGAATCACGACTTCCTCGCCAGCCTCCCGCAGGGCAGCGGCGACAATATGCTTGCCAAGAGAGCGGTCGAGGAAAAATATCAGTTCTTCAGGCAGCTTCGAGGCTGAGTTCGCAGCGGATGGCTTCTTCAATCTTCAGGCGTTCGCACCCGTAATCTTGGGCTAGGTCGTCCGAGGACTCGCCAGCTTTGAAACGCTCGGCGACGATTTCCGTGACGATGCCTGTCCCAGCGATGACTGGGCGGCCGAACGAAATAAAGGGGTCGATAGCGATGACTTTGGGTTCGTCGAGGTCTCGTTTGCGAGTAAACGGGTAAAGGCGAATCGGCCATCCTGCTTCATCCCATTCAATGCGGCGCAAGTGTGCATGGAGAAGGTCACGGACGGCAAGTTGTCCGCCTTGTGAGACGGAAATGAACTGACCAAACCGTTCGACAAACAGGTCAACACCATCCGTCTCGAATTTATGTTCGACCAAGGGATGTTTGGAGCCAAACTCTCGCTTCAGGTAATCAACCGCTCGTCGTACCGCAGGCAATTCCACGCGGTGCTGGTGACGGATTGCATCTAAAACGTGAATTTCGATGAGGTTCACAAATGAAAGCATCGGCGGGCGTTTCACCGGCGGCTCGATGACGGGCTTAAAAGGTTTCGTATGTCCGGTGCTGCCATACGAGGTGCCTACAACCCAAGCACGTACGGTAGTCGATGGAATCCGCAGGTAGTGAGCGGCTTCCACAATCCCGTAAGCGGGTAGTTCACGAATATCTGGCTGTTGCGCTGTCATTCTCCGGTTCACACTATTGTATAAACCTCGAATTCGGGGTGGTCAAGCGTGAAGCCGTGGCAACGGTGGTGCTAAAATGTTTTCCAGACACGCGACTGCTTCGCCCACTTCACATCGTCTGCAAAATGGTGAAACAGTGACCTAGCCTGTGCGCGGCCCGGCTTGCCGGAACCGGACCGGGGCAAAATTCCCTGTTGCGAGCAAAATGATGCCCAAAACATTCGCCGTCATGCCGGATTTGGCACGGCCGCTAGCCAATGCAAGGGTGACGATGGTATAATGCTCCTACGATGGCTTCCGACCTCCAATCCAGCTTGTACGACCCCAACGGGGAGTTGTCGGAAGACGAGGTGGCTACCGGGCAGCGGACGGCTGCCGGACCGTTTTACCGGTGCCATCTGAAACCCGAGCTTGTTGCGGGGTATTCGTGCCGGACGATGATGTTTGGGACGATGGGCGACAAGCGGTACGTGATTTATGCC
>Ga0114951_10002066_pt1 | contig 23464 bp, 21 predicted proteins | sample AM7aDNAmetaG_FD_88677 | JGI IMG/M metagenome (GOLD analysis project Ga0114951, IMG submission 88677) | Freshwater microbial communities from Finland to study Microbial Dark Matter (Phase II) - AM7a DNA metaG | ecosystem: Environmental > Aquatic > Freshwater > Lake | place: Finland: Lake Alinen... | reverse complement strand
TGTTGCCAGCTTTCCCAGGTTCACGTGGCCTAAGACCACACTACAGCTGGAAACGGAACACGGTTTAACTTCTGAGTTCGGGATGGGATCAGGTGGAACCCGTGCCCTTTGACCGGCAGACGAAACATAACTGTTCAACAATCCCATATATACCTTGCCTTTATTTTTTGCAAATAAGGACATTTAACGGCTTTTTCCATATGGAACACATGGTTTTATTGGTTTGAAGACTTGTTCAGTTTGGGAAGTTGATATATTTTAGCGTGTTTTGGCGCGGGAATCAACCGCTCACCCATATTTCATGCACTGAACTTCAACATGCTAATGCGCTTGTTTTAAGCCAATACGACATACCGCTCTTAGGGATTAGAACGGTATCGACCCCCGCTATCGTTTCTGCAATGATATGATATTAGGATCCAAATAGGCTCATTAAACTCGCTCTCAAAGTGGCAAAATATTCCCAGCTTCGCAAGAAACCGCCTCAAAACTAAGTTCAAATTGAACTGCAATTCTTTAGTTTAACCAGTGAAGTTTAGGACCAAGATTCTCCGCGGGTTAACGCCGAATGTAGCCTCAGGCGTTATTTCCGTGAAGTTCTTGGAATCGTATATTTGCGTGAAGACGTCAACGAGGCTCATTGTAGTGTTGAAGTAGGGGACAGTGCCGCCGTATTCGTAGGCGAACACGAATTTTACATTGTCCCGTTTGCATAAGCCGATGAATTCAGTGATGTTGAAGTTGGGCGTGTAGGTGTCGACGGGGAGAGCGGGATACTGGTAGGTGTGGATTTGGCTGTTGCCGCTGCGGGTGACGTAGAAGTTAACCATGTCTTGGCTGAAGTAGTTGAAGGGGCAAAGAAGCATTATCGATTGGTTTGAAGCGTCGCGGGCTAAGGCGTAGTTGGTTGCCTGCGCGATTTCGATGTTGATGTCTGTTTGCTTGACATTGTAGTAGATGTCGTTTACGCTGAAAGCCACCGATACAGACACGAAAATTATCAGCGATCCGGCGGCAACTTTAGCGGCTTTCTTCCTGTCTAACTTCACGCTATGCATCCATGTGCTATGCAGTTTATCGAAAGCGAACAGGATGAGCGCGGACGCCGAAATCGCCAGTGCTGGAAACAACGTTAACACGTATCGCCATTCCCTGTTGGATATCAATGTGAAAAACACGTAGACGCAGATGAACCAGACCACGATAAATTTGTCTTCGCGTTTTCGCCGCCAAACAAACAAGCCTAAACCGGTTAATCCTACGATGTAGAGCAGCAGGGAAATCGGGTGTACATCAACGTAGGGCCAAGTTATCTCGATAAGGTAGAATATTGGGGTTGGGAAACGGATGCTGTAGAGTGATCTTTCAGGGTTGCCCATCTGCAATGCATACATCCATTGAGTGAAAACGTAGGAGGCAAGAACATGGTAGGCGATTATCAGCCAGGGAACAATAACGGCGAGGGCAGCCACAATAAACAATGTAAACCTTGAGAGCAACCGCTTAAGTTGACCTCGACCCAAAATCAACATAACCGCAACCATCACAGGTACCACTGCAATCACTTGGTACTTCGTCAAAAACCCAAGTCCCAACGCCAACCCACTTAAAACCAGCAGCCAACTCTTTCGGCTGATAAACCAGCGGAAAAATAAAAACAGCGACAACATGAAAAAGAAGACAAGCATCACTTCAAGCAGAGCAAGCCTTGAAAGCCAAAAGTAACCAGGCATAACCGCCAAGAGCACAGCTGAAAGCAACGCGACTTTTCCATCGTACATTGTGTGGGCTAATTCGAAAACTACCCAGAGGGAAAGGATGCTGAAAACTGCTGAGATTAATCGGGCAGAGAACAAGCTTGGGCCAAACAGGTAGAATGAAACCGTGGTGAAACACGAGAAGAGGGGTGGATAGAATGAGTCGCGGACAAAATTGTTGAAGAGTCCATCTTTTAATTCTAATGCACGGTTTAAGTGACCAACTTCATCCCAGTTCATGGGTTGTTTAGTCAGGTTTAACAAAAGAAAGATAAAGTATACGAGTGCAAGAAACGCGAATGCGAGTCGCCACTTAGTAAAGTATGCCTTAAGGCTAATCCAGCGTGGGTTTGCATTCGTTTGTCAATCGTGCTCCATGAATTAGAACAGTTCCATCCTATTGTAAGTAACCGATATAAAACCTTCCAACTATCCGCTCGATATGCTCAGTGGCTCTTTTGCTGCAGTTCATTAGATGCGTTAAACTCTGCAGCGCGCTTGGACAGCCGCTTGAGTGTGTCTTTGTTTGCCCACAATAGTCCAGACAACACCACTGCGAAGCCCAAGAACTGAAGAAGCATAAGCGGGCTGGCTGCGGTTATGGGTGTAGGGTTAAGCAGGGCGTATCCGTAGTCAACCTGGGGCTCCACTCTGTACTGTAGGTAATCGCGTGTCGAAAGCGCGTTTGTGAGGTATATGCTTGACATCAGCGATGCAGTAACCAGAATAACCGCGGCTGAAATGGCGAGGTAGAACAGGCGCTTTTTTGGCTTCACCACCGATTTTGCCGCTTTAAACAGCGAAAAACTCTTGGTACTAAGCGCAGCAGCTAAAAGCACAAGGAACGGCAGGGCTTGGTAATCGTATTTGATGGCGCTGAAATACGGCACGTTAAGTTTCAAGCCTGCACCCAGGACAACGTTGATGCTTAAGATAGATGCCGCCGCCACTAAACATATCACATCAACAATCACGGTTTTGGAAAAATATTTCCTAAGCGAGAAACCCAAAACCAGAGAAAACGCGACCGCCGCCATAACGTACAACCCCAACCCGTAATCCCTAAGAAAATTAGTCACAAAAAAAGGAGAGGCTACGACTCCATTGCTGGCAGGAATCACATCGACAAGGTCCATATGGTGGAATATAGACAGGATTGGGCGTTCAAGGACGGTTTGGTACCACAAGTAAGCAAACACAAGCGTGGGTATTAAAAACGCGGCGAGTTGACTGAGGATGAGTTTTGGTTTTTTAGGTCGCGAATAAACGTAGAACAAGAATAGCGGGATGAGGACGAACGCTGCATAAAACTTTGTTAAGACGGCAGCGGAGAAAATCAATCCTGAAAACAAAGCGATTTTAACAGACCCTTTGCGGATTGCAAAAATACCCACTAAAAGGCAGAGCAGGCTAAAGAAGAGGCATTGCGAGTCGATGAGGAAGCTTCTTGAAAGCACAAGCTGCCACGGGTTTAAACCTAAAAGCGCGGCTGCAACAAACCCCGCTGATTTGCCGTACAGTTCCCTGCCCAACACATACACCAAGACAACGGAGCCAAGCCCAAATAAAGTCACCAACGATACGCCCACGCTGATCGATGAGCCAAAAATTCTAAAAACCAAACCTGCAAGGTAGAATCCCACCGGCGGCTGGTCTATCACTGCGCCGAAAGATTTCACGTATGGCGTACCCATTTTTACTACGTTTGAGGCGGCTTCAAACTCCAGACTTGTGTCGTAGTTCTGGTAGGGACCCAGCGAAAACGCGACTAATGCCACACCGATAAGGATTATGGCGAGGGGCAAGGTTTCAGCCGTTGATTTTTTGATGCCGACTTTATCGAGCAAAGTTTCCCCACTCTTCCATTCATGCAAGGGCTGACTGAAAAAACTTTGCTATCCACAGCCCAAAGTGCCTTTTTTCCTAAAATGTGATGCTCCAACAAGATTAAAATAAGAAGTCTCCCCCAAACTACAGAGTGCAGAACCATGCCTTATAATGAGCTTAGAAAAGACTATTTGCTTGACCGCTGGGTCGTAATCGCTACTGAACGTAGCCGAAGACCCACCGACTTCGCCAAACCGCGACCTCAAACTGCCCAAACCGCGGGTTGCCCCATGTGCGTTGGCAACGAAAACATGACGCCGCCAGCCCTGATGCTCTACCAAAAAGACGGCGACAAAATAACGCGAAGCCAAGACCCCTTGACTGGCGAGCGATCAAAAGACTGGTTAGTCCGAGTTATCCCAAACCTCTACCCAGCGTTTAGCCCTCCCAAACAGCCCGAGGACGCGAAACAAATCACCAAAAACAAATATTTGTGGAGCGCAGTGGGGCACCACGAAGTGCTTGTTGAATCGCCAAACCACGAGGAAGACCCCGCCGAGGCAGAGTTGCCCCAGCTTGAACTCGTCATAAATGCTTACATCGACAGGCTCAAAGAACTTAGCGCGAAGCCATACGTGAAGTATGTGTCGATTTTCCGCAACCACGGCTTAGAAGCGGGTGCGTCTTTGTCTCATGCGCACAGCCAAGTAATCGCAACTCCGATGGTTCCCACCATTATCCGTGAAGAGCAGAAAGCCGCCAGAACATTCTACGAGGAGAATGGGAAATGCATATTCTGCGACATAATTGAAGGCGAAGTGAAAGGTCCACGATTGATTTCTGAAGACCACGATTTTGTGGTTTTGGCTCCTTACGCGAGCGTTAACCCGATGGAGTTTTGGATTCTGCCCAAAAAACACGCTCCAAACATCCTCGATTTGACAGCGCCCGAGGTCAGTGCGTTCGCAAAAAACCTCAAATCATCGCTCAAAGCCCTAAAAACCTTAGTCAACAATCCGCCTTACAACTACGGCATCCACCTTGCATTAAACCCAGAATCCCAAGACAGCTACCACTGGCACTTAGAAGTTTACCCCAAACTGGCAACTTGGGCGGGCTTCGAGAAGAGCACAGGCGTCTACATCAACACGGTTACGCCAGAAACCGCGGCGGAGACTCTGCGAAAAACATTAACCCCCTAAATTCCCCAAATTTTGTAATTTAATCGGGGACTCCAAAATTGCGACAACTTAAAGAGACTATGGTTTGTAGTGCTTTAAGAGGATTCAAAGATGAAATCGCTTGTTGCTATATTGTTGATTGCAACGATTTTTTGCGCCTTTATGTTGGTTGGTAACGTGCATTTTGGTTCGGCTCAAACTGGAACAAACGTAAACGGCAGCATTAACTCAGATACAACATGGACGCAGGGCAACAACCCGTACCATCTCACTGGCAACGTTACCGTGCCAAAAGGTGTGACACTCACTATTGAATCAGGCGTTCAAGTTATTTTCATGCAGGACATACCAACTCGCGACCAAGTCGGTAGACCCGCCGATGAATTCCATTATCACAATCTTGATGTAGTGGGTACATTACTTGCAATAGGCCAGAACGCTCCCATTACATTTAGTTACGCTAACCAAATAACATTTGAAAGCTCAAGCTCAGCTTCAGTTCTGCAAAACGTTAATTTTATTGGCTCAAACGACGGCTCAAATAGCTACGGCGGATGCAAGATCAACATCCTTGGTTCTTCGCCCAAACTTGATAGCGACTCTTTTAGTATCCCCTACCCAGGGAGCCAAATTTCGATAAATGGGGGGTCACCAATAATTGAAAACAGCAACCTTGGCACAAATGTGGGCATCTCAATATATAATTCGGCTGCGCAGATTTTAAACAACAATGTCAAGTCAAATGCTGCTGAACCCAATAACTATTTTATTTCGCTCTACAACAGTCCAGCCATAATCTCCGATAACAACATCGTTGGAGCTTATACTTCGTCAATGTTTATCATAAGCTCAGGGGCTCCCTTGATTACTCGTAATTTCATCAGCACATCAACTGTTGGAATGACAATCTACGGCAGTTCCAGCCCAGTGATTGAAAATAACACATTTGCCGAAAATGGAATAGCCTTAAACATTTATGACTTCAAAGGGTCCCCGTCACCAACAATTAAAGGCAACAACTTTGAGCAAAACAGCCAATACGACATTTACTTGGGGCAGCAAGGCGTTTATGGTACAACAGCAGGCAGCATAAATGCGGCTTATAACTGGTGGGGAACAACCGACACGTCAACTATTAATCAGTCAATCTTTGACCACAAAAATAACAATAACATTGGAACAGTATCGATTGACCCAATCTTAGCGTCACACAATAAAGCTGCAATGCCAAACGCTTCACCAAACACACCTTTGCCATCTTCAATACAGGTAAACCCAACAAACACATCGCCCAATCCATCTGGCACCTCACAAAACCCCACTTCAACACCCCAAACTGGCAACGGAAACTCCCAAGCAATACCGCAAGAATGGCTCTACGGAATAATTGTGGCTCTCGCCATCGCATTAGCCATTGTGGCAACTGCGCTATTGGTTCAGATGCACGACCAAAAGAAAAATGCCGCAAGCCAAGAAAAGCAATAAAACTCTAAACATCCGCGATTTCTTTGGGGTTTTTTGGTTTAACCATCAAAATGTCCTCTATGTAAGCCCGCAGCGGTTCAGCTACGCTCCATGCCTGCGAGATGCAACCTCTGGGTTCGTTTGGGGGGTCGCAGTCGTAGATTTCGTTTATTGTTCCTAAGCCGCCCTGTTGGATTCCGACGGTGAACAATGGCAGAATGAGGTTTTCAAGTGCCTGCTGCTTTGCCTGCGCCGTGTAATCGTTGACTTTCAAAAACGCGGTAACGTATGGTCCCAGTAGCCATGGCCAAATCGTGCCGTTGTGATAAGCCATATCCCTGCTTCTGCTGTCTCCTGAGCATTTTCCGATGAATTTGGGGTCGCCAAGCGATAGAGTCCTCAAGCCGTAGGGTGTTACGAGTTCGCGGTTCACGACATCGACGACTTTCTGGCTTTTTTCTTTGTCGAGCATTGTGTAGTCTAGTGAGACGGCGAATATTTGGTTGGGGCGAATGGAGGCGTCTTGTGTTTTGTCGTCGATTACGTCATAGAGACAGCCGCCTTTGCTATTCCAGAATTTTTGGCTGAAGCTTTGGCGGGTTTGGTTTGCCATGGCACCGTACTTTTTCGTTAGCTCGGATTCTTCAAACTTGGTTGCGAGCAGCTCCATCGTTCGCAGGGTGTTGTACCATAATGCTTGGATTTCCACTGCTTTCCCAGTCCTTGGCGTGATGACGTCGTTTCCAACGCGGGCATCCATCCAGGTGAGCCTTGGACCATGCATTAACAAGCCGTCGTCATCCAATTTGATTCCGAACAATGTTCCCCTTTGATGATTCGCGATTATAGATTGCAGCTTTTCCCAGAGTTCCTCTTTAACAAACCCGAAGTCGCCCGTGTACTTAACATACTGCAGCACCGCGTTAACATACCACAATGTGCCATCAATTGTATCGTATATTGGGATGCCTGATTTGTCAGTGACTAAATTCGGAATCAAACCGCTCTTGCAGTACTGCATAAAGGTCCGCAAGATATCTTTGGCTTCGATATACTTGCCAGTTACCAGCAGAAGCCCCGGCAACGAAACGAAAGTGTCTCTGCCCCACGGCTCAAACCAGTGGTAACCTGCAATAACCGATTTTTTGCCCTCGGCGTCTTGCACCATGAATGAATCAGAGGCCAAAAGAATCCAGTTTAGCCAATCACTCATCGGTACCTCAGGGTGGATTTGGTAAAAGTCAGCGAGCACCATAGATTTTTGATTCCGTTCTCGGTCTAAGGATGCGTTAACCTCTTGCGTTATGCCGCCAACAAAATCCAAAATTTCCCATGCTTCTTTGCCTTCATGACTCACGGCAAATGTGACCGCAAACTCTTTCTGGGCATTAGCGGGTACTTGCACCTCAAAGTACCCCGGCTGGAAACAATCGTCAACGTCAGCTTCGCCCCGCAGCAATTCGTCGCGGTAATGGATGTGGTTTACCCAGTTTATTTTTTCCTTAAATTCTCCGTCTGTTATGCGGCACGCAATTGTTGCTTGTGGACGCTGAAAAACTGCCTGGAACTGACTACCTCTGCTTTCCATGGTGAAGTTCAACGGGACCTTCATTCGGTAAACGACGGTGTGATAGTACCTGCATGTTAAAAGCGGATAAAGCCGAACCTTAACGTCTGAGTCGTTGTTGTTTATGATGTTGTAGGTTACTGCGGTGGCATTCTTGTTTTTTGGCATAAAAACCGTTTTGCTAACGTGGACGCTGCTCACGTTGTAGCTGTATGTGGGAAAGGGGGCTAGCGAAAACTGGCTAATTAGTTTGTAGCCTTCAGGATAGATTGTGTCATGGAACTCGTTTGCGCCCAGTCTGTAAACATCCGTGCCCACGATTACGTCTTCATCAAGTTTTGAGACGCAGACCGTGCGGTTTCCAGGCGGATCAAGCGCCGCGACCAGCAATCCATGGTACTTGCGCGTGTTAATCCCCAGAACAGTTGACGATGCGTAACTTCCTAAGCCGTTGGTTACCAACCATTCCTTCTCGATGAACTCCCCAAAATGTGAAAGCGCATCTTTATGATAGGTTATGGCGGGCAGATTCATCTATGGCATCAGCTTCGCAACGTTTTTGTCTCTTGGAACACAGAAATAGTTTGCTACGGGAACGCATTTGGTTCGGAACATCAAAAGGTGAGGTTTTGTCAGTTTGTATTCTGTGAGGGTTTCAGCGTATCCCATGCCCTTAGCGAAGACGAGTTCCGCGGCGTCGTAGACTTTCAGGAACTCAGGTGAGGCTTCTTTTTTCTGCAAGCCAACTGCGTCGCAACCCGTAGTTATTACTTCGTCAGCGAGTTTGTCCATGTTAGAAACCTCGGCGTCCTCCATCGTGGCGTCGTTGATTACAGGTCCGCCCTTGACGACATAGGTGACTTTTAATCCCATGTTCTTGAGCTGCTCAACTAGCAACGTATCAAAAACTATTTCGCCCGCGTTATCCGCCAAGAACAAAACGCTCTGCGCCTTCTTCGCCAACTCATACGCTTTGTCAATGTCGTCGATAACAAGGTCTTTTGTGGCTTCCCTTATGGCGCCTGCCATACTATTCAAAGTAAACTTGTGCCCGGGAATATCAAACTCCATTATGTTTCCCACAATCGCGCATAAACACGCCTTCTTAAACCGCTCCTGCTGGTTGATGCCTGATTCAACGTATTTTTTTGCGTGAGGACGCATCTTGAGGGCTTTTTCGTTGGCGAGTTTCTTGTTATACTTGTAGGGGTCGTTGCAGCTTGTTAATTGCCTGATTATGCGGTCTCTTTTCGTGCCGATGTATGCGGCGTTCGACGTGGGCTTGAACTCGCGGTTCAGCAGCTTCACGATTTCAGCCAAGCACCTAAAACGTAGGGCTGGGTTTGTGGTGGCTTGGTAGGTTTGAATTTGTGCCCGAAAAAGCAGGCAGGATTCGCATTCAGGTTCAACTTTCAAGGCTAATTCACACTTTTAACGTTTAGTTGCGTCGGCAAAAGCACGCATCACGGCATATGGGTCTTTCGCCTTCACTATCCCGCTTGCAACAAGAACGCCCTGAGTTCCAAGCTTCAAAGCAATTGAGACATCTTCCGCTTGGCTTATACCTGCACCGCATAGAATCGTCATTTTCGAGTCGATTTTATGGACGAGTTTCACGGTGTCAGTGACTATTTCGGGTTTAGATTTAGAAACTGAAATTCCGCTGCCGATTAGTTCCGGCGGTTCAACCGAAGTGATGTCGGGTCGCATCGCGGCGATTGCGGCGCTTACAGACGGGTTGTTAGCGCAGGCACATGAAACCAATCCTTTTTCCTTTGCCAAAGCAATTATGGCTTCGATGTCGATTAGTCTAAGCTGGAGTTCAGAATGGTTAATCAATGTTCCAACAGCACCCGCCTCCTTAACTGACTCAGCTAAAACATGTCCCGTGCTGCTTCCGGGTTTAATGGGGTCGATGTGCTGGGCGAAGACTGGAATCTCAACTGCTTCAGCAACCTTGGCAAGGTCAGCTAACTGCGGCACCACGATGATGTTGGCGCCCGTTTCTTTAGCTGCTCTTTCAGCTTGTTTTGCGAGTTCAACGGCTCTTTTGCCTGTGGATTCGAGGTAAGTTTTAAAATTTACGATTATCATTGGAGTTGGTTGGTTCAATTGGGTTGTGCCTCGCTTTATGGTTAGAACTATTTTTGTTAATAATTGTTTCCCAAGGTTTTCGTTATATTAACGGTTTAAATTCTTTTTTCCGTTGAAGGCATCCTCGGTTTCCGTCTTTCTTATAGAAAGTTAAGTTTATCAAGCTTTTCTTTGTGATTTTAGTTTATGCTTTTTTTCTTTAAACGTTGTTTGCGTCAGCTTGCTGAGGAAGGAAAAGGCTTCAGTGACATTTCACAAGTTATAGGTAAAAGTCACGTCTCAATTAAAAATAAACTATACAATTTGAGTTTATCTCTGAAAGATAACACTTATTCGCAATTTCCAGTAGCCGTATCATCATTATCATAATCACCTACTATAGCTCCAATTGTTAATCCAGTTCCTGCTGTCGATCTTGTCAGCGTAAATGAGGTAGCCCTTGAATTGAAAGCGACTGGACCATTGCCTAGTGTTGAGGAGAAGCTCAGGGTTTTGGATGCGGCTTTGGTTGCTTTGGAGCGGCCAGGTCTTCATGCAACCAACCTTTTCAGTCATATCGGAGAGTTCTTGCAACGACTCCCCAGTTAACGCGCCATAGATAAGTGGAATCGACTTCTAAAGGTATGCGGTGTTAAAAAAAGGCCAATAATCTTTTATTTTCTTCTTATAAACCTTCCTTTAACAAGGTAATCGTTTGACTTTCAGTTTAAATTGTTTTCAGGAAACCAATAAGAAAAAAGCAAGGGTGGATTGAACCTACATGCCGGTGGAGACATCACCCGAACAACCCCTTTTTTTAATCAAGTACAATTGATTTAAAACCTACAATCAAAAAAAGCAGAAAACAATAAACTTATAATCCAAATCAAACCAATAAAAACCCAAGTAAGTGAATAAAATGGACAGAAAATTAAAAACTATACCCGAACCCAAAAAGGGAACCCAAACCGTTTTCAAATCTAAAACGACGCCAGTAATAAAAAGCAAAGGCGGTAACACTAACTATCTATGTGGCAATTGTGGAGCAAAAATAGGCGAAACTATCATCGAAGGAAAATTCAAGAATGTTGTGTTAAAGTGTCCAACCTGCAACCTCTACAACGAGATATAGTTTAGGTGACGTTTCTGCTCAAGTAACAGAAACTTAGAACCGCCGATCGACTTCTTGAGGAATGCAGTGTTAAAAAAAAACCAATAATCTCTTATTTTCTTTATATGAACCTTTTTAACAAGGTAATCGTTTGACTTTCAGTTTAAATTGTTTTCAGGAAACCAATGAAAAAAGCCGGGGTTAATTTGAACCCATCTAAAGTTGAGATGTAACCCGCATATCCCTTTTTTAGTTAAAAAACAACAGACAGTTAAGTTTGCCGAGCTTTAATATTTTTTATCTTTTGATGTTACGTAACTTACTTATCGGATGCTTTTTTATCGAGTATACAGTACTTAGTATTGAATGTTTTGTGCGTGGAAAAATTAAATATCCAAAACTCTCACTGTTCATAATAAGCGTAATCTTAGTATACTTTCTTTTTTCTGGTTTAGCATACAAACCCTTGCATGATGCTCTTGTATTCATGGGGTATTTTGGAACTTTTCTTGCGGGTTTACTATACCCCTATGCATTAACTTCGGCGGCTGGCACAGGAATATTGCTGATTCTCGCGAAAGAACAAAACTTACTCTTAGCAGGAGTTATAGCTGGAATTGGCGCTTTAATAAGTGACATTATCCTATTCCTTTTTGTCAAACATGGCTTTAGTGATGAGGTACACAAACTCTCAAAAGAAACAGTTGTTCAAACTGTTAATAAATGGATACCGGATTCTGTTAGAGTATATTTGCTTGCGATCTTTGCGGGTATGCTAATTGCCTCTCCGCTTCCAACTGAAATTGGCATCATGCTTATGACATCAATAAAGAATATGTCAGTCAAGAAATTCGTAATCATAGTGTATATCTTGCATGCAAGCGCAATCTTCATAATTCTTCTAATTGGCAACACTATATAATCCGGAATTTTTAATTACCTGGGCATACTTCAGAAAATTTTGCCAAAAAGACGAGACGTACAGGAGATAAAAGCTTCACCGCCTGTATTTTTCTGATTGTGGTTGCCTCGACCCTATAGCCCGTGGAGACTTCACCCGCATTCCCATTTTTTTATTTGAACCTTCCTTTATCAAGGTAATCGTTTAGAGTCAGTTTAAATTCTTTTCAGGAACTCATTCCCAACAGTTCCCGTTCTTAGTTAATTCTTTAGAACTTGGACAAAGTTAAGTTTATCAAGCTTTTCATTTAAAATTTAGTTTATGCTTTTTTCTCTAAAAGTTGGGTTTGTTGCTACTTACTCAATGAAATGGGTTTTTGATGCCTAAGAACCACAGCAACAGAGAATAAAGACAGAAGCAAAGGCACAACCATCAACCAAGATAGCTCTGGAATAGATGGAGTTGGGGTTGGTGAAGAAGTAGGGCTGAATAATGTATGAACTTCAACTATGTTGGAGAAAGCTCCACCAAAGTAATCTGATGCGAAGATATAGAAGTAATATTTTGTGGATGAAGATAAGTTAGTCAAAGTAGTTGTGTTGTGTTGACTATCTGATGTTGTCCAAATGTCTTCGTAATTTGAATTAGTGTATGGGTATTGAGAATCCAAAGTTTTGTTTGACATACGCAAAATATAGTTATTGAAATAGGGTACTCCACTGATGGATTTAAAATCAGCTGGAGGCTGGTCACTTGTCCAAGACAATGTGGCTGTTGTATCGGTAACTTTTGTTACATTAAGTGTTAAAGTAGAATTAAGATTAGGTGTTGGTTCAGGAAGTGCTTTAACATTTTCTGGCAAAGCTAAGAATGATAAGATAAAAAGAAAAAGAAACATGAAAGCGAAATTCTTACTTTTAGTTCCCATGCTTAGCCTCAACGTCCTTTTTAATAAAAGACAATTTATGACGCCTTCTATATAGCAAAAGAGAGACAGCGGTAATCACTAAAACTGCAGCCAAAACTATCATTATCGACTGAGTTGAAATCACTGATGGGACAACTATTGGTTTGCCTATAGCATAGAAGTAGCCGTCCTGAGAGGCAATATAGACAACACCGTTGCTAACAACTGGAGAAGCGTTTATCGCATTCCCAGTTGAAAAACCCCAAATAGTCTCGCCATTAGAAGCATTGAGAGCTGCAGAGTTTATGTAAACAACGCCATTAGCCACAGCTGGAGAAGAATATACAATAAAGAAACTTTCTTTGTTCCATAGTTGTACACCTGTGGAAGCATTCAGCGCATATAGACCGCCACCTTGTGAGCCTATGAACACTCGACCATCTGCTATTGCTGGTGAAGATGTTACTCCTTTTTCTTCGCCGTTAAATGTCTTGAAGCTCCATATCTTGTTGCCAGTTAAGGCATTAAGAGCATAAACGTTATCGAACGCTCCCCAGTTTGAACCTACATAAACTGTGCCGTTAACGACAGCGGGTGAGGAATCAACAGGACCACCCAAGGTGTAATTCCATATTTTTAAGCCTGTTGATGCATCAAGCGCGTAAACATTATGGTCGTCTGAACCCACATAAACAATGTTGTCATTAACGGCAGGAGAAGAAAGAACACTATTTCCAGTCTGATAGGACCAGACTCTATTGCCGTTTGAAGCATTTATAGCGTAAAGGTTGCCGTCCCACGAACCCACGTATACTAATCCGTTTACAATCGCAGGTGAGGAATAGACGCGACCTTCAGTTGAGAAGCTCCACATCTTGGCGCCTGTCATAGAATTCAGTCCATAGATAATGCCATCGCTTGAACCTATAACAAGCAGATTATCTCTTATAGCTGGTGATGAATAAACTGGCGCATCCGTTGAGTAATTCCAAATTCTTCCACCATTGAAGGCGTCAAAAGCATAAACGTTACCTCCCCGGTGTTCAGCTTGATTGTAATTTGACCCGACATAAACTATACCATTTACAACAGCCGCAGATGAGCCAACGAAGTAACCATCAAAATGTCCTTCCGCAAAACGCCAAAGTTCGAGCGCTTTTAATGGTCCAATATTGTCTGTTACTCCTGTGTGAGAGGGATCATGGCGAAACATTGACCAGTCATCTGAAGTTGAGTCGGCTTTTATACTATGAAACGGAAATGCAACTAATGAGGTTAGAAATAAAGCAACAAGAATTAGTGCAATACTCTTGTTTTTAGTACCCATAGTTAGCTCATAGAACCCAACTCAATAAAAGACTTCTCGTACAAGACTCTTGACTAAACTTGGTCAAACTTTCTTTACTAAGTTGCTTTTCTTGTGTTTTTTGTGGTAGACCAACAAACCAGCAACCGCCAAGGCAACTGCCACAATAGAAACAACGGCAACAGGCACAACTGGAAAAGACTCTGGTTCTGGTTTAGCTACAGTGAAACTAATAGTCTGTGAGGAACCTATGTTTCCAAAAGTATCTTGGGAGTACATTGTTATGGTATGCAATCCATTGGAAATGTCAGTTAAGTTAGTGTCGCCAGAAAATGTTACGTTCTGTTGTCCATCAAGACTGTAACTTGTCCAATTAACTGCTTTATCACTATTGAAAACTAAAGGTATGCTTGATTCGTTGTATGTTAGGTTTATGGGTGATGTGATGTTGATTTTTGGCGGAGTTATTTCTGTTGGCGGCACATAAGACGGGTCAGATGTACCATAACCAAAGGGAGTATACATCTCAACTGCAGCAGACCTAACATAGGTCGTGTCAAACCAAGTAGAATGTTCCGAAATTGTTCCACCAATAGAATACAACCTATCATCTAACACTGCAACGGAGCCAACTGCACTCGCATTTAAAACTGCTATACTACTCCAAGTGTCCAGCTTAGGGTCATACACTGCACCCTGAGAACCGACAAAATAAATTCTTTTAGGAGCCAAAACCCCAGTAGTGGCTGCCCCAACTGGATAAGTTCCTAAGGAAACGTACAGTTGTTTGCCTTGATTCCACGTGTCGTTTTCAATTTCATATACCATCATAACAGTGATGCGACCTGTTGGTCCTGAATAGCCACCTGCAGAACTCATAACGTATATTTTGTTATCAACTGCAACTGCAGCGTAATAGGGAAACACAGGATATGAAACACCCCAGAAAGATACCTTAGAGGGCATAGGTGACTTAGCTGACCAAACATCAGATATTGGGTCATAAACCCAGTTGGAAGTTCCGCTGAAAACGTAGATTTTGCCGTTTACCACATTAGCAGTGGGTGAACCGGAAGCTGCGGGCATTGGTGTTTTGGTTTCCCAAGTGTCTGTTAAAGTATTATACACTTCATTTATGTTTGTGACGTTTGCGTCGTAGCCGATATGACCCTTTGCTATTCCACCTATGCAGTAAATTTTGTCCCGAAAAACTGCTGTAGCAAAATCCGTTCTTGGATTTGGCATTGGTGATTTAGTAACCCAAGAATTAGTGTTTGGGTTATATTCTTCATTTGTACCGACAATGCCACCTGTGTCTTTTGAGCCTGTAGCAGATTGGACGGTGAGGTCTGTACCGCCCATGGCGTAGATTTTGCCATTAACTGATGCAACACCAAGAAAATCTCTAGCTTGATGCATCGGTGCCTTCTCAACCCAAGTATTCTCCTGAGTGGCTCCAGAAACAGGCAAAGCAACAATTATGCTGGATGCTGTTAGGAAGACGAGAACAATTGCCAAAGCTAAAGTTTTACTCATTGCTACCAATCCATTGTTGGATGGTTTTTCGTTATAAGACTTTTTGTCAAAGGATCTGGACTAAACCTGTTTTTCCAAGTCAAGAATTCTGGACTAACCACTTTTCATCTCTGGAACTGAAGCTCAAAAGGATATTCCCTAAGAAAAACTAAAGATATTTTACTAGCTTCATAATTGAAATTTCTATGTCCAAACAAGTAAAAGAATTGAACTGCAAGACACTACTGGTATCCGTAGCCGAATATCCCCTAAATTTCTTAATCTTCCCACATCGCCTTACAGCAAATTCCTATGTTGGTTGTACTCATTCTTGCAGTTACTGTTATGCAAAATGGTACGCCAAACCAAATGAATTAAAAGTCAAAATAAACGCCCCAGAAATACTGCGAAAAGAACTGCAAAAAAGAATAGCTAAAGAAAAACCAAGAGAACCCGTCTGCTTAGGAAGTATTTCTGATCCATATCAACCCATTGAGCTAAAATATCAGTTAACCGGCAATATGCTTGAAGTTTGCGATGAACTGAGCTATCCAGTTTTCATCGTAACAAAATCCGATTTAGTCACAAAAGACAAAGATGTTCTTTCCTCTCTTGCAGAAAGAAATCTGGTTGCAGTAAACCTTACAATCACGGCGGTCAACTCAAAACTTCTTAGAAAACTGGAACCATGTTCTCCATCAAACCAGAAACGATTGGAAGCCATGAAAACTCTAACAGACGCTGGGATTCCAGTCAATCTTTACCTAAGTCCCTATTTCCCATTCTTATCCGAAAACCTATTGAACTATTACATCAAGAAGGCAAACGATTGTGGAGCCAGATGCTGTGCAGTTGTCCCTTTGAAAATTCGACCTGTCATCTGGAAAGGAGTCAAGCAATTCCTTGAAAACAATAGTCCAAGCTTAGTTGCAAAATATGAGGAGCTATACTTCAAACATGGGAGCAAAGACCTTTCAGGATATTGGCTTCCAGAATTATCTTACAGAAGAAAAATAGCGGAATCAATCGCGGAAAAGTGCAAACAACTTGGAATGAGCTTTACGGCAGAAGAATTCATTGATTTATGGACAACGCCCTATTCTGATTGCGTAAATATTGATTCATGGCATGCTCCAACAGCCTATGATATTGTCAAATTCATGAAATCTCAGAACCCAAAAAATGTCAGCATGGAAGACACGATTGATTACATCAAGAAGAATTTTGCGACTGATAAGAAATGGGAGAAGTTAATGAGAGATTATTGGGAAAACGCTAAGTTACTTTTCGGGTGATAATTGCTATGAGAAAATTAGTAAAGGTCTCCTGCAAAACAAAGAATGTATGACAACCTAAGAGTAAGGTATTGCGGTTTTTGATGCTATTTCTCCGTCTATGTATAAACAGATTTCCTTGTTCCTAAGACTCCAAGTAATTGCTATGTGATGGTCAACATTTTTGTTAAGTTGAGAGACATCTTTTTCGATATCTGTTCTGCCTTTTCCAAGCATTACATGGGAGAATTTTAGCTTGTTGTCGGAATCTTTGAGGAGAAAAATGCTGCCCTCACTATTCGAAAGATTAATTAGAGCATCTACCAGTCCATCTGACCAATTCAACTTTCCATTTCTGACCCAGAAAGCTATTGACCCTTCTTTAATGTTCCAATTTGAATTACTCATTGTCTCACCCCTTTATTTCGGAATACAGCGGTGTCAGTATCTGGCGAGTTATTAAAAGTGGGATTCCCTATTATATGGTAATTAATCATTGTGCCATTTTGATTGACCGTTGCGTACACTTTGTTTATTTTCTTCTCAACACTTGTTTTTAGAGCATAAATAGAAATTCCAAAACCAATAATTGTTGCAATATTAGCTGCAACTGCTATAACTGCAATTATATCAATGGTCATAGGCTCAACTGTCTTTCAAAGGGGATGGTTTGTTTAAGTATTTAATTTTTTGGCTCGACATAGACCTATGCGGTTGCCCAGATTTCATAGCTAAAACAATGATGCATAAATTCTAATGCAAATCAGAAAAAAGTATAACAAGATCCTCAATTGTGTCCACTATTTCTCCATTAGTGATTCTACTTAAAAACAAGGCATACAAATCTTCAGACAAATTCTTGGCAACAAATACTTTACCATCTTTGGTTAATTTAATGTTGAATTGTGTGTTGTTTTTCTTTTGCTTTTTCTGAAACCTATTGTTCTTTGCAAAAGTTAGTTCGCCATTGGTTCCTTTGAACATTTGAGTACTATAGCTCCTAACAGGGGTTATTTTCAATCTTTTACCTCTGAACTTTTTATAATCAGATTTTGCGAGTGGTTAAAAAACTTGCAGTAGACGACATGGTTGCAGGAAGACCCGTTGCATAGAACCCGTTGGTCTTCTATTATCGCATGTGAGATAATTTGAGATTTCTCTTCAGTGAATTCAGCTACTGAGTTGTGAGTTAACAATTTTTCGAATGAAGTATACCAAATTTTATGATGCAATAAGGACCGGTTGCAGCTCACTTTCAGAGGAATGTAACCTTTTGTTAAGGGTTTACCCAGTGGAACAATCTGTCCTTTTTCAAACACAGACTTAGTAAGGTCAATTCTGTATAGCAACTCGACTTGGCAGGTGTCGGGGTCTCGTATAGCTAAAAACTTTGGTCTGTAACTAATTGGTTGGTTAACCTCGTAAAGCTCCCTTTCAAAGTTGGTCGCGACAGAGAAAGTTCCCGGTTCACAGTCAAAAGTGTTAATATCAAAGATTTTGGGCTTAACCTCAATAATCACAATTTCTTCAGACATGACCCACTCACTCTCGTGAAATTTATCACACTTTAGGAGTTTTAAGAGTTGTCTCCAACAAAACAGCAATCTAAGTCACTTAAACTGTTTCAATGAATAGAAAAGTTAGCCATGAAACTGTTCTTTTTAGTTTAAGTCACCATTAAAATCATGTAAGAATTCTCAGATAGCCGTGGATGTTTCAAGTAACTTTTTGAAAAGAGCATTTTATTAATTGGATTCATAGGTCACATAAGAATCCAATGAATGACGGTCAAAAAAGTAGTCGTTGAATATACGTTCTCGACAACAATGTTTTCAAAGAAATGCAACGAAGAATTTTTGACTTCACTTAAATTAACAATTGTTGTGTATTTGTAACGTTGGTCTCGCGGAGGTAAGTGAGGCTGCCTGAATCTGGATTTTGGTGTAAGCTATCATGTTTTTGCAGATGAAATTGAGTGAGTTTTCAGTAAAGTTTAGAACATCTTTTCCATCATTAGTAAGAGTGTATACTTTTCGCGGTCTTTCTGAATCCATATTCCACACGCTCTTTACGTAGCCTTTTTTCTCCAAAAGCCCTAGTAGGGGATAGACGGTGCTTGGTCCGAAGTTAATTCCGAAGCCCTTGCGGATTTTGGTTATGAGTTGGTATCCGTGCATTGATTCGTGTTCTAAGTATTGAAGAATAATCATGTCTAAAAGACCCTTGGTGAGTTTTGTTTGGGCTTCTTTTTGATTGTTAGTGTTCATTTTCTATGTTTTGCTCCTGTTGTTGTGTTGTTCAAATATACAATGTGTCGTTTTAAGACACATTTCTTACGTCTTCATAGTGAGTAAACAGCCAATTAAACCCTCGCACATAACGCAAGCATATGAAAACCACTCAGACGTTCTAATTGTCGAACACATGGACATGTCGATACATAAAATATATCTAAAAAATCAATATTTCAATTCCATAACAAACTGTACAACAAGTAAACACAAAACTTGTTTTCTCCATCAAGCCAATTCCCAAGGTTAACAAAAAGAAAATTAACTCGTCACTTTAAAGCTGACTTCGCATTTTTTGCAGGTGTAAACTTTAACAAAGAAGAACCTATTCACGATTGATTTGTTAGGTTCCGTAACGTCTTTGCCGCATTTAGGACATTTAGCCATTTCAACCTTCTCAGAACGGTATTATACCGTACCATAAAAGGACACCAAGCACTTGAAGATGTGCTGGCACAATAAGATACAACAAACCCTTAGAACAAATCCATGATAGGCAAATTTACATAAAGAGTTCTAAATATTCACATAATAAGAAACGCTTAGTCAACTCAAGTTCCACTTACTTCACGTTCGAGAAGTGAGAACAATACAGTCTGATGTACCTTCACTAGAAATCTCCACTATCGCTTGCACTTTGCGAATTATCTTTTGACTCTGTAGCAGAATCCGACTGCGAACTACTACCCGCAATGCGTTTACCAGCCCCTACATCCTTACAACATGCTTCCGAGGCTGAATCCTTTACTTTTTTGTCTATTTCTTCTTGTTGTTGCTGTGGATTTCTATCTTGTGCTTGATTATCTTGTGCTTCACGTACGCTGTAAGTTGTAGGGTCATAGGTTCCTGCGGGATTCGTATAGCCTGAATCTGGTGAATGCAACCCTTGAGCATCAAAATTTGTAGGATTGTAGTTTGCAGGGTTGTAATTTGTAGGGTCGTAAGCTCCTTGTGGATCTGTATAACCTGAATCGGGTGAATACGCATTACTGTTCAATCCTGCATCTGAATTTGCGCTACTGCTGCCAAGCCCTGAGTTTCCGCTTCCACCGCTTCCTCCAATAGTTCCTGCTGAACCCATGGCGCTACCTGCGCCTGCTCCAGCAGCTGATGAAGCAGCGCCACCTCCAGCGAAAAAGCCAAAGTACACACCTAATCCAACACCTATACCTACACCGCCAACTATACCGCCAATAACGGATGGATTACTCAAAATATTATCCGACTGAGGAGAAACAGATGAAGGAAAAATAGTCGCAGAAGATAACTGGAAATAATCATACTCTGAACTGCCGCCCCAAGGAGAAACCGCATCCACGCTCGTTATCTGGGAAGGCGTTGAATCCGATTCAATATATGTATACTTTAGTTGACCATTATAATAACAGTTAATTTGACTGTTGATTCTAACCATAGACAGTGTAAAGAGCGCACCTTTACTTTCGGTGTAGGTTCCTTTTTGGGATGTATACACTTTTGAGCCGTCATGATAGAAAACAAATGAGCTACCCCAACCATCAGCCATGAAACTGTAACTATGCTTCTCAGTTATTGCTGACACGTCATTTCCACTGTGGGGTCCTGAAATCCAGCGGCTTTGATCCTCAACTTTCCAATCATAAATTCCAGACGCAAAATGACCACCGTAGTGAATTGCAGTGTCACCGTGGGTTTGATCCAGAATTACGCCGACTGAACCAAAGCTAACTCCTACAGGATGTTCAGATGTCCAGCCTGCTGTTTGCAACTCACCAAAACTCTGATAGTTCATGTCATCTCTCCAGATAGTAGTGCTATCTTGAGCTTTAACCAGTAAAATTAAACTTAAAACAAATAACATTACAGCCAGTGCCGCAAATAATTTTCCTTTCAAGCTATCCCGCACTCCTCTAAATACTGATTTCCGGCAGAGAATATAAGCTCTTGCAAAAATTGAAGGTATCAAGCCCTGAAACGGCAGGAATTATGCATTCCGTGTATCTTAAAAGCAACTTAGACCCATAAATTAGGGTGTTATTGAGAGGAGTTGGTTAAAGTGAAAAAGAGCATAGTCGCAATTATTATAATCGTTTTGTGTTTGTCCATGTCGTCCGTTTTTTCCCCAAAAGCGAATGCAACATCTGTCCCCAATGGAATTGTGTATTCTATCCCAATAACGTTAACCAACACACAATCTATGGCAACTCCAACACCTTATCAACAGATGATATCAGTAGATAGCTCAAAGTACAGCGGTTATGAAGCACCAAACCTGAAGAACGTCGAATTCTTTGACTCTTCAGGGACAGTAATTTATAGCTGGCTAGAATCTGGAGCTGAAAGCTCATCTACAAACACTATCTACTGGCTGAATTTGCCAAATGGAATCGCAGCAAAATCAAGCGTTACAATATATTTGGGATTTGCTTCACCAACCACCAATCTGCTCAATGGTCAAACAATTGGAGAAGCACCCACTCTCAGCTCGACATATGGGCAATATGATAACGGACGCAACGTGTTTGCTTTTTACGATAACTTTGCAGGAAATACCCTGAGCAATTTATGGCTTGATAACAGCGCCCAAACCAAAAACACATTTACAATTGATAATGGAATAACTGTTGCGCCAGCTCAAGCTTTCAACAACTGGACCTCCATTAATTCAGTAAACACTTTTTCCCAAGGGGTCACAGAGTTTTATGGAACAATTCCAACAGGAGATGGAACAGCAACTTTTGACGGTGTACTCGTTGGTTTAATTTGCCAATCAGGTTGGGATTCAATGATTGGATGCGTCGCGGGTTCTTACGGTTTAATTACAAAAGACGGAGGAAACTGGAATACAGCAGAAGGACTTTCTTTTGGAACAGCAAATATTTACTCACTTTATGTTCCTTCCGCTACTTCTTCAATGAGGTTAGCAGAGGTGAATTACGGCTCAACAATATCAGGCAACTCAAACCCTCTGACATTACCGCAGCCAATTGGTCTTCAAAACCAAAGAAGAAGCGGATTAACTTTAGGACCAATCTTCTGGATTCGCGAAAGAGCTTATCCACCCAACGGGGTAATGCCCGAAGCTTTGGTTAACGGACAAACCTCCTCAACGCCTCAATCAAACAGTGTCTTTAGCAACCCACTTGTAGTAGCCGCCATAATTGGAGTTATACTTGCAGGCATTGGAGCAGCCGCGTATTATGGTATTATAGCAAAAGGCGGCAGTGCAGCCGCATCAGCAGGAGCAAAAGTTACTGGAGCGGCAGATAGCCCAGCTGGCTCGGGGACAGGCAATTTGGGCAGCCCTATCATCGATAACTCTAATTTCCTTGATTCTTTATTCAATGCAAACACTGCAGTCGGAGTAACTAATCAAGCAAGAGACGTTGGTGAAGGTGCCGATTCAAGTATTCGTAATTCGGGTAGCCTTAGCGTTGACGATTCCAGTTTCCTTGATTCTCTCTACAACTCTAGCACACCCACCTCGGTAGATCCGAGCCGAGCGGGGAGCGCTGATAGTGAAAGAGTTGGTTCAGTCCCAAGTAGTGGCAGGGTCGATGTCCGTAATGACTATTTCCTTAATGACTTACGCGATGACCGGTTGTATCTGGATGATGATACGTCTCCTGGCGAGATTATAGGCACTCTTTTGCAATCGGAAGGAGGATTCGCATGCATTCCGTTTCTATGACGCGCCAAAATTGGTTAAGGGCTGGCTCCACGGATGCTCTCCATTTTTGAGGACAGCTATCTAAAAATTTAGGCATTTAGCATAGCACAAGTTCAAAGGGAAAACATTTTCTTGGCTATGCCTTTTTGCGTTTAAAATAAGCTACAAAGTCAGAGTGCGCGCTCTTTTGAACCATGGCTGGTATAATTGATGTAAGTTCCCATTGGTCCTCTCCATAATTATCTAATAATGTTTTCTGGTCTGTTATTCCCGCTTTTCTGCATTCCTCAAACAGGGCAATTACCATGTATTCCCATTTAGTCATAACATCATCTGCTCCCGATTATCAGACTACCACAATCTCTTTCTAAGGTTGTGATTTAGAAAGATAAGCTTTTGCACTTTGTTTTATTTTTGTTTAGTTCATGTCTAAGGTCCAAAGGCTTTCAGCGGATTCAGATTTAATAATGCCTAAATAGTCACATAGAAAGAAACACCTAATCTACCTAAGCTCCAACTATCTCACTTTGAGAAGTTTCAATAATTCCTTAACACACCCAAGTTTTGATGTTCATACAAAGATGGATTCATAGTAGTTTTCCTCTTTCTCCATTCAAACCGTTTCTTTCTAAAAGAAATTT